>Ga0070671_100000044_pt1 | contig 86204 bp, 88 predicted proteins | sample KBSS73metaG_FD_65341 | JGI IMG/M metagenome (GOLD analysis project Ga0070671, IMG submission 65341) | Switchgrass rhizosphere microbial communities from Kellogg Biological Station, Michigan, USA - KBS S7-3 metaG | ecosystem: Host-associated > Plants > Roots > Rhizosphere > Soil ...
ATTTTGACACGTCCGCTCGGCGCAGTAGTTGGCGATTTTCTTGATAAACCATTGAGTAAGGGTGGTCTAGAATTGAGTCGGTATTCCGCATCAGCGATGTTGGTGATAGCCATTGCGCTCTGTGTCTTCGGGCTTAAGCACAAAGCTGCCACGCGAACTCACTAAAGAAAACTTAATGGCTGACATTCATTCTCGGGTTAAACACCCATCATATGAAGGTCGAATTGTCGGAATCGATAGATATTCTTCGTTATCGGATTCCGAGTTCGCGTCGCACTACATGGCCGAACCTGCCGGAATTACTGGCTGACTTCGATCGGAATGGGTGGCTGGTTTGGATTGGAGTCAGTGGCTGCTTTCGATGTAATACGCAACATTTATTGACACCATATTTAAATCGCGAAGGCATCACGCATTAAACGTGTCAAAAACGAAGAGATTCTTTTTGCATCTTGTTCAAGATCTAAAATTGCAGTCTGCCGCAACAACAATGAAATCATTGTGTCAACACACGAATGCCGAGGCTGATACGCAACGGCATAGCGAGCAACGATGGGCCAGACGCAAAATAGTAGTCTTGGACCTTCCCTATCCGTAAACGTCAAATATCTAAACAACGCTGATTGCATCTTTCCCCTTCTGATAAACCATGACATTTCTTAAACGCATCAACGTATTTCACGTCTGCGCAATCCGTTTGTTTTTATTCGACTGATAACGCCAACAACACGGAATTAGCGATCGGAAGAGTCGATTCTGCCATGGAAAAGCGAGCCCACGATTTAGGCAACCCTATTTTTTACCAGCCCATTAAAGCTGCCATCCGTTGGAGCGAATTGCCTCGACAAAATGCGCGCAACCGCAAAACGCCCCCTGTAAACAGTCAATCATTAGCAACGAGCCTTTCCGTAAAAAAATCACATTGCATGCGGACAATGAAACCACCTGCATGCATGTTAACCATGCGCTGTTGGCGCAGGGTGATATCTCGACCCTGGGATTCGCGCACGCACGCTGCACATTACATTCATTGGGCGCGCCCACCGCTATGTCATCACTCTCAAACAATGCGATCGGTGCGCTGCCGCATTGTTGCTGTGTTATCGCCCCGCCGTTGCATTTACATACAGACCTACGCGCCGTTCAACCGTCAGAGGTGGTCACCATGTCTCAGCAGACAAATTCGCCAACCGTTGTCCCCGAGCGTCGCATTCTTCGCCTCCCCGCGGTCGAGGCGAAGACGGGCTTCAAGCGTGCGCACATCTACTCGCTCATGAAAGAAGGCAAATTTCCCAAAGCCGTGCCTTTGGGCGTGCGCGCGGTCGGCTGGGAAGCCGCCGAAATCGACCAGTGGATTTTTGAACGCCTGCAAGAGCGCGTTTAACGCCGCGCCTGCATTCGATTCAACGAGGAGCGAGCATGCAAGTCATCGCTGTTATCTCGACCAAAGGGGGCGTCGGTAAAACCACTGTCACCGCCAATCTCGGCGGCTTTATCGCCGATGCCGGTTTGCGTGTGTTACTGCTCGATCTCGATGCACAGCCGACGCTGTCGTCCTATTACGGCATCACCCATCGCGCCGCGGGCGGCATTTACGAATTACTCGCCTTTAACGAAAAATCGCTCCCCCAATTAATTTCTAACACCGCGATTCAGCAGCTCGATATCGTGCTCTCGAACGACGAGCACCAACAATTAGGAATGCTACTGCTGCACGCCGCCGATGGGCGTTTGCGCCTGCACAATTTATTACCAATCTTCGAGCCGCATTACGATTTACTGCTGATCGACACGCAAGGCGCCCGCAGTGTGTTACTGGAAATGGCCGTGCTTGCCGCGCACATGGCCGTATCGCCCGTCACGCCAGAAATTTTGGCCGCACGCGAATTGCAGCGCGGCACCTTGCAACTTATCGACGCCATCGCGCCGTATCGCCATCTCGGTATTGAACCGCCCTCGCTGCAGCTGCTGATTAATCGCGTGCCCGCTGTCTCGGCCAACGCGCGCCTGATTCAGCAGACACTGCGTTTGATCTTTCGCGATCACAACGACATTCGCATTCTGTGCACCGAAGTGCCGGCGATCGAAGCTTTTCCGCGCGCCGCGATTCAGGGTTTGCCTGCGCACCGCGTTGAATACCGGCGTCCGAGTGGACGACAGGCGCCCGCTGCACTCGAAGCGATTCGCGATCTCGCCACCGAACTCTGCCCGCAATGGCAAACACAATTTAACGCCGTCACCGGTCGCATCGACAGGAGCAATACCCATGTCGAGCACTGATGATATTTGCCGCGGTCGCAAATGGCTGCGTCCCTTGGTCGAGTTTGCGGTGCGCGAAGGCTGGCAACTGAGCCGCACCGCTGGCGGTCATCTCACGTTAGTGAAGCCGGGAATACCGCCGATTTTCACGAGCTTTACCGCGAGCGATCACCGCGCCGGCCAAAACGCCAAGGCATGGCTGCGCCGTGCGGGGCACAACACGGCGGGAGGTTGCCATGGCTGATGTCACGCCCGAAGACATGGCCGGCAAATTACTGGCCGATAATTTCTCCCGTCGCGGCCCGGTGGCGCAGGTGGCGAGCGATCCCCTCGTCGACACACCCATGGTGGTGACGCTGGATCAGCTGCGTCCTTACGAGCTCAATCCGCGGCTAACGCGCAATACGAATTACGATGACATTAAGGCATCGATCCGCGAACGTGGGCTCGATTCGCCGCCCCCTATTACGCGCCGGCCCGGTGCCGATCATTACATCATCCGCAACGGCGGCAATACCCGGCTCGCCATCCTGCGCGAGCTATGGTCGGAAACCAAAGAGGAACGGTTTTTTCGGATTACCTGCCTGTTTAGGCCGTGGCCGCAGGAACGCGGCGAGATCATTGCGCTGAGTGGGCACCTCGTTGAGAGCGACACACACACCAAGCTCACCTTCATCGAGCGTGCTCTCGGCGTCGAGAAAATGCGCGAACTCTACGAGCAGGAAAGCGGTAAACCGCTTTCCCAAACCGATCTCGCCCGCCATCTCTGCGCCGACGGCTATCCGATTCAACAATCCCATATCAGCCGCATGCAGGACACTGTTCGCTACCTGCTGCCCTGCATGCCCAATGTCCTGTACAAGGGGCTGGGACGTCATCAGGTTGAACGCCTGGCGGTATTGCGCAAAGCCGCCGAGTCCGCCTGGCAAAAGCAGGAGCAAGCGGCTTCATTACCGGTCGATTTCGAGATGCTGTTCCACGACGTGCTGCTGTCCTTCGATACACAGCCCGATGACTTTGCCATTGAGCGAGTGCAGGATGAGTTGATCGGCCAGATGGCCAAACTGCTGGGCGTGCGCTACAGCGCGCTCGAACTCGACATCGATAAAATCGAACAGCGGCAGCGCGTCGTCAGCCGTCCGCTACCACCGGATGTCGAGGCGGCCGAGCTGCCTGTTGCACGCAGACCGGCTTCAACGCCCACGCCGCTAATGGACACGCCGCATAACTCCGTGGCGGCAGCGACCGCAGCCGCGCACGGCGAGGCCATCCCGATCATTTCGCAAGATCCAGGCGCACCCACCTCGCGCGCGACGGAGCAGCGCTCGACCGCTCAAAGTACACCACCGTCTGAAAGCGATAGTAGCGCTGCCCGCGTGCAGAACCATATCGTCTCGCCCGCCGCGAGCACCGAACGGCTGCAGGCGATCCAGCAGCTCGTCGCCGAACACACGGGCGAGGTCCAGGTCGATTTCGCCGATCAGGCGCTGCGAGCCATTCCCGTTCAAGCCGGCGGTCTCTATCCCATCAGTGATGTTTGGTATATCGAGCCTGGGCTCGATATACCCGAGCGGCTGCGTCTTCACGTGGCGCAATTTGCACGCGAAATCGCCGGCGAAGCCGATCTCACTGACCGTATCGAAGCGGTTAACGCTGGCATCGGTTTCACCTGCGCACCGCTGGCAGACAATGATCATCTCGCCACCGCGTTCGCTCATACCGCGTTGGCGTTGCTGAGCGCGTTGAGCGTGCATTACGCCGCCGATCCCTTCGATCAAGAGAGCATCTCGTTGAACTACACGCTGGGATCGCTGCTGCTCGGCAGCGATATGAGCGATCCCGGCGCCATGCCACGCCTCAGTGATAACGGGGTGGTGAAGTTGTTTCGCCTGGTCCGGCTCGCACGCCGGCTGCTCGATCTGGAAGCCCTTCCAGATACTCATTCGTGAATGCGCGGAGGCAGTCATGTCGGCACCGCATCCCCTGAATCAAGCCGTGGTCGCGCAAGCCCTGCACGACCTGCGCAACGGCCAACTGCGCCGCTGCCTGTCCATGGGATTTTCCGAGCGCGAGCTGGAGGTGCTGAAACAGCCGACGCTCGTTGCGCTATTGGCGAATGCCCCGGTGCCTTGGTGTACGGTCACGGTGGATACGGCCATCGTGCAGCGGCTGGTCGGGCAGATGTGTGACTTCGAGGAGGAGATCGCGGCGGTTGATCGTATGCTGCGCCTGGGCGCCAGCACCGAGATGATGAGCAAATTCTACGGCTTGACCCATCAGGAAGTGGCGCTGCGCCGCGAAATTATTGGTCTGCCCAAACGCAAGGGGCGCTATGCCGTCCTGTCCGAAGAGCGGGACACGGCACTGTGGAAACAGTGGAAAGCCGCGGTGACCGAGCGCGAGATTGGACTGGATGATCAGGCCGGTCTGTTGAACGTCGCGATGGATTTGGCCGAAGCCCAGTCCATTCCCGTGTCCGTGATCTGGGCAGCGATACACAGTTGGATCGAACAAGGTCTGGTGTAGGCCATGGCGCCGTTTAGCTCGCGACCGGCAGGTTCCGTGTCGCTTTCGGATCTGCTCGACAACGCCGTACGGCAGCTTACGCCTATCGACAACGGTGCCGGGAACGACGGTTTTCTCTACAGCGGCAATCGCCATGAAAGCGTGCCGCGTGCGCTGTTTTTAGATCGGCGTCTGACCCCACTGGAGCGCAATGCCTGGCAAGTGTTTCGGCTGTTGCTCAATGCCGATGGCGTCACGGCCTTTCCCACCTATGATCAATTGCGTCCTTATCTTGCCTCAACGCCCTGTGCCGAACAGGCATCCCACGAAACCATTGCCCGTGCCTTGACGCTGCTGCGATTGACGCGCTGGCTAAGTCTCGTCCGCCGTCGACGCGATTCCAACAGCGGCCGCATTCGGGGCAACCTCTACGTGCTGCACGACGAACCGCTGATGCCGTTCGAAGCGATGCAGCTCGACCCCGAATACCTGGGTCTCGTGAGCCAGTCGCTGAGTCACGCGAGTAAAGCGGTGCAGCGCGTGGGTTTATGCGCGCTCGAAGAGATCATCGAAGACCCGATGGTAAGCGCGCGGGCATTGCCGACGCGCTTGCAGGTACTGGCTCAGCACATGGCGCAGGGCGGCCTCAACGTCCACGACAGTTATCCACAGGACCGGTCCGACCACGAATCCGAAGAAGGCCCCGAAACCCTTCTTCGGCATGGCGGAGCCCTGTCTTCGGATTCCGAAGCAGGCGCCAAAGCCAGTAAAACCGTCCCACTTCGGAATCCGAAACAGGACCGTACTGTAGTCAGTAAACGTATTCATGATTCAGTAACTACAGTACCGCGCGCGCGCGAACTGGACGGGTTGAATTTACCCGAACGATTTCTGGCGCTGCGACACGAACAGCAAGCAGGAGCGCTGGTCGCCCTGCAACAAGTGAGCGAGTTCGAACGGCAAGCCGTCCTGGATGAATGGGAGATGCGCTGCCGCATTGGCCCGGTTCGCAACCCAGCAGGCTACCTGTTTGGGATCATCCAAAAGGCAATCCGCGGCGAATTCAAAGTGTGGCTTGGCGACTTTAAAGCCCACGTCGATGACGCGCCGCTCAGGCCCACTTCATCGAATATCGCCAATCCCGACGCGGTACAAACACCCTTGTCGCAGTTGCACGCCTTGCTGAAGACGCGATAGCGGATTGCCGAACCAACCAAAAAAAACAGACATCCCTGGATGTCAGCAGATCTATCCCCAGGGGATAACGGGAACAGACCGCCTTCCACAACCGGTAAACCGGGTATGACCCTAATGCCGTTTGTTGACTGACCGCCTTCCGCGGGGTCCCCATGCTCACGACTCGGCGCCTATCGCGAGTCACCGTCATGAGCAACCACAGTTCGCCCCTCAATCTCGGATCGCTGCGCAGTGCGATGTCGCTGACGCTGCACACCCACCACGCTTCACGTATCTGGCATGGCCGTCCGAGCGCCGAAGGAAGACCCGGCATTATCGGTTTGGCCGGCTACATCGGCGTCATGAACAAAATGAAACGCGGCGCCGAGCTGGACGATCCGTATTCCGATTGGTGGATGCTGCGTATCGAAGACAAGCTCACCCACACCAAAACCACGCTGCAAACCCTGCGCGAGCAAATCGATTACGTGCTGGCGAACGTGCCTCCGGCGCTGTCGCTGGGCGAAAACCTCAACGTGCAGCCCGTGAAGCTACCGCTGTTCGTGAATGCCCAATTGGGCTTCATGGCCGTGTATCTGCTAGCCGAGTACGACGACCTCGCGCGCAAATTGATCCTGGCGCATCACACCGCGCTGATCGATCGCCACACACAGGAACGCTGGCTGGAGGAAGGCGCCCATGCGTTGCGCAGCCTCTTTTCGCTGGCGCAGCACTACCGCTACTCCGGTGCCAAACGCGATGATTTTGCCGCGAAAAACGCGGTGGCGCGCGCCGCCTTGGAGAAATTTGGCGAATTGCCGCAGGACGTGCTGGAGGGAACCCGGCGCTCGCGTTTTGCGCCACCGATCGTACGGCCCTCATCGGCAGCCTCCAGTCGGTCCACGCCGAAGAGTACCCAACCTGGGCCAGCCGTTGAAGTCGCCGTCGCACTCGCAGGCGATGCGTTGACCACGAATGAACCGAATGAACCTTCGAAACCCGATTCCGATGGGACGACGTCATGACCCAGCGCCGCTTCGCACCATTGGAACAGACCGACTTCCAGCAGCTGGAACACGCCCCCTACCTAAAAGGCCTTTTAAAACCCTTTAAGGGTAAGGGGGGTCTGGAGACCTGGGCCAGCCAATGCACGGCGCTGCGCGACGACTTGATGGATCTTGCGCAGCGCCGTGTGCTGCCCCAGGCGCGCGCCTACCCCTTCAACAACCTCGGTATCTATCTGGCCCAGCAGACCACTGGCGCAGGTACGACCTTTCTGCGCTGGCGCAACGTCGACCGTTCACGCATGGGCGTGGCGCTATGGGAACTCCTGCTCGCCAATCCGGCAACCCCTTCTCTGCTCATCGACGACCTCTACGCGATCGAGCTGCAGCGCCTCGCGCTGAACATGCAGATCAGCCTCACGCACAGCATCGCCCGTCTCGCTCTGGACTGCGCCAACAAGGCCGCTCTGGCTGAGGCTGCGTACCGGCGGCGTGTCGATGGACACGCTGCACCTACCCGTAACACGACCTCCAAGGAGTCATCCCTATGAGCACACATTTTATTGGCGAAGGCAACATCGGCTCTGCGCCAGAATTTCGGGAATTTCCGCATGGCAACGACGAGCCGCGACGCTTATTGCGCCTAAACGTGTATTTCGACAATCCGGTACCGATCAAGAAAGACGGCAAAGACGTCTTTGAAGACCGCGGCGGCTATTGGGCGCCGGTGGAGCTGTGGCACACGGACGCAGAGCATTGGCAGACGCTGTACCAGAAAGGCATGCGTGTGCTCGTACAAGGGCGCACCGTGCTCAACACCTGGGAGGATGACGACGACAATGAACGGTCGACCTTCAAGATCGAGGCTCGTCGTATCGGCATCCTGCCCTATCGCATTGAATCCATGACGCTGATTCCAAAATCGAGCACCGCTGAAGCGGATGCGATCACGGGTTGATCGATCTCAATGCTATTCGAGCTATCCCGGTGGGATAGCTCCATGAACGTCGGACACCGGAGAACTTTTACGCGAAGAGAGGGAACATCAATTCGCCGACAGCATTTCTAAAACTTCCCTGCATTAATTTATCAGTCGATGTTGCGATACCGAGCTTCTATCGCTCTCCCGTTCCCGCAAGACGTCGTCACCGTGCATGCGCACCAGCCAGTAATGGCGTGTGTTATTTTGCAAATTCCCTTTCATGACTTTTTGCACAAGGAATTGGCGATGTCGGAATTAGTCGTTGCACAAGACAAAAAAACGCATTTACCTAACCCGATCGGTTTGATCGAAAAAGCGTGGGAATGGCGCTGGGCTGTGCGAATCACCTATGCCGTGCTATTTGCCGATCTCACACTTCTTTTCAGCGGGCAACCCGGCATATTGCACTTTGCACTCACGACGCAATTTCTTAGCAGTCGATTCGGCGCATTGTGCGTCGTCGTGTGCGTGTTTGGTTTGTTTGTTTCACTCGGACTTCCTTTGGTTGCCTCTTTTCTGAGGCAATTGATTTATGTCGGGATCAACCATATTCCGCGCCCAGCGTGGATGACCACCGAGAGAAATTACGAAGGCCCCAGGGGTTGCGTTTTAATGGGGCACTTTCGAGATGAAATGCTCGCAACACAGAGTGATTTTCTAAAAGACATTTACGACCAGGAAGAAAAGAAGCGGAACGAAGCCGAGCAGAATGATGAGCAATTAGGCGTGCTCATCTTTGGTTTACTGGTGCTGGCTTTGACAGATGAGTTTGCCGCGTTTTTGGGGATGTCCGGCGATTCGCTGATAGCAACAGTTTTGACCACCTATGGTGAATGGATCAACGGTGTGTGGTGGACGCTTTTAATCGGCACGTTTTGGCTGCTGTGCAGCGTTTGGTTTTCAGGGTGGAAAACCCGTTGGGTTTATTACCCGCCGCTCTACAAAAGAATCGAAGCGAAACGGCTCGCTGAAAAACAGGCATCACGAGAGTTTAATGCGAATTGGAGTCGCCCCGACGATGACTGATTCTACTTTTCAAGGGCTGTCGTTTTTTTGAGTGCCTCTAACCTTTTCCACGTCATAACGACTTCGAGGGGATTGCGGCTGTTGATGATCGAAAACATCAATGGTCGATCGCTGCGCGGTAAACATTTCGCGCAGCGTTTTGCCGCTTCGCGTATCGCCGTATCCGTGCCTACCAGACGCGCGGCTAACAGCAGCACGAGCGCTGCATCGTTCATTGTCATATCGAATGCTTTCATACCTTATCGTCGCGGCGCGCAGTTTCCGTCACGCATTTTAGTTACGCCTTTTTTGCGCACTAACCGATTACACGAAGTTCCTATTGATCGCTGCGAATGATTTTCGTAGTGCGCATGCTAGACCCGGAATGTTTCGATTTCGTTTGGCAGATTTCGTATGCGCCTGTTCCTATGCGAGAAGCCGTCGCAAGCCAAAGACATTGCGACAGTGCTCGGCATCCATCAGCGCGGCAGTGGCTGTTACAACAACGACGCCATCACGGTGACTTGGTGCATCGGTCATTTGGTCGAAGCGGTGTCGCCGGAAGCGTACGACGAACGCTACAAGCGCTGGTCGATTGACGAGCTTCCCATTATCCCCGAACGCTGGCGAGTCGAGCCAAAAGCATCGACGGCCGCGCAATTTACAATCGTTAAACAGCTCTTGGGTAAGACGCACGAGTTAGTCATCGCCACCGATGCCGATCGCGAAGGCGAAATGATCGCCCGCGAAATTATCGACCTCTGTCATTATCGTGGACCGATTCAACGCCTTTGGCTTTCAGCGCTTAACGACGCCTCGATCCGCAAAGCGCTCGGCGCGCTGAAAACCTCGCACGAAACACTGCCGCTGTATTACTCGGCCCTCGCCCGTTCGCGCGCCGATTGGTTGATCGGCATGAACCTGAGCCGGTTGTTTACCGTGCTCGGACGCCAAGCAGGTTATACCGGCATTTTATCCGTGGGCCGCGTGCAAACGCCGACGTTGAAACTGGTGGTCGACCGCGATCGCGACATTGCACGTTTTGTGTCGGTGCCGTATTGGGCCATCGACGTTGGGCTGCTGCACGGCAATCGGTCGTTCACGACGCATTGGATGGCGCCCGAAACCGCAACCGATGACGTCGGGCGTTGTCTTCGCCCAGTGGTTGCGCAGCGCGCCGCCGAGCATCTGCGGGCGAGCCGTGAAGCGATAGTGCAATCGGCCACGACCGAGCGTAAACGCGAAGCGCCGCCATTGCCGTTTGATCTGAGCACCTTGCAGGAAGTCTGCTCGCGCCGGCTTGGTCTCGATGTCCAGGAAACGCTCGACATCGCGCAGTCCTTATATGAAACGCACAAAGCGACGACGTATCCGCGCAGCGATTCGGGCTACCTGCCCGATAATATGTTCGCGGACGTGCCTACGATTTTAACTGCCATCGTGGCGAGCGATCCCGGCATCAAGCCGTTAATCGATCGTCTCGATCGCACGCAGTGTTCTCGCGCGTGGGACGATACTCGCGTCACCGCGCACCACGGCATTATTCCAACACTCGAACCCGCGAATCTCTCCGCGATGTCCGACAAAGAACGCGCGGTGTATGAACTGATTCGCGCGCATTTTCTTGCGCAATTTTTGCCGCATCACGAATTTGATCATACCGTCGCGGTGTTTTTTTGCGGCGAGCAAACCTTGCAGGCCACCGGTAAACAAGTGGTTGTGCCAGGCTGGTATTTGGCGATTGTGACAAGCGATCTCGAAGAGGATAACGCCGGCCCGCGCAGCCAAGTGTTGCCACCACTGAGTCAAGGCGTTAGCTGCAATGTGCAGCAAGTCGACTTGAAAGACTTGAAGACGCTACCGCCCAAACCCTATACGCAGGGCGAACTCGTGCAGGCGATGAAAGGTGTCGCCAAACTCGTCACCGATCCGCGCCTCAAACAGAAATTAAAAGAGACGACGGGCATCGGCACCGAGGCTACACGCGCGAATATTATTAACGGTTTACTCAGTCGCGGTTATTTGCTCAAGAAAGGTCGCGCCGTGCGCGCATCCGACGCCGCATTTACTCTGATTGACGCAGTGCCTGCAGCGATCGCTGATCCGGGGATGACAGCCATTTGGGAGCAGGCGCTCGATAGGATCGAGCGCGGCCAGATGACGCTCGATGACTTTATCGCCAAGCAATCGACCTGGGTTGCGCAGCTCGTGCAGCAATATCGCGGCACCAAGCTCGCTCTCGAATTATCGCCCGCGCCCAACTGTCCACAATGCCAGGCATTGATGCGCCAACGCACAGGAACAAGCGGTGCTTTTTGGTCATGCAGCCGCTATCCCGATTGCAAAGGCACGTTGACACTCGATGGCAGCGCCGGCAAGAAACCTACGCGCAGCAATAAGCGCACGACTCCCAAGAAATCCTGATCGCTGCGATTTTTATTTTAGTGATGCAGGATTACCCCGCACGATCCCTTCGGCAATAGCGTGCGCGTTTCCACGCCTCCACGTGGAACGAGAAGGTTATTTTTTATTAAGTGCGTTCATTGCATTTTCACTGATCGATGTGTGTTCCATGTTCTACCGAAGGGTTTCCTAACACCTCAATTTAGGCGAACTAGGCGCGCGCACAAATCGCAATAAATTAGGTATTAGGAAACCCTTCGGGGTCGATGGTAATCGCTTGCCGGTGGCCCGCCGGTGAAATAACGGGCGCCCTTTGTGCGCGGATGTGTGCCAGAGGATTCCGACCACCGCCACGATACGGGTCGGGTGCGAATGCTGACGCAGCGGCGTTGACGACAGCCTCACTGCGACAGTCCACGGGTGGCTTCTCTTCTCACAGCCGAAGGTCTGCGGGCCTTCGGCGCCTTTAGGCGGCGGACACCTCAAACAAAAGAGAAGGCGTTCACCGGAGGACTCATAGCTGGATTGCGTCGAGAACGCTCCTCACGCCCCCGAACCAAGCCTCGCGTAATACTCCAATTGAGAAATCCGATCATCCAAGTACTGAATGTATGGGTAAGAGAAATGATTTTGAACAGCAAATCGTTTTGCATTTTGATATACAACGATTTTTTGAGCGGACTGCGACGATGTATATGGAATATCCTTAATCGTTTTTTCGATTACCATTTGAATCTTATTGTAATAGGCTTTTGCTTCTTTTCCGGCTTCTTCTCCGCTATACCTTCCCACATCAGCAATAAAGCGTTCCTTCGAAATAGTTCCATCGCCGCAAAGGTAGGCAGGATAAATGAGGTCCTTTGCTATCGGAGATTTCGATGCATCTGCTGCAAGATAATACTTAGGGATTAAGGAGCTACTTGAAGCACAGTACACATCCCGGTGCTCCGATCGCTGATCGTTAATTTTGTCCTGCTCCCACATATACCCTAAATAAATTACGGCGTCATTTGGTCGCGCTGGATAAGCGCGATCTGTTATGGCGCCAAGTAAACGGCGGCAATTTGAGTAATCGACCCAATGGTAGTCAGACACGCGAGAATTGGATGCGCAATCTCGTTGGTAAACTGGCATTAAAATTTCAATTGAATTTTCGCGTGGAGAAATGAAATCGGCTCGTGTAAACAAATTATTGTAGTTATGAACATACTCTACATTCGCAGTATTAGAAGTACATCCAATAATAGAAATGAATAAAAAGAATAGTGTAATGCTTCTCGGGCTCACAATTAATCCTTAATTTTTGTTGCTGAAATCAAACCTTTGCGTCATTTCCCGCTATTTTGAATTTTCAACTCTGGATGCTTCTAACTTAGCCGTATCAGAGGGCGATCCCCAATAATGATCCGTCGTTGTTATAAATTTCCAGTGGAAGTCAGCGCAAACATAGATATTTCCGCCATAGGAAATCATTGTGCCGTTGGAATGATGGTACACATGGGCATCATCATTTTGTTTCGTAAAATAATTGCAGCTTTGTCCCTCATAATTTAAAGAAGGATCTGCGCTATTTTTTGATACTTTGATGTTTTGCCCTTTTGCAGGATTATTCGCCTTCGGCTCTTCGACAGGTTGTATTTTCAACCAAGGATTGAGCGAATCATCTTCACGTAGTTGTTCTACTTTATTTTGAATCTTAGCGTTCGCCTCGTTCTCCGAGCGCTTCTTTTCGCGAGCATTTTGTTCTTCACTCAATTGCTTTTGATTCTCTTCTTCTTGAGATTTTTGCCCCCACTCTTGAATGGAGTTTGATAGGGAGTCCAGCGCCGCATCACGCCTGAGCTGAGCATCCGATGTAGCAGCGCCTCTCTTTGATCCGCACTTTCCTGATGTGTACCCTCCTTGAATATCACAGGCTTCTTGTGCTTGAACCTCACAGGCAGTAGCCAGTGCGCTAACCGCCAAACCAAAACTAACTATCCAGTGTTTTTGAAACATTTGTATTTCCTATGCTGCCCATTTTTTAATCGTATCATTCAGCAATATACTTACCCTAGGTGGAACAGATGTTTATTTTTAGTGAATAAAGATGAATCGGAGCTGACTCAAAGATACTGCAAAGCTATTTTTCGTGTTTTTTGGGGAGCGACTGGTAGCGTCGAGGCTCGTTGTTTCCTCATCCTTGCGTCGCTCGGTGAATAGGGACACATGGCTTTCGGATTGAGCAGAGCCATCGCTCGCACGCTGACGTAGCTTTACCCCGTTGTCGCTGACTTATCAGCAAAACATCCCCAGGCAGTCGAGACCTTCAAGACTGCGGTGCGATCCGTCGCACTGGTTTTTTTCATCATCCGGCGCAACCACGCCTCACTCACCCCTCAAGGGACATTTCTCCCTTGCAAGGCGGAAGTCCCTTGATTTTTTTCATCAGGAGATTTCCCATGGACCATTCAGCGATTCGTTCCCAGTTGCCGGCCCTCGTTGCAGACCATGTTCCCAACAACGTCCGCCGCTTCAAATTCCGTATCCACGACGACAAACCTGCCGTCTCGACGCTCGGTTTTCCGATCGATCCCAAACCCTTCCAAGGCAAAGTTATCGCCCTCACGGACGAAGCCGTCGTTGTGAAACTCGGACGCGCAGAATTCGCCGTTCTCGATCGCGAACTCGTCACCGTCGTACCCGCTATTGGCACGACGGTGGCGGTTGCTCCCTACGCACGTCGGCGCTTCGATGGTTTGCGTGTCGATACACCCGACGAAGAGAAGCACTACACGGCAGACGGCATGGCTTACACCACGCGTACCGTCATTCTCGGGGGTAATCCCGTCAAACTGCCTGTGTCGGAGCCTCGCTGCCTCGAGCTGGCGGATTTGATCGAGCAGATCGAGAAGCTGCCGGCACCCGATGGGTTTCGGCGCATCACACATCTCTTGGTCGATGCCGGCGCGCGCGATTTCGAAACCGTCGATCCCGCGCCATACGACATCATCAAAACGCCTCCGGCAATTCTCTTCACCGTCGACAGCGCTAAATTCAAAGGCCGCGTGACGGTGCGCTATGACCGCGGCGCCGACCTCTACGCCGTCGAATTGCGCCAGAACGGAGAACTCGTGGCGAGCAACGACGAAGTGTATTTCGACACGCTCGGCAATGTGCTCGAAGACCTGATCGATGATGGTCAGTGGCGCCGGATTCGCATCGATGTGCTGGGCAGCAAATCCAAACCTCTGCATTGAGTATCGCTTTCTCCCCAACCCCTCTTTCGAGGGGTTTTTTATGCCCGTTCGACCATGAATAGGGAGAGTTCGGAGTGCGGATTCTTGCGTGTCAATCAAAGGCGCGAGCGGCATGGTGAGGCCATGTTCCGCTGATTCGCTCAGCGACATGCCTAGGTGGCCCGTGATCTTCAAGGCTGCGATGTGGTTTCACCGCATTGATCACACTCCGTTCGCTCCGGCATCCACAGCGAACAGCCATCGGTTTCGATGGTGATGCCTGACTGTTCCATCAACCCATCGCGGGGGTTACACACCTTCCCCGCCTTGGGTCGGGTGTGTCTCCGCTTTTTCTGATCTCTGGAGATTCACCATGACTTCATCCACCGAAAAAACGTATTTCGATTTGCACATCACTGGCCTCGGCTATCTCAATCGCATTCGCGAAGTGAAACCCAAGAAAGGTGATCCGTTCCTCGCTTGCGATATCGCAGCGCTCAATGGTCCCAGCGACGATGTCTCGTATGTGCGTTTCGATGTACGCGTATCGGGTAATGATGCGCAGCATCTGATTCGTCGCTGCCAGCAGGCCGTGGACGCTGAGAAGAAAGTGCTCATTGGCTTTCGTCTCGGCGATTTGTGGACCGACACGTTTACCTATTCCAAAGGCAAACGTGTCGGCGAGCAAGGCGTCAGCCTCAAAGCCCGTCTGCTGTTCGTGAGCTGGATTAAAGTCGAAGGCGAGGTCGTCTACAAAGCTGAGCCCAAGTCGACCGAGACCACCGAGTCCGAAACCGATACCGATGTATCGGCTCAAGCCTCGGCACCGGCTGAGTCAACCGAGTCCCCCTCGGAAGTATTCGACTCAGCCCCGCTCGATACCGCCAATGACGTTGCGCTCGCAGCGGTGATTGGCGAATCGTTCTGATCCGCGAGCCGATTCGGGATTCGTTTTTCAGGACGGGGATTCGGTGGAAGTTGCACTGGCTCGGCAGCTCCTGGCAGCGTAATCCACATTATGTGGACAACCCTATAGCCACACTTTGCAATGACATTATACGGCCCTTCGGGGCCGTTTTTCTGTTGCCACAATGCGCGGAGCCATCACTGCTAACACTCACACCGGAAACAATTGCGTGTGCGGTTATTAAGTGTCAGCGTCCCAAATGCCTTCAATGCCAAACTTTGCGTACAGCGACATGTTATCGAAATAAACAGAATCGGCATCTTTGGCGATTTTACAAAAAATCTTGAACTGTTTTGTCGCTTTCGATTCTTCATTATAGTCTAAGAATTCTTTCGTCAGAAATTTCAAAATTTCGCTGTAGTTGTTGACACTGAAGATCATTTTTACCACATCGCCAGACGATACCTTCCTTGATAAAAATCCGGTTCGTTTGAATTCGTCTTTTAACAGTTTTTCCCAAGAGGTGTTCCACGATTCAATGATGTCGCGTTTTTCACCGACCGATGTTGCACGCGAAATGCTGGATACATATAGTTCCCGCAAACTCCTTAGCTCAGCGTATTCCTTGCGCATCGTCTTCAATATTTCAGTCAACTGATCCCTGTCATTTGCCCGATCGAGCAAATACGCAAAAAAGGGTGGATAATGCTTTACGGTATCGATGTACGGATCTTCAGTATATCGCGACGCAGAAACGAGCCGGTCTTGGTACTGCTGTGCAAATTGCAGAAAAAGAGTATGGACGTATTCTGATTTGCGCCGATTTTCTTTTTCGAATTCCTCTATCGTACTGACTGAATTGGGAAGCAGCGGCGTTGCCCCGTATTTTTCCGCAATCTCATTCATCGCACACCAAAGCCACAGTCGCATTTGGCTAATAATTTTTCCTTCAGTCTTTTCTGGCGCACGCTCGTACAGATCTCTGAACAACTCCGGATCATGCTGGAGCGACCAATACTCATCTTCCTCGATAACTTTTGGCATTGCGATCAACGCAAGATTGAGATCGATAGTGATACCTTTGATCAAATCGTCCGAGTGTTTTAAATCATCGCTTGGCGTAAACTCAAACACGTCCTCTCCACCTAAAAACGCCAATTCCTGATAAGTGTTATACCGCTCGGGCAACCGAACCTTGTCAAAAAGAATGTATGCATCAACAAACGCTGACAATCGAGAAATGAGTTCGGGGGTCAGTGTTTTATAACAGTCTGTTCCAGCCAATGTAAGAAACGCATCCGCCGACCAAAATGTGATTGCTCCGGTTTTGCTCATAGTTATCCTTCCTGTTTAACGTCCACAAAAAATGTGTACATGTCTAGCACGCGGCCCTTGAAAATACCGCCCATTCAGCGTCAGAATCAGATCTTGCGTATTTCAATGTCACGGTGATAATCAATCACTTAGTCAACGCGCGCACGCATCGAAATCATTCGCTTCGCACCCAAGGTTTCACTGTTTCAACCGGCCAACGTTCAGCTTTGATTCGTTGCTCGCGCACAGGATTCCATTGCGCGATGAGCTCCTGTTCGTATTTTTCGGCGTTTGTAAACTCACCCTCGCCAATTTCCGCAATATAAACGGTAAATCCCGCGCGAAGCAGACCCATTAGTAAATGCTGATAGCCAGCGTTGTAGCGGGCGCTGCCTTTGTATTGATCGGCCTGGTGAGGACCGAAATATTTCGCCTTGCCGATATAAAACGGTCGATCGCCATCATCGGGATGATGAAAGGCATACAAGCAAAACGATTTGGATAACGCATCCTTTGCATTGTCATGGGTAAAGGCATCCCAACTAAGTTTCATGCGCAAATCTCCATTTCTTGGGTTTCTCCGTGATTGGGAACAATAAGATGGCATAAACAAAGCATTCTTTAAAAATACGCAAAGCGCGTCTAAACGCGCAGCATTTTACTGCCATCGTAGAGAGGATTATTATTTCTGCGCACCGCCTGTATTTAAATGATGGGTAATCAACCTGAATTATCCGTGTCATTACGTCCCATCGGTCTTGGCAAACAAAATTGTGTGGTGAATTAACGAGGCTTCGAATGATTATTTGTTTGCGTGATCGTCATCAGTCGGCTGTTCGTGCCTTATGGGCAGCGGTGGTTTTTGCTTTAAGTGCATCGATATGCTCCTCGGCCGAATTGGCGCCTGAGGCAAAAACGTATATCGATGGGCTGTTGAGTGCTGAAAGCACGGCTCGTACTGACACGCTGGCTTTGTTAGGTTTTTTATTAGCGGCAATTGCGTTAGTCACAACCTTTGCGGGCTTTTCGGTTTACAAATTTCTTGAACGATCGATTAGCGCGCGAATTTTGGATGACATCCGCGAAAGTGAAGCGCGCAACCTGATCCGCTTAGGTAAGCGATCTTACGATCTCTTCAGCGATCAAACGTTAGCGAAAGAGGCCCGCCTGGCCGCTCTCATGGGCGCGATCACCAACACCGATTACGCCTTGTCCGTGATCGAAAAGCTGAAGCGAAATGAAACGGATCGAACTCGCAATGATCTCCTGGCGTTGGCCGGCACCAACTTGGGTTACTACTACATTGAATTGGCCGAACTCATGGCTAGCGCGTCACCGGGCTTGGATGTTTCTCACTATCACCGGACAGCGATCATTGCGGTCGATCGTGTCACTGTGAATGTTGAAGTGGCTCAGCGCAATCGCAATTCAGACATACTGGATTGGTGGAATGTGGTCGAGTCGCGTCTTGCCGTGCTGTTTAAAGCAACGCCGAATCCTGATAAAACGAGCTTCAAAGCAGCCATTAAAGAGCTGGTGGAAAATACGGCCATTCCTTACGAATGGCGCATAGAAACGAAGAGGATTTGGGATGTATGGTTGGCGTAGTTTGAGGGAGCCTCACACGAAGGCCATCTCGACGCTTTACTTGGTGGTGGTATCGCCTGGTCTGACCATTAGAAAATCTCCTGTTTCAGCATTTCGAAGAAATTATAGCATTGATTGCCAGCAGCAGCGAAAGCCCATTTATAAAGGGAAATACGGCTATCTAACAACATAATCATTTCCTAATTTGGAGAAAAGCTTGAGTCATTTCAAGTCGCCGAAGTCGTTTCGTCAAGGATGCAACTTGCCCCTCTCCGATCGCCAAGAGTACCCCACTTCCCCCTTTTTTAGTTAAGCCAGCCCGGTAACGTGAATCGGTCAACGCGCAGTTCTCATTGTTTACGGCGATGACTTCCTGGTTCGGCGATGGTAACGGCTCAATACTGAGAGAGCCGACACGATGCGACCTTACCTCTTTGGATGGCGCCTACACGCGACGTTATACGTTCTGCTGGGTGCTTTGACCACGGGCTGCACTATCACAGCCAAACAACCTACTTCACCGCCGTTTCCTTACCGCGATATGCCCCTCGAATCGCCATCGGCGAATAACGCTGCTCCCGTACCGGCACCTGTCCCCGTCACTCGCTACGACCGCTACACCCTTGTCGAGTTAGTCGCCGAACCCGCGCAACGCGATCTGATGCAGCAGATCGTCGAGATCACGATTCCGCCAACCCTCGACGCCACCGTGGGCGATGCGATGCGATATGTCTTGCTGCGCTCAGGCTATCGGCTTTGCAGTAGCATCGAAGCCAGCCCGTTGTACACGCTGCCCCTGCCCGCCGCGCATTTGTACCTCGGACCGCTGACGCTTCGCGATGCGTTACTGACCCTAGCCGGCCCCGCCTGGAATTTGTCCGTCGACGACGCCTTTCGCCAAGTCTGCTTCGAACCCCAACTCCAACTACCCATGCCGACGTTGGAGGTGCAGCCGTGAGCCTTTCGCAACCCTCTGAATCCACACCTCGCACCGGCTGGCACCGAATTGCCATCACTGCCGGCCTGCTGCTCGCGAGCATTCTCACTATCGCCAATAGCGTGCAATTGGCGCGCTGGTCGAAGCAGGATCAAGCCAGCGCGCAGAACGTGAATGTCCAGGTCCTTACTGCGCGTATCAATGCGTTCGAAACGCAGGTCGATGCGATCAAGCAATTGCCCAAAACCGTCGCCCAAGGCGATTTCGACACTGTGCGTCAAGCGCTGGAAGAACGGCTCTCGCGCCTTGAGCAGCTGCAAGGCACGGATGCGCGCAGCGATGACGTTCAAGCCTTGCAGCTACGTGTAAATGACATCGAAACCCGCCTTAAAAAAAATGCCGCTCAACGCACGACGGCACGTCCTCACACGGCCGCAACGATCAAACCGCAAGTGCCGGAACCGCCGTTCAGTGTGGTTGGCGTAGAGCTGCGTGGGGGCGAGCGGTTTTTGACGATCGCAGCGCCGGGCGCGACCTCGCTGTCGCAGGTACGGTTGCTGCGCGAGGGGGAAGCCGATAGCGGCTGGCAGCTCCAGCGCATCGATGCGCACGTTGCCGTGTTTCGTGTCTACGACCAAACACTGCGCATTGCGCTGCCGTAGGAGACCACCATGAAGTCGTGGTCGCGCGCAGCGCTTTCTCTCCTTATCACTATCGCAGCTCCTGCCTTCGCAGACTCGCCCATTGCAACCTCGCGCACGATCCCGACCCAGGTGCAAAACAGCACAGATACCGCGCTCGATGAGCGCCCCGCGCGTGACTGGGGCTTGAAACCCGAGGAATGGGCGCGCTATCGACAACTGATGCAGGGGCCACTCGGCGTCTATTCGCCGAACCTCGATCCGCTTACCGCACTCGGCATCGAGGCGCGCTCCAGTGAGGAACAGCGCCGCTACGCCGAGCTGCAAGTGCAGGCCGAGACGAAACGCGTTGAGAAACTGCTGGCCTACCAACGCGCTTACGATGCCGCGTGGCAGCAGCTATATCCGAACCAGCCGCGTCTGAGTCTGCCGAGCGCGAGCAGCACGGCCGCTTTTTTCACCTCGTCCCCACGCCTCGCCGTGTTCGTCAACGACCACTGTGCGGCCTGCGATCGCACCGTCCAGCGCCTGCAAGCGGCCGGCACTGCGTTTGACATCTACATGATCGATAGCGGTAACGACGACGCGCGCCTTCGCGCGTGGGCGCAGCGCATCGGTCTTGATCCCGCTAAAGTCCGCGCCCGCGCGATCACGCTCAACCACGATGACGGGCGCTGGGGCTCGCTCGGCGTATCGGGCGATGTGCCCGCCGTGGTGCGGCAGGTAAACGGCCAATGGCAGCGCGTACCGTAACAGGAGGTTGCGCTATCGTGCTGATGAGCTGCGCGCTAGCGTGCTTTGCCGGGGAAATGCCACCGCCTGCGTATCAATTGGCCGCACAGCGCACAGGCATTCCCTCAACTGTCCTTTACGCCGTCGCCTTGCAAGAAAGTGGTACGACCTTACGCGGTCGTCGGGTGCCCTGGCCATGGACGCTCAATGTCGCCGGCCATCCCGAACACTACGCCACGCGCATCGAGGCGTGTGAGGCGCTGCACCAGGCGCTGATGAATACCGCCGCCAACCGTATTGATGCCGGTCTTGGTCAGATCAATCTTGGCTATCACGCCGAGCTTTACCGCGAGCCCTGCGAATTGCTCGATCCCTATCACAACCTCGCTGTCGCCGCCGACATTTTGCGCGAGCAGCACGGCGCTGACGAAGATTGGCTGCTCGCCATCGGTCGCTACCACCGGCCCGCAGGCGGCGAGCCTGCTGAGCGCTATCGCCGTCACGTCAATGCGCATTTGACACGTCTGCTCGGCAGCGCGCAGTCAAGCGACGAGCAGCCATGAAACGCTGGTCGTTTGCGGCATTAGGGCTCTTCGCCGCGCTCTCGCCCTTGCTTGGGCAAAGCGCCGAGCCATTAATTGTCGTCGAGGATCGCGGCGGCGACTCGGCCTTGCCGTACTATGCGGTTTTGAAACCCCAGCACCACGCCACAACCACGTCTTCAAAGGTGCCGTCCCCTGGGCATAACCGTTTCGGCGAAGCAGACATGCTGCCTGTACATTCGGCGCGCTTATCGCCGGGCAACGAATTACCGCGAACAATCACAGCGCCGGGACTCACGCCCTTGTTTCTGGTCGGCGACGATGATCGGTCGCGCGCCTGGTTACGAAATAACGCAGGAAATATTTTAAAAATCAATTCAGTAGGATTTATAGTTAATGTAGAAACTCTGAATTCACTGATGGCCTTACGCGCCCTCGCGCCTGGCCTGACGCTGGCCCCGGTATCCGGTGACGACTTCGCGGAGCGGCTGCATCTACGCCATTACCCGGTGCTGATCACTGCGACCGCCATCGAGCAGTAAGAGGCCGCTATGGCGCAGGCGCACCCGATCGAAGTCCTGCTGCGGCCCGCCGTCGAACTCTATACCGTCGCAGCCTGTGCTGCCGCCGTACCGCTCTGCTTGCTGGCGCCGTGGTCGCTGGCCTTGAGCCCTGAGGTCGGACACGGCAGCGCCCTGGGCTTTCTCGCGTTCGGGGCACTGCGCTGGCGCGAAGCGAACACGGTGTTGCGCTATCGGCGTAATATCCGCCGCCTGCCGCGCTATGTCATGACGAGCCGCGATGTGCCTGTGAGTCAACAGCGGCTGTTCGTGGGGCGGGGTTTTCGCTGGGACCAGCGTCATACGCATCGGCTGATGCAAACCTACCGGCCCGAGTTTCGCCAATACGTCGAGCCAACCTGGGTGTACCAAACGGCGCGATGGGTCGAGCAGCGGCTTGAATTCGCTCCGTTTCCGCTTTCTGCATTGCCCAAGGCATTGGCTTGGGACAGCGCGCTGAATCCGGTACGGCCGCTGCCGCCGCTCGGTGGTCTGCCGCGGTTGCACGGCATCGAACCCAATGAAGTCGATGTCACGTTGCCCTTGGCCGAGCGCGTCGGCCATTCGGTGGTGCTCGGCACCACGCGCGTCGGCAAAACGCGGCTGGCCGAGCTTTTCATCACGCAAGATATTCGGCGTAAAAATGCAGCGGGCGAACACGAGGTCGTCATCGTTTTCGATCCCAAGGGCGATGCGGATTTACTGAAACGCGTGTACGTCGAAGCGAAACAGGCGGGCCGCGACGGTGAGTTTTATATTTTTCACTTGGGTTGGCCCGACATTTCCGCACGCTACAACGCGGTCGGTCGTTTCGGTCGTATTTCCGAAGTGGCGACGCGTATTGCGGGGCAATTATCCGGCGAAGGCAACAGCGCGGCGTTTCGTGAATTCGCGTGGCGCTTCGTCAATATCATTGCGCGTGCCTTGGTCGAGTTGGGGCAGCGCCCCGATTACTTATTAATTCAGCGCCATGTCATCAATATTGATGCGCTCTTTATCGAATATGCACAGCATTATTTCGCGAAGCATGAATCGAAAGCGTGGGACATCATTGTTCAACTCGAAGCGCGGCTAAACGATAAAAATATTCCGCGCAACATGATCGGACGCGAAAAACGCGTGGTCGCGCTCGAACAATATCTCGCGCAAGTGCGCCACTACGATCCGGTGTTAGACGGTTTGCGCAGTGCCGTGCGTTACGACCGCACGTATTTCGACAAGATTGTTGCCTCCCTCCTGCCCCTGCTGGAAAAACTCACCACCGGTAAAACCGCGCAACTGCTCGCGCCGAATTATTCGGATTTAAACGACCCCCGTCCGATTTTCGATTGGATGCAAATTATCCGGAAGCGCGCGATTGTTTATGTTGGGCTCGATGCACTCTCCGATGCCGAAGTCGCCGCGGCGGTCGGCAATTCGATGTTTTCCGATCTCGTTTCTGTCGCTGGGCACGTTTATAAGTTTGGCATTGATGATGGTCTACCCGGTGCTTCGCCGAATATAAAAATCCCGATCAACGTGCACGCCGATGAATTCAACGAATTGATGGGCGATGAATTCGTCCCGATGGTGAACAAAGGTGGCGGCGCTGGATTGCAAGTCACCGCGTACACGCAAACGCTGTCGGATATCGAAGCTCGCATTGGCAACCGCGCTAAGGCCGGTCAGGTGATCGGCAATTTCAATAATTTATTCATGCTGCGCGTGCGCGAAACCGCCACGGCGGAATTGCTCACGAAGCAATTACCCAAAGTCGAGGTGTACACCACGGCGCTAGTGAGCGGCGCGACTGACAGCTCCGATCCGAGAGGCAATACCGCCTTTACCTCGAACACGCAGGATCGTGTGACAAGTACCAGCGTCCCCTTGATCGAGCCGGCGCATGTCGTCACGTTGCCGAAGGGTCAATGTTTTGCGCTGATCGAAGGTGGCAACTTATGGAAAGTGCGCATGCCATTGCCCGCACCCGATCCCGATGAAGTGATGCCGAAAGATTTGCAGGAGCTCGCCGGTTACATGCGCCAGCACTACGTCGAGGCCGGCGATTGGTGGGAAAACACCGGCATTCCCGGTTTGCAGGATCGCCCACTGCCCGACGATCTGCTCACTGATTTTCAGCACATGACCGCGATCGATAACGCCGCTGTGCTCGACACGAGCGCTATGCCATGAGCGATCCTGCCGTTGTCGCCAAGCGCGAACAAGTCAAGCAGCAAGGATTGATCGCGAGCATCATCACGCTACCATTCCGGCTGTTCGGCGTGCTGTGCGGATCGTTGTTATTAAGCATCGCGATTGAGTGCGTGGGGCTGCATTTTTTCTGGCCGCAGGAGAACTGGCATCACGCACAACACATGCTGCATTTCGAGCTGGGGCAAATCTCGGAACATTTCACGCGCAGCGTGCTAGTCGAGGAGCCGGGCCGTACCGCAAATCGATGGATGGAAATCGCCTATGACTGGCTATTTATACAAAGCGGATTGCTCACCTGGATCACGGATGCCGATGCACAGGCCAGCGCTGGGGTCGGCAACACCGTGCATGATTTTAAATACTACCTGGCTCAGGTTTATATGCACGTGTCGGCGTATTTGATCGCGGCCGCGTACACCCTGCTCGTTTTTCTCGTGCGCCTGCTGGTGCTGTGCCTGACGCTGCCACTGTTTCTGATGGCAGCGTTTATCGGGTTCATCGACGGACTGGTGCGACGCGATATGCGCAGCTTCGGCGCCGGGCGTGAATCGAGCTTTGTCTACCACCGTGCACGCGCCAGCCTGATGCCGCTCGCGGTCCTACCGTGGGTGATTTATCTCGCGCTTCCTTTCAGTATCCATCCCCTCCTCGTTCTGCTGCCTTGCGCAGGGTTGCTCGGACTCGCGGTCAACATCGCCGCCGCCTCCTTCAAAAAATATCTATAACCGCCCTCCCCAAAAAAGCGGTGACAGGCCAGTGCCGATTGATTGCGGCACTACCTCCGCGCTGACGTGGACCATCGTGCCATGACTCTCGTGGAGACGGCACGATGCAATCCTTCCCCCGCTTTTTTCGGTACGCGCGCGCAGCCCTCAGCACCGCGCTAATCGTTCTTGCCGGAGCGGCTGTCGCGAGCGATCCCTCCGACAACAACGCCGAGCGCGAAGCCCTCGCCGCCCTCACACGCCAAATCGATCTCGCCAATCGCCTGGCCGACCAAGCTGCTGCGGCGTCATCCGATGAGCATGCCCGCTACCACTTCGACTATGCGCGCTTGCGCGAGGATTTGCACCGCGTGCACGCAGGGGTTGAGGACTACCTCGCGCCGCAGCGCGCCCAGCCGCGCGATCCCGTGCCGCTCTCGGGTAGCTATGTGCGAGAGACCGGCTCGCCGACATCGCCAACGCCAGCCAGCGAACCAAGGGTGCGGCAGCCATGACCCCCTCCGCCGACCAAATCGCCGCGTTCCAGGCGAACAGCGGTTTTACACCTGCTGATGTCTCCACGGTTGCGCTGAGTTTCGTCTTCGCCGTCCTACTGCTGTGGGGTGTGTGGGCGATGCGTACCGCCTACGCCGGCTGGGCCGAACGCCAACTCACCCAACGCCAGTTCCTCGCCGTCGTCGTGCGCTTCGCCGCGATGGTCCTGGTGTTGGGCTTTTTCCTTCTGCACTGACCCAAGGATTTCGCCATGAAAACGCCCTCTCTGCCCGTCCGTTTTTCTCCCAACAATCGCCTTGCCGCCGCGCTCGCACCGCTCGCCCTTATTGCACTAGCACAGCCCTCATTCGCCGTCCTGCCGACGATGGAAGACCCGTCGCGCGGCCAGGGCAACGGCATCATGCAGACGCTGCAAAACTACGGCTACGACATCGTGCTGCTGATTGCGCTGCTCGTCGTTGCCTCGATGTTTATCGGCGTCTGCTACCACGCCTATACGCGCTATTCGGAGATCCATACCGGTCGCGCGACATGGGGTCAATTTGGCCTGACCGTGGCGGTCGGGGCCGTCCTGCTCGTCCTCGGCATTTGGCTGCTGACCAAAGCCACGGGCGTTCTGTAAGGCCCGCGCCATGTCGATCGATCACGCGTCCAGCGGTCTGGTGAGCTTCCTGCCGCACCGATTGAACCGCCAACCCGTCGTCGTGCGTGGTTTGACCGCCGATGAACTGTGGGTGTGCGCGGGTCTCTCGGCTGCGGCAGGTTTTTTAACGGGCATGCTGCTCGCGTGGCTCACACACAGCATCGCGATGCTGCCGACGTTGATCGTCGCGGGGATTGCTCTGGGTGTTTTCTTGGGCGGTGGTTTTCTACGTCGCCAGAAGCGCGGGCGACCCGATACCTGGCTGTACCGCCAACTGCAATGGCATCTTGCGCTGCGGTATCCGGCGCTAGCCAAATACCTCGGCAACGGCGAGTTAATCACGCGCTCAGGGTGGTGGACGACGCGGCGCCAACGCCCCGTCCGCCGCGCCCATCAAGGTGCGTCGTGAGCCGTTTCAAAAATGAAGTGGCGCATTTGCAAGCGCACGTCAAAACCTTGCGCTTCTGCACGGTCGGTTTGTTCCTGCTGGCGCTGCTGTTTTGCGGCGGTTGGTGGCATGCCCCGACCGATCTCACCATCCATGTACCCCCCGATTTGCGCTCAGGCAGCATGCGCAAGTGGTGGGACGTCCCGCCCGAGAGCGTTTACGCCTTTACGTTTTATGTTTGGCAGCAGGCCCAGCGCTGGCCGACCAACGGCGAGGAGGATTACCCGCACAACCTGCAAACACTGTCGGCGTATTTCACACCTGACTGCCGCGCATTTTTGCAGCAGGACTATGCGTATCGGCGCAGCAACGGCGAACTGCGTCAGCGCGTGCGCGGTATCTACGAAATCCCTGGTCGCGGCTACGGCGACGATCCGGCAACACGCGTGCGCGTCGTGTCATCGCGCGACTGGATCGTGACCCTTGATGTGAGCGCCGATGAATACCTCGGCGGTGAACAAATTAAGCGCGCGCTCGTGCGTTATTCGCTCAAGGTCGTGCGCCTCGATGTCGACCCCGAGCACAACCCGTTTGGACTCGCCCTCGACTGTTACGCCAGCGCACCCGAGCGCATTGAAACGTCCCCGCCCCCATCCCCTGCCACCGGCCAATCCGCTATTTCCCCCGACGCATCCCCATCACCGGGAGATCATTTATGAAACGCTCTATTGTTCCCATCGTGGCCGGATTGCTGGGCCTCGCAGCGACGGCGCAGGCAGTCGAGATTCTGCACTGGCAGCGCTTGCCGCTGGCGGTGCCGCTCGTGGTCGGCCAGGAGCGCGTGATCTTTATTGACCGCAATGTGCGTGTTGGTCTGCCGCCAACCGTCGGCGAACATCTGCGTGTGCAGAGCGCGGGCGGTGCGATTTACCTGCGCGCGAGCGATCCGCTGCCGCCGACGCGCCTGCAATTGCAGGACGCAAATTCCGGCGCGCTGATTCTGCTCGACGTGGACGCGCAGCCTGCCAAAAGCGGTGAGCCACCGCTCGAACCCGTGCGCATCGTGGTGGACGATCCAGCGCTGAGCCACGCTGACAACGCGTCGGATGTCGCTGCCAATCCCGACGAATTCGCCTCTGTACCGAAACCGCCGACCGCACTCCATGACACGCCTATGGCGGTAGTGCTAACGCGCTATGCCGCTCAAAATCTCTACGCACCGCTGCGGACCGTCGAGCCCGTCGCCGGCATTACCCGCGTGAATTTGCACCGCGATCTGGTGCTGAACAGTTTGCTGCCGACGCTGCCCGTGCAAGCACGGGCGTTGGCGGCATGGCGGCTGGATGATCACTGGGTGACGGCAATCCAGCTCACCAATTCATCGAAACACTATCTAGACCTCGATCCACGCCTGCTCCAGGGTGATTTCGCGGCGGCGACGTTTCAGCACGCGAATATAGGGCCGGCCAGCCAATCGACCGATACCACGGTCGTTTATCTCATTACGCGCGGCCATGACCTCCGCGAATCGCTCTTACCGACGGTGGCGCCGATCGATCCGGCGGTGAATCTGCCTGCCGCAACCGACACGGTAGGACAAGGAGGCCACGATGCGCAGTAATCCGCTGCTCAAATGGCTCGTCCTCCCGATTGTGTTGCTGCTGATCATCGTGGGGGTAAAGTTTTTTAGTGGCGGCACTAAAACGCGGTCTACCCCGGTTGCGGCGACCACCGATCCGGCGAAAGCGACCGCGGCGGAAATGAAGGCGCTCGGCATCACGGGCGATACGCCGCGCGATACCGTCGCGACGCTGGTCGCGCAAGTCAAACAACTGCGCACAGAACTGCAAAGTGCGCTCACGGACAACAAGACCGCGAAGGCCGAGAACGAACGTCTACGCGCGCGTGAAAGCGCCATCGATCAGCGCATTCAAAGCGCACTCGACGGCGAACGCGGCCGCCTACAGCAGGACCGCGACCAGATCGCGAGCGATCGCCAGCAGACGCAAAGCCTGCTGCAAGATGTTCAACAGCGACTCGATAAACTGGGCGATAAAGACGGTCAAGCCGATTTGCCCGTGGGTTTGGGGCTGGAAAAAGGCGATGGCGACAAGTTCAGCGCGAGTAGCGGTCTGCGCTGGATTGAGCCGATGGATACGCCCAAGAAGGACGGCAGTGTCGGTCCCCTCAATCACTTCGCCACCAGTTTCGAGCCCGCGCAGAAATCGCTCTCCAATACGGCGGAATCGGTCAGCGAAGCGGGTAGCCGTGTGGCCGGCGCGTCAGTAAAACCCGTGTACACCGTGCCGTCGAATTCGACGCTCATGGGCTCGGTCGCCATGACCGCGCTGATCGGCCGCGTGCCGATCGACGGCACCGTCAACGACCCTTACCCCTTCAAAGTGCTGATTGGCGCCGACAACCTCACCGCCAACGGTATCGACATTCCCAATGTGGCGGGCGCTGTGGTCAGCGGCACCACGTCGGGCGACTGGACGCTCTCGTGCGTGCGCGGCCAGATCCGCAGCGTCACGTTCGTCTTTAACGACGGCACCATTCGCACGCTGCCGGACAGCGGGCATAGCTCAAACAACCCCAACGGCAACAATGGTCAAAACCCGTCGAGCCGCAACGCGACGCAAGGTGGCCTCGGCTGGATCAGCGACCCCTACGGCATTCCCTGCGTGTCGGGCGCACGGCGCAGCAATGCCGAGCAGTATTTAGGCACGCAAGCTCTCATCACCGCCGCCGGCGCGGGCGCCGCTTCGTTTATTCAATCCAACAACGGCAGCACCGCGATTGTCGCCAACAGCAACGGCACGCTCGGCACGGTGGGTATCAGCGGCAATGAAGCCATGGGCCGCATTCTGGCCGGTGGCGTGCGCGATATGAGCGAGTGGATCAACAAGCTCTACGGCCAAGCCTTTGCCGCGATTTACGTGCAGCCCGGCGCGCAGGTCGCCGTCCATCTCGAACAACCCCTCACCATCGACTACGACGCCAACGGGCGTCGCGTCGACTATCGCCTTGGAGAATCCCATGTGCCCGATCTCGATTGAGCTGATCGCAGCCGTAGTGACGGTTGCGCTACTGGGTGGCTGCGCCACCAGCAAGGACAAGCTATTGCCGCACGGTGACAACACCATGCTCGACATCTGGCAGCAGCAAACGGGCGGCAGCGCAAGCGACGGCCAAGCCGCGCGACAACTGCTCGATGCGCGCCAGGCACTGCGCCGCCCGCTTGGAAACGCCGATGCAAACAGCGCGTTTGCCAAGAATGCGGCCTATACACGCACCGCCGCTAACGAGATCGAGCGGCAGTTTCATCGCCTGCCGAATCCCGATCTGCTCATGTACGTGTTCCCGCATCTCTCAGGCAGTGAAACCGTGCCGGTACCGGGTTACACGACGGTGTTTCCACTGTACCAACGCGTGCCCTATGCGCTGCCCGGCGAACGACTGGACGATTATTGATGGCTTGGCTGCGCCGCAAACCATTATCCGATGCGGTGTCCGATGACGCTTGGTCACGGCACGTTGCAACACTCGCCGCTCACGGTATCCCCGAACCGGGCAGCGCGGTGAACAATCGGCGCCGGCCCGCGACCGACGCCGATATGCAAGCCCTCTATTCCGTGGTGCCCTCCTTTGCCGATTTGCTGCCATGGGCCGAATACCTAACACCCTCGCAAAGTCTGTTGCTCGATGACGGGCAATCGGCCGCAGCATTTTTTGAGCTCACCAAAATCGGCACCGAAGGCCGCGAACTTACCTGGCTGTGGCAGGCACGCGATGCGCTCGAAAACGCGCTGCAGGATGCCTTCGACGAGTTGGATGAAAATCCCTGGGTCGTTCAGCTTTACGCGCAGGACGAAGCGAATTGGGACAATTATCTGCGCTCATTGCGCGGCTACATTCAATCGCGCGCGCAAGGCAGCGAATTTACCGATTTTTACCTGCGCTTTTTTGCGCATCATCTGCGCGCGATCGCGAAACCGGGCGGCCTGTTTGAGGACACGACCGTTACGCGCTTGCCGTGGCGGGGCCAGTCGCGGCACGTGCGCATGGTAGTGTATCGGCGCACGCCGGCAGGCAGCACTTCACGCCGCCAATCGCCTGAACACGCATTAACAACCATCTGCGAACGCTTGGTCGGCGGCCTTTCTAACGCTGGCGTTAAGGCGCGCCGGTTGAGCGCTGCCGATATTCACGACTGGCTGCTGCGCTGGTTCAATCCCAATCCCACCTTGCTCGGAAAAACGATCGAAGACCGCGAGCGTTTCTACGCCCAGGCGCAGTATCCCGACGAGACCGAACCCGGCGAAATTGAATTAGCCAGCGGTGATTTTGCGCAGCGATTGTTTTTTTCGCAGCCGCGTTCGGACGTGGAAAGCGGCGCGTGGTTTTTTGATGGCCTGCCGCACCGCGTGATGGTAGTCGACCGGCTGCGCAATCCGCCATCGACGGGGCATATCACCGGCGAAACGCGCAAAGGCGGCGATGCCGTCAATGCGCTATTTGATCAAATGCCCGAAGACACCGTGATGTGCCTGACGCTGGTGGCCACGCCACAAGACGTACTCGAAGCGCATTTGAATCATCTCAGTAAAAAAGCCGTGGGCGCAACGCTGGCGTCGGAACAGACGCGCCAGGATGTGCAAGAGGCGCGTGGATTAATTGGCAGCGCGCATAAATTGTATCGCGGCACACTCGCGTTTTATTTGCGCGGTAAAGACCTCGCCGAACTCGACGCGCGCGGTTTGCAACTCGCCAACGTCATGCTCAATGCCGGCTTGCAACCCGTGCGCGAAGAAGATGAAGTCGCGCCACTCAATAGTTATTTACGTTGGTTGCCGTGTGTGTTCGATCCGGCCAGCGACAAACGTCAGTGGTATACGCAATTATTATTCGCGCAGCACGCCGCTAATTTAGCGCCCGTGTGGGGACGCAGCGAAGGTACGGGGCATCCTGGCATTACCTTTTTTAATCGCGGCGGTGGCGCGGTCGCATTCGATCCGCTCAATCGCCTCGATCGGCAGATGAACGCGCATTTATTTTTGTTCGGGCCTACGGGCTCGGGCAAAAGCGCCACGCTCAATAACATTCTCAATCAAGTGACAGCGATTTATCGTCCGCGGCTGTTTATCGCCGAGGCGGGGAATTCATTCGGATTATTCGGCGACTTCGCAGCCCGGCTCGGTCTCTCGGTGCATCGCGTCAAACTCGCGCCCGGCAGCGGCGTGAGTCTCGCGCCGTTTGCCGATGCATGGCGTTTGGTCACGACGCCGAGTGAGGTACAAACGCTCGACGCCGATGCGCTGGATGAGGATCGGGAGGCGCCCAAAGAAAACGACGGTGACGAACAGCGCGACGTACTCGGTGAACTCGAAATCACCGCACGGCTAATGATCACAGGCGGCGAAGACAAAGAAGAAGCGCGTATGACGCGCGCCGATCGCAGCCTGATTCGCCAGTGCATTCTCGACGCCGCGTACCGCGGCGTCGCTGAAAAACGCACGGTGCTCACGCGCGATGTGCGCGATGCGTTGCGTGAACGCACCCGCGATTCCGGCTTGCCCGAAGTACGGCGCGCGCGTCTGCTCGAAATGGCCGATGCCATGGAACTGTTTTGCCAGGGCGTCGACGGCGAAATGTTCGACCGGCCCGGTACACCGTGGCCCGAGGCCGATATCACCATCGTCGATTTCGCCACGTTCGCGCGCGAGGGTTACAACGCGCAGCTCTCGATTGCGTACATTTCGTTAATTAATACCGTCAACAACATTGCCGAGCGGGATCAATTTCTCGGGCGCCCGATTATCAATGTCACCGATGAAGGCCACATCATTACCAAAAATCCGCTGCTCGCACCCTATGTCGTCAAGATCACAAAAATGTGACGCAAACTCGGCGCGTGGTATTGGCTCGCAACACAAAATATCGATGATTTACCCAAAGCGGCCGAGCCGATGCTCAACATGATCGAGTGGTGGATTTGTCTGTCGATGCCGCCCGATGAAGTGGAGAAAATCGCGCGCTTCCGAGAATTAAATCCCGCGCAAAAAGCGCTGATGCTGTCGGCGCGCAAAGAGGTTGGCAAATTCACTGAGGGCGTGATCTTATCGAAATCGATGGAGGTATTATTTCGGGCAGTGCCGCCGAGTTTGTATCTCGCGCTCGCGCAAACCGAACCCGAAGAAAAAGCCGAGCGCTATCAACTCATGCAACAGCACAACATTGTTGAACTTGATGCGGCCTTCAAAGTCGCTGAGAAAATTGATTGCACTCGGGGGATCGAATCGCTGGCATTAGTTTGTTAAAAAACACTTTATACGGTCTTCATCCGCAAAGCCGTTGAATGGCATTATCTGTAAAAGACTGGATTTGCTGTGACAGTGTTGATCTACATATTTTGACTACATCGTACAGACGTCATTCGATCAATTGCGGATAATTGTGGATCTTTGGCAATGGCACAAATCTGTCGATTAAATGACGGCTTTATCTATGCAACCCGCCACATATAGAGTAATTAAACTGAAATTGACACTTCGGCCCAAGCTACCATTTGAAGAATTTGGAGCCAATATTCAAGAATCTAATCATGAAATTATTCGTATCCTGGGGACCCGAAAAATCTCGCAGCATTATTTATGTTTCTAAATGTTAGATTGAAGCAAGATAGCATCATTATGATTTAAAAGCAGGCTTCTCTTACTCGGACAATTTTGTAAACCCATTCGGACCTACTTCGTACATGTCCCCATGTAAGAAATATTTACCATTGGAGCTGGAGAATGTACGCAATGGATTGTCTTTTATTTTAACTTCATAAAGGCCATTTATTTCTGTGGAGGATACACTTTCTATCGTGACTTGAGGCATTGCTTCACTCCAAATCGCAGTTATCAATCGCTCAACTTGACCAAGGGTCGCATCATTTGCCTCGCGGACTTTTTCCCACGCTTTGCTTTGAATTTGATTGACGATTCCTGGTTGATGATCCTGTACAGCCTCGTGTACCTTTTCCGCTCCGCTCCGAATATTGTTGTATGTACGCTGAGATCGCGAAGGAGTGGTTTCCTCGTCTACAGTTTCATTCGCTGTCATGAGTGAGCGATATAGCTGCCCAGCCAGGACGCCTGACTGCGTTGCCTTGCTTTGTGCAGCTACGGCATCACTTCGTTGCTGTTGAATTAATTCGTTTCGGCGCTCCTGATTCGCTGCGGCCATCACTTCTGCTTGGCGTGCAGCCGCTGCCTGCTGTACTGACAATTGTTGTTGGCGCCCTGCCTCACGATCTTGATCGCGCTGATATTGAGCATTAGCTAATGCATCTTGTCGTTGCCGGTTGCGCTCATTACTCGCCATCTGTCTGCAAATAACGTCTATCTGTTTGGCTTGCGCCCAAGGAGCATCTCGTTGCCGAGCGAGAGAAGCTATCTCGTAACTTCGTTGTGGATCGGAAAGTCCTCTACAATCTCGAACGGTATGGTTAACTGCGCCAGATGCACAATCCATCCACGCTTTGTCGTATTGGCTGCCTTGAGCACGCAATGCATCGCTCTGCTGCTGACAGTCAGAAGCATTCTGAAAAGACTGTGCCCATAGAGTTGTCGAGAAAGCGCATGCATGAAGCGCAAATAGTAAGCGGGGTTTCTTCACTTCTGGCTTCCTCTGCCGATCGGGGGGATATCAAATTAGCGGCAACTGCAATCTAGCAAGTCCCAGTATTTGAGCGCAAGTAACTCCTGAATTGCACCGATATATTAAAAAATAACACAAGGATATGGGACTTTAACCGTGATGGGCAATGTCAGTTAGATGACCGCCGTCAAGTAAAAGTTGTGCTTGACGCAACCACCCGCTTGGGCCGAACTGCTGAAGCTTATTTTTAATTATCGATGCTCGTTTTTCTCTAAATTACTAACACCAAGACTTAGCGCTGAAGACGCTCTGCAATACCGGGACCCTAAAAAACGGAGTACGCGAATTCCGATTTCTTCGTTTGCACGCTGTCCGCTTTGCGGTCCACTGCGAGTCGGTGTTCGCTGACGTTGTCGGCGGCATGCCCAAGCAGCCTTGATCTTCAAGGCTACGACGCGGTTTAACCGCGCCGATCGACCCGTTCGCCCCGCATCTCTCGCGCGAACAGCCACTGAGCTGGGTGGCGGATGCTTTTAGTTATTCATCGATATTTTCCCATCATCCCTGGAGGGCTCGCCCTGTCAGGGGTGCGACCTCCTTTTTCTTTTTTGGAGGTTGCCATGCCACGTTCCAACACTAAATCCGCCGCCAACCTCAAGCTGATTGCCGCTCAGCACGAAGATTGGATCATCCAGCAAGCCATCACGTTGCTGGAGCAACGCATATTCAAAGCCGGCCCTGCATTGGCTAGTCCCAACGCCGTACGCGAATACCTGCGGTTGAAGCTCATCGCCGAACCCAACGAAGTTTTCGCCGCGGTGTTTTTGGATTCTCGGCATCAGGTCATTGCCTTCGAACCGCTATTCACCGGCACGATCGATGGGACTGCGGTGTACCCGCGTGTGGTTGTGCAACGGGCACTGGTGCTCAAGGCCGCTGCCGTGATTCTCGCGCATCAACATCCATCAGGATGCACCGAGCCGTCCCAGGCCGATCACCGCATTACCGAACAGTTGAGGGACGCCCTGGCGCTCGTTGATATCCGCGTGCTCGATCACTTCATCATCGGCAAGGGGGGGCCGTACTCGTTTGCCGAGCGTGGCTTACTGTAGCGCACGTGCTTTGCGCATCGGAACGGTGGCTTTGGGCTGCCGTTCTTTTCTTCGTTGTTGGTAATAATAATTTTTTCGCGATTGCTACGCTTCAACAAATTTCGCTCGGCGTTTGGTTTACGCCAAGGGAATGTCATAACCACAACGTAAGGTATTGGATACTCAAACCCTTAGGCATAGCAAATCAACACGGAGGTCAGCAGTGTCGTAGCGAGTCTGGATTTCTACACAATCAACACCCTGAGCGCGACAAACGCGATGCTTTGCGTATGCGATTCTTGCTTGCACTTAACTCTTCGAATATCTGAGTTCCAGCCGACGCCCAAGCGACTGCAAACGCAATATTTTGGTATTTTTTTACAAGGCGAGAAAGGTTGTTTCTTAGCTCAGAGTTAGTGGTTATCAATTTCATTTTAATCGTGGGCTCCTTACTTATAATGTTTGAGATCAGTCCGCCCCATAGCAGGACCATTATAGAGATATTGCATCAACTAAAACTCAAGGCATTCAGTTATCAGCACCTTAGTGACTGCTTCAGGGTAGGGATTATTGAAGCTGCGGCAGGCTGTTTTGGATCGATGGCTGTCAGATAATATCTACCCCCATAAATGCCAAGGTGTCAGATCAAGTCTAAACCTCTACATTTAATCACGGTTCACTATGGCACTAGAAAGCGTGAGTTACAAAGTGAATTCCTACCAAGCAGATGAGAGTTTATTGTGTCTCGCCAGAATTGGGATCTTCTAGATCCTCCCCATAGTTCAGTTTACGCATGGCATTCGATGCTTCGGCCCGTCTTGCTTCCGAAGCGATGTCTTGTTCCAAATCATGTATATATTTAGTCGCAAACTGGCGAACATTTTCGTTGTTGTCAGTACGCCATGGCTCAAGCCTTGCTTCTCGCTCGCTGAGTAAAGTGACGTATCCATAAAAACCCGAAACGACACCGCTTTGGCCAAGAGCAAGTCGGATTTCTTTTAATAGAGGATGGCCGGGTGGACAGCTTTCAAGGATCAGACGGATAAAGGGATAAATGCATGATTTTCCTTCGTAGCAAGACAACAGTGCGATCGCGAAGCGCGTATCTTCTTCATTATTTCTTGCGATCATTGTATTTAATGAATTATCAATGCCGCTGATATCAGGAAAAATAGCAGCAATAAATCTCCCACCGTCATATATAAAAAGATTTGAATCCGATTCGTACCACGAGCGTGCGACATCGACCAAAATATCTGGAACGGCCGCCAACGACTCCTTGAGGCTGTAGGGCGCAAAAGGAATGGCGTCGTAACGAGGTGGTGCGACATCGGAAGCTGCAAACGCGAGCCGTTTGCTAAGGAAATTTAGAACGAGTTTTGGCCAATTCACGGCAATATCCGCTGCTATATCTTCAGTGGCATATTCCAGTTGGGGGTATGGCACGAGGGCATCGAGAGCGGCTTCAGCTTCTAATTCGCTCAATGCTTTTATCAATGGATTGCCGCGCCATAAAAGCCAGGGTACTTTTAACCAACTATAATTTTGTTCGGCCGATAATTTCTTGAGCGCTCTTAGAAATATCGCCTTTATCAGATTACTTGGCCGTATCGCGTATTGGGCCTCAGCAGCGATCAAAACATTTCGGATCGCTAGCAAATTGGAGTTTTTTTCCGCACTGAGCAAGGTACGGCGAAATAATCCGCCGAGATTGCGGCGCACCAATGCCGACTCTACTTTATGCGCGGACCGCAGATACCACGCAATTTGTTCAAGATCCTTACCGACATCGATCCATTGGCAAATTCTCACATAGGTTGTTGCACCTTCGTCGCTACTCATTAGACCCGAAAAAATACAGGGGAGAAATCGGACCAGCGACCCCTCGATACTATCGAGTTTCGATAAGAAGAACGCCGGCTGCCTTTTCGCCCACCCCTCAAGAAAATCGCAGAATAAGGGAAAAGTCGAATGATCCGACGACTCGATCGCTGCGAATCGATTAACACGGGCGAACCAAACGTCTGCATTGGATGCATCGATACTATCCAGATATCCATTAAGTTGCTGACGCCGATAGTGCTCAACCTGCTCGTAATTAAAATCATGTGTAGCCCACGCTGGCGGAAAAACAGAATTGAATCCCACTAGCACCTTAAAAATGACGTACTCACCGTCCTGATTCACCACATCACGAAACGCAAGGGCTGATTGCAAAAGCGCGTCGGTTGCGGTCTTTACGCCCTCATCCACGCGTAGATTTGCAGGAAGCGATTCAAATGTGTTGTACAGATGATGCACCCATTCTTCGCTACGTTGTCTTTCATCTAACGTTAGGTCAGCTGCAATCTCAGAGTGGAATTGCACAATTCGTGCGGCGTCGCCGAGAACCATTTGCAGGATTGAATTATCATGGCCTCGCATCGGCAAACGAGTGGCTGATTGAAGCGCGTGCAGAGCAATATTCCTTTGTTCATCGTTTCCCAGGGCAAACAAATGTTTCAAAAGCGCAATCGATGTGTCGCGAATCGCGCGAAGCTCATCGGAGGTGGCGACCGTGCCCTGATGGAACGTCACGGTGGACGAGTTGCTCGACGTGCCCGTTACTTCAACGCCTAACATTGCTTTTAATAGCTCGACCAGCAGCTCGAATAATTGACAGCGGCGTGAATCATTGAGCGATTTAATTTGCTCAATCAACATCGCCTGAATGGCCGGTCCATAATTGCGCCAAACCGCGATATTGTGTTTCGCCAAATCAGATCCCAGCTGAAGTAGAATTTTTTGCGTCGATTGGTCATTGGATTTGGCATAGAGTTCACATAATGCCTGGAACGTGATTACGGGGTCCAGGTAGCGGTAATAATCGAGAATTTTTGCAATTGCCTTGAAAATATGATTATTCGTTTTGGCCGGAAGAACCCCATAAGGCGTTTCGATAGGGACGACCGGCGCCTCGCTCGCACGATCGGCCGCGGCTAACAGCCGAGTCACTATGTGAGCATAATGATCCTGAAGATTGTCGTAGAGTGGTAGTACACTTTCCGCGAAAGATTCCAACGCATCGGCACGAGCATTGTTATCCTCCGCATTCACAATAGCTTCCAATACATCATCATCGAACAGCGACTTCCCGTCGATAAGCCGCTCAAAATCGCTTGCAATTTTTTGAAATTCGTAGCCCGCTGGAACCAGGTATTTTTGAGAAATATTTGCCATCCGCTCTTTGATATTTGCAATGATGGCAGTACCGAAATTATCCAGTTCGGGCGCTTTGTAAATGGTGTCGTGTGCCATTTCGGCCCAAGCATGATTTAAGATTGTTTGAATCTGCACCTCGCAGCGCATCCCCGCAAACCTAGCAAAATCTGGCAATGCAATCCGCTCGGGTAACAAACGCACCACGTAGTGGTTGGAGATATACAACTCAATGGGATCTTGGTTATTGATGCGCGGGTGATGAATCTTTACTTCAAGTACTTCAAAATTCCGATGCATGATGTCCGAATGGATGAATTTAGAGACATCGCTGTTTGTATAAAAGACAATGCGACAGCCAGCGAGATCTTTAATCTCCTCTTCCAGTACAGTCGATTCTAGGAGTTTTCGATCTTCGAGTTTCTTCCTGAGCGACTTAACCAGTTTTGCTCGATGAGATATCTGCTGTAATCGAAAACCGCTTTCCGCACTAATAGCGGCATTGAGAATTCGCGTTATCGCTTTCGCAAATAAATCATAATCCGTTCGATATTGAAGCTCGTACTGATTTATATCCATGGGTTTCAGTGAAGATTAAGTAGAATGGGTTGGCTGTATCAGTTGATCAACGCAGTATCTCATGGGTTCTTTATACTCGAACGAAACGTGCAATGCCGACGTGCCTAATCAAATCCAACTTTCACACCTTACTATTTCGACAAGCGATCGCTTCGACGCGCTGCAACGCAAAATGAGCGCCCGAACGCAGCGCATTCCGCAACTTTTCTTTCCACCCCGATTGCAAAAATCGGGAACACCGGGTATCCCTTTCTTTATCGCACCACTTACGCCTTTGAGGTCGACTAAGGACTCGACCGAATTCAAGGCGCCTTCGTATGCCTGCTATCTCTCGCAAGATGCCGTCGTGGCGCTGGACCACGGGCTGCGCCCTTACTTGCGGCGTGCTGCTGTTCAGTTCGATGACCGCAGTGGCCGAGGTGCTCGTTGTCACCGACGGTCATCACCCCGTGCAATCGATTACGAGCGCGCGGGTCGTCGAACTCGATTCGCCGGGCCGTCTTGAGGCGGAGTTATTCGCCGCCCTGCCTGCCGACCCCGAGCAGGCTGCGGCGCTGGCGCGGGAGCGCTTGCGCCAAGGCGCCGCCGATCTGCAGCACGGCTTCGCTCTCGCCTACCAAGGGGTGGCCGATGCCTGGAGATTAGGCGTTGCCAAAATCCCCGCCGTCGTCGTCGATCGCCGCTATGTGATTTACGGCGAGCCGGATGTCGCCCGCGCGGTGGCCCGCATTGAAGCTTACCGGGGCGCACAACGATGAACCCGTTCTTCGTCTTTCGATTTTGGCGGCGTGCCGTCGCCACCTGGTTGTTAGTTGGTGCTGTCTCGGCGTTTGCGCTCAACACAGCGACCATCACGTCCTCGGCGTTGTCGCCCGACTGCCTCGAATACCGCGTCGTCGGTATCTGCTATTGGCTGTTTTGCACGCCCTACGGTTGCTCTGTAAAAACCTCGGTCAAGGTGCGCCACTACGTGCCCGATGCGGTGGTGTCGAGCTACTCGAACACCGGCGAAAACCCATGGCTTGAAGTACGCGCGATGAGCACGCCGAACAGTTCAGCACAAGCGGGTGGCGATGGCGTTACCAGTCACGATGGCGAAAACAATCTCGCCAAATTCAAGAACGCCGATGTGATCGGCCACCCCGCCGGTTCCACGTTTTACCAATTCGCCAGTGCCTCCGGCTACACCTGCGAAGGCGCTGGTACGGCCTTCACGCCGTATTTGGTCAGCACGCTCGACACCTTGGCGTGGCGTTACAACATTCCCGAAGTGGTATACCCAGAATCCTTGACGCCGGGTTTACGCGAAATCGGCACTCGCACCGGTTTCGCCCTGTGGGGCAATGTCTATCCACGCGGCGGTTTTCTGCACCAGACCGACGATTACGAAGCAGGCGCCGTGGTGGCAGAACGCGCGGGCGATATCGTCACGCGCAGCGGGCAACTCCATGTCTATCACCCCTTACTCGCGACGGCACGCGACGGTTACTGGCCTGCGGGCGCGTTGATGGAAAGCGATGCGACGACGGGCAAATGGCAGGAACTCACACCGACCCTTTCCATGAGCTGCGCGGTCTTTCCTCACCACAACGTGCGCGTGCAGGCCACGCAAGGCGATTACGCGTGGGCGCTGTGGCGGCCTTATAGCTGCTGCGAACGCAAGGGGCAGATGTTTCTCGGTAGCGTTGATACGAGTGGAGGGGAATGATGAAACGCCATCCATTGCAGGCAATCCGCAATGCAGCTTCGAGTTTTGTTGTCGTTTTATTCATGGGTTTTCTCGCGCTGCCTGTTAACGCAACGCAGACTCGTATGGACAGCAACGGTGTCAGCGTAAGCGGCCCCGTTATCGGCGATGAGGTGATTTACACCATCGGCGGTGGCCGGGCCGTGTCGATGAGCCCTGCGGGCAACATGCAAAGTATTGGTGTCGGCGCCGGTTGGAACAGCAATCTCATCTGCGGCAACATGAGCCTGTCCACGACGCTGCAAAACCAGCTCAACGGCGCGACCAATGGCTTTCAGACGATCATGAGCACTGTGATTCAGAATGCTTCAGGTGCTGTCGCTTCATTACCGGCTTTGATCATTCAGCGTGCCGATCCGGGCCTTTACAACCTGCTCACTAACGGCATTTTGCAAGCGCGACTCGATTTTGACCGCTCTAAAACGACCTGCCGCGCGATTGCCAATCAGATGGCCGACACCATCGGCGGTGAAGCCGGCTGGGATCAGCTGTCCGAGGCGGTCGCGCTAAAAACTGCTGTCGCCAGCACCGATGCCGTGTCCGCCGTCGAACAGGCCGAGTCCGACCACGGCAACAGCGGTGTGCCGTGGGTGGGCGGCGGTAACGCCGGTGGTAGCGGCCAAAGCTCGATCAAGGTGGTCGGCGATGTGACGCGCGCAGGCTACAACCTGCTCAATAGCCGCAGCGTCGGCGATACCTCGTCGATCGATACCACCGCGTGCGGCAACCGCCTCACCTGCCAAACCTGGACCTCGCCCCAAGCCGCGACCACGTGGGCTACCCGTGTACTCGGTGAGCGCGAACAGGGCACTTGCGAAAACTGCACGAAAACCCAAACCACGGCGGGTGTAGGACTGGCGCCGCTGATTCAGGAGGAATACGACACCAAGCTGCAAGCCCTGCAAAATTTGGTAACGGGCGCGCAGCCATTGACCCAGACCAATCTCGATGCCGCGGGCAGTAATTCACTCCCGATTACTCGCGGTGTGATCGAAGCGCTTCGCGAAGAATCCGATCAGGACGCGCTGGGCAAGCGCCTCGCCTCTGAAGTGGCGCTGTCGAGCGTGCTCGAAAAAGCCCTGCTGCTCCAACGTCTCCTCCTCACCGGCATGAAGGAACCGAACGTCGCGGCCAATGAGCTGGCCGTGAAAGCAGTCGATCAGGAAAACAACGTCCTCGAACAAGAGATTGAAAATCTCAATACCGAATTGGGGCTCCGTCACGCACTCGCTGGCAATGCCGCGATGACGATCGTCGAGCGCTACGGCAGCCGCAGCGCCGATTCGCGCGGCATTTTCCAGGGCGATACCACGCGCGATCACCTCGATGCCATTCAAAAACCACGGAATACACCATGAGCCATTTAACGCGGCTGCGATTGCCGTGGCTTTTTAATCGTCGTGTCGCTACGGCGCTGCTCTGGATTTTTCTCGTCTTCGGCGCAGCTTTCACCGTCAACTTCATTGGCATCCGTCTGACCGGCAGCGTCAACGGCTGGACATATTGGTTGCATGCACACACCGCTCACTTCTTTGTTTGGCGGCTCTGCCTGTATGGCGCGATGGCGTATTTCGGGTGGCAGACACGCCGGCATCTGCGGCAACGCCCAGCGAGCGTTGCGGACTATCAGCGTCTTCGACTAATCGGTGTGGGTGCCGTCATCACGGTGCTCCTTCATGAAGGCAGTGGGTTGCTGCAACACGGTTGAAATCCAAGGGAAAGCCATGTCCCTCTACACATCGGATTACCTGGAGTATTACCTCACGCTCGTCGCGTGGATTATCTATGGGGGACTCTGGGCGACGCTCGATGCCTGCGGCGGTTTTGCGTTGGCGTTTCTGGTAATCGTCCTTCAGGAATGGCTGCGTGTGCGTGGCGAAGGCGCCGATGATGGTAACAAAGGCGCGCTGTCCGCCGTGCGCATCGAGAATCGTGTGTGGGTGGCGCTCGCGGTCATTTTGTTTGCCGGCATCCCCTACATCCCGGTGAGTTTAAACACGATTACTTTCGATACCTCGCGCTCGACACAGTGCCAGATCAACGTGCCTCTTCCTGCCGAGACCGGTTGGTCCAATACCTTCACCACGCTCAACAACCAGAGTGCACTAGTGCCCGTGTGGTGGTTCTTTATGCACTCGATTTCGAAAGCGATCACGGGCGCGGCGGTGGCTGCGATTCCATGCGGCACCGATCTGCGGCAGATGCGCATGGATGTCGATGCCACCCGTATCGACAATCCGTTACTGGCCCAGGAAATTGCGGATTTCACGCACGATTGCTACGGACAGGCACGCGCAAAATTATTCATGAACAGGCCCGCGTTGACAGACGACCAATTGAACGACGTGACCTGGATCGGCTCGCAGTATTTTTTGGATACGGCGGGTTTCTACGACACCTTCCACGCAAAAACACCACTTACGGCGTGGCCCTACGATGCAACACGCGATGCGGGACTCGCGCAGGTGGACGATGGCGGTGGTTATCCGACTTGCGAGCAATGGTGGTCCGATGACAATCGCGGATTGCGCAGCCGTCTGCTGGCATTGGTCGATCCCAGCCTGTTGTCGCGCTTTGGTCAATGGGCTGGTTTTCTCGCGCAAAATGAAGTCGACGATTCGATCATTCGCACCGTTATTGCACCACGTCAGCAGAAGATGAACCAAGGCGCGGTGTATACCGATTACGGCGGCCAAATCGATAAACGGATATCCAACGGCGTAGCTCGTGCCACCGGGGATGTCGGTCTCATGGCGGGTTCGCTGGTGGCGTTTCCGGGTATGGATGTGATGCGTCAGGCACTACCGATGGTGCTATCGCTGCTAAAAATGGGATTGGTGATTTGCATTCCGCTCGTGCTGCTCATCGGCACATTCGATTTGAAAACACTGATGACGGTGAGCTGCGTGCAGTTCGCGTTGTTTTTTGTGGATTTCTGGTTTCAACTTGCGCGCTGGGTCGATAGTACGTTGCTCGATGCGCTCTACGGTTGGGGATTCGGCGCAAATAAGCCGCACAGCAATTTCAATCCATTGATTGGTGCCGATAACGCGTTCGCGGATCTGCTGCTCAACTTTGTGATGGGGATGATGTTTATTGTGTTTCCAACGCTTTGGGTCGGGGCGCTTGGCTGGGCTGGCGTTCGAGTAGGCAGTCTTCTAAGTGGTCTTGCTATCGCGACTGGCGAAGCGAAGACGGCGGGCGGGGGCGGAACTGGTGCGATGATAGGTGCAGCTAAAATTGCTGCAAAACCCGCAAAGTAAAAAAGAATATGAAACAGTAATAGGCAATAAAAAATCAGGGCTCTTCCGGATCACCCATATCGTAGCGCCATTCATTTTTATCGTACAACCCGAAGCCTGTAGGTCCTTCGCGCCACTCCCTTTTATATGGATCATCATTAGTGTCGATATTCTGCGCAATTCCAGCCGCAGCCGCAGCAATCGCAAGGATCAATGCCACCCAGAACGCAGCATAAAACAGCACACCGAGCAGAATCAGCTTAACGGCCCAAAGCACGATTTTCGTCAAACCTTTAGGTAAGCCGAAAGTAACTAGTCGGTTGCAGATTCTGTCGTCGACGCGAAGCCATTTTTTCCACAGCCGCCCCAACGCACCGCCCATGCGCTCCGCATAAGTCTTATCAGTCGAAGCGTTCATTTATCCCTACCCCATATCGTCCGTTGCTTTACGAATCTATCTCCGTGGCAGGAGCGAATATTGCGCACTGTTGTTTCAAATCAGTCTGAATTCATCAGACACCGTGACCAACGTAAAACTCAATATGTCACGATAAATATCGCTTTGGCCGTACCCATAAATCGGTATCGCCCGTGATTAATAATTCGCCTTCGCCTGATGCTGTCAAGCGATTTTTGCATCAGCAATTCCGATCGCATCAATCACTGCCCCAGCATCAATCCGTTTCGGGCCGTTCCCTTTTGTCAGTAACGGTTTGCCCTTTATTTCGGTATTCAAAAGGCAACTGCAAAAGGTTTTGAGGGTTAAGGGAAGAGGTCACAAGGGAAGGGCTCTACCCTGAAATCGCCAGAGATAAAAGGCGAAAAAGGCCATTGAGCTGTTTTACTGTCGAGGTTTCGATGCGACTGTTCCAGCGCACGCAAAAACCGCCTGCCGGCGCAGCATCGCCCGCCGCAGTCGGCTCACTGCAAGGCTTGATTCGACCGGAAGCGGCGGACTCGCTGCTCGCGACACCGCGCCGGCAGAAATGGCTGGAACACATCTGGCAACGCACTTCACTCTCGCGCCAGCAGTTTACGCAGCTCTATCTCGCCCCGATCCGGCGCTATGCCGAGCTGGTCCAGCAATTCCCCGCCTCCGAAAGTCATCACCACGCCTATCCGGGCGGCATGCTCGATCATGGTCTGGAAGTCGTGGCCTACGCGCTGAAACTGCGGCAGTCGTTCTTATTGCCGGCGGGCGCGACACCTGAAGCGCAAGCCGCGCAAAGCGAGGCTTGGACGACCGGCGTTGCTTATGCGGCGCTGCTGCACGATCTCGGCAAAATCGCGGTCGATTTGGAAGTCGAATACGCCGATGGAACACCGTGGCATCCATGGCATGGACGGCTCAAAAAACCGTACCGCTTTCGCTATCGCAAGGCGCGTGAATACCGCCTGCACAGCGCCGCCACGGGACTGTTATATGCCGGGCTGCTCGATCGCGAGGTGTTGGATTGGCTGAGTGGCTATCCCAATCTGTGGGCGGCGTTGCTCTATGTGCTCGCCGGCCAATACGAGCACGCCGGCACGCTCGGCGAATTGGTTGTGCAGGCCGATCAGGCGTCGGTGACGCAGCAACTCGGCGGTGATCCGAGCAAAGTGCTGGCCGCGCCGCGCCATGCACTGCAACGTAAACTGCTCGATGGCCTGCGCCACCTGTTGAACGAAGAGTTGAAGCTGAACCAGGCCGAAGCCTCGGACGGCTGGCTGGCCCAGGATGCGCTATGGCTCGTGAGCAAAACGGTGTCCGACAAATTGCGAGCGCATTTGCTGGCACACGGAGCCGACGGCATTCCAAGCAGCAACACCGCGGTATTCAACGTGCTGCAGGATCACGGCATCGCATTGGCTACTCCCAACGGCAAGGCCATCTGGAAAGCCACTGTCACGAGCGATACCGGTTGGTCGCACAGTTTCACATTTTTAAAAATCGCGCCTGCGATGATCTGGGAAACCGGCGAGCGCCCCGCACCGTTTGCCGGCCGCGTTGATGTCGAACAGGACACGTCCGCATCTACGACAGAGACATCCGAAACGGGTTGTGTGGAAATCAATAACTCCTCTCCCATCACCATCGATGCCATCCCATCAATGACAGGTGACACCAGCGTGGCGGCCCTGCTCGATTTGCTGGAATCGGCATCAACTCCAAACACCTCTGCGCCTGTCACCGAGCTTATGAGCGCGGTCGAAGCCGTGCCCGTGCGCATTCCCGAAGTACCGGTTCAGCCGGTCTCTGTAACCTCAGTCGCCACAACGACGCAGGGGTACGCCGAACCTTCGGGAGAGCATTTCATGGCATGGCTGAAGCAAGCGATTCAAAGCCATAAGCTCGTCATCAACGATGCCCGAGCGTTGGTGCATACCGTGAACGGCACTGTGTATCTCGTGAGTCCCGGCGTGTTTCAGCGCTACGTACAGGAATATCCTGCTGTTACGGCTTTGGCCAAACAGGACAATCAAGAAGGATGGCGCTGGGTGCAAAAGCGATTCGAAAAATTGGGACTGCATCGCAAAGACCCGGCGGGACTCAACATCTGGACCTGCGAAGTCACGGGACCACGCAAGTCGAGACGCCTGCATGGATACCTGGTGCTAAATCCAAAGAAGATGTTCTCGACACCGCCACCTGACAATCCTTATCTGCGCCTGCTTGATATACCGGCAAAGCACGATGATTCAGCCAAATAACGAGATGGCTGGCGGAGGTGGATCTTCGCAGCGGAATTGTTCAGGGTGTTGAAACATTGATCCGGTGGCGTCATCCCGAATTTGGGCTGGTGGCGCCGGACCGCTTTATTCTCCTGGCCGAAGAGACGGGACTGATCGTTCCCATCGGCGAATGGGTACTCAGAACGGCGTGTGCTCAGGTCAAAGCATGGCATGCCGAGGGGTATTCGCATCTGAGAATGGCGGTCAACCTGTCGACGCGGCAGTTTCACCACCAAGATATCGCTGAATTTGTTCGTCGTGTTCTCAATGAGACGGGATTGGCTGCAGCGTATCTAAAACTGGAACTGACCGAGAGCCTGCTAGCCGAGGACAGCGAACGCATGCTTGAGGTATTGCGCGAGATCAAAGCGATTGGTGTGGATTTGTTCACTCGACGATTTCGACACAGGCTATTCGAGCCTCAGCTACCTCAAGCGTTTTCCGATCGACAGCTTGAAAATCGACCGCTCGTTTATTCGCGATGTGACCATAGCCAGGGTGACGCATCGCTCACGAAGGCCATTATCGCCAAGGCCCAGTCCCTCAATATGACAACAGTTGCGGAAGGTGTCGAAACCGAAGATCAATTGTCTTTTTATTGGGCACCGGGATGCGATACGTTGCAGGGCTATTACTTCAGTCGGCCATTGCCCGCACCGGATATAACAGCCCTTTTCCGTGCAGACAAACGCTTGAGCATGTTGAAGTGCATTAGAAAAACAACCCGCCACTCATTTGCACGCTCCCTCGGCAGCGCCACAGTTAGGTTGATTCAAATTAATTCGCTGTTCTTGCGGATATAGCGCTTTTCCAGGACGTATTGCTTGATTTCCCCGCGCAGCATTTGTTGCGCGAGCTCCCATATCTTTACCAAGATCCCCAGGATGCGTAATGTCCTGAAAGGCATTCGGCAGAAAGCCTACAAGCAGAATTCGGCTCGCGGCTTCAATTGTGGAGCAAGCGAACCAGTAGCACACGACGCCTTCCGGCGCTACACAAAATTTTATTTATTGCCATTTCATCAAACGTGATTGATGGTTTTTTTTATAGAAAGCGCCGCGGATTTTGGTGAACGAAGGATGAACCGAAGAACTCGTTCAATATTTTATCGACAGCCTCATTCGGAGCGAATTAATCGATAGACATTTCGCTTGGCGCAAGCGTGAAATAAAACGTTGCGCCGCGATGAGGTGCGCTAACGGCCCAGATGCGTCCCCCATGGCGCTGCACGATTCGCTGCACAATGCTGAGGCCGACACCGTTGCCTTCGAAATCTGTATTGGAATGCAGTCGCTGAAACACGCCGAATAATTTTTCGACATTGGCCATATCAAACCCCGCGCCGTTATCGCGCACATAAAAAACGCGCTCACCCTCCTGTATTTCACTGCCCACATCAATTTTTGCCAGCGGCATGTTGCGCGTGAATTTGTACGCATTCGACAACAAATTCGCAAACACTTGGCGCAGCAATGCGCGGTCGGCCTGCACCGGCGGCAACGCATCGATGCGCAACGCAATGGTGCGCGCGGAATATTGTCGATTCAATTCATCACATAGCGCGCGTACTTCGCTTTCGATATCGACGTTTTCGATGTGCAGTGCCTGTTGGCCAAGTTTCGATAAGCGCAGTAAGTCATCGATTAATTGATTCATCCGTAACGCGGACGTGTGAACATAGCTGAGCATGATCTGAGCTTCAGCGGGTATTTGTGCAGCGAACTGCATGTTCAGCAGTTCCGTAAAACCAATGATGCCGTTGAGCGGCGTGCGCAAATCGTGCGAGACCGAGCGCGTGTACGCTTCCAGTTCGCGATTAGCCGCTTCCAACTCGGCAGCACGTTTGCGTAAGCGTTGTTCTAACGAGGCATTTTCCAAACGCAATTGGCGCACGGCGAGCCCGCGTGTTAACACGGGCAACATGGCGCTGAGGTTGAACGGTTTGAGAATGTAATCGTGTGCACCCGATTGCATCGCAGCGACGGCTGTCGAGATAGTGCCGTCACCGGTCATGATAATGACGACCAGTAATGGATCGATTTGCAGCGCGGCACGCAGTAGTTCGATGCCGTTCATTTCCGGCATGGTCAGATCGGCCAACAGCACATCGAACGGCGTTTGCTCCAATGCCGTCAGCGCGGCGGCGGCCGACGTACAACCGACGACCTCATAATCCTGCGCTTGCAAGGTGTTGCACAGCGCTTCCATTAGCATTGCTTCGTCGTCGACAATCAACAACCGCGCCTTGCTAGCCAATCCGTCGTTCATACTGGCTCCTCAATTCACGGGACCGCTGAGATGCGCGTGGCAGAAAGCCAGCGCTTCGCGAAGCTCGCGTAATTTCGGGGGTTTACTTAACACACAATCGACGTGCGCGGGCCGCTCGCCATCCGCCATCAACCGCTGCCCCCAGCCCGTCAGCAAAATCACCGGTGTATTCGCCGCCATTTCCTTGATGCTGCTGGCGACTTTGCGGCCGTCGATATACGGCATGCCGAGGTCGGTGATCACCGTATGAAAAGCGGTATCTGTACCGTACGCTGTTCGAAATGCATCGATGCCCGCCTGCCCGCCGTTGGCACTGACGATAAGATGGCCATCGGCTTCGAGAATATCGCGCAGCGATTTCAACAGCAGCGGATCGTCGTCGACCAGCAGAATACGCATTCTCGGCAGCGGACTTTGTTCTGCTGCTTTGGTTTGCGGGGTCGCGGGCGCCTTCGCGACCGGGAAGCAGAGCCGGGCTGTGGTGCCGTGGCCCGGTGCGCTGTCGATATCGATCTCCACGCCATGGCGCTGCGCAACACCATACACCATCGCCAGTCCAAGCCCCGTGCCACGCTCGCCCTTCGTCGTGAAAAACGGTTCGAGACAGCGACGCCGCGTGTCCTCATCCATACCAACACCGTTATCGACGACTTCGATGCACACCCGATCGGCCATAGCAGTGCCGTTGTCAGCGTCGCGATGAATGAGTCGCGTGCGCAAGGTCAACACACCGCCCTCCGGCATCGCATCCACGGCATTGAAAATCAGATTGATGAGCGCTTCGCGCACTTCACTTTCGATGCCGAGCACTTCGGGCAGATCTTCAGCAAATTCAGTTTCCAAATGAATGTAAGTGCCGCGCTGTTGTGGCATATCGCTCCAGCGCGCCCGCGTCAGATCGATCACCTGTTCGGCGAGCGTCGTTAAACGCATCGGCAGCAATGTCAATTGCGGTTCGCGCTGGCGGTAAAACTCGCGCATGCGCGCTACGGTCGCAGCAACATCGTCGATAGCGCGCGCAATAGTTTGCAGATAGCCGCGTGCTCGCGCGCTGAGTCCCGGCTCGCTTTCGAGCAGGCTTTCGCTATAGAGCGCAATGGGCGAGATCGCGTTATTGATGTCGTGCGCGATACCACTCGCCATTTGTCCTAATGCGCGCAGGCGTTCCTGTTGCATGACCGCTTGCTGTGTTTGCCGCAAATCGTCATAGGCCTGTTGCAAGGCTGCATGCAATTGCGCCTGCTGCGCGGCCAATGCAACGTGCGAACTGAGCTGACGCAGAAACTCGCACTCACCGCTGCTGAACGCGTGCTTATCGCGCCGCGCCGCCACCAGAATGCCAAACACGCGACTCTCCGATTGCAACGGCGCGATCACCAGCGAGCCGAGCCCGCCGCGCGCCAGACGCTGCGGGAACGGAAAGCCAACAGTAGTGACATCGGGCTCGTAGACCAGCTCGCCGCGCACCGCCCGCGCGAGTCCGTTTTGATCGATCCCGACTTGCGTGTTTTCGTCGAGCGCCAATTCCATCGACAGCGCCGGATCGGCAGTGCCGACGCGAATCACCGTCAGCATGTCATCGACATTGTCGTAGCGGCAGATGCAGCTGAAATCGACTGGCAGGCGCTCCTCGATGCTGCGAATCGCCACCTGATAAATACTCTGCAAATCCTGCCGCTCGCCGATCGCACGCGTGATTTGATCGAGCAGATTGAGCCGCTCCAATTGCGCCTGCAATTTCTCCTCGGCGTGCTTGCGCTCGGTGATGTCGCGTATGAAAGCGCTGAAACCCACAGTGCCGTCCAACTCAAGCAAGGCGATTGTCAGCTCGACGGGAAACTCGCGGCCATTGCGGTGCAACGCGGCGAGTTCAAGGCGCCGATTCAGCACGACGGCCTCACCACTGGCTAGATAGCGCGCGAGCCCGACGCGGTGCGCTTCGCGCATGCGCTGCGGGATGATGGTATCTGCCAGATGGCGGCCAATGGCCTCCTGCGCCGACCAACCGAAGGTCGTTTCGGCTTGAGGGTTCCAACCAGTGATCAGGCCGTCGCGGTCCATCATCACCACGGCGTCGAGCGCCGTCTCGACGATCAGGCGTGTACGTGCCTCGCTGGCACGCAGTTTCAACTCGGCATTTTTGCGTTCGGTGATGTCGGTCGATATACCGAAAACCCCGGTCACTTGCCCGCTGAGATCGCGCAGCGGGCATTTCACCGACACGTAGGTATGCGTGCCATCGTCCTGTGGTACGAGCTCTTCCTCGATCAGCGCCTCTTCCGCCCGCGAAGCGCGCATATCGATTGCGCGAAATTGATCCGCGGCTTCGGATGGGAAGAGATCGTGATCGGTGCGGCCGAGCACTGCCGAATAATCGAGATGGAACAGTTCGGAGAAACGGCGATTGACGAGCAGATAGCGGCCACTTAAATCTTTCACATAAATAACGGCGGTCGTATTATCGATAACGGCTTGCAATAGTTGCTTGCTTTCGCGAATCGCCTCCTCCGTTTGTTTACGCACCACGATTTCGGCTTCCAAATTGCGCATAGCGTCCTGCAATTCGGCAGTGCGCTCCTGCACGCGGTTTTCGAGCTCATCACGGGCGCGGCGTAGTTGCGCGGATTGCGACTCAATGCGCGCGGCCATCGTGTTGAAGCTGTCACCGAGCCGGCCGAGTTCATCGTGGCCATCATGCTGCACGCGCGCGCCGAGATCGCCCGCAGCCAGTGTGCTCGTCGCTGCCGACAATGCCTGAATTGGTCGCAAAATACTGCGCGCAAACACTAAGCCGAGCAGGCCGGCGAGCAGCATCCCGGCGCCTGTCAGTAACGCTTTTTCGTGCGTCAATGCGGAGAGTTGGGCATTTAATCCGGCCTCCGGAACCATGTAGAACACCGTCCACGGCACCGTCGAAAACCGCCGCGCCACACCGTAATTCCAGGTTTGATTCACGGGCGCAAAACCGTGAAAGACCGAGAGATCCGGCGCTTCGGAGCGAGCGCGGTCAAACTGTTCGGGAAAATCGCGCACGTCATCGAGCAACGTTTGCGTACGCACGCCGAAGCGATGCTGCGCAATCATCTGTGCTTTCGCTGCAGCATCGAGTTGACCACCGGGACGAAACACGATGTCATCGCTGTAGGTATGCGCCATGCGCACGCCGGTATGGTCGAACAGCACGCCGAAACTGCCCTTGCCGGCGAGTGCATTCGACGCTTTGAATACATCCCACAATGTCTGCGCGCGCACCCACAGTGCCACAACACAATTCACCTGCCCGTCGCCCGACATGATGGGCGCCAAATACGCAATAGCGGGAGCCTCCCCGGCCGGAATACTGAGGAAAACGTCGGAAATAACGCGCTCACCGCGCAATGCACGTTGTAGATGCGGCTGATCGGATAAATCGGCACCGAGCATAGGGAGCTCGCTGGCTAAAACCACGCGCCCACTGCTATCGAGCAGACCAACACCGCGGATACCTGAATCACTTTTGGAATAAACAGCGAAAATGCCGAGGGCTTTTGCCTTCAGATCGTCAGTCGGCTGCGCATGACTGGCAAACGCATTACAAACTGCACGTACATCGGGAAGAGACGCGGTGCGATTGGCCGCGCGCGCATAACCGCGATTGAAATCGTCGAGTTCGCGTACGAGCTGATCGCCGCGTGCCTGCAATAGATTTTCCGTATTTGTTAAAAGCTGCGCTCGCGCGCTGCGCAAATCGATAAGCCCTGCGATAAGCATCGGCAATAAGGATGCCGTCACCAGCAATGCGGCGATTTTGGTGCGCAGCGACCAATCCATGAACCGGAAAACCATGGTTCTTTAACCCCAGACCGTGGGAGACGTAGTAATAAACTTTTATGAAACTTATCAGCTTTTGCGGCCGTGTGTTAGGAATAGCGCTTTTTCCTTGAGGAGGGAACCGGGGATGGGCACAGGACGCAATTTTATGGATTGGAAATGAACGTCAACTCCGTGAAAAAATTTTGCCTGTCTTTTTCAAGCGCGACCGAAAAAGAATTCGGCGAGCCTTCGAACGTGCTGACCTATTACGTCGTGGCGATAAATTCTTTGCTTACGTCATTCGATACGCATGCTCGTGCAAAAGCGCGTTGGCATAATTAGGAACGGCGTCAGCGTGCTCGTGTTTTTTGCGGCCCGCCAGACTTCTTTCGCCGCATCGGCATTCATGACCGCGATACTAACGCCCACAATGAAATCAAACCATGTTGTTAACCACTTTCTATCGAAGACGTGTAGTGCAAACGGCGGTAAACTGCAGGGTATTATTCGATTGTTGTGCGGCGATGTACGCGCGCTGAGCTGCTTACCTGTGTCGTTACCCGATCAGGCGGGCTATGTGCCTCTGGCTGAAATCCCACGATTGACGAAAGTTCTGGCCCAACCAAATCAGCCGCGAAAATCACAATTTGGAAACATTGTTATTGGCGAGGAAAAGCTGAACAGTAATGCGATCGAAGCCTGTGTTTGTCGCGTTCGCCAAAAGGTGGATCAACGGTTCATTAAAACCGTTCGAGGTGTCGGTTATCAGCTGGCGAAATTATGAAATCGCTACGTCGACGTTTAATCAATTCACTGCTGATCGTAAACGCATTTGTATCGTAGTGAGCGGATTGCTGATTTATTCCCACGTAAGCAGGAAATTGATGAGTTATACGATGGGGACAAAACAGGACATTTGCACGACATTGAAACGACCAGTAGCTAGCCGGCGATACCACACGGCTATTCCCCTGCAAAAGCAAAAATCAACAAATGTCCACCAAATGTCCACCAAAAATCTCAAATACCAAAAACAATAAAGGCCGATCATCGCTGAGTCGGCCTAAATCATTGATCTATATGGTCGGGACGGCAGGATTTGAACCTGCGACCACTTGCCCCCCAGGCAAGTGCGCTACCAAGCTGCGCTACGCCCCGATTCGAAACGGATTTCTTGAAGGATGTGACGCCCGCAAGAGGGGCGCCATCTTAACCGATGAGGATTTCGGCGGGAACTAACTTTGCAAAACTTTTAAGACATCCTGCAATTCGACAAGCATTTGTTTAACCAAATGTTTGTATTGATTGCCGTCGGAAGTTTCGGTGGTGTCGGACATACGCTGACGCGCACCGCCAATCGTGTAGCCCTGCTCATACAACAGGCTACGAATCTGCCGAATTAGCAGCACATCCTGGCGTTGATAATAGCGGCGATTGCCGCGCCGCTTGACCGGCTTGAGTTGTGGGAACTCTTGCTCCCAGTAACGCAACACATGCGGTTTGACGCTGCAGAGCTCGGATACCTCGCCAATGGTGAAATAACGCTTGGCGGGGATGACCGGTAACTCGTCGTTATGACTTGGTTCCAGCATAAGCTTCTACCCTGGCTTTCAGTTTTTGACCTGGACGAAAGGTGACCACACGGCGCGCCGAGATCGGGATTTCTTCACCGGTCTTGGGATTGCGCCCCGGGCGCTGACTCTTGTCGCGCAAATCAAAATTACCGAAACCCGATAACTTGACCTGTTCATTGGTTTCCAAACAGGTGCGGATTTCCTCAAAAAATATCTCGACCAGCTCTTTCGCCTCGCGCTTATTCAGCCCGAGTTCTTCGAAGAGTTTTTCAGCCATTTCGGCCTTGGTGAGAGCCGTCATTGCTAATTCCTTAACGTCGCCCCAAAGCGCGTTTTCAGCACGGAAGCCACGGACTCGACCGCAGCGGTGATTTCGTCGTCCGTAAGAGTGCGTGATGAATGCTGGAACGTCAAGCCAAAAGCCAAACTTTTTCTTTGTGGATCAATACCTTTGCCCTCATAAACATCAAACAGCCTGAGGTCTCGGAGGTAATCGCCCGCCGCTGCTCGAACTGCCGACAAGATATCTGCCGCCGCCAATTGCCGATCAACCTCGAACGCCAGATCGCGGCGCACCTCGGGAAATTTCGATAATTCGGCGAATTTCGGCAATGCGCCTTCGGTGATAGCGGACCATATGACTTCGAGCAAGTAGAGTGGTTGAGCGATATCGAGCTGACGTTGCAGCTCGGGATGCAGCGCGCCCAAATACCCTACGACCTGATCATCAACCTGGATTGCCGCGCATTGGCCGGGATGCAATGCCGGATGTTCGGCAGCGACGAAGCTGACGCGATGATCGACACGCGCCAACTGTAGCAGCGTTTCGAAATCGCCTTTCAGATCAAAGAAATCGACAGCATCGTTGCCCCCGCCCCAGGATTCCGGATGCCGCCGACCCGTTACCGCCATCGCCAGCATCTTGCGCTGATCGGGAAGCGCACCTGCCGCCGGCTTGAAGCTGAGGCCGGTTTCAAACAGGCGGATGCGCTGTTGCTGACGGTTTAAATTGTGAATCGCGGTATTGAGCAACCCAGCCCACAACGTAGTGCGCATCACCGACATATCGCCGGAAATCGGATTGCGCAGTTCGACCACCGGCTGCTGTGGCGCCAGTAGCGCTTGCAGTTTGGGATCGACGAAACTGTAGGTAATCACCTCCTGATAATCGCGCGCCGCAAGTGTACGTCGCAGCACCGCCGGATCGAGCTCGCGCTCCGCTTTGGCAAGGAGGGGCTGGGTCGATTCGATCGAGCGCAACGGTAGCCGATCGTAGCCGTAGACACGCGCCAGCTCTTCGATCAGGTCAACCTCGATGCCCAGATCAAAACGCCAACTCGGTACCAGCGCGCTCCAGCCTTCGTCGGTGCGCGCGATTTGGAGACCCAACCCCTGCAGTATCGTCTCGACATCAGCATCGGCGATCTCGAGGCCGAGCAAACGCGAAATCGACGCGCGTCGCAGCGAAATCGTCGCAGCAGCTGGCAACTGATCGGTCGCGACTTCAATGAGAGGACCGGCTTGTCCGCCGACAATATCGATGATCAAGCGAGTCGCGCGTTCGATCGCGTGTCGCTGCAATTGATAATCGACACCGCGCTCGAAGCGATGCGACGACTCGGTATGTAAACCGTACGAGCGTGCGCGGCCGGCGAGACGATCCGGCGCGAAGAAAGCGGCTTCGAGGAAGATATGACGAGTCGATGCACTGACGGCCGCACCTTTGCCGCCCATGATGCCTGCCAATGCGACAGGCTTGTGATGGTCGGCGATCACCAGCGTATCCGGTCGCAGCGCCAGCGTTTGATTGTCGAGCGTCAGCAGTGTTTCACCATCGTTGGCCAGACGCACGCTGATACCGCCGTGCAGCTGTTCGAAATCAAACGCATGCATCGGCTGACCGAGTTCGAGCATCACATAATTGGTGACGTCGACGATCGGATCGATGCTGCGAATACCGCAGCGACGCAAGCGCTCGACCAGCCACTGCGGCGCTGGTTTACTGGCATCGACATTACGAACCACACGACCGACATAGCGCGGGCAGTCGATGGGCGCCTGAATCTCCACCGGAAAGGCAGCGGCAATATCGGACGCAACAGGTACGGTGGAAGCGGGATGCAGCGGCATCTTATTAAGTACGCCGACCTCGCGCGCCAGCCCGGCGATGCTCAGACAATCGGCGCGATTCGGGGTGACGCCAAGCTCGATTTGATGATCGTCGAGCTGGAGGTAATCGCGAATATGGGCGCCCAACGGCGCATCGACCGGTAACTCAAGCAGCCCATCGGATTGCTCGGCGAGTCCCAGCTCGGCAGCGGCACACAGCATGCCGAACGACTCGACACCGCGCAGCTTGGCTTTCTTGATCGCGAAATCACCCGGCAGTAGCGCACCGATCTTGGCGAACGGTATACGCAAGCCGAGTCGCGCATTGCTGGCGCCACACACCACCTGCACTGTCGCGGCACCGTCGGACACCTGGCATACACGCAGCTTGTCGGCATCAGGATGTTGTTCGATAGCAACGATTTCGCCGACGACCACGCCCGTAAACGGACCGGCGACTGGCGTCACCGCATCGACTTCCAATCCTGCCATCGTCAACTGTGCCGATAGCTGCTCGGTCGAGAGCGCAGGATCGACCCACTCGCGCAACCATAATTCATTAAATTTCATTGTATTAAGCCAGATTCCTAAAGTTATGCTTAATGAAACTGCGCCAGAAATCTCAAATCATTCTCAAAGAACAGACGCAAGTCATTGACACCATAGCGAAGCATGGCCAAGCGCTCGACGCCCATACCGAACGCAAAACCGCGATAACGCTCCGGATCGATGCCGGACATTTCCAGCACCCGCGGGTGCACCATGCCGCAGCCCAGTACTTCGAGCCAACCAGTCTGCTTGCAGACGCGGCAGCCGGAGCCGCCGCAGATCACACAACCGATATCGACCTCGGCCGATGGTTCGGTGAATGGGAAATACGAAGGGCGAAAGCGAACCTTGGAGTCGCGCTCGAAGAACACTTGAAGAAATTCGCGAATAACGCCTCGTAACTCCGCGAAAGTACTATGTTCGCTGATCAGCAACCCCTCCACCTGATGAAACATCGGCGAGTGAGTCAAATCGGAATCGCAGCGGTAAACGCGCCCGGGACAGACAATTTTGAACGGCGGCTGGCGGTTCTCCATGGTCCGCACCTGCACCGGCGAAGTGTGGGTGCGCAACACGCTGGTATCGTCGATATAGAACGTATCGTGCATCGCGCGCGCCGGGTGGTGCGCGGGAATATTCAAGGCTTCGAAGTTGTAATAGTCGCTCTCGATTTCCGGGCCCTCTTCGACCTCAAACCCGGCTTTCTCAAAGAAGCCGCAAATGCGCTCGATGGTCTGCGTGATTGGATGCAGGCCACCGAGTTGCTGTCCGCGACCAGGCAGCGTGATATCGATTTTCTCGCCCGCCAATTTGATTGCAATCGCCGCCTGCTCAAGCTGCTGGCGCTTGTCGCCAATTTCGCTCTGCAGTAGTTCTTTGGCGCGATTAATCTCGGCGCCAGCTGCCGGACGCTGCTCGGGTGGCAATTGACCAAGCCCCTTGAGTAATTCGGTCAAGCTGCCTTTCTTGCCGAGGTACTGCACGCGCAGCTCCTCCACCGCGGCAATATCCTGCGCCGCACCAATCGCCTGCCGTGCCGAGGCTGTCAGCGTTTCCAGATTTTCCATTGCGCCCTCTGGCCGAAATTTAAGAATTAATACCAACAAAAAAGGGAAAGAGCTTGCAGCCCTTTCCCCTGTCCGATCGGTAGCGTTGCTGCCGCTACCTTTGCTCGCCTGATTGAGCGGGCGAGCCTGGATTACGCCAAGGCCGCTTTTGCTTGCGCAACAACAGCGGCAAAAGCCGGCTTGTCGTGTACTGCCAGATCAGCCAGCACGCGGCGGTCGAGCCCGATGTTGGCTTTGCGCAAGCCAGCGATCAAACGGCTGTAGCCGAGACCGTTGGCACGGGATTGTGCATTGATACGCACAATCCACAGCGCGCGGAACTGACGCTTGCGCTGACGACGATCGCGATAGGCGTACTGGCCTGCCTTGATCACTGCCTGCTTGGCGACACGGAAGGTACGCGAACGGGCACCGTAGTAGCCTTTCGCGAGTTTCAAAATCTTCTTGTGACGGCGACGAGCGGTCACACCACGTTTTACACGAGCCATTTGCTATTTCCTCGAAAAATGGATGAGACCTACTGACCGGCCAACATACGTTCAACACGACTCACATCCGTCGGATGCAGAGTATCGGTGCCGCGCAGTTGACGCTTACGCTTGGTCGTCATCTTGGTGAGGATATGGCTCTTGTTAGCGTGTTTGTGCTTGAAGCCGCTAGCCGTTTTCTGGAAGCGTTTCTTCGCCCCGCTATGGGATTTCATCTTTGGCATTTGGTAGTACTCCGCATTGGATAATAAATGGTAAGCAATCGCTGCCAACGATCACTTTTTCTTTTTCGGGGCCAACACCATCGTCAATTGACGACCTTCCATTTTCGGGAATTGCTCCACGGTGCTCATCTCGGCGAGATCGGTTTCGACCCGCTTCAACAGCTCCATGCCAATTTCCTGGTGCGCCAGTTCACGGCCGCGAAATCGCAACGTGACCTTGGCTTTGTCCCCGTGCTCTAGGAAACGTATCAGGTTGCGTAGCTTTACCTGATAATCCCCTTCTTCCGTCCCTGGACGAAACTTCATTTCTTTAACTTGTGTTCTTACTTGCTTCTTCTTGGCCTCGTTTTGCTGCTTCTTGGCCTCGTAGACGAACTTGTTGTAATCCATCACCTTACAAACCACTGGGTCTGCATCGGCAATCTGCACTAGATCGACACCGGCGGCTTCTGCTGCTGCAAGCGCTTCGGCAAGCGGAACAATGCCCACCTGCGAACCATCGAAACCGATCAACCGAACTTCACGGGCGCGAATATCTTCATTCATCAATACCCGGTTTTTGTCGTCTTTCTTGCCGCCGTTGGCTTTGATCTCGCGTTTGATTGTCACTTCTCCAAGCTGATTTTGAAACTAAAGAGCACGACCGCGACGCGATACATCACCCGCGAGGAGGTCCAGACAAGCCTGCAGGCTTACAGAACCGAGATCCTCGCCAGTACGTGTGCGCACGGCCATGGTTTGAGTTTCGACTTCCCGATCGCCGATTACCAGCAGATAGGGAACCTTCTGAATTGTGTGCTCGCGGATTTTAAAGCCGATCTTCTCATTTCTCAAGTCGGCTTCGACACGAAAACCATTGTTTTTCAACGTTTCTTCGAGTTCGCGCGCATATTGGGCCTGATTGTCGGTGATATTGAGCACCACCGCTTGCGTCGGCGCGAGCCACGTCGGGAAGGCGCCCTCGTAATGTTCGATCAAAATACCGATGAAGCGCTCGAACGAACCGAGGATCGCCCGATGCAACATTACCGGGGTCTGACGCGAGCCATCCTCCGCCACATATTGCGCATCGAGGCGACCTGGCATCGAGAAATCGACCTGAATTGTACCGAGCTGCCAGACGCGACCGATGCAATCCTTCAGTGAAAACTCGATCTTGGGACCATAAAAGGCGCCTTCACCCGGCAACTCTTCCCACAACAAATTTTTACTGTCGAGCGCATCGGCGAGAGCCCGCTCGGCTTTATCCCAATCCGCATCGCTACCGACGCGATTTTCCGGCCGCGTTGATAACCGGTAAATCACCTCGGTGAAACCAAAGTCGTCGTAAACCGAGTGCAGGAAATCGATAAAGCGCGCAACCTCAGGCTGGATTTGCTGCTCGGTGCAGAAAATATGCGCGTCGTCCTGGGTAAAGCCGCGCACACGCATGATGCCGTGCAGCGAACCCGACGGTTCGTAGCGATGGCATGAGCCGAACTCGGACAACCGCAGCGGCAGATCGCGGTAGCTTTTCAAGCCCTGATTGAATACCTGGATATGACACGGGCAATTCATCGGCTTGACTGCATACATGCGCTCTTCGATATCGAGCGTGAACATGTTGCTGCCGTATTTATCGGCGTGACCCGAACGCTGCCACAAATCAATATCGACGACCTGCGGCGTGCGGATTTCCTGATAGCCGTTGCGCTGCTGCTGCTCGCGCATGTACTGCTCGATCGTCTTATAAATGGTCCAGCCGCGCGGATGCCAGAACACCATACCCGGCGCTTCGTCCTGCGCATGGAACAAGCCAAGCTTTTTGCCGATTTTGCGATGATCGCGTTTTTCGGCTTCTTCGATGCGATGCAGATACGCTTTCAAATCTTTCGGATTTGGCCACGCGGTGCCATAGATGCGCTGCAGCATTTCGTTTTTCGAATCGCCGCGCCAGTACGCACCCGCTACCTTCGTTAATTTAAATGCTTTCAGTTTGCCGGTACTGGGCACATGAGGACCGCGACACAAATCCATCCATTCGCCCTGCTTATAAACCGAAATATCTTCGCCAGCCGGCAATGCCTTGATGATTTCGACTTTATATTTTTCACCGAGCGCTTCGAATGCAGCGATCGCTTCCTCGCGCGACATGACAACGCGCTGCACGGGTAAATCGCGCTGCGTGATTTCCGTCATGCGTTGTTCGATTTTTTCGAGATCTTCCGGTGTGAATGCGCGCTGATACGCAAAATCGTAATAGAAGCCGTCTTCGATTACCGGGCCGATCGTGACCTGCGCACCGGGAAACAAATCCTGCACCGCCATCGCCAGCAAATGTGCCGTCGAGTGACGAATAACTTCGAGCCCATCGGGATCGCGCTCGGTAATTATGCCCAGCGCCACATCGTCATTAATAACAAAACTGGTGTCGACCAGCTTGCCATTGACACGTCCGGCCAACGCAGCTTTTGCCAAACCAGGGCCGATATCGGCAGCAACTTGCGCGACAGTAATCGGCTGCGGAAACTGACGTTGGCTACCATCGGGAAGAGTAATTACAGGCATGCTTCGGTTCCTTTTTCAGTGGTGGCCCATACCAAGGGTCACATGAAGAACAAATCAGAGATGAATCGGCAAAGGTCAGCAAACTGAACAATTGCAGGAGGGCGCGCATTGGAACATAGGTGCTCGGCACTGTAAACCGCTTGTCGTTCCTGACACAATCCGCACCTCTAAATCGAAATCATCGGATATCCAATGACTCATCCTCTGCTACCGCTGACACTCGACGAATTACTCACCACTACACGCTCCGTGCGCAAGCGTCTCGATTTAAATCGGCCGGTGCCGCGCGATTTGATCGAACGCTGCATCGACATTGCGGTGCAGGCGCCGAATGGCTCGAACCAGCAATATTGGCGCTGGATAATTGTCGATGATCCGGTGCTGTTGAAGAATGTCGCCGCGATCTATCGCGCCGGTATGCAGCAGCAAATCGATAATCCCGGCTATCGCAGCGATGTCGATTACACGACACCGGAAGCGTTGCGCATCGGCACATCAGTTGGTTATCTCGCCGACCATATGCATGAGTTGCCCGCATTGGTCATTCCCGTAATGAGTGGCAAGGTCGATGGCTTCGACGCCTTCGCACAGGCGAGCCATTGGGGCTCAATCCTGCCGGCAGTATGGAATTTTATGCTGGCCCTGCGAGCCCACGGTCTCGGTTCGGCGTGGACTACCGTACATCTGCATAAATCGAGAGAAATGGCGGAATTACTCGGCATTCCTTATGACACTACAACGCAGGCTGGATTGTTCCCGATTGCCTATACGCTCGGCACCGATTTCAAACAGGCGGCGCGCAAATCGGCAACCGAGATTATCGGATGGAATCACTGGTAAAACTTGAAACGCGGCGTGCAGAAACAGCCACCCGCCGCTACCCCTTAAAAGCGCCACAAAACCATTAAAAAATTAACAGTTATGGGTGCTCAATGGTGGGTTATCGCCCGCCACATTACCAAATACATAATTTTTTTTAATCTTCAGAGAGTTGCGAATTTTTCGGGCTAAGATACTGGCTCATGCGAATTACAAATCCGATGTGCTCGGGTTGAGTAATACGAGTGCCAACTCAACATTTGCGCTCAATCGCTTCTTTAGCGACAACTCAATGATTCTTGCTGGTGAATTTTACAGATGCCTATTAACGTCACGTTTCACGCAGGCCGCATGGACGCAAAATCTTACAGGGCATTCAAGGCACGCTCATCGCTCCAACTCTGCACAGCGATTGCCGCCATATGCCTACCGTTGACAACACTGGCGATCGATCTGCCGACGGGCGGAAAGCCGGGCACCCGCGCATTCATTCTCAGCAATGCATTTATCACCGCTGCTGACGAACCCAATGCCTGCGCCGAACTGACACCGGGCGCGGCAGACGTCTTTTTGCAAACGCTGCCTGACGAACAGCGGAAAAATCTTGCAGCTCTCGATAAGCGCAACGCTTTATGGGGCACGATGCAAAATCAGCTGGGTTTCAAATGGTTTCGAATGCTGCCGCGCAGCGCCGTGGCTGCCGGCGAAGCCAAGCGCCAGGGCTGGACCATTTTGCCGGTGGATAACGACCCCGCAACGGTTAGTATCGACGATGTGCGCGCGCAAGCCGGTATTCCGGAAAACAAGGGCGCCATCGTTTTCAATCACACGATCGTTGCGTACGACAGCTGTACCGATCCCGCCGACTTTCAAATGCTGAATCGCGGCTTCCAGCCCTACAACGGCAAAGTGGCTTTCGGCATGAACCTCGATGGCAAAAGTGGGCGCGATAATTTCATTAGCCCCAATGGCGAAAAGAATATCGACAATCAATTGTGGCGCGTCTTGGGATGCACCAAGCATTTTCGCGAATTCGGCAACTCCGATAATGTGCGTAACGTGCTGTATTCGACTGCCGCACCCACACTGATCGAAGTGAGCGGCATCGACAATCCGCGCAACGATAACGACGTTGCGGTCACCGTTTATGCAAGTGCCGATTCGCTGATAACCGACAGCCGTGGATACACGCTGGCTAACGCGAGCTATACCGCAGATCCACAATCGAAATTCACCACGCATACCCGTGGCCGCATCGTCAACGGCGTGCTGACTACAGAGCCGGCAGATATTCGACTGCGCTTCAAAGAACAGATCGTCGATACCGTGCGCGAACTGCGCGGCGCGCGTATTCGCGCCACGTTGAAAGAAGATGGTTCCATTGAAGGCGGTTTCTTCGGTTATTACACGCTCGATAGTTTTTACGATTCGATTAAGCAAATGACCCAGGTCGGGGCCAACAATTCGAGCCTGTCGTGCCCGACGATTTACTCGGCGATACAGCGCTATGCCGATGGTTATCCCGATCCGAAAACAGGGCGCAATACCGCAATTTCTGCCGCGCTAAGTTTTGTCGGCGCTTCCGCCTTCGTCATAAAACCTAACGACAAATCCGTCGCTGCCGATACTCACTGAAGATTGATCATGATGCCTGTTGTCGCTGTAAAGAAGAAAATTTGTGCACCGCATTTATTGCTGTCTCTCTCTCTCGGTTTTTCGGCAAGTGTGTTATCGCTTCCTTCCGCAGCAAGTGTCGATAAACCAAATACCGCTGGATCAGTATCCTTAAGGCGGTTAACCGAACCCCAGTACCGGCAATCGATCGCCGATATTTTTGGTGCCGACATCAAAGTAATTGGTACCTTCGAACCCGATATTCGCGTTCACGGTCTGCTTGCAGAAGGCACCACTCGCGTCGCTGTTACACCGGGCGGTCTGGAGCAATATGAAAACATTGCGCGCGGTATCGCCAATCAAGTCATTGACGAACAACATTGGCCAAAACTGGTCGGTTGTGCGCCGCAAAAAAATGACAGCAATGGCGCTAATTGCGCCGCAGAATTTTTCGAGCACACAGGAAAAAAACTGTATCGCCGACCACTGCAAAAAGAGGAAATTAAAAGCTCGGTCAACAATGCGTTAACGGCTGCGAAAAAACTCGGCAGCTTCCAGGCCGGCGTTGGTGCCGCCCTTGCCGGCATGCTGACCAGTCCGGATTTTCTGTTTCGAATCGAACGCACGACCGCAGATGCCCATCAAGCAAACGGCACTTCGCTCGACGCTTGGTCGAAAGCATCGCGTTTAAGTTATTTCCTGTGGAATACGACGCCTGACGACGAATTACTCGCAGCGGCCGAGCGTGGTGATTTAAATAATGCAGACGGCCTCTCGCGCCAAGTCGAACGCTTAATGACATCGCCGCGCTTCAACGATGGCGTGCGTGCGTTCTTCGATGATTTCCTGCGCCTCGACGGTCTGACTACGCTGTCAAAAGACAGCATGATTTATCCCGCCTTTTCGGCGCGCGTGGCCAGCGATGCGCGCGAACAAACGCTGCGCACAATCAGTGATTTACTGGTGACCCAGCATGGCAGTTATCTCGATCTTTTTACGACGCGCCGCTTCGCGATGAATCGCACATTGGGCCCGTTATACGCCGTTCCGGTCGCGAGCAAAGATTGGTCCTTTTATGAATTTCCCGAAAATGATCCGCGTCGCGGATTACTGACGCAAGTGAGTTTCCTCGCCGCACACTCGCACCCCGGCCGCACATCACCGACATTGCGCGGCAAAGCGATTCGCGAAATTCTGATGTGCGAAGAAGTGCCGACCCCGCCTGCGAATGTGAATTTCTCCGTCGTGCAGGATGTCAACAATCCGGTATTGCGTACGACGCGCGAGCGCGTGAACGCTCACTTGAATGATGAGGAATGCGCTAGCTGCCATAAAAAAACCGATCCGCCGGGACTTGGTCTCGAAAAATTCGATGGTGTCGGCCAGTTCCGCGCGATGGAAAACAATGCGGCGATCGATGCCACCGGCGACCTCGATAAAACGGCTTTCAATGGCGCTGCCGAACTCGGCGCTGTCATGGCGAAATCGCCTGCCGTGGCCTCATGCCTTGTGCAATCGACGTATCGTTATGCAACCGGCCACAGTATTGAAAAAAATGAACAGACGACGATCGATTATTACGAGCAACTATTTCTTAACAATGGCTATCGCTTCGTCGATTTAATGCGCGCCATTGCGCAGAGTCCGGATTTTTATTCGATGAGTGCGGTCACCGCACAAAACACAGACAGCAGCAAAGCGGAGAAATCATCATGAGCCACAAAATGACACGGCGCAGTTTTACGTTGCGCGGATTACTCGGCGGCGCTGCTGTCACTGTCGGCGTGCCGTTACTTGAATTTTTCCTCGATGCCAACGGCAAAGCGTTCGCAGCTAATCTGGGTGGCGGCCGTCTGCCCGTGCGCTTCGGTACCTGGTTTTGGGGCTGCGGCATGATTCCATCGCGCTGGATTCCGAAAACCATCGGCGAAAATTACGATCTGCTGCCTCAGCTTGCGCCGATCAAAGACGTGCAGAAGCACATCAATATTCTGTCGGGGTTCGATGTCGAACTCGGCGCGAAAAGCAATCAACCGCATATTTCCGGTCCGACTGCACTGCGCACCGGCGCACCGGCAGATAGCTGGCAATTAATTGCCGCACCGAGTTTCGATGTGCTGATCGCGGATGCCATCGGTTCCGGCTCGTATTTTCGTTCGATCGATTTCAGCGCTGACGGCAATCCTCGCACCACGTTTTCGTATCGCACCGGCACCGCGATGAATGCATCGATTCCATCCGCCGTCGATTTATACGCGAAAATTTTCGGCGCCGATTTTCACGATCCAAACGCCGCGACTTTCACGCCCGATCCAAAAATCATGGTGCGCGAGAGCGTCTTATCGAGCGTTTCCGAGCAACGCAAAAAATTGGAAAAAATGGTGGGATCGACCGACCGCGAGCGACTCGATCAATACTTTACGTCGCTGCGCGAAGTTGAACAGAAGCTTGCTCTGCAATTGCAGAAACCGCCACCCGCCCAAGCCTGCTCAATTCCACACGCGCCCGCGGCACTGCCAGCCGGTACTGATTTCACCGATGTGCAAGTGCGTCGCGCCAACCATCGCGTAATGTCGGAATTACTGGCGATGGCATTGGCATGCAATCAAACCAAAATATTCAACGTGGCATTTTCCGAATCGGCATCGGATTTACGCCACGCCGGCAATACCACCGGTTATCATCAAAGCACGCATGAAGAATTGATCGACCGCAGCATTGGTTATCAACCCTCGGTCGATGTTTTCGCGACGCAAAGCATGGAAGCGTGGGCCGATTTCGTATCGGTGTTGGCATCGATCAAGGAAGGCGACGGCACGCTGCTCGATAACACATTGGTATTTGCGCATTCGGACGTTTCGATGGCGAAAAATCACGAAGTGCGCGGCATTCCGATGATGACGGCAGGAAAAGCCGGTGGTCGCATTCGCACCGGCATCCATATCGCGGGCAAAGGCGCGCCCGTTACCGCCGCTGGTTTGACCATGCAGCAACTGATGGGTGTATCCACGGACGCCTGGGGTATTGATGCGATGCGAACCAATCGCGGCATCAGCGAGTTGCTCGTTTAAGAAAACGTCGCTTGGTAAATTATGTGTTTGTGCGTTTCAATAGCACGTCAGCTTCTTCGAGGATTTATTTGTGAATTTAAGTGTTCGTCGTCCGGCCGTTAAAAAAATAGCTTCTCGTACTGTCATTGCATCCACTCTGCTGAGCTTCGGCGCCATTGCAGCCACACCGGAAATTACCGAGGCGATTAAATCGCGCCGAGCGAATTACAAGGAAATTGGTGGCGCATTTAAAAGCATCAACGACGAAGTGAAGACCGGATCACCGCTTATCGATACGATTCAACCGCTGGCCCAAGAAATTTTGAAGCGCAGCTCAATGCAGATGAATTTTTTCCCCCCCGGCAGCGGTCCTGAAAGCGGCGAAAAAACCCGTGCGAAAGCGGCAATCTGGGCAGAGCAGGACAACTTCCGCAAGCTCCATCAGGAATTCACGCAAGCGGCCGAGCAATTAAATAGCGCAATTAGTTCCGGCAATGTGGCGGCCATTACGAGTGCGCAGAAATCGCTCGGCATGGCCTGCAAATCCTGCCACGATCGCTATCGCGAAGCCGATTAAACCGCGCGATGACGACTGACAACCGCAAACCTCTCGATGTATCACCAGCGGCAAGCCGTTTAAAAATCTGGGATATGCCGGTGCGATTGTTTCACTGGTCGATCGTCGCTCTCATCGCCATGGCATGGTGGAGTGCGGAACAACGTCAGCTCGATTGGCATCGCTATATCGGCTATACCGTGTTAACGCTAATACTGTTCCGCCTATTGTGGGGTTGCTTCGGCAGCACCACGGCGCGCTTCACGCATTTCGTCAGCGGCCCCAAGCACGTCATCGATTATTTTCGCAATGATTTGTTCGCGCGCAAAATCTCCGCACATCACGGACACAATCCGCTCGGCGGCTGGAGCGTTATCGCGATGCTCGGCGCCATGCTGCTGCAAACATTGCTCGGATTATTTGCCGTCGATATCGATGGCATCGAATCCGGTCCGCTCGCTTATCTGGTCAGTTTCGATACCGGGCGCACCGCCGCCGAAATTCATCATTTGATTTTTAATGTCTTGCTGGCGTTGATCGCACTACACATCGTCGCGATTCTGTTTTATCGTTTTTATAAAAACGAGAATCTCGTCAGCGCCATGATCCTCGGCAGCAAACGCTGGCACGGCGAATCGAAACCCATGGTGCATTTTCCGCCGGCGTTGCGCGCCATTGTTTTGTTCGCGCTAAGCGCGGCGGCGGTTTTCGTGATGGTGAAGTTTTTCGGCCGCTAAATTTGCTACACCGAAAAACCACTGTCACCCGCTACGCGGAAAACCCACCATCAATAGTCAGACTCGCCCCGGTGATATAGCTGGCTTCGGGGCTCGCCAGATAAGCGACAAAACTCGCGATTTCATCGGCCCGCCCATAACGCTTTAACGCCAGCATATTTTTTATCATCGTCGCAAACTCGGTGTTATCGGGATTCATTTCGGTATCGACCGGCCCCGGCTGCACGTTGTTGATGGTAATACCGCGCGGCCCAAGATCGTGCGCCAGACCCTTGGTCAGACCGACAATTGCCGCTTTGCTCATCGCGTACACCGCAGCACCGGCGAACGGCACGCGTTCCGCATTCGTGCTGCCGATCGTAATTACCCGCCCGCCTTCGCGCATATGCCGCACCGCCGCCTGCGTCGCCACAAACACACTGCGCACATTAACGGCGAGCGTGCGATCGAAATCGGCGAGCTTGAAATCTTCGATCGGCGCCATCGCTAAAATCGCAGAGTTGTTCACCAGAATATCCAAACTGCCGAATGCCGTTACCGTGGTATCGATCGCCTGTTGCAGCGCACTCGCATCCGCGCTGTCGGCCCGCAACGCCAACGCACGGCCACCGTTTTGCTCAATCGCGGCAACCACCGCCTGCGCCTGAACCTCAGAGTTCGCATAGCTGATTGCGACAGCAGCGCCCTCGCGCGCCAACCGTTTTGCAATGGCCGCACCGATGCCGCGCGAACCGCCCTGCACAAATGCAACTTTGCCAGCCAATGATTTTTGCGTGGAAGTATTCATGATGTAACTCCTCGATCCGTTGAATGTGGGGCCAGTATCGGCTTTCGATTCAGGTGCGAGTAGATAGCAATCGCTATATTCTGTTGATCCGTCTAGTTGTAAATGGCAGGGCTTCAAATGCAGATGGTGACCCGATGGAAACATTGAATAGCATCGAATGTTTTGTCCGCAGCGTCGAAGGCGGCAGTTTTTCCGAAGCGGCGCGCAGGCTCGGCCTGACCGCAGCGGCAGTGGGCAAAAATATCGCAAAACTTGAAAAGAATTTAGGTGTACGTTTATTTCATCGCAGCACACGCCGCCTCACACTCACCGAGGCGGGCGAACGTTTTTACGATGAAGTGCGCTGCGGATTGAGCACGATTCAAAATGCCGTGGCCAATCTTGCAAGTGCCGACGGCAAACCAAGCGGCATGTTGAAAGTGAGCATGGGCGCACCGTTCGGCTTGAGTTACGTGCTACCGATGCTCCCCGAATTTCTCGAACGCTACCCGGCCATCGTTCCCGATTGGCATTTTGAAAATCGGCAAGTTGATTTAATCGGCGAAGGCTTCGATGCGGCAATTGGTGGCGGTATCGAATTACCACCCGGTGTCATCGCGCGCGCTCTTGCGCCTGCGTGTCGCGTACTGGTCGCTGCGCCCAACTATCTCGCCAATACGCAATCAATAAAAACACCAGGCGATCTCGCAACGCATCGTGGTATCCGTGTGCGCTCGCCACAAAACGGACGCATTCAAGCACCACCGCTGCGTAATCGAAAAAACAAAAAGGAGGAAGCGATCGAATTACCGCTGCGTATCGCCGTTAGCGATCCCGATGCCGCGTGCATCGCCGCTACCAACGGCCTAGGCGTTGCACTAGTCGGAATGCCACAGGCGCTGCCCTACTTGCGTAATAAATCATTACAGCGCGTATTGCCGGATTGGTATGTCGACGCTGGCAATATTTCGATTTATTTCGCCGCGCACAAATTACTGCCGGCGAAAACCCGCGCGTTTGTGGATTTTATTGTGGAGAAAGGGCGGGAACAAAAATGGGTGGAGGTGTTTGCGCCGTGACGCTTGATGCGCAGAGTCTCTCAACAACGTTGCATATGCCGTCGCTTAGGCACGCTTAACACCATAGACATGCAGAGCACTTTCTATCTGTTGTTCTTCTGTTCTGTCGGGGTGTATGCGATAGCTCGGCGCAACGATGGAGGAAACCTTGGTAATTTTTATTTGGAAAATATTGATAATTGAAAAAGCCCCTTTGGTTATTGTCTCAAGAGGTTTGATCAATTCCTGATATTCCGGACTAGAAGATTCGACGATTTTTGCAAGCCCCTTGACCTTAAATCCCTTTTGCACAAAAACATCAACAAAGCTCACGCAAACACCCGGAAATGAGCGAATGTTTTTCGCACTTTCTGGCGACGCGATATTGGCAATCAAAATTGAATCGTCGCCCCAAGCACAGAAGACTTCCTTTGGCGACACATTGGGATGACCACTATCGTCCACCGTTGCCAACCAACAAAGAACACTGCGCGTAATGTAGGCATTAAGATCGGGAGACAATTGTCATTTCCTCCAGGGGTTGCTGGTGCAACTTATGAACAATGCATTGAAGGGCACGGATTTGCCTTATGAACACTTTTGCACGCCTTCTCATCCCGGTTTTAGCCATACCATCAGCTCACCCAAAGCGGTTGAATTGATAAGATATGAAACATTTCCTTCCATTGCCTTTTTCTGTGTCATCGACAATAACTTTCGCAATGACCAGGAATTTAATTCCGATGATTCTATCCCCGCAGTATCCGACACATAGCCCCACATATGCTGAACGGAATTTTTAATGCCGCCTTCTGTGGGTTGCTGCCGAATAATATCCGTTAACAGAATTGCTAGCTCCGCAAATTCAACGGTCTTTTGCGCAACATCGCGCCCTATTTTTTTATAGAGTTCCGGATTTCGCGCAAGTACAGAATATTTATGATGGCTCCAAAGCTCTTGCTCGTTTTTTGGCAACGGTATTCTGCCTTGCTCTTTATTCAAGTATTTTTCTTTGAGCAGCTTAAATTGCCGTTCTGGATGATCGATATATTTGTCAGGCCATACGCCGTTGTTCGAACGTGTAGTGACCGGCGATTTATCCGTATAGCCTCTCAATGCCATTTCACACGCCAGTTGCCTATGACGCATTTTTAACGCCCAGCCATAGCCTACCCAGCGAATTGTTTCCGGGTGCTTGGCGTATCCCGTTTTTCCGTTCACGACGATCGACACGAGGCCATGCAATTCGCGGTGTTCACCGAGCAAACTTTGGCGATTCAAATAGCCGGGATCAACATCCCAGATGCGCATAGGCAGTCCTATGAATAAAGTTGCGAAAAATCGATTTTAAAAGGCAGAGATTATGGGTGAGTGCGCCAGTTATTAAAATCATTATTCGGGATCGACAGCAAGAATTTTCTGGTCCAACACGTAGGGCGCAATAAATGAAATGCATTGCGCCGAATAGCAAACAATAGCGCAATATTATTGCGCCCGATGTGCTGAATTACATGCTGCCGCTGCTGCCGGAATTTCTCGAACGCTATCCCGCGATCGTCTCCGATTGGCATCGATAATGGACAGGTTGATTTAATCGGCGAAGGCTTTGACGCGGCAATCGGCGGCGGTTTCGAATTACCGCCCGGCGTTATTGCCCGCACACTCGCGCCCGCGAATCGCGTATTGGTCGCATCGCAAAATTATCTCGATCGCAAACCGACAATAAAAACGCCGGCCGATCTCACCGATCACGAAGGCATTCGCGTGCGCTCGCCGCAGAGCGGTCGTGTCGATGCACTGCCATTGCGCAATCGCGAAAATCAGCAAGCCGCTATCGAACTTCTGCTACGCATTGCAATGAGCGATCCCGAGGCTGCGTGCCTGGCTGCGGCCGGCGGGCTCGGCATTGCACTCGTCGCAATGCCGCAAGCACTGCCTTATCTGCGTGATAAAACACTGCAACGCGTATTGCCATATTGGTATGTGGATTCAGGGAATATTTCAGTTTATTGCGCTGCGCATAAATTACTGCCCGCGAAGACGCGCGCATTTATCGATTTTATTGTCGAGAAAAGTAAAAAGCAGAAATGGGCGGAAATATTTGCGGCGTAGCTTATTGGGCTCGACATGCCGTCCACATTCGTTCAACTATTCGTTAGTTGCGTGCGCGGCGGTGCCATTCGCTTTTATCTTTATTGTTCGTTCAAATGCACTCGCGTTTTCTATCCTTTCCATTATTTCTGCATCGGGCAAACAATCGGCGTCCACGAATTTCATTGGCTCTGGATCCGGATCGCAAAACAGGATGTCGAGCGCCATACGATCCATGCCGTATATTCCGCGGTGGATCATATTGGCGCTAAACACCAGTAGATCGCCTGCATTTAAGGCAACTCTCACTCCAGCAGGAAGATCTTCGTAATTTTTACGACCATTCTGCTCCAGGCGTACATCCAACTCTTCGTCACTATCCCAGCGCCTGTGCGTTCCGGGTATCAATTCCACACCGGGTTCGTCGACCATGGGAATTCGAAAATGAACGACATTGGGACCCTGCAGCGCTTCTTTCTGCTGATCAACGGACATGTGGTACTGGGTATCCCGATGCCAATAATTTCGCTGGAATTGATTCACTGGATCGAAAAACAACTGCGTGTTCATAAAGGTTGCGTTGCTCAATATAGAAGTCACCACATCCATCATCTTAGCTGAGCCAATGAATTGAAATAATACTTCTCTCTCGGAATCCGTCAGATATTTTTTAGCTGTTAAATATGCGGAGTTGATAGCCCTTTCGGCGTAGAGCTTGGAATTTTCCTGAATCCATGCCTGATGGAACTCGACGAGCACTGCCCGAAGTTTTTGGATTTCACTCGCACCAAAAGCGCTTTTAAAAACAAGGTATCCATTATTTTCGTAATTGCTATTCATGGGTATACCGATAGCGCCAAGTTAGACTGAAAACCTTCATCAAGATTATGCAACAGCTAACGCGATGACACCTGCCACGATATATGGATGAGATAAATTTTGTTGAATAAAGCATTTTTTATTATTTTTTTTCCCCTTATTTGATGGGTTTTCTTTGCAAGGTATTTCTACGGAAGCGCTTTGCTTGCGAGTAGGAATATTAACTGCAACGATAAGTCAGCAATGACAAACGTTCATATCAAACTCCCCGCATCGATTCGGGGCTCGGCTATTCCGGACTGAACAATTTCCTTTGTTAATTGCATGACTGTTCGGCACGCAAGAGTCATTTCGCCGTGAGGTGACATTGCCAGCGCGATATAGCGAGGCACAACAGGATCAACTAGCTTCGACGCTTGTAGGCGGGAAATGGCTGCTCCGGCTGCAGTTGCGTAAGGCCCCAAGAGCGCATAAATGCCGCCGTCGGCGACGATATGGGTCTGCAATCGCAACGAATCGGCTTCGGCCACGACATTGAGCGTAATACCGTGTTCGTTGCAAAGCTGATCGAGGCGATCGCGCCAACTATTTGGGCGGCAAAAGGTGACGATCGGCAAATTGTGCAGAGCCGAAAATGGCACCGTCGGATGCGCAGTGAGCGGATCGCCTTCTGCACTGACAACATACGTTGGTTTTTCGAGAAGATAGACATCACCATTTTTTGGAGTCGAACTGTGGCGCAGCAAAATCGCTAGATCGACAGTGCCGCTTTCAAGCCAAGTTTCCAGCATGGCCCCCTGGCCTTCGCGTACCTTCAGCTGAATCTGCGGATAGCACTCTTTGAGTTTGTAGTAGAGGGTGCTGACCAGCGGGTGAGCGGTTGATGGCAGGATACCGAGCCTTACTGTGCCGATGGGCACCCCAGCCGAGCTCCGAATATCGTTGGAAAACTGCTCGGTGGAGGCCAACCAGGTGCGCACTTTGGGTATGAGCCGCTCCCCAAGTTCGGTGAGTATCACGCCACGCCCGGTTCGCTGAAACAACCGCCCCCCGCATTGAGCTTCCAGCTCGCAGATTTGGCGACTGATGTGAGGCTGACTGGTGCCGTAAGCTTGGGCAACTTTGCTCAGGCTACCGAGCTCAGTGGCATCGATAAAAAGCTTCCACGAAGCATAATCCATACAGATTTCTCACGCCCACCCTATTCACAGATAGCATATCTGAAATGCCAGATCTGTGTATTCCGATATGTTTTGGGGTTTCCTACACTGCGCCTCATGCTCACCGCTCAGAAATCGATCAGATGAGATTCCTAAAAGTGATGCATGCCGTTTTTGCTCCGCTTCAACAAGGTGGAGCGGCGTAAAGACAAACCCGTCGCTGAATAAGAGGCACCTTCAAATGAAAAACATAAACATCGATCTGCGAGGTCTTAATCCGGCACCAGTCACCCCATTCACTCGCGAGGGTGCCGTCGACTACCCCGCCATCCAACGCCTCGGCTCCTGGCTGGGCAACATTGAGGGCGTTAAGAGTCTTACCGTCCTCGGTCATGCCGGCGAAGGCACCTTCCTCGAGCGGGACGAGCAAACCCGAGTCATCGAAGCGTTCGTCGAGGCAGTTGGCGGCGCGATTCCCATCATCGCCGGCATCACGCTCGAGGGTACCGCAGTTGCTGCCGAGGAAGCGGCGCGCGCTCGTAAAGCCGGCGCCACCGCTGGCCTGCTGTATCCGTCGCACGGCTGGTTGCGCTTCGGCTACCAAAAAGGCGCACCACAGGATAAATATCGTCAGGTCTACGAGCACAGCGGTTTGCCACTAATCCTGTTCCAGTATCCGGATGCCACCAAGTGCACGTACGACTTGGAAACCCAGCTGGATATCGCCGCGCAACCAGGCGTTTTCGCGATGAAGAATGGCGTGCGTAACATGCGTCGTTGGGATGTCGAAATTCCGATCATTCGCCGCGAGCGCCCGGATCTGCAAATTCTGAGCTGCCACGACGAATACTTGTTGCACACCATGTTCGATGTCGATGGACTGCTGGTCGGTTACGGCAATATCGCGCCGGAGCTGCTTGTCGAGCTGATTAAAGCAGGCAAGGCCAAGGATTATCCGAAGGCGCGTGCGATCCATGATCGTCTGCTGCCGGTGACGCGCAACGTGTATCACCGCGGGTCGCACATGGAAGGCACCGTAGCGCTGAAGCATGCGCTGGTCGCTCGCGGAATCCTGGAGCACGCCACTGTACGCTCGCCATTGCTGCCGCTGGCGGAAGGCGCCGCGGAAGAAATCACCGCCGCAATGCGCGCCGCTGGCATCGTAGCCTGATCGATAGGTAGCAATCGGTTGAGGTGCTAGCGGCACCTCAACCAGCGGCTCCGTCCTCAATCGATGGAGCGGCAAGTTTTATGAACACCGAGCTGGCTCGGCGCCATTCCGGCGCTGGCGCAAAATAAGAAGCAGGTGGTGACATCATGAACACAACAACATCCGCTGTTGATTTAACGAGTGTCAATATCGAACGCGAGCCTGATTCGGGGCACGCCAAGATACGCGCGGCACAGCTCATGTTCCGCATGGAAAATGTACCGTTCAGTCGCTGGCATACCAAGGCCCGCATCATCATGGGCAGTGCAACGTTCTTCGATGCATTCGATGCCCTTTCACTGGCATTTGTCATGCCTGTTCTGATCGGTTTGTGGCATCTGTCACCCAAGGATATTGGATTTCTGATCGCCGCCGGTTATGTCGGTCAGGTGGTCGGTGCGCTGTTCTTTGGTTGGCTGGCCGAGCACCGGGGACGTGTGCCCAGCGCAGCGTTAGCATCGCGGTGTTGGGCTGCGCGCTTCTGATCGACCGGGTCGGGCGCCGACGTTGGGCAATGGCCTGCTTCACCATTGCTGGTTTGCTGCTCGCCACATTGGGCACGCTGGGTGCGAGTAATCCCGTATCGGTCATGATCCTCGCTTCCTCGGCCTACGCCGTCATGGGAACAACCACGGTGATGCTCTACCTATACACGCCGGAAATTTATCCGACCCGGATGCGTGCAATCGGTACCAGCGTGGCGACATCGTGGTTGCGCGCGGCCTCGGCGGCTGCTCCAGCGTTGGTGGGGTTGGTGTTGAGCGCACAGAGTGTCGGTGCGGTATTCCTGATGTTCGCTGCTGCCACCGTCGTCGGGTTGGTCGCGACGACCCGCATGATCGAAACGACAAATCGCTCACTTGAGGAAATTTCTCCCTGACATAAGCGCGAGAAGCAGGTTCTCTCCTAATTCTAAAAACTTTGAGGACACCATTATGTTTACTGATTCTTCGGAACTGGTAGGCCGCCCCCTATCGCTCTGTTCAGCTCTCTTTGCATGCTGCCTGTGCTCCAGCGGCCTCGTTACGGCGGCGGATGACAACCCCCTGACGTGGAAAGGCCTTACTGCCTATGGCACGATCGATGTCGGCGAATCACACCAATCGCACGGTCAACCGCAGAACGATTACTACTCGGCCGGCGGTTATACCTTCCCGAACAAAGCATCGACCAGCCCCCGCACACTGTTCAGCCAAAATGGCCTGAGCCAATCAGTGCTGGGTTTGCGTGGCGAGTACGAGTTCGTCAAAGGCTGGACTGGGCTGTTCAAAATGGAAAGCGCGATCAACCCAGTTACGCTTCGCCTGACGGATAACCACAAAGCGCTGACGCTCAACAACGGCAAGTCAATTACCGATCAGACTGCTGCAACCGATTCGAGCCTGACCGGCCCATTCAGTATGGGATTTTACGGAGGTGTGAAATCGGCCACTTACGGCCAGCTAACCTACGGACGCCAGAACACGCCGCTGAAGGAAAATTTTTACCGCTACGATCCCTTGGGCAACGCGGCGGCATTTTCCGCGTTCGGCGCCTACGGTACTCCGGCGGGCGGTGGCAGTACTGAAAATGCACGGCTGAACAACTCCCTCCGATATCAGGTCGATCTCGGTCGCGTGCATGTTGATACGCTCTACGCGGGTCCGACTACCGCACAAGGAGGAAGCGGCTGGCAACTGGGTGCCGGCAGTAAGTTTGACCGGCTGTCGGTCGATGGCGTGTACACGGAAAAGAAACGGGCCGTGGTTGCGGCGCCACTTGGCATTGTCGGCACTGTCCCCGCTAAAAGTGCTGCAACCAGTGTGTATTGGCTCACGCATACACCGCCGCAATCCAATCTCAACGCGGGTTATGAATATGCCGCCATAAACTCAGTTTCGAGCAACGATGCGTTGGCCGGCACGGTGTCCGATAACAAGGCTTGGGCGCTGTTTGCGAAGTACGACTTCGGCGGACCCATCGTCTATGCCGGGTACGAGCGGATCACCTATTCCGATCCATCGAGCCCACGCTCCGCAGGATTCGATTCCATTGGCGGCTACACCTTCGCCGTTATCAATAATGCTGCTTACGCTACGGACAAAGTGTTGGAAGCAAAATGGATCGGCCTGAAATATCCCGTTACTCCCAAGCTCGATCTGCTCACCGCTGCTTATCGCTACGAGCAGAACAACTACACGGGTAATGCCTGTACCGTTCCAGCCGCGACAGCGCCAGGCACAACCGTTTCGGTTAATCAAAATAATCCGTGCAGCAGCGGTACCCAGCGCAGTTATACGATGGCGGTCGATTACAAACTGAATAAGTATTTCGACCTCTACACCGGCATCATGGCATCCAATCTTTCTGGTGGCCTGGCGTCGGGATTCGCACATACATCTGTTTATAACGCGATGGCCGGCATTCGGATGAAGTTCTGATTTTTCACGTCGCTTAGCCCGGTGTTATGCCGGGCTTTTTTAATCAAAGTAAAAACAATAGACAGCCAGCAGTGGCTTTGCCGAATCCAATTATTCGATGAGGCGCCCATTCGTACCTCCTCATCTCAACGACGTTCTTGAATCATTTTCCATCCATTACCGGAGGGATCACGAAAACCAGCGTCCACCGTACCGTATCGATCGATTGGTTCTTGCGTGAACTCGACGCCCGCAGCACGCATGCGATCGTAAGAACCGCGACAGTCATCCACGATCAGTACCAGCGGCGGCATTGCACCCTTTGCCACCATCGCTTGCAGCGTTTGCGCTGTCGCTGCGTCATGCATTGGTGGCCCCGGCATGAACAGACCAAGTTGAAATGTCGGCTGCTGCGGGCTTTGTACCGTCAGCCAGCGAAAATTACCATTTCGCGAATCGGTATGGACCTTAAACCCTAATTTATCGACATAGAACGTAAGTGCTTCGTCCTGATCCCGTACATAAACGCCGACTACCTGAACATACTGACTCATTTAGAACCTCCTCTGGTTGAGGCGTTCTTTATATCGCCAGCCAGACGACGCTGCTTCTCCAAAACTGAGGTTTTTAAATCAGGGCGATGCGCGGCGCTGACAATGCATGCGGGCACACTACCGAGTTTGTGTGCCGCAGCCCTAGCTCTCACTCGAACGACGCTAGGCTTCTCGCCAGTAATGTCGCGAAAAACACGCCCGAATGTGCCAAGGCTTTTCCACCCTGTTTGAAAAGCAATATCGGTAATCGGCAGATCACTATCACGCAGCAGTGCCGTCGCGCGTTCAATACGCCGAGTTAGCAAATACCGATGCGGCGGCATACCGAAAGCGTCTTTGAACGATCGCGCGAAATGCGCTTCAGAAACGTGACTTACATCTGCAAGCCGTTTAATGGGCCAATCCTCGTGCGAGGCGGCATCCATTCGATCTTTTGCGCGCAACAGACGACGCAGCAAGTCAGGATCTTGGCTTCCAGGATATTCATTCACCGATCAGCTCTCAGGGTCGTACCCAAACTCGCGTAATTCCTGCGAACAGCGGCAGGCTTTGGCAATTCTCGCGGCCCACGCGATCGCAGCTTCGCGCGACGGTAATTCGAGAATGCAGAAACCGCCGTTGAACTCTTTGGTCTGCGGATAGGTATCATTCGTGACGGTGCCATCAGCGGCGACCATCTGTGGCGCGACGGACTCGTTAATCCCACCGCCAAACACGTAGACTCCTGCAGCTTTCGCCTCGCGTATAACCGCATGTGACGTTTCACCGACGACGGGCAAATCATCATCGGTGATATTCATCGCTCTTGCGGGGAAGGAGATCAAATACTTCATCGTCAGATTCTCTAGATACAAGTTCGGGATGGGGGGGGGTGGAGTTAGATTCCTGAATAATAATTTCGAGCATGTGGGTGCAATAAATAAAATGCATTGCGCCGGATGGCCAACAACGGCGCAATGTTATTGCGCCCTACGTGCTGCTGTAGAGGGAGGGTATACCCCCGCCATTTACTAGTAAAAGTCATCATCTGGTATTTCAAGACCTGACAATGAAATTAAAAAATCACAAAAATCAAAATAGGTTTTAAACCGAGGTTGAACAGTAGGCTCCCATACCTGCCAAGCTTGATAGATATTTTCGCTTGCGGCCTCTAGAATCCACTGAGCCCCATCCGAGCCGATGACGTCACTTTCTGGCTGAGGAAACCAAAAATTAATTTTTTCAAATAAGTTTGAAAAAGTTTTCTTCTCCTCCGCCGTAAGGACATGTTTTTTCCTAATCAATATGGAACCGGGTTTGTATCCACCAGCACCACTTAATTCAATTGCCTCCAAAGAGCACCTGTCTGGGCATTCAACTCTGATAATAATGGGATGGTGAAAACTTCGCAGCCAAGTGAACCGATAAACTGGTGCCCTGATTGGAAGTAAAATCGGTTTTTCATCGGCGGCAGTTAGCTGCCTTGAATACCAGTCTCTTTGAAAAGAATCTAAGGCATGCCAGTTTGGAAAAGCATCTTTTGAGGAGGTTGCGCACCCCAGGATTAAAAACAAACAAATTAAGCATATCGAAATGCGCATTTTTTACTACCCACAAAAATAGACCATAAATTACGCATAGCGTTTTGGCAGCCCCAGTGCAGACAGCAAACGAACTTGAACACTTTGTTATGCCGCACCGAACCACCCCCTTACTATTGATTTTGGTGGGGAGCCGAATTTATTTGACTCTGCATCACCTGGTGCAAAACAAAGATAAAGAATAAAAAGATTTCCGATGTAAGGAACTAAGCTGAGCAACGACCACCAACCGCCTGCGCCAGTATCATGAAGACGCTTCACATACAGCACGAAAATACAGAGCTGCCACGCCACCCAAAAAATCCCAATGCCTTCGCCCAATAAGCTGTACAGAAAAACTATTCCAATAAAAATGAAAACGCAAAATATGAAATAGTCCAACCGCCCGATACGAGTGTATGTGAAATCCGCATTTATAGTTTCGGCGTGATCCTGCATTTTCAATCCAGTTAAGCCTAACGCCAGAGTTAAAGCGCGCCGCGAAGCGGCGTCGGCTTGAATGAATAGTTAGGCATCTTCTTCGTCCTCCCCATCCTCTGAGCGATCCCACCACTGAAAATATTTGGTGGCGTCGCTCCACTTGCCTCGCTGCAAGTTCAGACGAGGTTCCGATATGGCAATAGCAACAGCTTCAAGGACATTTAATGTAGCCTCGATGCTTTGACTGACACGTGCGGTATCCGCTGAAAAGGTTACCTGCGGTTGTAACCCATTGAGTTCCGAACCAAGAAAAGCGATTCCATCGTTCCGATAAATGATCTTGCTTGTGACACTTAAGTCGGTTGAATAGGCGATCATTCTTCGCGCCGGTCTGCCCTACATAGACCAATTCGTAGTCTGCGTATAGCGCATAAATGCCGCGTTGATATCGAAAATCCACGGGCCGAGCTTTTGGGCTGCGGCTTGCCGCGCCAAGTAGTGTCCCAGGACGCCCCCAGAAAACCCGGTCTATATGCCAATGCACTCCGTAACTTTGAATCACTAAGAATCTCTCCAGAGATGCTCTAACGCCCGCATTTGTGGCTGGTTTGGAGCGCAGCGGAAAGCCAGTCCGGCAACATGCGTTTGTTACATTCATTCACCATCACGACGCTCGATAGCCGCGAGAGCCCCTGCTGGAAGATCACCGTAAAGATTATCGATTTGGTTAGGAACAGAGATCATTGTTTCTGAAATGATATTTATAAGTGTGAATAGTGCCCCGACAATTTCTGGGTTATCAGCATCAATTTGGCCAGGATGCACAGCGTTGTTTCCTACAACACGAACTATATCAAGGGATTTTTGAATTTTTGGCGGCAACCCATTTTGGACTAGCAGACCGATGTCTTGATTGATGTTCTCACCATTTCCGCCAAGATGTATGCACAGCTTTTGAATAGCCAGGCGAAGAAGAGCCGCAGCTCCTTTCGGTGAGAGATTAGATATTGAAGCTGCTTCTAAATAATCCTGCTTTACATCATCTGGAAGGTCAGGATTTGGCTGAGGTGCAAGTCCTATCTGTGGATAAACCAGCGTATTAAAATGCCATAACGCTATATATTCACATGCGTTGCATTTAGTAATACAAACAATATGTTCCTGACGGTAACTGTAATTTCCATTTAACTCTTCTGGACTAGATTTATGGTATTGCCTCGCTAACACACCACAATGAGGACATGTAAAGGAATTCACCCCTCGCTCGGGTTTTACATAGCTCAATTAGTACCTCCTATTGGGAGAATGTAACAGCCTGTTAATGAGGCAACCAGCCTCATAATAATTATTAAAAGGGCGTCCGGATAATAAGCGCCCAGCTTTTGGTTGTTAAATCGGTGATTGCTTTTCGGAAATTTATTATTCATTTCGTCCCTGCCTCATTAAGCCAGCCATTTCTACCATATTCGAATTAATCCAGATAGCACCGGCCCTCAGTTGCAATTCTCGCCCTTCTCCATATACTGTGTTTATATACAGTATCGGTAAATCCGCATGCCCTCCTCCTTGCAACATCTGTTGCAGCGCTCCGATGTGTGGCGCTCGCGCGATCGTCGCTCCGCGTCTCGTGGCGATGGAGTGGCGAGCGGCTATTCAGCGCTTGATCGCGCCTTGCAGGGCGGGGGCTGGCCGCGTGCGGCGTTGACCGAATTACTCGTCGCGCAACCCGGTTGCGGTGAAGTGCAATTGTTGATGCCGCTATTGGCGCAGCTCGGCACGCAGCAGTTGTGGCAATTCTGGATCAACCCGCCGTTCATTCCGTATGCGCCGGCGCTGGCGCAGCATGGCGTCGATTTAAATACGCTGATTGTGGTCCAGGCCGATGCGCGGCAATCGTTATGGGCCTGTGAGCAGGCATTGCGTAACAGCGCGTGCGGCGCGGTGTTGTATTGGCCATCCGCGAAATTGCGTTACGCCGAACTACGCAAATTGCAGGTGGCAGCTGCCGCCGAACAATGCAGTGGTTTTATTTTGCGACACGACAATCGCGCTGAACTGGAAACCTCGCCCGCCGCTTTGCGCTTGCAATTACGCGCCGAAAATAATGGCGTACTGACGGTGACACTTCTGAAGCAGCGCGGCGGTAATAGCGGGCAAACGATTACGATTGCGCGCCCTGCTGCCTTGCAGGCGCCGTCGATGCAAGATGTACCGCCCATTGAGCGGCAAGATAATCCAGAGACATTACTCGTCATTCCCGAGCAGACGGGAACCCATGCTGTGCCGATAGTTATGAATTCCCGTTTGCGCGGGAATGACAAAAAACTCATTCATCGATACAACACGTGATGCTGCGATGAACGACGCAATAGTTCATCCATCGGCAACGAAACAACCGACTACTAACGGCCCGCTCTGGCTGTGTCTGCATTTTTCGCAATTGGCGCTCGACATATTCGGGACTCGCGAACGGCCGAGTGCGGTTATCGAACAACGTTGCGTGCATTGCAGCAATCGCGATGATCTGCCACCTGGCCTCGCGCTTGCCACCGCGCAGGCGTTATATCCAGATTTGCTCGCGCTCGAACGCGAGCGTGCGCGCGAAATCGAATGGTTGCAGGGTCTCGCCGATTGGGCTTATCGCTTTACGCCCGCTGTCGTGCTCGCCGCCGATAACAGTTTGCTGCTGGAAATCGGCAGTTGTCGCCGGCTGTATCGCGGCATAGCCAATCTGTTAGAGCAATTGCGCGGCGATTTACAGCGGCGCGGTTATCAAGCGCTGATGGGTTTAGCGCATACGCCGAAAACGGCATGGCTGCTGGCGCATGGCGACCATGGCATCGCTAGCGATAGCGATTTAAGCGCTCTGCCGCTGCACAACGATCGGCTCGATAAAGCGCAATTGCGGCAGCAAATACATGCATTACCGATTGCGCTGCTCGATATCGATCCCAAGATCGCGACCGCATTGCAACAGGCCGGTGTTCATACCCTCGGTGAATTACGCAAGCTGCCACTGGCCGCACTCGGTAAACGTTTTGGTGAAGCATTTATCCATCATTTGCAACAACTGTGGGGACATCAGCCGGACCCGCAATTATTTTTTTTACCGGCACCGATATTTCAGCGCGGGCTGACATTTATCGATGGCATTCAGCAGCGTTCGATGCTGTTATTTCCGATGAAACGCTTGCTGCAAGCACTGGACGATTACCTGCGTGCGCGCCAATTGCACTGCCATATATTGCGCTGGCAATTATTCGATGCGCACACCGTGCAGGCGGAATTCTCGATCGAATTATCGCGCACGCAAACCGGCTGGCGTCATTTGTTGGAACTGAGCCGGCTCAAGCTCGAATTGCTGCCCGCCATTGACGAGAAGAAAAAGGGCGAAAAAAAAGGTGTCGCGATATTCAGTATTGCGCTGCGCAGTGCGGATTTTTTTCAACAGACGCCAGCCAGCGATCAGTTATTTCCAGACGCGAACGCGCTGCACGCCAATGGCTATGCGCTACTCGATCGACTTACGGCGCGGCTTGGCAATGCCGCTGTGCAGCAACTCGATGTGCATGAAGTGCATTGGCCCGAAGCGGCTTACACGCTACATCCACCATCACTTAACCCGAGTCGCTCTTCTAACACCAAAACCATGCCGCCCACGCCGGCGCGACCGCTCTGGTTATTACCGCAGCCAAAATTACTACAGAAAAAAAACGGCGAGATATTTTGGCACGGCGTGTTGACCCTCCTGCGAGGACCCGAGCGCATCGGCAATCACTGGTGGGAGCAACATATGGAAGAGCGCGACTATTACGTCGCGCGCAGTAGCGACGGCAGCACGTGTTGGATTTTCTGCCAGCGCACGACGCGGCAATGGTATCTGCATGGTTTATTTGCATGAGCATTTTTTGCATCTGTATTAATTTGCGCGAGCACTAGCCATGTACGCCGAGCTGCACTGCCTCACCAATTTCAGCTTCCTGCGCGGCGCCTCGCATGCGCATGAGTTGGTCGAGCGCGCGCATCAACTCGGCTATCGCGCCCTAGCGATTACCGACGAGTGTTCGTTGGCAGGCGTTGTCAAAGCGCATGTTGCCGCACGTGACTGCGGCTTGCATTTGATCATCGGCGCCGAATTTTATTTACAGGACGACTCTCAAGACGACGATTCGCAAAAAAATAATTACCACGTTATCGCGCTCGCCACCGATCGTACCGGTTACAGCGAATTATCCGCGCTGATCACGCTCGCGCGCCGACGCGGTTCTAAAGGCAGCTACGTGCTGCATCTGCGCGAACTCGAACACAACCTGCACCACAATCTACTGATCTGGAAACCGGATCATCGGCACGATGACAATGCGAAAATTGCAGTGGTATTGAAAACCGGTTTTCCGGATCGACTCTGGCTCGGTTACAGCCATTTATTGCGCGGCGATGACATCGAACTGTTTGCGCATTATCAAATGCTCTCGGAGCAATTCGATATTCCGATCACGGCGTGCGGTGCGGTGGCGATGCACAACAACGAACGCAAGATGCTGCTCGATGCGTTGACCGCCATTCATCACACGACGACGATTGCGCAACTTGGCTATCGGCGCGATGGCAATAGCGAACGCTATTTGCGCACTATCGACACGTTGCGTTCTCTTTATCCGTTACCTCTGCTGCTGCAAAGCGCCATCATCGCCGAGCATTGCACGTTCTCGTTGGATGAACTGCGCTACGAATATCCGCGCGAAGTGGTGCCGCCGAACATGACCGCGCACGCGCATCTCGCCCATCAGGTCATGCTCGGCGCAGCGCAGCGTTGGCCCGATGGCGTGCCCGCCGATATTCGCCAACGCATCGATGCAGAGCTGGCGTTGATTCGGAAAAAAAATTATGAATATTATTTTTTGACCGTGTACGACATCGTAATTTTTGCGCGCAGCAGAGGCATTTTGTGTCAGGGGCGCGGTTCCGCGGCTAATTCAGTGGTGTGCTATTGCCTATTCATTACCGAAGTATCGCCGCAGCAGGCGCAATTATTGTTCGAGCGATTTATTTCTCTGGAGCGCGATGAACCACCGGATATCGATGTCGATTTCGAACACGAGCGCCGCGAGGAAGTCATTCAATACATTTACAAAAAATACGGCCGCGAACGGGCAGCATTAGCCGCGAGTGTCATTTGCTATCGCACACGCAGCGCGATTCGCGACATCGGCAAAGCGTTAGGCTTCGATGCATTGCTGGTCGACCAGCTCGCTAAATCACTGGCGTGGTGGGACGATAAAAAAGATTTGCTCGAACGCTGCCGCGAACTGGGGCTGAATATCGAAGCGCATATCGTCGCGTTGTTTTTTCTGTTGGTGCAGCAGCTACGCAATTTTCCGCGCCATTTATCGCAACATGTCGGCGGCTTCGTGATCAGCAACAGTCCGCTCAGCACCTTGGTGCCGGTTGAAAATGCGGCGATGGCCGATCGCACCGTTATTCAATGGGATAAAGAAGATCTCGAAGCAGTCGGCATGATGAAAATCGATGTGCTCGCACTCGGCATGCTGACGGCGATTCGCAAAACGCTGGCATTGACCGCGCAACAAGGCGGACCGTCGCGTATGCAGGATATTCCGCGCGACGATAAAGCGACTTACACGATGCTGCAGCAGGCCGATAGCATTGGTGTATTTCAGGTGGAATCGCGCGCACAAATGACGATGCTGCCGCGCCTGAAGCCGGAAAAATATTACGATCTGGTGGTACAGGTCGCGATCGTTCGACCCGGCCCGATTCAGGGCAATATGGTGCATCCGTATTTGCGGCGACGGCAGGGCATCGAGCCAATTCCAGAAATGCCGGAAAAAATCTGGAACATTGTCAGCCGTACTTACGGTGTGCCGATTTTTCAGGAACAGGTGATCAAGCTCGCGATGGATGCGGCGGGTTTCACCGGCGGTGAAGCGGATCGACTGCGCCGCGCAATGGCGAGCTGGGGCAAGAACGGCGATCTGCTGCAGTTTCGCGACAAATTGATCGATGGCATGACGACGCGCGGTTATTCGGCGGATTTCGCGCTCGTGCTATTTGAAATGATGAAAGGCTTCGGCTCGTATGGCTTTCCGGAATCGCATGCGGCGAGCTTCGCATTGCTCGTTTATGTTTCAGCGTGGTTGAAGCGCCATTATCCGGCGGCGTTTTATTGCGGATTATTGAATAGCCAACCGATGGGATTTTATTCGTCATCGCAATTGGTGCAGGACGCGCGCCGCCATCACATCGATGTGATGGCGGCGCGCGTCCTGCACCAATTGCGATGACGAATAAAATCCCATC
>Ga0070671_100000048_pt1 | contig 82451 bp, 70 predicted proteins | sample KBSS73metaG_FD_65341 | JGI IMG/M metagenome (GOLD analysis project Ga0070671, IMG submission 65341) | Switchgrass rhizosphere microbial communities from Kellogg Biological Station, Michigan, USA - KBS S7-3 metaG | ecosystem: Host-associated > Plants > Roots > Rhizosphere > Soil ...
CGCCACCCGCACGTCGAACCCGGCCGCCTTGCTCGCCTCGCGCGCGGCGAGCAGGTCGGGGTTGTTGTCGAGCGCATAGTCGACCGCGTCTTCCACCCCGGCGGGCATGCCGGCAAGCGGCGGCGGCGCTTCGAGCGTGCCGGGCGCATGGCCGATGATGCGCACATAGGTTTCGCGACTGGCGACGAGATTCGCCTCGGCCGAGCGCAGGCCGGCGCGGGCCAGCGCCAGGCGCGAGCGCGATTGCGCCACGTCGGTCCGGGTCACGTCGCCGATTTCGAAGCGGTCGCTGGTGGCCTGCAGGTTGATTTCCAGAACCTGCACGTTGTTCTTCTGCAGGCCCACGATCGCGGCATCGCGGATCACGTCCATATAGGCGGTCACGGTCGTGGTGAACACGCTCGACTCGGTGCCGCGCAGGCTATTGCGCCCGGCTTCCACCCGCGTCTTGGCCGCCAGGATGCCGTTCTTCACCGCCCCGCCGTTGAACAGCGGCACGCCGGCATTGACGCCAAAGTTCACCACCCGGTCGGGGTACTGGTTGGAAAAGTACGTGCCGCCCTTGTCGACATATTCGTTGTAGCTGACGCTGCCGGCAAGAGAGGGCAGCGCCGCCGCACGCGCGATCGGCACGTTCTCGTCCGTGGCGCGCAGCGAATCGCGCGCGGCCTGGAGATCGGGATTGGTCTGGTAGGCCGCCGTCAGGGCGCTGCGCAGGTCGTCGGCCAGGGCCGGGACACCGCCGCAGGTTGCCATCACGGCCGCAAGGCAGGTGCCGGCCGCGGCCCTGCGCCACCGGCTCTGTCGGCTCATGGGGCTCAGAAGCTCCAGCTCTTGGGAGCGGCAAATTCGGGCAATGCGGCAAAGTCTGCCTCGCCCAGCGCGGCCAGCGCAACGTGGCCAGCGGCCTTGCGGCCCAAAGCGAGGCGCGCCACGCGGCGTTCGATCAAGCCGGTCACCAGGCGGCCCTCGTCGGCCACGGTGGCTTCGAGCGCCGGGGTCACCTGCTCGATCGCGCCATCGACCATGACCAGCGCGAACTGGCCCAGCGCCGCAAGGTCGTCAGCCGGGCTCGCCACGGTGACGACCAGGCCCAGCGCGCGCAGCAGCGCCGCGAGATAGGCACCAGGCTTGCCCACGACCAGCGCGCGCTCGCCGGCAATCGGCGCTGCGGCTATCAGCATCTGTCCATGGGTGAGCGCAGGGGCCAGCACGGCGCCATCGCCCAGCGGCACGGCGCGGTCCATGTAAGCCAGCGCACGGCGTTCAGCGCTTACGAAATCCTCGCGCGGGATGGCGGCAAAGGCGCCGAGCACGGCCGGATCGTTCACCCCGCTCACGCGCAGCTGGCTTTCGATCATGGCCTTGCGTTCGCGCACCATTCCCGCCCCTGCTGCTTCAGCTACTGCCACGCTCATCGGTATTCCTCATGCAAGTTCGCGCCGCGCGCGTGCGCGTTCGCAGTCGCACACGCCATGGATTGCCAGCGTCTCTAGAATATTGCCTGCCCCGCGCCAAGCGTCTTGCATGCTGTCCATCGGTGCGTAAGGGACATTTGCAGAAATGCTGGAGCAGGAGCGAATTGCGATGGCGGAAATGGTGACGATCCGGGAAGCGGATCTGGTCGAAAGCGTGGCCGATGCGCTGCAATACATCAGCTACTTCCACCCGATGGATTACATCCGCGCGCTGGGCCAAGCCTATGAAGCCGAACAGGGCTCTGCCGCCAAGGACGCCATTGCCCAGATCCTGACCAACAGCCGGATGTGCGCCGAAGGCCACCGGCCGATCTGCCAGGACACCGGCATCGTCAACGTGTTCATCGAATGGGGCCAGGATTGCCGCCTGGAATCCGACCTCTCGTTGCAGGACGTGGTCGATGAAGGCGTGCGCCGCGCTTACCTGAATGCCGATAACAAGCTGCGTGCCTCGGTCCTCGCCGATCCCGCCTTCACCCGCCGCAACACGCGCGACAACACGCCCTGCGTGCTCCACGTGGAAATGGTCAAGGGCAACAAGGTCACGGTCGATGTCGCGGCAAAGGGCGGCGGCAGCGAAAACAAGTCCAAGTTCAAGATGATGAATCCCAGCGATTCGATCGTTGACTGGGTGCTGGAAATGCTGCCCCAGATGGGTGCCGGCTGGTGCCCGCCGGGCATGCTCGGCATTGGCATCGGCGGCACCGCCGAACACTGCGTGCTGCTGGCCAAGAAGGCGCTGATGGAGCCGATCGACATGGCCCAGCTCAAGCAGCGCGGGCCCCAGAACGATATCGAGCGCCTGCGCATCGAAATCTTCGACAAGGTCAACGCGCTGGGCATCGGCGCGCAGGGCCTGGGCGGGCTTTCCACCATCCTCGACGTCAAGATCATGGATGCGCCGTGCCACGCCGCTGGCAAGCCCGTCGCCATGATCCCCAACTGCGCCGCCACGCGCCATGCGCATTTCACGCTCGATGGCAGCGGGCCGAGCTATCTGGAACGGCCCAAGCTCGACGAATGGCCCCAGGTCCACTGGGCGCCCGACGCCGCTGCCAAGCGCGTCAATCTCGATACGCTGACGGCGGAAGAGGTGCAGAGCTGGAAGCAGGGCGATCGCCTGCTGCTCAATGGCAAGATGCTCACCGGCCGCGACGCCGCGCACAAGCGCATCCAGGACATGCTGGCCAAGGGCGAGGAACTGCCGGTCGAATTCAAGGGCCGCGTCATCTATTACGTCGGCCCGGTCGATCCGGTGCGTGACGAAGTGGTCGGCCCGGCCGGCCCCACCACCGCCACGCGCATGGACAAGTTCATGGACATGATGCTCGACCAGGGCCTGCTCGCCTGCGTGGGCAAGGCCGAGCGCGGCCCGGCCGCCACGCAGTCGATCGCCAACCACAAGTCGGCCTATCTGATGGCCGTGGGCGGCGCGGCTTACCTGGTCGCGCGGGCGATCAAGCAGTCCAAGGTCGTCGGCTTCGAAGACCTGGGCATGGAAGCGATCTATGAGTTCACCGTGGAAGACATGCCGGTGACGGTGGCCGTCGACAGCGAAGGCCAGAATGTTCACCAGCTTGCCCCCTTGGTGTGGAAGAAGAAGATCGCCGACGAAGGGCTGCTGCCGGCTTGAACGCTGGTGTGGCGCTAGGCTTCGCACCACCCCCAAACCCCCTCCTCTAAAGAGGATGGGGCTTAAGAAAACAGTGTCTTACCTCCCCCTCCTTTTCAGAGGAGGGGGGCGGGGGGTGGTGGAGCCCTGACGCCGCTCGGGTCGACAAACCACCCATCCTGCTCGACCGCCGCACTGGCGCGGCGTGCATGCCTGGCCTACCAAGCGTCATGGCCTCTATCGCGCGGGCTGACCCGCCTTCATCGCTTCAGGATACCCCGCCCGGCATGGGTCATGTGACGGCGCGGCAGGTCGTATTGTCGGCAACGGCGCTGTGGCTGTGCTATTTCGTGCTGGTTTCGATCCGCTGGGCGCTGGTCGGGCCGCCGCAGACCGATCTTTCGGTATGGCTGGAACTGCTGTGGCGCCGCGCGCTGGTAACCTTGGCCGGGATTGCCGTCACCGTGCTGGCCTGGCCGCTGCTGCGGCGCTGGGACCATCATCGCCTGGGCCTGCGCGTGGCACTGGCGCTGGTGATCATGCTTCCTGCATCCCTGCTGCTGGCGGTGATCAACCAGCAGGCCTTCGCCCCGGTCGAGGCGCGCTGGGACCAGGAGGCGCAGAAGGAAGATGCGCGGCAGGACACGGCCAACCGCAAGGAGGCCTCGCAGCGCAATACCGGCGGCAACATGCTGATCGACATTGCCCCGCCGGCGCCATCGGCTTCGGCCGTTCCGCCCGCGCCCCCTGAGCCTCCCGCCCCGCCGACGCCGTCCGAAAGCGAGCATGTGCAGGTCCGCCATCATGCCAATGGCGCCACCGAGATCAACGCTCCGGGCGTCCACATCGTGACGCGCGGCGCCATTACGGCCGCTGCTGCCGCGCAGGAAATCTACCAGAGCGAGGGATGGCAGGAACTGACCGACATTGCGCTCGGCCGTTATTTCCTGCTGATCGCCTGGGCGGCGCTCTATCTGGCGCTGGGCAACGCCGAACAGCGCCGCGCTGCCGAATGGCGCGAGGGCGAATATCGCCGCGCCGCCAAGGCCGCCGAACTGCGGTCACTGCGCTATCAGGTCAATCCGCACTTCCTGTTCAACACCTTGAATTCGCTCTCGGCGCTCGTCATGGTCGGCCGCACGGAAGAGGCCGAGCGGATGATCCAGACGATTTCCAGCTTCTATCGCCACAGCCTGGCGGCCGATCCCACCGCCGACGTGCCCCTGGCCGACGAGATCGCGTTGCAACACCATTACCTGGCCATCGAAAGCGTGCGCTTTCCCGAACGCCTGCGCGTGGAATTCGACGTGCCCGACGATGTCGCGCAGGCCTGCGTGCCGGGCATGATTCTCCAGCCGCTGGTGGAAAATTCGATCAAGTACGCCGTATCGGCCACCACGCGCCCGGTCACCATCAGCATCCGCGCGCGAATCTCGGGCGGGCTGCTGGTCATGACCGTGGCCGATGATGGCCCCGGCGCCGATCACGCCAGTCTGCCGGTCGGCGGCACCGGCATCGGCTTGGCCAATGTACGCAGCCGCCTGGCCGCCCGCTTCGGCCCGCAGGCGCGCGTCGAGAGTGCGCCGCTGCCCGCCGGCGGCTATGCCACCGTGCTGATGCTTCCCATCGTTTCGAACCTGTAGAGACCCAGATGCGCACTCTGATCGTGGACGACGAACCCCTTGCCATCGAACGCATGCAGATTCTGTGCGCGCGTATTCCGCCCCTGCAGATCGTGGGCACGGCTGCCGATGGCGCGGCTGCCCTGCGCCTGGTCGAGGCCCTCAGTCCCCAGCTCGTGCTGCTCGACATGACGATGCCCGAACTCGATGGGCTGGGCGTTGCCCGCGCGTTGGCGCGGCAGAGTCCCAAGCCCATGGTCATCTTCGTGACGGCACACGATCACTTCGCCGTGGAGGCATTCGATTGCGACGCGGTGGACTATGTCCTCAAGCCCGTGGCGCAAGACCGGCTGGAGCGCGCGGTCGAACGCGCGCTGGCTCGCCAGGCGGCCGGCCCGGTCGATGCCGCGCCTGCTCCCGTGTCGGCGGCCGCGCCTACTGCGCCTTCGCAATGGATCGAGGAATTCTGGGTGCCCCACCGCAGCGAACTGGTGCGCGTGGCGGCCGCGGACATCGATCGCATCGATGCCGAGCGCGACTACGTGCGCCTGCATGTGGGCCAGCGCAGCTATCTCATGCTGCACACCATCCAGCGGCTGGAAGACCGGCTCGATCCGGCGCGCTTCATCCGCCTCCACCGCTCCACTATCGTGCGGCGCGATCGCATCCTGGGCCTGCGCCACGATGGCCTCGGGGTATGGTCGGCCGAGCTGGCCGATGGCAACATGTTGCGCATCGGGCGGACCTATCTGGCCAAGGCAAAGGCGATGGCCGGGCGATAAGGCAGGCGGCAGGGCCAACGGAGGGGCTCAAGCGCGCGGCGGCTGCCGCCGATAGCTCAGCGCCTCGGCCACGTGCACGCGCCCCACGTTGTCCGCCCCGGCCAGATCGGCGATCGTGCGCGCCACGCGCAGGATGCGGGTATAGCCGCGCGCGGACAGGCGCATCGCTTCGGCGGCCTTGAACAGCAGTTGCCGCCCGGCTTCATCGGGCGTGGCGAAGCGGTCCAGCAGATCGCCGTCCAGTTCGGCATTGTTGCGCCGGTTGCTGCCTTCCAGCCGCGCGGTCTGGCGCTGGCGGGCGGCGGCCACGCGCGAGGCGACTTGCTCCGATCCCTCCGCTGGCGGAGGCAGCGCCAGGTCGGCGGCCGAGACGGGATCGACTTCCACATGCAGGTCGATGCGGTCGAGCAGCGGACCTGACACCTTGGACTGATAGTCTGCGGCGCACTTGGGCGCGCGGCTACAGCCAAGGGCCGGATCGCCCAGGTGGCCGCAGCGGCACGGGTTCATGGCCGCGATCAGTTGCACGCGCGCCGGAAACGTCACGTGGGCATTGGCGCGGGCCACGGTCACTTCCCCGGTTTCCAGCGGCTGGCGCAGCGAATCGAGCACGGCGCGCTGGAATTCGGGCAATTCATCCAGGAACAGCACGCCAAGGTGCGCCAGGCTCACTTCGCCCGGCCGCACGCGCAGCCCCCCGCCGGTCAGCGCCGCCATCGATGCGGAATGGTGCGGGCTGCGGAACGGGCGGGCGCGGCTGATCCGCCCTTCCTCCAACGTGCCGGCCACCGAGGCGACGAGCGAGGTTTCCAGCGCCTCGGTCGGCGTCAGTTCGGGCAGGATGCCGGGAAGGCAGGATGCCATCAGCGACTTGCCGGCGCCCGGCGGCCCGACCAGCAAGAGATTGTGCCCCCCGGCCGCCGCGATTTCCAGCGCGCGCTTGGCGGTTTCCTGGCCCTTGACCTGTTTGAGGTCGGCCATGCGCACCGGGGGCAGCGCCTGGCCCACTTCGGGCGGCGCCAGGCGCTGCGTGCCTTTGAGGTGATTGAGCAACGAGATCAGATCGGGCGCGGCAATCACGTCGATCCCGCTGGCCCAGCGCGCCTCGGTGCCTTGCGCAGCGGGGCAGACCAGCCCCTTTTCCGCGCCGCTGGCATGAAGCGCGGCCAGCAACACGCCGGGGCTGGGGATGATCCTCCCGTCCAGTGCCAGTTCCCCCACCGCCACGTAGTCGGCAATCGTCTCGCGATCGACCACGCCCATCGCCGCCAGCAGCGCCAACGCGATCGGCAGGTCATAGTGCGAGCCTTCCTTGGGCAGGTCGGCCGGGGACAGGTTGATGGTGATGCGCTTGGGCGGCAGGCTCAGGCCCAGCGCGGCGAGCGCGGAATGCACGCGCTCGCGGCTTTCGCCCACGGCCTTGTCGGGCAGGCCGACAACGCGAAACGAGGGCAACCCCGGCGCAACCTGGCACTGCACTTCCACCGCGCGCGCATCGAGGCCCAGATAGGCCACTGTCGAGACCAGCGAAACCATGGCCCGAGGGTTGCCGCCGCCGGGGCTGCGTCACAAGGGGGCGGGGGGTGGTGCTGCCATATCGGTGGCAGTTGTTTGGGTGGGAACATGCCCTCCCCCCGACCCCCTCCCGCAAGCGGGAGGGGGAGAAGGCTCAGCTCCCCTCCCGCCTGCGGGAGGGGCTGGGGGAGGGCATGTTACTCGGAATTAATGCGCCGCGCCCCAACTGTGCCCGGTGCCAATCTCCACCCCCAGCGGCACGGTCAACTGCACCGAAGGCGCCGCCGCACCTGCCATGACGGCGCGGATCACCGCGCTTGCCGCCGGCACGTCATCCTCGGGCAGTTCGAACACCAGTTCGTCGTGCACCTGCAGCAGCATTTTCACGCGGGGCAAGCCGGCCGCCTGCAGGGCGGGCAGCATGCGGGCCATGGCCCGCTTGATGATGTCGGCGCTGGTGCCCTGGATCGGGGCGTTGATCGCCGCGCGCTCGCTGCCCTGGCGTTCGGCCTGGGTGCCTGAATTGATGCGCGGGAACCAGGTCTTGCGGCCGAACAGCGTCTCGGAATAGCCCTTGGCCCGCACGCTCTCCAGCGTATCGTGGATGTAGCGCTGGATGCCGGGGAACCGTTCGAAATAGCGGTCGATCATCGCCTGCGCTTCCTCGGCGCTGGTGCCCAGCCGCGTGGCCAGGCCCCAGCGGCTGATGCCGTAGAGAATGGCGAAGTTGATCGTCTTGGCCCGGCCGCGCGTGTCGCGGTTCACCTCGCCGAACAGTTCGCGCGCGGTGCGGGCGTGAATGTCCTCGCCCTGCTCGAACGCCTCGCGCAAGGGCGCCACGTCGGCAATATGGGCAGCAAGGCGCAGTTCGATCTGCGAATAGTCGGCGCTCATCAGCACATGGCCCGGCGCGGCCACGAAGGCTTCGCGAATCTCGCGGCCGATTTCGGTGCGGATCGGGATGTTCTGCAAGTTGGGATCGTTGGACGAAAGCCGCCCGGTTTGCGCCCCCACCAGGCTATAGCTGGTGTGCACGCGCCCGGTTTGGGGATTGATCGCGGCCTGCAAGGCATCGGTATAGGTGCTTTTCAGCTTGGACAGCTGGCGCCATTCCAGCACCAGTGTGGCCACTTCCGCACCTTGGCCGGCCAGCGTTTCCAGCACCGACTGGTCGGTGGAATACTGCCCGCTCTTGCCTTTCTTGCCACCTTTGTAGCCCAGCTTGTCGAACAACACGTCACCCAGCTGCTTGGGGCTGCCGATGGTGAACGGGCCGCCGGCCTTTTCGTGAATCACGCCTTCCAGCCGCGCGATCTCGGCGGCAAAGCGGGTGGAAAGGCTGGCCAACTGCTCGCGATCGACGCGGATGCCATGGCGCTCCATCTGCGCCACCACCGGCACCAGCGGCCGGTCCACGCGCTGGTAGATGCGCGTGCCGCCCTCGTCCGCCAGGCGCGGGGCGAACACCTGGTGCAGACGCCAGGTCACGTCGGCATCCTCGGCAGCATAACGGGTGGCATCGGCCAGCGGCACTTCGGCAAACGAGATCTGCTTCTTGCCGCTGCCGCACACGTCCTTGAACAGCATGGTGGTGTGGCCAAGGTGGCGGGTGGCCAGCTCGTCCATGCCATGGCCCGCCAGGCCCGTCTCGCCGCGCCCGGCATCCAGGCAGAAGCTCATCACCATGGTATCGTCGATCGGTGCCACGGCAATGTCGTGCCGTGCCAGGATGGTGAGGTCGTACTTGATGTTCTGCCCCACCTTGAGCACGGCATCGCTTTCCAGCAGGGGCTTGAGCGCCGCCAGCGCTTCGTCACGCGGGATTTGCACCGGCACATCGCTGAACATGTCGGCGCCGCGATGGCCCAACGGGATATAGCAGGCCTGGTTCGGCTCCACGGCCAAGCTCACGCCCACCAGATCGGCGCGCATGGAATCGAGCGCAGAGGTTTCGGTGTCGATCGCCACCATCCGCGCGGCAAAGCCCCGCGCGATCCAGCCCTGCAGTTCGGACAGGGACTGGACGCACGGGTAGGCGTCGCGATCGATCGCCGGCCAGGCAGGCAGCGGCTGGCGAGTCGATTCGATCGGGGCCGCAGGCGAGTCGCCAGCCGGCGCAGCGGCGGTGGCGGGCGCTGGCGTGCCCAGCTTGCGCAGCAGGCTGGTAAAGCCATGGGTCGAAAGAAACGCCGCCAGGGGATCGGGCGGGATCGGCCCCAGGGCAAAATCCTCCAGCGGCACCGGCAGCGGGCAATCTTCCTTGAGTTGCACCAGCTGGCGCGAGAGGCGGGCCATGTCGGCCTGTTCGATCAGGCTGTCGCGCAGCTTGCCCGGCTTCATCGCGGGCGCGGCCGCCAACGCGCCTTCCAGCCCGCCGTGTTCCACGATCAGCTTGGTCGCCGTCTTGGGTCCGATGCCGCGGATGCCGGGCACATTGTCGACCGCATCGCCCATCAGGGCGAGCACGTCGCCCACCAGTGTGGGCGGCACGCCGAACTTTTCCACCACTTCGGGAATGCCGATGCGCTGATTCTTCATCGTGTCGAGCATGTCGACGCAGCCTTCGCCGCCGCGCGCGCATTGGCCCACCAGCTGCATCAGGTCCTTGTCGGAAGACACGATCGTCACGTCCCAGCCCTGCTCGGTCGCGGCGCGGGCATAGCTGGCGATGAGATCGTCGGCTTCGAGCCCGTCTTCCTCGATGCAGGCCAGGCTGAACGCGCGCGTGGCATCGCGGATCAGCGGGAACTGTGGCTTCAGGTCTTCGGGCGGCGGCGGGCGGTTGGCCTTGTACTGATCGTACAGCGCGTTGCGGAACGTGATCGACCCCTTGTCGAGGATCACGGCCAGATGCGTCGGGCCATCGGCCTTGTGCAGGTCTTCGGCCAGGCGCCACAGCATCGTGGTATAACCATATACCGCGCCCACCGGCAGTCCTTGCGGGTTCGTCAGCGGCGGCAGGCGGTGATAGGCGCGGAAGATATATGCCGAGCCATCGACGAGATAGAGGTGGTTGCGGGATTCCATGGGAAGCGTCCTAGCGCGTTGGGCGCGGGGGCGAAAGCGCATGTGGACCAATCGCCGCAGTGCACCGGGGCAGGCGCGGCGCGAGCATCGCTGGTGTGCATATGCGTCATAATATGGTGGTTTTTAACGTTTCATCGCTGAAACGGGGCACTTGGGCGCAGCGCCGCTCGCGCAAAAAACCCTTGCCGCTAAGGGCGATAGCGACGGCCCGTCGCAATGCTGTCGTCTTGTGCTTGCAAGCCGATGAATTGCCGATTAATTGGGACGTCGAAGTCTACCGTGGGAGTAGGCTTTGCGGCGGGCTTTGCCCGGCGCGGTTCACTTCAATCCAGGGATTGTAACGCATGCGCAAGCTCATCCTCGCCGCCGTCGCCGGCACCGCCTTCGCCCTCGCCGGCTGCTCGGAAAAGCCGGCTGACACCGCCACTGAAGCTGCCAGCGAAGCTGCTGACGCTTCGGCCGACGCTTCGGCTGCTGCTGCTGACGCCAGCGCTTCGGCTTCGGAAGCCGCCGCTGACGCGAGCGCTGCCGCGAAGATGTAATCCCCGCCCGCAAGGGCAGGTTACAGATAGAAAAGGGCGTGGCCTTCACAGGCCGCGCCCTTTTTCGCGTGTGCAGCGCGAATCGGGCCTGTGGGTATGTTGCGGTGCCGTTGTTGCAGGGCTCCACCACCCCCCTACCCCCTCCTGTGAAGAGGAGGGGGAGCTAAACGCCAAAAAGCCCCCTCCTCTTCACAGGAGGGGGTAGGGGGGTGGTGCGGGCCTTGCGCAGGGGGGCTTCGACAAACTCAGCCCGACGGAATCAACGCAATTCCCAATTGGTCGCCCTAAGCCCGTCGAAGGGCGTCAGCGCCGCGAAACCTCGCCCGTCAGGTTGGGGCCATCGGCAGCCGTCTGGAAGCCTTCGTAGACCACCGAGGCAATGCGCGCGATCATGCCGGCTTGCGCCGTGTGGTTTTCCGGCCCGGCAACGAAGATCGCAAGCGCAAGGTGGCGCCCATCGGGCATGCGGATAATGCCCACGTCGTCCGTCACGCCGGCGAGCGTGCCGGTCTTGTGGGCCAGCAGCACTCCTTCGGGCAGGCCGGCGCGGATGCGGTTGCGGCCGGTGCTGGTGCGGGTCATCGTGTCGAGCAGCACGGCACGGGCCTGCGGGCTCAACGCGCCGCCACGGTCGATCGCCGAAAGCAGCGCGATCATCGCGCGCGGGGTGCTCGATGTGCCGGTATCGACGGCGCGGGCGGGGTTGATTCGCCCATCGTCGCGCACCAGCGTGGCCATTGTGTGATCCAGGTGCTGGCCCGAAATTCCGGTCTGCATCAAGAAGCGGTTCACCGCACCGATGCCGCCCACAGCCGCGATCAGGCCATCGGTGGCGTGGTTGTCGCTGCGCGTGATGGACTTTTCGAGCAGGGTCTGGGCCGTAAAGACCGGACCCGGGCGCACCATGGCGACCAGGTTGCGGCGGCCGGCCGGCTCGGGCACGGGCATCATCATCGGCAATTGCTGGTCCAGCCGATACTTGCCCTGTTCCACCATCTGCAGGAACGTGGCCGCCACGGCCACCTTGGCTGTGCTGGCCATGGGGAACGGCATGTCCGGGTTGATCAGGACCTGGCCACCGCCATCAAGGTCCATCGCGGCCACGCCCACGCGGCCGCGTGCGCCCGCAACGATGGACGCAACCCTTTGCTGGATTGCCAGGTCCCGCGCGCTTTGCGCAACGACCGGCGGGCGGCTTTGTACCGCAGGCGAGGTGGCCGCAAGGGCAGGAAAAACTGCCAGTGCGGCAGCCAGAATGCGCAATTTACGCTTGAATGGAAGCCCGACCATTATGAGGGATTACCCCGACCCACCTTATTATTTCGTTGAGGCAGGATAAGCCATTGTGACTCCGGCGCAAAGGCAGGCGGTTCCCGGTTTTGGCACTGTCCGGCGCAGGCATGACGCGATTCGTCTCAAATGCAAAATGTGCCGTCACATTCGGGCCGGCAGTGGGGTTCAATCGTCCATGTCGTGCATCATCTGGTCGGGCGCCAGATCGCTGAACCGGGTGATGCGGGCCTCGAAGCGCAGGCGCACTTTGCCTGTCGAGCCATGGCGTTGCTTGGCCACGATCAGTTCGGCAAGGCCGAACACCCGTTCCATTTCCGCAGCCCAGGCGGCATGGGCTTCATGCGTCTTGGAATCGTCGCTTTCCACCGGGCGCTTGGGCTCGCGCGAGGCGACGTAGTAGTCTTCGCGGAACACGAACCAGACCATGTCGGCGTCCTGCTCGATCGAGCCCGATTCGCGCAGGTCCGACAGCATCGGCCGCTTGTCGTCGCGCTGTTCCACCGCGCGCGAGAGCTGGGACAGCGCGATCACCGGAACGGAAAGTTCCTTGGCCAGGGTTTTCAATCCGCGCGAGATTTCCGAGATTTCGTTGACGCGGTTGTCCGAGCGGCCCGAACCCGAGAGCAGCTGGAGATAGTCGACCACGATCAGGCCGATATCGTGCCGGCGCTTCAACCGCCGCGCGCGGGTGCGCAGTGCGCCGATCGACAGGCCGGGCGTATCGTCGATATAGAGCGGCAGTTCGGCCAGGCGCTGGCTGGCAAACGACAGCTGCTGGAAATCCTCGCGGCTGATGCGGCCCATGCGCAGCGATTCGGAACTGATCCCCGATTGTTCGGCCAGGATACGCGTGGCGAGCTGGTCCGCGCTCATTTCCAGGCTGAAGAATGCCACGGCCGCGCCCACCGAATCCTTGGCCGGTATGCCCCGCGCCAGATCGTCGCGCAGCCGGTCGGCGCAGTTGAACGCGATGTTGGTGACGAGCGAGGTCTTGCCCATGCCCGGGCGGCCGGCAAGGATGATAAGGTCGGAATCGTGCAGGCCGCCGATCTTCTCGTTGACCGAGGTCAGGCCCGTGGTCGTGCCCGAGATGTGGCCGCCCGAAAGCAGCGCCTTTTCGATCATCTCCAGGCTGGCGCGGGTGGCCTGGCCAAAGGTCTGGGCCTCGTTGCCGGTCTGCGCGCCTTCGGCCACGGCAAACAGCGCGGCTTCGGCCTGTTCCACCTGTTTGAGCGGCTCCACCGTTTCGCTGGTGTCCATCGCGCCTTCGACCAGGTTGCGGCCCACGCTGATCAACTCGCGCAGCAGCGCCAGGTCATAGATCTGCTGCGCCAGCTCGCGCGGGGCGAGCAGGCCCTGCCCGTCGCCGGTCAGCCGCGCGAGATAGGCGGTGCCGCCAAGCTCCTTGAGCCCCTCGTCGCTTTCGAAATAGGGCTTGAGCGTGACCGGCGTGACGATCGCCTTGCGGTCGATCAGCGCCAGGATACGCTCGAACACCCGCCCATGCACCGGGGCAAGGAAATGATCGGGCCGCAAGGGCACGGTCATTTCTTCCAGGATGCGGTTGTCGATCAGAACGGCGCCGAGAAAGGCGGCCTCTGCCTCGACATTGGCGGGAAGCGCACGGACCTCGCTGGCCGGACGCGCGAGAATGGCTTCGCTGGCGGACATCATGCCAAAATGAACCAAGCCCGGAGGCGTGGCAAGGCAGGCAGGCTCTTGTGAGGCCAAGCCGTTTTCCACAGCCTGTGGACGGTTTTGGGCATCGCTCGCACCAAGGTAGGAGAGCCGGCGATGGCAAGGCGCTTGCTGCGCCGCCCGCCATGTTGCAACACATGGCGCTTATGGCGGACCCGCGCATCTCGCATATCGAGCTCGACGAAGCGACCATCGTCTGGCGCAACGCCGATGTGGAGCAAGAGCGCCGCGTGGCGATCTTCGACCTGATCGAGGAAAACACCTTCCGTCCCTTGCGCGCTTGCGCGGCGGGCCACGAAGGGCCTTATCGCCTGCGCCTCTCGGTCACCGACGGGCGCCTGGCGCTCGACATCGCGGACGAGGCCGGGAACTTGCTGGAAAGCGTGGTCTTGGGCCTGGGGCGCTTCCGCCGCCCGATCCGCGAATATTTCGCCATCTGCGACAGCTATTATCAGGCGATTCGCCGTGCCACCGCGCAAGAGATCGAGACGATCGACATGGCCCGGCGCGGGGTTCACAACGAAGCGGCCGAAATGCTGCTGGAGCGGCTGGACGGCAAGATCGAAACCGATTTCGCCACTGCCCGCCGCCTGTTCACCCTGATCTGCGTGCTGCATATCCGGGGGTGAAGGGGCTGGCATAAGCCCCCCTCCGACGGCCTGCGGCCGCCACTTCCCCCCGCAAGCGGAGGGAGGATCAGAAAAAAGCCCCATCCTCTTTAGAGGAGGGGGTTGGGGGTGGTGGAAATCTGGCGCTGCGTGCGATGCCGCCCCTGCGAGCGGAGGGAGGACTTCGGCTTGCGCACATTTTGACGCCATGCCCCCCATGCCCTATGGGCCGCGCTCTTTCACATCAGGGCGCGGGGCGAATCTCTTTCATGGCAAGGCGCAGGAATACGGCGTTGCGGCGCGCGCTGGCGGCCGTGCTGCTGGCGGTGCTGGTGGGCGCCGGCCTGCTGTGGTGGCAGTCGCGCGTATGGCGGCCCGATCGCCAGCGCTTTGCCGTCCAGGGGGCCTGGATCGATGTCCACGATGCCCCGGTCGATTGGCGCCTGCTCAAGGGCGATGGTGCCGATTTCGTGTACCTGACCGCCAGCGAAGGCCCGCAGCGGCGCGACGATGCCTTCACCGATGGGCTCGACCAGGCCCGCGCGGCGGGCCTTCAGGTGGGCGCAGTGCATGTCTATGACCTCTGCGCCCCGGGCGATGTGCAGGCGGCCAACTTCGTGACGATGGTCCCGCGCGAGGATTCGCTGCTGCCGCCGGCCGTGGCGCTCGATATCGATTCGCGCTCTTGCCCAACGCCGCCGACCGAGGCTGCGCTGCAAAGCGAGCTGACCACGTTCCTCAACCAGGTGGAGATGCACAGCGGCAAGCCGGCCATCCTCATGCTCTCGCGCGGGCTGGAAAGCCGCTATCACCTGGCTGCGGTGATCGATCGCAACATCTGGGTGCGGCAGGACTATATCGAGCCCGGCTATGCCGGCCGGCCCTTCGTGATGTGGACGGCCACCGATCGCTATCACGGCAAGGGCGCGCCCGGCCCCTTGCGCTGGGTGGCGGTGCAACCATGACAGAGGCCGCGATGACGCCTGATGAGCCAACCCGCCGCGCACTGATCGCCGCCGCTCGCGCCGCGCGAGACACGGCCTATGCGCCCTATTCGCGCTTTACCGTGGGCGCGGCACTGCTGTTTGGCGATGGCAGCGTGGTGACGGGCTGCAATGTCGAGAATGCCAGCTATGGGCTGTCGCTTTGTGCTGAAACCGTGGCTTGCGCCAGTGCAGCCCATGCCGGCCAGCGCGGCGGCCTGATGGCCGTGGCCGTCGCTGGCGGACCGCAAGGCACTGAAGGCGATCCGATCACGCCTTGCGGCCGCTGCCGCCAGGTGCTGCACGAGCAGGCAGCGCTTGGCGGCACCGATCCGCTCGTGCTGAGCGCGGGCAGCGATGGCGTGGTTATTGAAGAACGCCTGTCATTCCTGCTACCGCGCGCGTTCGGGCCGGCCTACCTCGGCTGATCCCTTACCAGTTGCTCATGCAAAGGACCGGCCTTGGCCATTCTCTCCGACAAGTGGATTCGCAACAAGGCGCAGACCGAAGGCATGATCGAGCCTTTCGTGGAGAACCAGCGGCGCGATGGCTGCATCAGCTATGGCCTGTCGTCCTATGGCTATGACGCGCGCGTGGCCGACGAGTTCAAGATCTTCACCAATGTCGATTCGGCGGTGGTCGATCCCAAGAATTTCGACAGCAATTCCCTGGTCGATCGCAAGACCGATGTCTGCGTGATTCCGCCCAATTCGTTCGCCCTGGCGCGCACCGTGGAATACTTCCGCGTACCGCGCGACGTGCTGGTGATCTGCCTGGGCAAGTCCACCTATGCCCGCTGTGGCATCATCGTGAATGTCACCCCGCTCGAACCGGGTTGGGAAGGGCATGTCACGCTGGAATTTTCCAACACCACGCCCCTGCCCGCGCGCATCTATGCCAACGAGGGTGCCTGCCAGTTCCTGTTCCTGCAAGGGAACGAGCCCTGCGAGGTCAGCTATGCCGATCGCGCCGGCAAGTACATGGGCCAGCGCGGGGTCACCCTGCCGCGGCTGTAACCGCAAAGTGCCTGCCCTTCGGGGCCGGGCACGGTGACATGATGGGCCCGCAAGGAACCTAACCGGCCCTGCCGCCATTGTTGCCCCATGACCTCCTCAGGAGGACGGGGGAGTGGACAACGGCATGGAAGGGTTACGCCCATGAACACCATCGCAGCTTTGGCAGGGCGGATCCTGCTGTCGCTTCTTTTCATCATTTCCGGTCTTGGCAAGCTGTTCGACGTCAGCGGCACGCAAGCGGCGCTTGCAGGCGTTGGCCTCTCGCCCGATTTTGCGCTGCCCGTGGCCCTGTTCGAACTGATCAGCGGCCTGGCGCTGATGTTCGGCGTGGCAACGCGGCTGTTTGCCGTGCTGCTGGCCGGTTTCACGCTGCTGACGATCCTGTTCTTCCACCACGACGTGCTCGAGCACACCCAGGTGGTCGAAGCGCTCAAGAACCTTGCCATCACGGGTGGCCTGCTGGCGTTGTTCGCCCATCGCCAGGTGGCGTGGAGCTATGACGGGCTGCGTGCCCGCCGCGATCGCGAAAGCGTGGCACGCGATGCCGAAATGCGCGCCGCCCGCGCCGAAGGCCGCGCCGAGGCACTGTCGGAAGTGCCTGCCACGCGCCTCGATCCGGCAGCTCGCGTCGAAACGGTTACCGATGCCGATGGCAATCCCACCGGCACCGTGGCTGTTGCACGCCGCCGCTGGTGGCAGGTCTGATCTGGCGGTTCAGGGCCGCTTGAGCGCAGCGACGCAGGCGGCCCTGTCCACTTCGCGGCCATCGCCACGGCGTGTATCCACGTACGTGGCGATTGGCTTGCCACCGCCTTGCGGAGGATAGAGATAGGCATCGAGAATGCACGCCACGCCGCTCCACTGCAGCTTGCGGGCATCTTCTTCCTTGATATCGAGCCGCGGCGCGCCAAACACCCGCACCAGCGTATCGGCGTCCACGCCGATCACGCCTTCCAGTCCGGGCTGGATATGCAAGGTGGCGGCAGGGCGCGGCTGTGGCGCGGGAATTTGCGTTGTGGGGTGGCGAACCGGCGGAAGGCGCGAAGGGCCCTTGCTGCTCGGCACCGCGCCGCTGCACCCGGCCAGCAAGGCAGTGCCCAGAGCCATGACTGCCATGCCGCGCCAGCGCGCATCGCGGGCAGTGGGCAAAATCGGGGCGAGCATCGAGGCAGGGCGCAGCATGGCGGCGTGATGGCCCGACCCGCGCGCCGATGCAAGCCACCGTATCCCGCCTTGCGGCCGGCCGACGCTGCGGGTAGGCGGCAAGGCTGTTGCTCCCTCTGTCGTTGCGAAAGATATCATGGCCGAACCTGTCGCCGCCCCAAATTCCGTGCAAGACGGCGCTCGCCGCTTTGACGTCATCGCCATTGGCAATGCCATCGTCGATATCATGGCGCCGGCCAGCGACGCGCAACTGACCGACCTGGACTTGGCCAAGGGCGGTATGACGCTGGTCGATGCAGAGCGCGCTGGCGCACTCTATGCCGCGATGGGTCCGGCGCGCGAGATTTCGGGCGGTTCGGCGGCCAATACCCTGGCCGGCATTGCTGCCCTGGGCGCGACGTGCGCATTCATCGGCCAGGTGGCGGACGACCAGTTCGGCCGCGTCTTTGCCCACGACATCCGCGCCGGCGGCATCGCGTTCGACACCGCTGCGCGCGCCGGCGATCCGCCCACCGCGCAATGCCTGATCTTCGTGACGCCCGATGGCCAGCGCACGATGAACACGTTCCTCGGCGCCTCGCAGTTCCTGCCGGCTGCCGCGCTCGATGAAAGCATGATTGCCGCCTCGCGCGTGCTCTACCTCGAAGGCTATCTGTGGGATCCGGAAGAACCGCGCGCCGCCATGCGCAAGGCGATTGCCGCCGCCCGCGCCGCCGGCACGCACGTGGCGTTCACGCTATCGGACGCTTTCGTGATTGCGCGCCATGGTGACGATTTCCGCGCGCTGATCGCCGATGGGCTGATCGATATCCTGTTCGCCAACGAACATGAACTCTCCGCGCTGACCGGCAAGGACGATTTCCACGAGGGCATGGCGGCGCTGGCAAATGTGCCCACGTTGGTCGTCACGCGCGGCGAGCAGGGCGCGCACGCCCGCCACGGCGCGGAAGAAGCGCATGTTCCGGCCCAGCCGATCGACAAGGTGGTCGACACGACGGGCGCGGGCGACCTGTTCGCTGCCGGCTTCCTCACCGGCCATGTGCGCGGGTTGCCGCTGGCGGAAAGCCTCCGCCTCGGCGCCGTCTGCGCGGCCGAAGTCATCTCGCACTATGGCGCGCGGCCCGAAGCCGATCTCAAGGCGCTGACCGGCCTGGCCTGAGCAAGTAAAGGCCTATGCAAAGGGGCGAGCACGACGTTCGCTCCCCTACACATCGTCACCCCGGACTTGATCCGGGGTGACGTTGGATTTGGGAGTCTGGCGTTTTGGCAGGCAAGCGCCGCCGCGCTGGATCAGATCATCTCTTTGAGCGGCACGCTGGCATCGGCCAGTCGTTCCGGCGCGATCTGGGCGCGGGCTTCGACCAGCTTCTTGCCCTGGACATAGTCCTTGACCATGTTCACGCAGTCGAGCGCGATCACCTTGCCCTGCTTGAGGTAGACCACCGAGAAGCTGCGCGTGCCCGGCTCGCCGCGCAGCACGGTCAGGTCGTGCCCGGTGGAGAGGCCCACGGTCTGCAGGCGCAGGTCATACTGGTTGGACCAGAACCAGGGCGTGGCCTTGTAGGGCACCAGCGTTCCGCAGATCGCCTTGGCGGCCGTGGTGGCCTGGTCGTTGGCGTTCTGCACCGATTCCAGGCGGATCACAGCCCCATCGGCAAACTCGCTGGCATGGGCGGCGCAATCGCCCACGGCATAGACATGCGGCAGCGAGGTGCGGCAATACTCGTCCACATCCACGCCATTGCCGCCTGCAGCACCAGCGGCCAGCAGCGGCCCCACCTGCGGAATGATGCCGATGCCCACGATCACCAGGTCGGCCGGCAGCACATGGCCATCGGCCAGGCGCACGCCGGTCACCTTGGTGCCATCGCCCTCCAGGCAATCGACTGCCACTTGCGTGCGCAGATCGACGCCGTGGGCGCGGTGTTCGTCCTGGTAGAAGGTGGACAGCGCCTCACCCGCAACGCGCGCCAGCACGCGCGGCAGTGCTTCGAGCAGGGTGACATGGCAGCCCAGCTTGGTCAGCACGGCGGCTGCTTCCAGCCCGATATAGCCGCCGCCGATCACGACTGCCCGCTTGGCCCCGGCATCGAGTTCGGCCATCAGGCGATCGGCATCGGCGCGGGTGCGCACGCCGTGCACCCCGGCCAGGTCGTGGCCGGCGCACGAGAGGCGCCGGGCATCGCCACCGGTAGCCCAGATCAGGTCGCCATAGCTGATGGTGGCGCCCGATGCCGTGCGCAGGCTGCGCGCCTCGGGATCGATCGCCACCACTTCATGACCCAGCGCCATTTCCACGCCCTTGTCCGTCCAGAAGGCCGCGGGGCGAATCATGATGCGATCGAAGGTCTTGTCGCGTGCCAGGTATTCCTTGGACAGCGGCGGTCGTTCATAGGGCAATTCGGGCTCGCGCCCGAGCACCAGGATCGATCCTTCGAAACCGTTCTGCCGCAGGGCGATGGCCGCCTGTGCGCCGCCATGGCCTGCGCCAACGATCACCACATCTGCAAAGCCAGCTTCGAACGCACTCATTAAGACCTCCTCTCGTTTGGCCGAGGCTTGTGATCAAATGATGCGGTCCGTCAAGCTCAGTCGTATCATATTTTCGCGCGCATCAGCGCAGCAGGAGACTCCGCGCCTGGCTGGCGATCTGTGCCAGCATGGCCGGCGTTACGGCAGCGGTGGCCTGGGCACGGGCGATGAGGTTGCGCAACTGGCGCACCGGATCGGCCTTGGTGTTGAGCCATCCGTGCGCGGCCGCATCGGGATTGGAGCCGCCCATGCGGCGCAGGAATTCCATGCGCATCTGCTGGAAATCGCGCGCCAGGCCCGCCACAAGCAGGCGCTCCCACGGGTCTGACGGGTTCATCCGCGCGGCGGTCTGCTGTGCCCAGTCGATTCCCAGTTGCGCGCCCAGATCGGCAAAGGCGCCGGTCAGGACCACGGCATCCACGTCCAGTTCGTCGGCCAGGTGCGCCAGGCCGATGGCGCCATCCAGGTCGAACAGGTGGACCACCCGCTCGACCACGCTGGCGGGCGTGCCGGCATCGGCCAGTTCCTGCGCCATGCGCCGCGCCTGGGCCTGTGCCTCGCCGCGCAGCAATTCGGCCGTGGTGTGCGACAGGCGGCCGACGCCGCCGCACAAGTCCTCGATCAGGGCATCGGGCTTGAGCGTACCGTGGCACGAGCGCAGCACATCGGCGATATGGCCGCGCAGGCCGCTTGCGGTGCGCTCGAACAAGGCCAGGCGCAAGTCCTCGGCCATGGCCGTGGTGTCAAGCAAGGCCCAGGTTGCAGGCAGGCCCAGCAAGCGCTCTGCCGCGACGAAGGCCGCCGCCACTTGCGCCAGGCTCATCCCCTCTTCCTCGGCCAGTTCGAAGGGATGCACCGGCCCCAGGCGGTTGACGATGCGGTTGGCCAGCTTGGTCGCGATGATTTCGCGGCGCAGGCGGTGGTGCACGATGTCGGTCTCGAACGTCTCGCGCATCGCCTCGGGGAAGGCCGCCAGCAGTTCTTCTTCCAGCACGGGATCGTCCACCACCGGGCTGTCTTCCAGCGCGCGCTGCAAGACCAGCTTGGTGGAGGAAACCAGCACTGCCAGTTCGGGCCGGGTCAGCCCGGCACCCGCTGCGGCGCGGCGGGTATAGTCGTCGGATGGGGCCAGGCCTTCGGTCTTGCGGTCAAGGTCGCCGCTTTCTTCCAGCACTTCGATCAGCCGCGTCAGCGCCGGCACGGCCGGGGCGCCGCCGCGCTCGGCAATGGACAGGCCAAGCGCCTGGAGCCGGTTGTCCTCCAGCACCAGGTGCGCCACCGCGTCGGTCATGCTGGAGAGCAGCGCCACCCGCTCGTCTTCGCTCAGGCGCCCGGCGCGCTTGGCACTGGCCAGCGCGATCTTGATGTTGACCTCGTTGTCCGAACAATCGACGCCGGCGGAATTGTCGATGAAATCGGTGTTCACGCGCCCGCCGTGCAGGGCATATTCGATACGCGCGGCCTGGGTCATCCCCAGGTTGGCGCCTTCGCCGATGACGCGGGCACGCACTTCGTTGGCCGAAATGCGGAAGGCATCGTTGGCCGGATCGCCCACGTTGACGTTGGCTTCGCCCGACGCCTTCACATAGGTGCCGATCCCGCCGAACCACAAGAGGTCCACCGGCGCCTGCAGGATCAGGGCGATCAGCGTGTCGGGGTCCATCTCGTCCACCGCCACGCCCAGCATGGCCTGGACCTGCGGGCTGAGCGGAATGGACTTGAGGCTGCGCGGATAGACCCCGCCGCCGTCCGAAATCCGGCTCTTGTCATAGTCGTCCCAGCTCGAACGCGGCAGGGCGAACAGCCGCGCGCGTTCTTCCCAGCTTTTCGCCGGATCGGGTTCGGGATCGAGGAAGACGTGGCGATGGTCGAACGCGGCCACGATCTTGAGCGATTGCGACAGCAGCATACCATTGCCGAACACGTCGCCCGACATGTCGCCCACGCCGATCACGCGCACGGGATCGGCCTGCACGTCCACGCCCAGTTCCAGGAAGTGGCGCTGGACCGAAAGCCAGGCACCCTTGGCGGTAATGCCCATGGCCTTGTGGTCATAGCCTTTCGACCCGCCGCTGGCGAAGGCATCGTCCAGCCAGAAATCGCGTTCCGCCGCGATGGCGTTGGCCACGTCGGAAAAGGTTGCCGTGCCCTTGTCGGCGGCGACCACGAAATAGGGGTCCTCGCCATCGCGGATCACCACGTCCTGCGGATGGACCACGTTCCCTTCCACGATGTTGTCGGTCACCGACAGCAGCGTGCGGATGAACACCTGGTAGCTCGCCTTGCCCTCGGCCAGCCAGGCCTCGCGCTCGCGCACCGGATCGGGCAACTGCTTGGGATAGAACCCGCCTTTGGCCCCGGTCGGCACGATCACCGCGTTCTTGACGCGCTGCGCTTTCATCAGGCCCAGGATCTCGGTGCGGAAATCGTCGCGCCGATCGGACCAGCGCAGCCCGCCGCGCGCCACGGGCCCGGCCCGCAAATGAATCCCTTCCACGCGTGGGCTGTAGACGAAGATTTCGCGCCACGGCACCGGCTTGGGCAGGCCGGGCACCAGGCCGGAATCGATCTTGAACGCCAGCGCTTCGGCCGCGGCCGGGGCAAAGGCATTGGTGCGCAGGATCGCTTCGACCAGCGCGCGGAAGCTGCGCAGCAGGCGATCGTCGTTGATCGCTGCCACTTGCGCCAGGCCGCTGCGAATCTGTTCGGCCGCCGCGTCTGCGGCATGCTGGCGATCGCCGGCAAAGGCGGGATCGTGGCGGGCGCGGAACAAGCCGATCAACCCGCGCGTCACATCGGGCGCGTTCTTCAGCGCGTCGACCACGGTGGCGATGGCGAAGGTCGTCCCCGCCTGGCGAAGATAGCGGAACCACGCCCGCAGCCAGTTGGCTTCGGTTGCCGTCAGCCCCACGGCCACGATCAGGCGGTTGAAGGCATCGTCTTCGGCCCCGCCGTTGAGCACGGCTGCCAGCGAGGTCTCGATCGCGGCCGACCGCGCCAGCAGTGCCTCGGGCGTGGTATCGACCGGGTGGGCCACCAGGAAATCGTGGATGAAGCCCAGCTTGCCATGGTCGAGCGCGGTGGGCACTTCCTCCAGCGCGCGGAAGCCGAAGTTTTCCAGCACCGGCACTGCGTCGGACAGCACGATCGCCCCCTCGCGTTGGTAGAGCTTGAGCCGCAGCGCGGATTCGCCCGCCAGCCGGTGCAGCCGTACCGCGCGGCGGGGCGCATCATCTGCGGTCAGTGCGCGCAGCACGCGGATATCGCCAGCCGCCTCGGCCGCGCCATAGTTGGCGCGATAGCCCACCGGGAATGCAGGGGCATAGCGGCCGGCAATGGCTGCGGCGCGGCTCTGCTCCTCGGTCTTGGCGAGCTCGGCTTCCACTGCCGCATCCCAGCCGCGCACCAGGGTCTGGAAGGCGGCGTCGAGAGCCGCTTCGTCCACGCCCTGGCCGCCATCGGTCAGCGTGTCGTCCTCGCCGCGCATGTCGATGGCAAAGCGGGTAAGGGCCAGCGTGCTGCCTTCCACCTGCAAGGCCCAGTCGATCACCTGGCCGCCCGTCGCCTGTTCCAGCATCCGCGAAACCTGCTCGCGCACCTGGGTAGACTGGCTGTCGCGCGGCTGCCACACGAAGGCGAAGAGATGGCGGTCAAGCGCCGCCCGCACCAGCGCCAGGCGCGGGCGCGGCCGGTCCACCAGCACCATCATCGCCGTAGCGATGCGCTCCAGGTCGGCGTCGGAAAAGCTGATCAGCAAGTCGTGCGGCAGGGCAGTCAGCGCATGGGCCAATGCCTTGCCGGCATGGCCGGCCGGATCGAAGCCCAGCTTCTTCATCAGCGTATCGAGCTGGCTGCGCATCCGGGGGACGCGGTCGGGCGTGGCGGCCAGCGCGGCACTGGTCCACACGCCGGCGTGGACCGAAATGGCCGTGGCCTGCCCGCTTTCCATCACCGGCACCAGGAACAGGTCCAGCGGCACGCGGCGGTGCACCGTGGCAATGCGGTTGGCCTTGACGATCAGCGGCATCCGCACCGCATCTTCGCCGCGCGCGCCGGCCTTGTCGAACCAGGCAAAGGCGCGGGCATAGGAAGCGTCGGACAGCAGCGGCACATCGCTGGCGCGGCAGATGCCCAGCGCTTCGGTCACGGTGCCGTCGCGGTGGCGGGTCACATGGCCCAGCTGCGTCAGCATGCCATCGGCCAGCCAGCGCAGCAGCGCCGCGCCTTCGCTGTCGGGCAGCCCGCGCGCATCGTGCTGCATCAGGCCCTGCATCTGCGGCCAATCGGCAACCGCTGCGTGGACATCGGCCAATGTGGCGGCAAGGGCAGCGGCCAGCTCGCGCCGCGCCTTGGCATCGGCGCGCTCGGTTTCGAGATAGACCATCGATTCGCGCAATTCGCCGATCGCCTCGCCCTTGGGCAGATCGACCAGCGCGCCTGTCGGATCGCGCCGCACGGCGACCACGGGATGCAGCAGCTTTTCGATGGTCAGGCCCTGGGCGGTAATCGTGGCCGCAATCGAATCGACCAGGAACGGCATGTCGTCGTTGATCACGGCAATGCGCAGCGCGCGCTGCCCGCCCATCGATTCGATCGCCACGGCCGCCTGCGATCCCTCGCGCCGTGCTGCCGTTGCCAGCGTGAACCGCGCCGCCTCGGCCAGGCGGTCCTCGGCAAAGTCTGCCTCCTCGCCCGGCAGCAGGGCATTGGCAAATCGCGCGGAAAGAAGGCTTACGAGATTTTCGGCGTCGGGTCCTGCCGCGCCGGCATCGGGCGCATCCGGGGCGTTGGGATCGATCGTTGTCGCCATGGCGTTCGCTTCCTGCATTCCCGGGCGGGTCGGGATTTTGGAACCCGCCGTATCGTTATCGTTGGCTAGGTGGTAACGGATGAAACCTGAATTGCAAACCGCCGAGCCGGCGGGATGCGTTGGTCATGGCAAAAAAGCCTGACCATCGCGCCCCGGTGTCACTTACGTGTTTGCGCCTAGGGGCACGAGCGCATCCATGGTGAGCGCAAGGGACCGCCGGCGCAAGGCTGGATCGAACGTGGCGCCCGCCACGATCAGTTCGTCGGCACCGGTGCGGTGCTGGAACGCCTCGAGCCCGGCGCGCACGGTTGCCGGGCTGCCGATGGCGCTCACCTGGCGAAAATGATCGAGCGTGGCGCGCTGCGGCGCGCCCAGCGTCTCGCGATAGTTTGCCACTGGCGCGGGCAGGCGCCCCGGATCGCCGCTGCGCAGCCGCACGAACGACTGGTCCTGGCTGCTCGCCAGGAACTGGGCTTCCTCGTCACTGGGCGCGCAGAGCACATTGATCGCGGCCATCACATAGGGCGCATCGAGCTGCGCCGAAGGCTGGAACCGCTCGCGATAGAGCTTGAGCGCGCCATCGAGGTGATCGGGCGCGAAGTGGCTGGCAAAGGCATAGGGCAGGCCCAGCATGGCCGCCAGTTGCGCGCCGAACAGGCTGGAACCCAGGATCCACAGGTCTACCGGGGCGCCATGGCCGGGCGTGGCGGCCAGCGGCAAACGCGGATCGCCGGCAAACTGCGCCTGGAGTTCCACCACGTCTGCCGGAAAATCCTCGGCCGCGCGGTTCACGTCCTTGCGCAAGGCCCGCACGATGCGCTGGTCGGCACCGGGCGCACGGCCCAGGCCCAGGTCGATCCGGCCGGGATAGAGCGCATCGAGCGCGCCGAACTGCTCGGCAATGACCAGCGGGTTGTGGTTGGGCAGCATGATCCCGCCCGCACCCAGGCGGATCGTGCTGGTGTGATGCCCCACATGCGCCAGCACGACCGATACCGCCGCCCCGGCAATGCCCGGCATGCCGTGGTGTTCGGCCACCCAATAGCGGTGATAGCCCGCCTCTTCGGCCGCCTTGGCCAGTAGCGCGGCATCGGCCATGGCCTGGGGAAGGGTGCCGCCCTCGATCACCGGCACCAGATCGAGAACGGACAGCTTCATCGTGTGATTTCCTTATCCTCGCCCGGATTGGGGGGAACGGGAGTGGATGTGGGGGCCGCGCCGATCTGTTCAAGGTAGCCGCGCGCCACGCGGGCTTCGTCGCTGGCCGGGGCCATGGCCAGCACCGATTGCCACGATTGCCGCGCCGCATCCTCACGCTGGCCCAGCATGGCGATCACGCCCGCTTCCACGCCCACGGCCGGATCGCGCGGGGCCAGGCGGGCGGCTTCCTCGATATCGTGCTGCGCCAGGGCCAGGTTCTTGTCGCGCCGGGCCAGCGTTGCCGAAAGCAGCCAGCCTTCGGCATTCTGCGGTGCCAGTTCGTGCGCCTTGGCCAGCGCCGTGGCAGCGTCGGCATTGCGGCCCAGGGCCACCAGCGCGCGGGCACGGTCGTTCTGGATCGCGGCCAGGGCCATGTTGTCGGCAAAGCCGTGCACCGCGCTCGCGCGGTCGAGCCAGGTCAGCGCATCCTGCGGCTTGCCGGCGCCAAGCGCGGCATTTCCCGCCATCGCCATCAGCGGCACGGCGCCCACGGCTTGTGCTTCGGGAATCAGGCCGACCGCTTCGCCAAAGGCGGCCAGTGCGCCATCGAAATCGCCTTGCTGGCTCAGCATCATGCCCAGGCACTGGTTGGCCCGCACCTTTTCCGATGGCAGCTTCACTTCTTCCAGCCAGTGCCGCGCCAGGCTGATCGCCAAGTCAGGATTGCTTCGCCCCACGGTCAGGCAATCGGCCAGCCTGTCGTGCCTGTCCGCCGTGGGCGGGGCATCGTCGGCGGCCTGCGGGGCCTTGCGCCGGCCGGGGGTGGGCAGGGTGCTGAATTCCATCGGCCGGGGATTCGGCCCGATCTGGTGCCAGGTGGGCAACAGCGGCGAAGCGAGAAGGGCAGCGGCCAGAAGCATGGGGGCTCTATTCGGTCAGGAGGCTGGACAGCGTGGCCAGCAGCACGGCAATATCCTGCGGGCGCGACAGGCGGTGGTCGCCGTCCTTGATCAGGTGCACCTGCACATCGGCTGAACGCAAGGCCGCCGCCAGCCGCAACGATATGTCCCAGGGCACATCGGGATCGGCCTGGCCATGGATCAGCCGCACCGGTCCGTCGAATGGAACCACTTCGTTCAATTTAAGCTGCGCCTGGCCATCGGCCCAGAAGCCGGGGTGCGTCGGCGTGGGTTCGGGGCCATAGGGATTGTCTTCCCGCACCGTTTCTCCCGCACCAAGCGCGGTCTTTTGGTCGGCGGTAAAACCCCATTCGGTAAAATCGGGCGCTGCGGCCAAGCCAACCAAGCCGTGCGCGCGTTCGCCCAAGGCCTGGGCAACCAGCAGCATGAGCCAGCCGCCCATGCTCGATCCGACCAGCACCACCCGATCAAGGCCGTGCGCCGCGACCAGCGCCACCACCTCGTCGCGCCAGCGTGAGAGCGTGCCGTCTGCAAAGTCACCCTCGGACAGACCGCAGCCCGAATAGTCGAGCAGCAGGCACGCGCGGCCTTGCCCCGCCGCCCATTCCAGCACCGCCTGCGCCTTGCCGCCCGCCATATCGGACATGTAGCCGGGCAGGAACACGAGCGCCGGCCCCCTGCCGGGGACGAAGCGGGTGGCGAGGCGCAGGCCGTGCGGGCCGGGGTGAAAGCTGGGGGGCATGGGCGACGTCATGAGCGCCGTGCTACCGACAGCCGGCATCATCTGTCCACAAGCTCTTGAGCGGCGGGGTGGGGGCGCCTATCTGCGATGACATGAGCCAGCCCCCGATCTCCCTCGCCCCTTCGGCCGCCGCGCGCGTGGCCACGATCGCTGCCAAGCAGGCCAAGCCTGCGATCCTGCGACTGGCGGTGGAAGGGGGCGGCTGTTCCGGCTTCCAGTATCGCTTCGGTCTGGCCGATCAGGTGGAAGACGATGACGTGGTGGCAGAAACCGATGGCGTGCGGCTGGTGGTCGATACCGTCAGCCTCGATCTGGTGGGCGGGGCGACGGTGGACTATGTCGAATCGCTCGGTGGCGCCGCCTTCCGGGTAACCAATCCCAACGCGGCATCGGGCTGCGGCTGCGGCGCGAGCTTCTCGGTGTGAGTACGGCACCGCTCAAGCTTGCCAGCTTCAACATCAACGGGATCAAGGCGCGCCTGCCGCGCCTGCTCGAATGGCTGGAAGAAACCCGGCCCAGCGTGGCCTGCCTGCAGGAAATCAAGACGCAGGACGAAGGCTTTCCCGCCGCGGAATTCGAAAAGATCGGCTATCATGCCATCTGGCACGGCCAGAAGGGCTTCAACGGCGTGGCGATCCTGGCCGACGGGGAAAGGCCGGTCGAAGTGCAGCGCGGCCTGGCCGGAGAGCCCGAGGACGAGCATTCGCGCTATCTCGAAGCCGATGTCTTCGGCCTGCGCGTGGTGTGCATCTATCTGCCCAACGGCAATCCGCAACCCGGCCCCAAGTTCGATTACAAGCTGCGCTGGATGGACCGGCTGCACGCCCGCATGGACCAGGTCTGGGCAGAGGAAGTGCCCTCTGCCGTGCTGGGCGATTTCAACGTGATCCCGCGCGACAACGATATCTGGGACACGCGCGCCATGGCCAGCGATGCGCTGATGCAGCCTGAATCGCGCGATGCCTACAATCGCCTGCTTGCCGCCGGCTGGACCGATGCGCTGGGCCTGCACCATCCGCAAGGCGGGGTGTGGACATTCTGGGACTATCAGGCCGGTGCCTGGCAGCGCGACCACGGCTTTCGCATCGATCATGCCCTGCTCTCTCCCGAACTGGCCGACCGGCTGGTGGCGTCGGGCGTGGACAAGGCCCATCGCGGCCGGGAGAAGGCCAGCGACCATGCACCGGTCTGGGTCACGCTGCGCGCCTGACCCGATCGGTTCCCACCGCCGCCGCGTCGTTCATCGCCTGGCAAGCACGCCTGGTCGATCAAATGGGGCGATTTTGGGGCGTGCCTATAGGAAATCGCCAAGACCATCGCTAAGTAGCGTTTTGAAACTTAAATTGTCGGACATTTTCCATGGGCTTGCTTCGTAAGGACTTCTTTCGCTCGCTTGGGCTTGGCTTCGCGATCGGCGCAGCGGTCATGGGCGTGACGGTGTTCCACGAAGCGCATGTCCTGACGCCCGTGACCGTGGCATCGGCAGCGCCCACGGTAGGTGCCGACCAGTGATCGCGCGGCGCCCCTCGCACTGGCTGGGGGCAGCACTCCTGCCGCTGGCACTGGGCATGTCGGCATGCCTGGCCCCGGCCCACGCCGATGCCCCGGTCAAGGCTCCGGCGGCCGTCATCCCCGCGCAGGAAAAGCCCGGCCTCAAGACCGCCGTTTTCGCCGGTGGCTGCTATTGGGGCATGGAAGCGGTGTTCAGTCACCTCGTGGGCGTGACCAGCGTGGTCTCCGGCTTTGAAGGCGGCCGCGCAGCCGATGCCGATTACGAGACGGTGAGCACCGGCACGACCGGCCACGCCGAATCGGTCAAGGTCACCTATGATCCTGCCCGCATCCGCTATGACCAGTTGCTCCAGGTCTTTTTCGGGGTGGCGAGCGACCCTACCCAGCTCGACCGCCAGGAACCCGATGTCGGGCCGCAATACCGCAATGCGCTCGTGCCGATCGGGCCGGAACAGGCGCGCGTGGCGCGGGCCTATGTCGCGCAGCTCAAGGCGCTCAAGCTGTGGAAGCAGCCGATCGTGACGCGGATCGAGCCGTGGCGCGGGTTCTATCCCGGCCCGGCCGAACACCAGGACTTTGCCCTGCGCAATCCCCGCCATCCCTATATCCTGCGCTGGGACGTGGCCAAGGTGGAAGCCTTGCAACGCACCTTTCCGCAGTGGTGGAAAGCCGATTTCACGCCGCGCTGATTTGCATCATGGCCCGGCAGTGATTATCTGACGGGCATGGGCGGCCACCATCATCACGACTATGCCGGCGAAGGGCTGGTATCCGCTGCGCGCGAGGCGCTGACCGTTTCGGGCGAGCAATGGACCGATATGCGCGCCGATGTCTTTGCCGCGCTTGCCGCGCAGGACCGCCCCGCTTCGGCCTATGACATTGCCGAAAATGTGGGGCAGCGCCGGGGCAAGCGCGTGGCGGCCAACAGCGTCTATCGCATTCTCGACTTGTTCGTGCGCACCAACCTGGCGCGGCGGGTGGAAAGCGCCAATGCCTATATCGCCAACAGCCATCCCGGCTGCCGCCACGATTGCATCTTCCTGATCTGCGACGAATGCGGCCAGGTCACGCATATCGACGACGATCGCCTGACCGGCCACTTGCGCGAAGCGGCGCGCGACGCCGGCTTTGCCGACGTGCGCCCGGTGGTGGAAATTCGCGGTCGCTGCCAGGCGTGCGCGGCATAACGCGGGAACCGGCGGCATTGCGGTGGCGTTTGCCCCTGCAATGACCCTGTCCCGCTGGATCGTCGGGCTGGCAGCACTCGGTGTTGCTGGCCATGCCCTTTACCGCCGCGCATTGGCGCGCAACCCCGTCGCCGTTCTCGATGCTGCCGACTTGGCCCTGCGCCGTGGTCAGACGGGAACGGTCTGCCTGGCCCAGGCCCGCTTTGGCCCCGATCCGCAGCAAAGGCTGGAAGTCCATGGCCCCCGTGGCGTGGCGCCCGATGCGCGCCTGCCGATCGTGGTGTTCATTCACGGCGGCGCGTGGGACAGCGGGCGGCCGCAGGACTATCGCTTCCTCGCGCGCAGCCTGATTTCCGCCACCGGGCCGCAGGGTTGCCTGGTGGTCCTGGCCGGCTATCGCCTGTTGCCGCAAGGGCGCTGGCCGATCATGCTGGCCGATGGTGCGCGCGCGGTGCGCTGGGTGAAGGACCATGCCGCCACGCTGGGCGGCGATCCGGCACGGATCGTGCTGATGGGCCATTCGGCCGGCGCCTACAATGCGCTGGCCCTGGCGCTCGACAAACGCTGGCTGGCCGACGAAGGCCTCGATGCCGATGCGCTTGCCGGCGCGATCGGGCTGGCGACCCCCGCCGATTTCCTGCCGCTCGACGATCCTGCCTCGGTCGCAACGTTCGGTCACTGCGCCGATCTGCAACAGACCCAGCCGATCACGCATGCCCATGCCGGGGCGCCGCCACTCCTGCTGATCCACGGTGCCGATGATCCGCGCGTTCGGCCGCGCAACAGCGTGGCGCTTGCCGCCGCGATGACGAAGGCCGGCCAGCCAACCGAGGCAACGGTGCTCGACGGGATCGACCATGAACGGCTGATCATGGCGTTTGCCCGGCCCTTCGCACGCGAAACCCGCCCGCTGGCTGCGGTCGCCGCGTTCCTGGACAAGGTTTGCGCTTCACCACCGGTTCATTCCGCGCCACAATAACCGGCATCGTGATGCGCGCCTCTTTCCTGCCTCGCTTGCGCCGGCCCATTGCCGCGCTGTGTTCCGCCCTGGCTGCGCTGGCCCTCGCGGCGCAGCCGGCCCACGCGCAGGCCATGCTGCGCGACGCGGAAACCGAGGCCTTGTTCCGCGACATGTCCGCCCCGATGATCAAGGCCGCCGGGCTCGATCCGCGCAATGTAGATGTCGTGCTGCTCAACGATGGCTCGATCAATGCCTTCGTGGCCGGTGGGCAGGCGGTCTATCTCCATTCGGGCCTGATTGGCGCGGCCGACAACATCAACCAGGTACAGGGCGTGGTCGCGCACGAATTGGGCCACATCACCGGCGGCCATGTGATCAGCACGGCGGGATCGAAGCCGGCCACCGGCATCACCCTGCTCTCGCTGTTGCTGGGTGGCCTTGCCGCAGCGGCGGGATCGCCCGACGCTGGCATGGGCGTGTTCATGGCCGGGCAGCAGGCGGCTTTGGGCAGCTATCTGGCCTTCAGCCGCGCCCAGGAATCGCAGGCCGATGCGGCTGGCGCGCAGTACCTGTCCAAGGCCGGCATTTCCGGGCGCGGCTCGCTGGATTTCTTCAAGAAGCTGCAGAACCAGGAATTCCGCTATGGCTTCACCCGCAATGCCGATGCCGAGTTCTATTCCACCCACCCGATGACGGCAGACCGGCTGACCTACCTGCAGGATGTCTATGAACACGATCCGGCGTGGAACGCGCCGATGGACCCGCAGCTTGAGGCCCGCTTCCTGCGGGTGAAGGCCAAGCTCTATGGCTATCTCGCCGATCCGCAGGACACGCTGCGCGCCTATCCCGATTATCTCCAGGATGCCCCGGCGCACTATGCGCGCGCCTATGCCTATCACAAGGAAGCGCTGATGGACAAAGCGCTGGCCGAAGTGGACGCGATGCTGCGCGAGTTGCCCGACGATCCCTATGCGCTGGAACTGAAAGGCCAGGTCCTGCTCGAATCCGGGCAGCCAGCCGACGCCATCCCGCCCTTGCGCCGCGCCACGCAGCTGACCGGCAACAATCCGTTGATCGCCACCACGTTCGGCCATGCGCTGCTGGCGACAGAGGACAAGGCCAATTTCGCCGAGGCAGAGCGCGTGCTCAAGGCGGCGGTGGCCAAGGATCGCGAAAATCCGTTTGCATGGTATCAGCTTGGCGTGGTCTATGAAGCACAAGGCGATACGCCCCGCGCACGCCTGGCCAGTGCCGAGCAGCAGCTGATGGAAATGCAGTTGCCCGAAGCGGCGCGCAGCGCCCAGGCGGCCGAGGACGGCCTGCCCAAGGGGAGCCCGGACTGGTTGCGCGCGCAGGACATCGCCATGTCTGCCCAGGCCCTGCTGGAGCGGAAAGGGAAGAAAAAGTAAGTAGATGATTGCCCCCAAGATGGCCGCGGCCGAACGCCGTTCCTTCCTGATCCTGCTGGTGCTGGTAGCGATCGTTGCCGCAGGGCTGGCCTGGTGGGTAGCGTCCAGCCGCCGCCACGAGGCATTGGCAGCCGCCCAGGCTGCTCCCATGGATGAAGCCCAACTAACGCGCGCCTTGGCCGATGCCGGCATCGACGCGCGCGAGCGCAAGGCGCTCGAAGGGCTGGTGCGCCAGACCTTGCTCGATCACCCGGAAATCCTGAGCGATGCAGCCGCCCGGCTGGAAGCGCGCGAGGCGGCAGGCAGGGTGGCGCCCCTGCGCGGTGCGCTCGAAACGCCCTTTCCCGGCGCGGTGCTGGGCAACCCGCAGGGCCGCGTGACACTGGTGGAGTTTACCGATTTTGCCTGCACCTATTGCCGTGGCAGCGTGGCCGACGTGGAGGCGCTGATCGCGGCCAATCCCGATCTCAAGGTGGTGGTGCGCGAACTGCCGATCATTTCGGCACAAAGCGTGCCGGCCGCGCGCATGGGGCTGGCCGCTGCGGCGCAGGGCAAGTATCCCGCGTTTCACAAGGCCATGTTCGGCGGCGAGCGACCCAGCCCGCAAAGCATTGCCGCAGCTGCCGGCAAGGCCGGGCTGGACAGCGCAGCGGCCAATGCCTTTGCTGCGCGGCCCGAAACGCTCAAGGAATTGCAACGCAATGTCGACCTTTCGCGCCAGTTGGGCGTGAGCGGAACCCCGGCCTGGGTAGCCGGGGACCAGTTGCTGAGCGGCGCCGTGGGGCGCGAGCGATTGCAGCAGGCGATCGATGCCGCGCGCACGGGCGACAAGGGGCAGGGAGCATGATGCGTCATCGTATTCTGGCCAGCGCTGCGATGTTGACGCTGGCGGCCGAACCGTCGGCCATGGCGCAGCCGCAGCCCGTGCTTCACCCGGTCGATGAAGTGCAGCGCGATGATATCCTGGTACAGAGCATCGGCTGGAACCTGGCCCATGCCAACGCCGCCTATTGCGCGCGCGTCGCACCCGGCGTGGGCGTGATGCTGCAGGATGCACGCACGTTCGAAGATCCTGCCCTTGCCCGCGAGGTCTATGGCCTTTCGGGCGATATCGGCGTGGCGGCGCTGGCCGCCGATGGCCCGGCTGCGCAAGCGGGCCTGCCGCTCAATGCCACGATCACGGCCATCGGGCCGGTCCAGACCGGCAGCCTGCCGATACCGCGCCAGGGCAAGTGGGATCGCCTGTTTGCGTTGCAGGATGCGTTGGAAAACCAGGCGGCGCGCGATGGGCGCGTCACGTTCACGCTGGCGGGTGGGCAGCAATTGACCGTGGCCGGACAGGCCGTGTGCCGCGTGCGTTTCCTGATGGACGACAGCAAGGGCAATGCCGGTGCCAACCGCGACGTGGTGCGCATCGGCCGCCCGATGGCAGACGTGGCCAAGTGGGACGAGGCAGAGATTGCGGCCCTTGCCGCGCACGAGCTTGCCCATGCCGTGCTCGACCACCAGACCTGGCTGGAGCAGGGAGGCAGCACGCGCAAGACCGAGCGGGAGGCCGATCGCCTGTCGGTCTGGCTGCTGCACAACGCGGGCTATGATCCGGCGGCGGCCATGGCCTGGATGCGCCGGATCGGCCCGCGCTATGAATTCCTGTTCCTCGCCTCGCCCGATCATGGCAGCTGGCGCACCCGCGTGCGCGACATGACGGCCGAAATCGCCACGATGAATGCCCAGGTTACCGGCACCAACCAGGCCGATTGGCCGCGCCTGTTCCGCCGCGAGGATGGCGCACCGTCGATGCCCGTGCCCGGAAGCCTGGCCACGCCGCCGCAGCGGGACGCCGGCGCGCAGTAGGTTGTGAACCCATAAATGGCGCCTCGGTGGCGCCATTTATGGGTTCACGACCTAGTCACGCGGCGAGGTCCGAGGACTGCACGCCTTGTGCGCCATGGCCATGCCATCCTGCGTTTTCCCGCCTGCGCAATGCCTCGTTCTCGGCACGCAAGGCGCCGATCTCGGCGTGAAGCGCAGCGATCCGGGCGCTGCGGGCCAGTGCTGCCAGCAGGAACCCGAGACAGGTGCAAATCGACGCGACGACGAAGTAAGCGATCATGACACGATCCTCGCGTTAACCTTAGTTATAAATCACCCTCGTGATCAGCCAGCGCCAACCGGCGTCTCCGCTCCGGATGCCGGCACGCGATGGGTTATATCCATAGTATAATGTAACCAAACTGGCTCATTCTCCCCCTATTTGTGGTATGAGCGCGGTATAGATTGCTCTTAACCTAGAATAATAGGTCCACAATGGCCGTAAAATCCAAGGAGCGCCGTGTTCAGGAACAGAGGTTTATTTCTAATATGGGAATGTATTCGCCATACAATCCGCACTAGGGTTCGCACAGGTAAATAATAATGACAAAATGCATGCAAATATTGCCACTACCTATTTCCGGCATTTTAACGGATTAATTTCTGTTTTTTATCAAATATATGTCGTTTACCATATTGGTGTCCGGCCGACGTGCCGCTCTGGTTTGACCGGAAATGACGCGGGTGCGCTCTATGGGCCATGTGCGCGCCAGGGTTGGCGCTAGGGTGATGGAAATGCTGCAAGTCATTGGAAACGAGTTGAAACGGCGCAACGGTGAGGTGGCGTCACAGAGTACGGCCCAGGATACTTCATGTCTTGAAGGTGTGTCCCGGCTTTGCTTGGCAATCGATGTTCGTGTGGCGGATAACTTTCAATTGGACGTTTTCAGCCACGATGCACGCCTGGTGCTGCAATTGCTGCGCAAGCCCCGGCTGATCATCAAGGACGCCTGGCTGTCCTCGCGCCTGTCGAGCCGCGCCTTTCACGAGCTGGTCAAGCGCATGCAGGCTGGCGGCATCGTCGACGTGACGCCCAGCGAGGTTGATCGTCGCACCAAGTCGATCGGGCTGACAACAGCGTTTCGCGCCCGGTTCCTGTCCCAGCTGCGCGCCGCCATGGATTCCGGGCTCGATTCCGGCGGCGACGATGCGGGCGGGGCCGGGGCATTGTGAGCAACGCCGGGGCAAGGCGAGGCTGTCGCGCAAGGCGGGCGCGGTGCCGGCATAGCGGAATTGATATCTTCGCAGGGGGAGGGTGCCATCGCTAACCAACTAGAAAACAATCGAAAGACAGTATCGTCCAATCTGCGGTCGCGCAGGGCGCGGCCGTCTGGCACGATGCTGCCGCCCAGCCTCGACATGCCACACGGCAAGGCGGGACCAGTCGTGCCCAAAACCGCCGGGGCCAATGACGGCTTCCCGGATCTGGCTCGCCGTGCATCGGCGCTTTATCGCGACCGGCGCCTGCGCGAGCGGGTCATGCCCTCGGGCCTGTTCGGAGAGCCGGCCTGGGACGTCCTGCTCGACCTGTTCGTGGCGACCGAGGAGAATCGGGATATCAGCGTTTCGAGTGCCTGCGTTGCCGCCTGCGTGCCGCCCACAACGGCGCTGCGCTGGATCGGCATGCTCGAGAAGCGCGGGCTGGTGGCACGGGTCGATGACGCGCGCGACCATCGCCGCACGTTCCTGCGCCTCAGCCCCAAGGGTTACCAGCTGATGACGCGGTATCTGCTGTCGGACTGGTTTGTCGCACCATGAATGCGGCGTGTTGCACAGCTTGCGCGCCCAGTGCGCGCCTGGCGTGCACGGAGGGGGTGCAATTCACGCGGTAACCGCCTAGGAAGGGGGTGATGGCCATGCTGCCGCTTCGCCCCACGCCGTTCTTCGGCAACAAGAACCGCGCGTTCTGGCGGCTTCAGTTCGTTGGCTGGGGCGGCGCGATGCTGTTGCGCGCGATGTCCAGCCTGGCCAACGCGCAGCCCTGGTCGTTCCTGCTGATCGTGCTGATCGCCTCGATCACCGGGTTTTCGATCTCTTCGATCCTGTCGGTGATCTATCGCGCGCTGATCAACCGCCGGCCGATCATCACCTGGGGCGCCACCGCGCTGGTCCTGGCCGTTGCGGTGGGGCTCTATGCCTTTATCGATGCCTGGGTCATCAGCCTCTATCGCCCTGCCAGCGATGCCGGCTTCGCGCAGCTCTTCCTGGGCGTGTTCTATATCGACCTGACGCTGCTCGGGGCTTGGTCGGCGCTGTATTATGCGATCAATTTCTATATCCAGGTGGAAGAGCAGAACGACCAGCTGCTCTATCTGGAAGCGCAGGCGACATCGGCGCAGCTCGCCATGCTGCGCTACCAGCTCAATCCGCATTTCCTGTTCAACACGTTGAACTCGATATCCACGCTGGTGCTGCTCAAGCAGACCGAGCCCGCCAATGCCATGCTCACGCGGCTGTCCTCGTTCCTGCGCTATACGCTGATCAACGAGCCGACCGGCCGGGTGACGGTGGCGCAGGAGGTGGAGACGCTCAAGCTCTACCTCGATATCGAACTGATGCGCTTCGAAGAGCGGCTGCGCACCGAGTTTCGCATAGACGATGCTGCGCGGGCCGCGCTGATGCCGTCGCTGCTGCTGCAGCCGCTGGTGGAAAACGCTATCAAGTACGCAGTCAGTCCGTTGGAGGATGGCGCCCAGATCACCATCTCTGCCCAACTCGTCGGCTCGATGCTTCGGGTCACCGTTTCGGACACGGGGCCGGGCTTGCCAGCGGGCACCGATCCGTCGACGCTGTTTGGCGTGCACAACGACCTGGCCGATAGCGCCCCGGCGCCCGGATATCCGGTTTCCACCGGCGTTGGCTTGCCCAACATCCGCGATCGACTGGCCCAGGCCTATGGCAACCAGCAGCGCTTCGACGTGGGCAATCGGCCCGAGGGCGGCTTTGCCGTCACGATCGAATTGCCGTTCGAAGCGAAGGAAGACATCGCGTTGTCCGGCCATTCCCAACTGGTCCAGCCTCAACCGGCGCAAGCCGCCAGGATGGCGCGGGCGTGAACCGGCCTGCGCGCCTTGCTCGGGAACTTTTCGGGCTTGTCGCAATTGTCACGCGGGGGCAAAAAAACCACAACAGGGCAGACGCTCCAGGCAAAGGTAGCAAATGACCATCCGCACGATCCTCGTCGACGACGAGAAACTCGCCATCCAGGGCCTCCAGTTGCGTCTTCAGGCCTTTCCCGATGTCGAGGTGATCGACACCTGTTCCAACGGGCGTGAAGCCATCCGCAAGATCAAGACCGAAAAGCCCGACCTCGTTTTCCTCGATATCCAGATGCCCGGCTTCGACGGGTTCAGCGTGGTCAAGGGCGTGATGGAAATCGATCCGCCGCTCTTCGTCTTCGTCACCGCCTATTCCGAGCATGCCCTCAAGGCGTTCGAGGCCAATGCGGTGGATTACCTGCTCAAGCCGGTGGAGGAAGACCGCCTGGCCGATGCGCTGGACCGCGCGCGGACGCGCATGGCGGAAAAGCGCGGGCTGGAGGAAGTGGAAAAGCTTAAGAACGTGCTGGCCGAAGTGGCGCCCGATGCCATGCCGGAACTGGAAGACGATGGCGAAGTGGCGGCCGGCCGCTTTGAAAAACTGATCAACATCAAGGATCGCGGCCAGATCTTCCGCGTCGATGTGGACACGATCGAGCGGATCGAGGCAGCCGGCGATTATATGTGCATCTACACCGGCGACAATTCGCTGATCCTGCGCGAAACCATGAAGGACCTGGAACGCCGGCTCGACCCGCGCGTGTTCCAGCGCGTCCACCGCTCCAAGATCGTCAATCTGGACCAGGTGCGCCAGGTGCGCCCGCATACCAACGGCGAATGCTTCCTGGTGCTGGAATCGGGCGCCGAGGTGAAAGTGAGCCGGTCCTATCGCGATGTGGTGGCGCGCTTCGTTCATTGAATAGTGCGGCAACGGGTCTCCCCCTCCTCTGACGAAGAGGGGGAGTGTGCTGATCCCCGCCAAATCCGATTGGCACCCACGCTTCCAGCCGATAAGGCGCCGGCATGACCGATTTCACCATTCCAGGGTTCGACCTTGCCGCATTCGTGCGGGCTACGCTTGATGAAGACCTGGGGCTGGGCCTGCCGGGTGGCGGGCACGATGTGACCAGTGAAAGCGTCATTCCGGCCGATGCCCGCTTTGCCGGGGTGATGGACAGCCGCGATGCCATCACCGTCTGTGGCCTGCCGATTGCCGCAGCGTTCTTCCGCGCGCTCGATCCGGGCATGGCCGTGGAAATCCTGGTGGCGGAAGGCACGCAAGTGGCGTCGGGCACGGCCCTGATGCGGCTGGCCGGCAATGCCCGCGCCATGCTGACGGGCGAACGGTCCGCGCTCAACACGGTGCAGCACTTGTCCGGTGTGGCCACGCTGACACGCCAATACGTCGACGCGATGGGCGAAACGCGGGCGCGACTGCTGGATACCCGCAAGACGATTCCCGGATTCCGCCATCTGGAAAAGTATGCCGTGCGCACCGGCGGCGGGCACAACCACCGCATGGGCCTGTGGGATGCGGCGATGATCAAGGACAACCACGTGCTGGTGGCCGGCGGCGTTGCCGAGGCCGTGCGCCGTGCGCTGGCGGCGGGCGTCAAGGACGTGATCTGCGAAGTCGACCATATCGACCAGATCGAACCCGCGCTGGCGGCCGGCGCGACCCGCCTGTTGCTGGACAACATGGGCCCCGATCTTTTGCGCCAGGCCGTCGCGCTGGTTGCAGGCCGCGTGCCGACCGAAGCATCGGGCGGGGTGCGGCTCGACACCATCGGCGCGATCGCGGCTTCGGGCGTGGATTTCGTGTCGGTCGGCCGCTTGACGCAAAGCGCACCGGCGGCCGATATCGGCCTCGATTTTTCGCCGCTGTAAAAGGGCTTGCCATGAAGCTGCCGCTCGTTGTCGCTGCCTTGGCTCTCGCGCTTCCCGCGGCCGCCTTGGCTGCAGAGGCGCCCGCCTGTCGCTTGCCCCCGCGCATCATGCCCGAAGCGCTGCCCGTGCCCGACGGACCGCGCCGCACCGGGCCGATGACGGGGACGACTTTGGCGCTGTCGTGGTCGCCCCAGTTCTGTCGCAACCACAAGGGCGATGCCGTGGGTGGCACGCAATGCGATGGCAGCCTGGGTCGCTTTGGTTTCGTGCTCCACGGGCTGTGGCCCGATGGTCTGCCCGGCCAATGGCCGCAATGGTGCCCGGCTGCAGTGCCCAGCGCCGAAACCCTGCGGCGGTTGCTGTGCATGACGCCGTCGGCCCGCTTGCTGGCGCACGAATGGGCCAAGCACGGAAGTTGCATGGCGCCCACGCCCGAGGCCTATTTCGCGCAAGGCGCGCGGCGCATGGCGGCGCTGCACTTGCCCGACATGGATAGCCTGTCACGGCGCCGCGTGCTCACCGCGGGTGATTTGCGCCGCGCGTTCATCGCCCGCAACCCCGGCCTGACGCCGCAATCGATCCGCATCAATGCCACTGGCAGCGGCTGGCTTCAGGAAGTGCAGCTTTGCGCCGACATGGCCGACCGGCCCAAAACTTGCGACGGCGGCGGGCTTGATGATTCGAGCTTGCTGCGTATCTGGCGAGGTGGCCGCTAGGCTCCGCGTTCGAGCAGGACCAGCTGCGTCTCGCGTGCGGGGTCTCCTTGGCGGGCATATTCGGCAAAGCCGAGCCTTGTAGCGAGCGCCAGTGATGCGCTGTGGTCCGCCTCGATCATGCAGGCCACGCGGCGGGGGCCGTGGGTCGCATCGAACCAGGCAAGCGCGGCGGCCATCGCCTCGCGCGCCATGCCTTGCCGCCAGCACGATTGGGCAAAGATCCATCCCGCTTCGGGCACGTCGTCCAACCCTTGGCCAAACCCGCGCCAGGAATGGAAAACGCCGGCAATGCCGATCACCGCATCGTCATCGCGGCGGCGGCAGGTGAAGATGCCATAGCCATAGAGCGCCCACGACCCGGCATTGCGCAGCAGCCGCTGGAATTCTTCCACCGCATTGCTGGGGCGGTTGCCCAGGTATCGGCGCACCGCGTCTGGCGCGAGCAGATCGACCAGGCCGGCGTGATCGTGCGGATGGGGATGCCAGAGCGCCAGGCGCTCGGTCAGCAGGGCAGGTTCCATCCGGCGATCTTGCCCTGTCGGCCAGGTCTGGCAAAGCCCCGTTCGACCCTGCGCGGCTTACCCTTCGAAAACGCGCCAGGGCCCGGCGGGGATCCCGGCGAGCAGCCAATGCAGCGCCGTTACCAGGCCCCAGACGATCAATGCCCCGCCCCAGGCCCAGCCCAGGCCGCCCAGCTTGGTCAGGTTGGGCCAGAACGGCGAACGGCGCGACCAGATGCGCCATTCCTTGTCGTACAGCGTCTGGAACTTGGCATCCTGGGTGCGTGCGCCGCCCACGGCCATGATGGCAAATCCGCCATTGAGCAGCAGCGAGCGCCAGCTGGGTGCCACGATGATATGCGACACGCCCCACAGCGCGATGGCGAACATCATGGGATGGCGCGTCACCCGGAAAACGCCCTGCGGCAGCGCGGTGGACAGGCCGTTCATGTTGCGCGGCGCCAGGGCGGGATTGCGCGAAAACGATGCCAGCAACAGCGCCGTGGCGACAAAACTGAGGATCGAGGCCAGCAACCAGGGCAGCGCGGCATAGCTATCCCACAGCATCGGCCCATCGGGCGCGCGATCGTGGGCGATCAGCACGAGGGCCAGGGCGCCCACCGCAACCACCGAATAGGTCGCCATGAAGCCGCTCTGGCCCAGAGTCTTGATCGCGGATTTGCGCAGCGGATGCGACAATATCCAATGCGAGCCTGCGAAAAACAGCATCGCCAGGGCCAGGGGAAGAAGTGATTGCAACAAGAAAAGCTCCCTCTCACCTCTATCGCGCGAGGTTTGCCCCTGCTGCAATCCAGGCTAACAATTGTTTACCATTTCCCTGTCGGGTGAACAATGCGCTTGGACACTATTTGCGTGATCTGTTGAGCGCCAATGTATCCAATTTGGTGTAACCGTCTTTCTCGACACGATCATCGCACGCCGTGCATCAGTTTGCGCAAGACTCCCGCAAGCAGCAGCAAGACAACCCCGATGCCCACCGCAAACCATCCGATCACATTGAAAACGCTGGTATATGTGTCCAAGCTCAGCTTGAGATTGGTAACCTCTCCCCCGACGGTTTCAACACTCGCCACTTGTGCAACGATCCCGCCGACATATTGTGCCATGGCGATCGACAAATACCACACGCCCATCATCAACCCGACGATCCGCGCCAGCGAAAGCTTGGTGATCATGCTCATGCCCACCGGCGAAATGCACAGTTCCGCGACCGAGTGGATCAGGTAGAGCCCCACCAGCCACCATATCGAAACCTTGAAATCGGCCCCCGCAAAGCGCGTGCCCCAGACCAGGAACAGGAAACCGGCGCCGACGCCGGCCAGCGCGACGCCGAACTTTACCGGGATCGAGGGTTCAAGCCCGCGCGCGGCCAGCTTGCCCCACAAAATGGTCATCAACGGCGCCAGGGTGACGATGAACAGCGCGTTGAAGAACTGGGTCTGCCCGGCCGAGATGCTGAACAGGCCAAACACCGACAGATCGGTGTTGCGATCGGCAAACAGGGTGAGCGAAGAACCGGCTTGTTCGAACAGGGTCCAGAACACGGTGTTGAACGTGGTCAGCACCATGGCCGCCACCATCATTTCGAACTCCACCCGGTTGCCCGTGCGCCAGGCATAGACCAGGATCGCCGGCACCCCGATCAGGAAACTGGCGAACAGGATCTTGCCTAGCAGCGGCAGTGCCAGGACATAGGCCCACAAGCTCGATCCGGCAGCGACCGGCTGGGCATCCAACAGGTTCTGGAACAGCAGGATCACTGCCCCCACCGCCACCACGCCGCCGATATAGACAGCCGCTGCCAGGTCCCGCCCACTGGGCGCGGGCGGCTCGCCATAGCCGGCCAGGCGCCCGCCATCGAACTGGATCAGTATCCAGGCCAATGCCATGCCGATCGCCGCCAGACCGAACCCGGCCCACCAGCCCACGGTATCGGCCAGCCAGGGGCACAGGATTTGGGAAAACAGCGAGCCCAGGTTGATCCCCATGTAGAAGATGGTGAAGCCGGCATCGCGGCGCCGGTCGCCCGGGGCATAAAGCTCTCCCACCACGGTGGCGAGGTTGGGCTTGAAGAAGCCGTTGCCCACGGCCACCAGCGACAGGCCGAGCAGCATGAGCAGGACATAGAACGACGATCGCGTGCCGCCGGTGGCAAACTGGTCTGCCGGCACCCGGCGTGCCACATGGCCATCGCTGGCCAGCAGGCTGACGCTGCGATCGTCGTTGCCCTTGATCTGCAGCTTTTCGCCCGAAATCACGACATAGCGCTTTTCCTGGCCGCTGGCCGTGGGGCGGTCGACCGCATTTTCGGTCAGCACGTCATAGCGCTGTCCGGAGATCTCGGCATGGGGCCGGGCGGTTTCGCCGCCAAAGCACAGCACGAGATAGCCCAGCGACATCATGATCGCGCCGTATTTGACCGAGCGCTTGGACCCGAGCACGCGGTCGGCGATCAGCCCGCCTACCAGCGGGGTGAGATAGACCAGCGCCGTAAAACCGCCGTACAGGCCGGTGGAGGTGTTGTCACTGAACAGAAAATGTTTGGTGAGATAGAGCGTGAGCAGCGCGCGCATGCCGTAGAAGCCGAAGCGTTCCCACATCTCGGTAGTGAACAGGCGGGCCAACTGGCGCGGATGGCCAAACCAGCTGGTATCGCCGGTCGGCCCACCCGTCGGGCCGCCGGGTCGCGATGGATCGGGCTGGGGCGATGATGAGGGGGGCGAGGTCGCCTCGGTCATGCGTGGATGCTCTCCGTCGTGGCCTGCCTCAAGCGGCCAGATGCCTGTTCAGTTGCGACGGAAACTAATCTGATTGCGTCGTTTGGAAAGCTGCAAATTGGGCCGTGCCCGGCTTTGCAATGAACTTGCGCGTGCCTGCGCCGGGGTGCGCGTTTCGTTTCGTAACCCGCTCGGAGCCGGACATGATCGGGCGCGTCGGGGCAAATGGCGGTCTCGGTTCCCCAAACCGTCCCGAAATGCGCAAATTGTGCTAAAATTCCTTGCTTATCTAAACCTTCGTTAAGTTGAACACCTGTCCGACGTCTGGCAGAAGAGGGACCGCGCCTTGACGGGGGTCGAACAGGCGCGACAGGGACCGTGAACCATGCCGGGGGGCATAGGTGGAGGGGGATTTGACATGATACGTTCCGAATTGCTGCAAGCCTTGGCCAAGGACAGCCCAGGGTTGCGCGCCGAAGAGATCGAGCGGGTGGTCGATGTCTTCTTCGACGAGATCGCCGGCCGCCTGGCCGATGGCGGCCGCGTCGAACTGCGTGGCTTTGGCGCCTTTTCCACGCGCGAACGGGATGCGCGCAAGGGCCGCAATCCGCGCACCGGCGAATCCGTCGATGTGCCCGGCAAGCGCGTGCCGTACTTCAAGCCAGGCAAGGAAATGCGCATCCGCCTCAACGCGGAATGACGCAGCGCGGTTGACGGGATCTGGCGGCGGGGCGGCCCATGGCCTGCCCTGCGCCAGCAACGGCGCTGCCATGGGGGCACGGCGGCGCCGTTAAGGGGGGGCAGGCAGCGTTTTTGCCATGCAATGGCGCTGCCTGCCGTTCGAGGGATGCGCCTGGCGCACCGAACCTGCTTTCCAAAACTGGGCATGTTTCCAAAACTGGGCACAAGCCGCATATCCGCCTTGGCGTGGATTCGAAGCCGCTCTATAGCGGACGGCGGCCGTGCGGGCGTGGCGGAACCGGTAGACGCAACGGACTTAGGCCATTGAGTGCTCGCTCGGGAAACCGGCGATGCAGAACTGCTCAAATTCGGGGAAACCTTTGACATGGCAATCCCGAGCCAAGCCCGATGCTTTTGCGTCGGGAAGGTGTAGAGACTAGACGGGCAGCACCTAAACCCTTTCTGGGCACGGTGAAGGGATAGTCCAGACCACAAACGCCAGGCTGGAGATGCCAGACCTGGGGGCGGCGAAAGCCGTAGCTGGTAAGAAAATCCGTCGGGCTTTGCCCGTGGGGGTTCAATTCCCCCCGCCCGCACCACTCCACTCTTCCGGAATCGCTGCGTGCAGCGGGGCCAGGCGCCAGTCCGGCCGTCGCTCGCGCCACTGCTGGTGCAATTCGCCATAACGGGCAGGCGGGGGGCCGTGCGCATGGAAGGATTAATGGCGCGCTAACCAGGCAGGTCTAGCCTGTGCTGCAACGGCGGGCCTGCTCGTGCATCAGATAGGCTGGCCGCATCGGAGTGTGCCATGTCCCACAGCCAGACCGCCACCCAGTTGCTGAACGAACTGCGTGAATTCGCCACTTTTCCGGCAGCAACCCAGCGTTACATCCGCCGCAGCCTGGACATTGGCCTGGGCCGCCGCGATGCGTTCCAGATCTGGGCGCGCACGCCTGCCGAAACGGCGGCGATTCGCACGCAGTACGTGGTCTATCAGGATCTCAAGCAGCTGCGCACGATGCTGCCGGAAGGCCCCGCGGCCGAGGGGATGGAGCGCTTCATGGGCGCCCTGATCCGGCTTTCCGCATTCGATCTGGGTCAGGACCGGCTCGACGGCTTTTCCGCCTATCGCTTCCTCTACGAACGGCTGCTTGGCGCCGATGTGCGGCCCTGGTTGCCGGCGGCGTTCTGCGGGGCGGCGGCCTTGCCGCAAATTCGCCCGCTGCGGCGCAAGGACCTGTTGCAATCGATCAGCGAGGCGGCGGCCACGGCGCCGGGCTGGTCCACCCGCGCGCCAACGTTCTATCCCGATTTCGTGCCGCTGGAAGAAGCGGCCTGAGGGCGGCGGCGCCGTCCGCTGTTGGCGGCAGCGCCGGCCGACGCCACGACGATCAGGCCGATCGCCAGCCACTGCGTGGCGGTAAGTCGCTCGCCGATGACGAGCCACGCCATGATCGCCGATACTGCCGGCGCGGCGCTGAGCAGCATGCCGAACACATGCGTCGGCAAGCGGCGCATCGCTTCCATCTCCAGCGCATAGGGCAGGGCGCTGCACATCGTGGCGATGATCAGGCCCATACCCAGTGCGTGGGGCGACCATAGCGCGGGGCTTGCAACAAAGGGGAACAGCGTGGGCGCCATGATGGCAGAAGCCACGACCATGCCCCAGGCGACGGCATCTGTCCCCAGGGTGCCTGCCACGCGCCGGCCAAACACGATGTAGCAAGCCCAGCACAGCGCAGCGCCGCCCGCCAGAAGCAGGCCGAACGGGTCCAGCGCGCGATCGGCGTGCCAGGGCAGCAAAAGGGCAAGGCCGCCGATCGCGCAGCCCAGCCACAGGAAATCGCGAAGCGAGCGCGAAGCGAACACGACGATGGCAAGTGGGCCGGTCACTTCGACGCCCACGGCAATGCCGATCGGGATGTGTGAAAACGCCTGGTAGATCAGGAAATTCATCAGGCCCAGCACACCGCCATAGGCCAGCAGTCCCGCCCAAAGCGCGCGCGGCACCGGCCGCCGCCAGGGCCGGCGCCAGGCCATCAGGATCACGGCGGCAATGGTGATGCGCAACAGCGTGACGCCGCCCGCACCGACCAGCGGGAAAAGCTGCTTGGCAAAGGCCGCGCCCATGTTGAACGACACTTGCGCCACCACGGTGGCGCCAATGCCGATCGCGGTCGCGCGCGAAGAGACGGAAATGGCCTAGCCCTTGTACAATGCGTCGAGCCGCGCGGCATAGCGCTCGCGGATCTTGTGGCGGCGGATCTTGAGCGAGGGGGTCAATTCCTCGTTGGCAATGGCAAAGGGTTCGTCTGCCACGGTGAACTGGCGCACCTTTTCAACGACCGACAGGTCGCGGTTCACGCGGTCCACCGCCGCGCGCACGGCGCTGCGGAACGCGGGGAGATCGGCCAGGCGCGAGAGATCGTGCGGGGCATCGTTGTCCACCGACCATTGCATCGCCCATTCGGCATCGGGCACGATCAGGCCGACGACATAGGGCCGCTTGTCTCCCGAAACCATCGCCTGGGCGATTTCCGGCTGGAGGGTGAGCATCCCTTCGATCTTTTGCGGAGAGACGTTGTCGCCCTTGTCGTTGACGATCATGTCTTTCTTGCGATCGGTGATCTTGATGCGGCCGGCCGCGTCGATATGGCCGATATCGCCGGTGTGCAGCCAGCCGTTCTGGATGGCACGGGCGGTTTCCGCATCGTTGTGCCAATAGCCGTGCATCACCAGCTCGCCGCGCACCAGGATTTCGCCATCGGGTGCGATCTTCACTTCCACCCCGGCGAGCGGCGGCCCCACGGTGTCCATGCGGATGCCGGCAGCCGGGCGGTTGCAGGCGATCACCGGGCCGGCTTCGGTCTGGCCATAGCCTTGCAGCATGGTCAGCCCCATGGCCTCGAAAAACAGGCCGACTTCGGGATTGAGCGGGGCGCCGCCCGATACCAGTGCCTTGATCCGCCCGCCGAACCGTGCGCGCACCTTGGGCCGCAAGGTGCGCTCGATCAGCATGTCGAGCGGGCGATCGATCAGGCGCAAGCGGCCGGTTTCCTGGCGGTGCGCGGCAATGGCAAGGGCGCGGTCCATCAGCCAGTTGGCGATGCGGCCCTGCTTCTCGATCTGCTTGATGATCCGTGCGCGCAGCACCTCGAACAGGCGCGGCACCACCACCATCAGCGTGGGGCGCACTTCCTCGATATTGCTCGCCAGCTTTTCCAGTCCCTCGGCATAAGTGATGCGCGCACCCACCCCGATCGGCAGCCATTGACCGCCGGTGTGCTCGTATGCGTGGCTCAGCGGCAGGAAAGACAGGAACAGCTCGTCGCCCAGGTCGAAATCCTCGGCCAAGACTTGCGCCGCGCCGGCGACATTGGCGAGGATCGCGCCATGATGCTGGCGTACCCCGCGCGGGGCACCGCCGGTGCCGCTGGTATAGATGATGCAGGCCAGGTCCTGGCGGCCGATGGTGGCAATGCGCTGTTCCACCGCTGCGCGTGCCGCAGCAGCATCGCCGCTGATCAGCGAGGCCCAATCGTGGAAGTGAAGGGTGCCCGCCTGCTGCTGGCGCAAGGGCTCCATCCCGATGACATGTTCGGCGCACGGGGCCGTGAGCGCTGCGGCGAGCAATGGCTGCGCCAGCTTGGCATCGGACACGATGATCGCCCGCGCACCCGAATTTTCCAGGATATGCAGGTGATCGCGCACGGTATTGGTGGTGTAGGTGGGCACCGTCACCAGGCCGGCCGCCATGATCGCGATATCGGCCATGCACCATTCCGGGCGGTTTTCCGAAACAAGCATGACCCGGTCGCCGGGATTGAGGCCAAGCCCGCGCAGCGCCTGGGCCAGGAGGCAAACCTGGTCCGCCACCTCGCGCCAGGATTGCGAAACCCAGGCGCCCTGCCGTTTGGCCGAAAGAAACGGCGCATCGCCATAATGGGCAGCCCGCGTCAGGAACAGGCTGACCAGATTGGGTATCTGCCCCAGTTGGGCCACCCCGGCAACGGCTTGTGTTTCAGACACGGATACGAGAACTCCCCCGCAGGTCCTTGGCAGAGCCTGCTTCCACAACCGATAGCTAGGCCGCGCGTTCCTTTACGGCAAGCGGCGCTTGGGCGGTGTCACGGCGCCGCCACGGGGAGCTTCATTGCGCGATGGCGGCGCCTTCGCTGCGTGGATCGGCAGCGCCCAGCCAGCGGTCTCCCACGCGCTCGATCGCATTCGCCTTGAGCGGCATCGCGCAGGCCTGGGCCTGGGCATGGCCCATGGAGATAAGCGTGGGGATCATCGCCTCAAGGCGGCTGCCCTGTTCGACACAGACGCGGTCCCCCGGCGCGAACAGCACCGGCAGGGCCAGCGCCTGCTGCGCGCTCAGGTGCCAGTCGATCACCCCGATCAGCACGCGGATGACCTGGGCCGGGATCGTCGCCCCGCCGGCCGCGCCCACCACCAGCCGGACCTGCCCGTCCGGGCCGAAGACCACGGTGGGCGACATCGAGCTGCGCGGCCGCTTGCCGCCTTCCACGCGGTTGGCCGTGGGCAGCCCGTCACGCAGGGGATCGAGGTTGAAATCGGTCAATTCGTTGTTGAGGAAATAGCCACCTGCCATCAGGCCTGAGCCAAATGCGCTTTCGACCGTGGACGTATAGCTGGCAACGGCGCCCCAGCGATCGACCGCGACGAAGTGCGAGGTGCCATGTTCCGGCTGCGGCCTGGCTGGAGCCAGCCGCGCAGTGACACCGGCCGGAATGCCGGGCGCGGCATGGGGCAGCGCGGTCTGGGCGGAAATCAGCTGCGATCGCTGCGCCAGATAGGCCGGGTCGACCAGCCCTGCGCCGGGCACGCGCACGAAATCGGGATCGGCCAGATACTGGTCGCGATCAGCATAAGCCAGCCGTTCGCTATCGGCCAGCAGATGCCAGGCAATCGGACTGTCTGGACCCAGTGCGCCCAGATCGAACCGCTCGAGCTGGCCCAGGGTGGCGACCACGGTGGTCGCGCCCGAGGAAGGCGGCCCCATCGAGCAGATGCGATACTGGCGATAGTGGCCGCAGATCGCGGGGCGCGGTACGGCCTTGAACGCGGCCAGGTCTGCCGTGGTCATCGGCGCGGGGTTGATGGGTGCGGTGCCCACCTTGGTGGCGATGGCCTGGGCATTGCTGCCTGAATAGAACCAGTCTGCACCATGCATCGCCACGGCTTCGAGCGTGGCGGCAAGGGCGGGATTGCGCACCAGCGTGCCCACCGGCAGCGGGCGGCCATCGGCGCCAAAGAACAGCGCACGACCGGCCGGGTCGAGACCGGCAATATCCGCACTGTCGCTCAATGCGCGATAGAGGCGCGGGGTGATGGCAAAGCCATCGCGCGCCAGCTTGATCGCCGGGGCAAACAACAGGCGCCACGCCACTTTGCCATGCTGGGCATGAGCGAGCGCGGCCAGGCGCAATGAACCGGGAACACCCACGCTGTGGCCACCGGGACGCGCCTGGGCAAAGGCCATGGGCTGGCCATCCTTGAAGAACCACTGCGGCGTTGCGGCAGCCGGCGCCTTTTCGCGGCCGTCCACCGTGTCCACCTGGCCGGCGGCATCGGCCATCACCAGGAAACCGCCACCTCCGATGCCCGAGCTTTGCGGCTCCACCACGCCGAGCGCCAGCATGGTGGCGAGCGCCGCATCGGTGGCCGAGCCGCCCTGGCGCAGAATCTGGGCGCCGGCATCGGCCGCGCGCGGATCGGCGGCGGAAACCAGGCCCTGCTCACCCGCCTTTGCCGCGTCGAGCCTGCCGGGGACGAGCGACGCCCCGCCGGGCTGGCCCAATGGCAGCGCAGGGGTGCCGGGCATGGCCTGGCATCCCGCCAGCGCCAGAGTGGTGACGACCGCAAGGGTGGCGGCGGCAAGCGAGGAACGGGGGCGCAAGGTCATGCGACCATGGGCTATTGCGTCCCGACCGCCTCTGCAATGCTTGTCATGCCTTCGGCGCGCACACGCTGTGCCAGGCCATCGATGATCTGGCGCGCCAGCCTGGGGCCCTTGTAGACCATCGCGCTGTACAGCTGGATCAGGCTGGCCCCGGCGCGGATGCGTTGCCAGGCATCTTCTGCGTTGGAAATGCCGCCCACGCCGACCAGGGGAATGGCGCCGCCCGTGGCGCTGCGGAATGCCCGCAGCGTTTCCAGTGCCAGCGGGGCCAACGGCTTGCCCGAAAGCCCGCCGCTTTCGCCCGCCAGGGGCGAGCGCAGCCCCGCAGGCCGGCTGATCGTGGTGTTGGTCACGATCAGGGCATCGAGTCGCTTGTCGAGTGCGATGCGGCAGATCGAGTCGATATCGGTGGCTTGCAGGTCGGGCGCGAGCTTGAGGAAGATCGGCGTCTTGTGTGGCCCACGCGCGGCGATCACGGCGTCGAGCAGTTCTGTCAGGGCGCCTTCATCCTGCAAGGCGCGCAGGCCCGGCGTGTTGGGCGAGCTGACGTTGACGGTGAGATAGGTGGCCAGCGGCGCCATGATCCGCGTCATTTCCGCGTAATCGGCGATGCGATCGGGCGAATCCTTGTTGGCCCCGATATTGGCGCCGACAATGCCCGGCCGGCCCAGCCGCTTGGTCAGGCGCTCCGCCACGATCTGGGAGCCATCATTGTTGAAGCCCATGCGGTTGATGACGGCCTCGTCCTCCACCAGGCGGAACAGGCGCGGGCGCGCGTTGCCGGCTTGCGGTTTGGGCGTAACAGTTCCGATTTCGACCGATCCGAATCCAAGCCCGATCAGCGCATCGGGCACTTGCCCATTCTTGTCGAAACCCGGCGCGAGGCCCACCGGGTTGGGAAAGACGATTCCGGCCACGCGCTGGGCCAGCGCAGGTGCGGGCGCGGCCCTGGCGCCGATCGGCGACAAGGCCAGTCCACGCAGTGTCAAAGTATGGGCAGTTTCGGCTGGCAAACGAAAAAGCAAAGGACGTGCAAGGCGATAGAGCATTACAGAGCCACTGATTAAGAGCGACGGAGGGATAGTTCCACCCTATTGCGGCCCGCGCGCTTGGCGCCAAGCCGCAAAACGCCGGCGCCGCGCATTAATCGTTGCTACGGGTGGAAAACCGGCATGCTGTGGCGCCAATACCACCGATTTTGTCGAATCCATACAATCAGGGAATCACCCTATCGCCTAGGCCCGCTTTGCGACCCGAAGGGCTCGGTGCAGCGATGTGCTGAGTTCTCCACTTTACGGCGGCTGGGCCAATGGCCTTGCCGCCGTCTTTTCATCCATCTTGGCGTAAACTTCGCCGCTGCGTCAGGCGAGGGTGTGGGCACCCAGGTCGGCGATGGTCCGCGCGCCGGTGAGCGCCATGGTCACGCGCATGTCCTTTTCGATCAGGTCGAGCAATTGGCCGACCCCGGCCCCCCCGCGTGCCGCCAACGCATAGATGAATGCGCGACCCAGCATCACGGCATCGGCGCCGCTCGCCAGCATCTTCACCACGTCGAGCCCGGTGCGCACGCCTGAATCGGCCAGGATGCGCAAGTTGCCCTGCACGGCATCGGCAATGCGCGGCAGTGCCGATGCCGAGGACAGCGTGCCATCGAGTTGGCGCCCGCCGTGGTTCGACACGACCAGGCCATCGGCGCCGAATCGCACTGCATCGCGGGCGTCTTCGGGTTCGAGAATGCCTTTTACCACCATGGGGCCGTCCCAGAAGGCGCGGATCCATTCCAGATCCTTCCAGCCGATGCCGGGATCGAAATTGTCTCCCAGCCAGCCGATATAATCGCCCAGGGCCATGGGCTTGCCCATGTAGGTGGAAACATTGCCTAGATCGTGCGGGCGGCCGCGCAGGCCAACGTCCCATGCCCAGGCCGGATGAGTCATCGCCTGGATCATCCGGCGCAGCGGTGCATGCGCGCCCGACATGCCCGAATGCGCATCGCGATAGCGCGAGCCCGGCAGCGGCATGTCTACCGTGAAGACCAGCGTGGTCACGCCGGCGGCCTTGGCGCGTTCGAGCACGCTGCGCATGAAGCCCCGGTCCTTGAGCACGTAGAGCTGGAACCAGATGGGGCGCGGGCACTGCGCCTGCACTTCCTCCAATGGACAGACCGATACGGTGGACAGCGTGAACGGCACGCCACGCGTGGCCGCCGCGCGCGCGGCCTGCACTTCACCGCGCCGGGCATACATGCCGGTCAGCCCCACCGGCGCGAGCACGACCGGCAGGGCCAGGTCCTGCCCGAACAGCGTGGTGGCAGTGGAAAGGCCGGCCACATCGCGCAGCACGTTCTGGCGGATCGTCAGCGCCTGGAGATCGGCCTCGTTCCGGCGCAGGGTGGTTTCCGCGCCCGATCCACCATCGATGTAGTGGAACAGGAACGGCGGCAGGCGCCGCTGCGCTGCGGCCCGGAAATCGGTGGGTGCGGAGATGATCATGGCCGCGGGCCATAGCACGGGCCAAGACCGGAAGGGAGAGGGCAATCAGCGATGATGATCGTTTTTGATTGAATGCAATCAGGTGGCGCACAGACAAAAGGGGAGGCCCCAGGCCTCCCCTTTCCCCCCAATCCTGCATTCTGGCCGGCGGAGACCGGCCTAAAGCTGGAAGTCCGACGCCTGGAGATTGACCAAGCCATCGAGCCTGATCCAGAAGTCCGACAGTCCATCGCCGTTTGTATCGCCCTGAACGAACGTGTTGCCGCCAGCCTGGGCAAAGCGCAGCTCGCCTGCGACGTGGTGGAACGCGCTGGTGCCGATCCAGCTGAAGGCATCGTCTCCTACCGTATTGGCATTGGCGTCCACCCCGATCAGCGAGATCAGATCGCGCGAGCCGTGCGAGAAATCGGTGATCCGGTCGGCCGTGGAGGCGGTGTTGCCGCCAAAGTCGCCATCGCGGAAGATGAACTTGTCTGTCCCCGCGCCGCCGGTCAGCACGTCGCGCCCGGCGCCGCCGATCAACCGGTCGTTGCCCGCCCCCCCGTCGAGCGTATTGCGCCCGGCATTGCCAGTGATGACATTGGCGCCGCCGTTGCCTGTCACCACCAGGTTCTTGTTGCCGCTCAACGTGACGTTGTCGACATCGGCGCCCATGGCAAAGCTGTGGTTGGACGCCACGGTGACCACATCCGACAGCGCAAAGTGGATGCCGCCCAGTGCCTCGTACCTGGTGGCGTTGATCGTGATCCCGGTGGTGGCATCGATCCCGGTAATGCCCGATCCGGCCAGGCCCGCAATCGCATCGATGCTGAGCGCGGCGATATTGGCACCGCTATCGACCAGCGTGATCGGCGCGCTGCTCAAGAGCTGGACATTGCCCAGTTCCGCGGCCTGCGCCGCGTTCAATTGCAGCGCCCCGCCCGACACCTCGACATTGTCCACGCCCGATGCGCTCATCGCCGCGTAAACGGCGGGTGAAAGGCTGGCCAGATCGGCAGCCGTGGCCACGATCGTGACATCGTCGCTTCCCGTCAGGCGCACAGTGCCCAGCGCGGCAAACTGCGTGAGCGTCAGGACCAGGGCATCGTCCGTCGCGTCGATCGCGGTGATCCCGCGCGCGGCAAAGTCGCTGAAGTCTGCCGGCATCAAGCCACCCAGCGTGGTGCCGCTGGCGGCAAGCACCACATCGCCGCCCACGAAGGCATAATCGTTGTAACGCGCCAGATCGGAAAGGCCGAGCGTGAGCGTGCCCTGGGTGATCGCGATGGCATCGATGCCATGCAGGCCCAGTTCGGCGCGCGTCTCGTTGTTGAGATCAGCGGCCTGCTGCGCGGTGAGGCCGACGATCGCCTGGTCCTGCCAGGCGACATAGATCGAGCCCATGGCTTCCAACTGGCCCAGCGTGAACTGCACGCTGCCGTCGGTCGCATCGATCACCGTAACGCCGGCATCGGCCAGCGCTGCCAGCGCATCTTCCGACAGCGCGGCAAGGTGAGCGCCGGTATCGGCCACTGTCATGGTGTCCATGGCATGGAACGCGACGCCGTCGAGCGCGGCAAATTGTGCCACCGACAGCGTAAGCGATTCGGTAACCTGAACGACATCGACCCCTTGGTTCACCAGCGCAGCCAGATCCTCGGGCGCCAGTGCAGCAAGGTCTGCGCCGCTGGCGACAAGGCGGACCGGTACGCTTTCGTCGAGAGCCAGCCCGCCTTCGGCCAGATGGCCAAGCGTGGCGAGGTCGACATAGAATGTATCGCCCATGGTGCTGACCATATCGACGCCGGCCTGGGCCAGCGCGGCGATATCGTCTACGCTCAAGCTGGCAAGGGTATCGCCGTTGAACCACACCTTGACCGTGTCCTGCGCGGTGAGTGCCACGCTGCCCAGCGCCTGGAACTGGGTGTAGGACAGGACCAGCGTGTCGTCGCTGGCATCGATCCGCGTCACGCCGCTATCGGCAAACTGGGCCAGCGTCTCTTCGGCCAATTGCGCCAGCGTGGCGCCGCTGTCGGTCACCACCACGTGCGTGGCGCCATCGAAAGTGATGTCGTCCTGCACGATGCGCGACCATGTCTCAACGCCCAGTGCCAGGTGGCCATCGGTGGCGGCAATCACGCTGACACCGCGCGCGGAAAGCGCATCGATCGCATCGCGGTCCAGCGCGGCGATATTCGCGTTGCTGTCGAGCAGGGTGATCACATCGTTGGCAGCGATGGTCACGCCGTTCAACGCGTCCAGCTGGGCCAGCGAGAGCGAGAGGGCATTGTCGCTGGCATCGATCCCGGCGAGCGGCAGCTGGTGGGAGCCATCGAGGTAGGTGGACAAGGCGCTGGTGATCGCGCCGCCGGTATCGGCCAGCGTCACACGGGCAAGTTCATCCCAGCCGAGGCCGTCCAGCGCATCGGCCTGGGTGACCGAAAGCGTGGTGTCGTGGCCGGTCACGGAAAGTCCGGTGAGCCCGGTATCGCGCAAGGCGGCGATGTCGACCAGCGACAGATCGCCCAGTGCAGCGCCGCTGATCACCAGCGTGACGCTGGCGTCTGCCGCGAAATGCAGCCCGTGGAGCGCCTGCAACTGCGCCAGTGAAAGCGCGGCCGTGCCACTCGACAGGGAGACCTGGCTGATGCCCACATCGACCAGCGATTGCAGGGCGTCTGTGGCAAGCGCGGAAAGATCGCTGCCCGTGATGCTCAGGGTAACCATGTCATCGGCCGAAAGCGCGATATCGCCGAGCGCGGTCAGCTGCGCCAGGGTCAGCGTGAGGGTGTTGTCGGTGGCGTCGATGCGATCGACCCCGGCATCGAATATCTGCGCCAGATCGCTGGCCGACAGCGCACCCAGCACGCTGCCGCTGGCGGCAACGGTGGTGGGCTGGTTGTCTGTCAGCACCACGCTGCCCAGCGCAAGGGCCTGGGCCGGCGTGAGGGTGAGCGGCGCGTCGGTGGCCTCCACCATGGTATAGCCATCGTCGGCCAGTGCGGCGATCTGGCTGGCGGAAAGGGCGGCCAGCGCGCTGGCGCTATCGGCCAGCATCACGCCATTTCCATCCTCCAGCGTGATGCCCGCCGCATGCAGCGCGCTCGCCTGTTGCGTGTCGAGCACCAGCGCGTCGCCCGAAGCGTCGATCACCGAAACGCCCAGGTCGGCAAGGCCGGCCAGGGCCGTGGCCGAAAGGGCACCCACGGCGTCGGCCGCATCGGCCAGCGTGATCTGCGTTGCCGAGATCGTCAGGTTCCCAAGCGCCGCGGCCTGGGCCAGGGTGATCGTGGCGGCGTCGCTGCCAAGGTCGAGCACGTCGATGCCAAGCGCGGCCAGGTCTTGCAGATCGGCGGGCGACAGATCGGCCAGGTCTGCATTCGACAGCGTGAGCGAAACCGTGTCTGCCTCAACCAGGGACAGGCTGCCCAGCGCGCCGAGTTGCGGCAAAGTCAGCGAAAGTGTGCCATCGGCTCCCGCCAGCACGTCGATGCCGTGCGCGCCGAAATAGGCGATGTCGGTCGCGTCGAGCTGCGCCATTTCCTGGGCGCTGACTGTCAGCGTGGCCGATGCCGTCGGGTCGATCGTGGCGCCGTTGTTGATCGCGTCGAACTGATCGAGCGAAAGGCTGAGGGTCCCTGCGGTCACCTTGATCTCGACAACGCCGGCATCGATCGCGGTATTCCATTGAGACACGCTGAGGCCGGACAGGGTATCGCCGCTGTCGGTCAGGACGATGCCATCGGGGCCGGAAACCGTGATGGAGCCCAGCGCCTGGAGTTGTGCGACGCTGAAGGGAAGCGCGGCATCATCGACGGTCAGGTGAGTCACGCCCAGCGCGATCATCGCGGCAATGTCGGCCGTGGTAAGCTCGCCGATGTTGGCGGCGGTGTCTTCCACGCTCAGGCTGTCATCGGCGCCAAAGGCCAGGCCACCCAAGGCCTGGAACTGGGCAATGTCCAGCGTCAGAGCATTGTCGGTCACGTCCACCGTGCCAGTGCCGATCGCGGCCAGCACGGCCCATTGCGCCGGGCTGAGGGCCGCAAGCGTGGCGCCATCGTTCATGACGGTAAGCTCGGTGCCATCGGCCAGCACCGCACCATCGAGCGCAAGGGCTTGCTCGGCGATCAGTACCAGCGAGCCGGTCGTGGTGGAAATCTGGTCCACGCCCAGCGCGACAAGGCTGGCGAGATCACCTGCCGAAAGCGCCTTGAGCGTGGCAGAGGTGTCGGCCAGCGTTACCGTGTCTGCGGCCGACAAAGAGAGCCCGCCCAGCGCCTCGATCTGTGCGACAGACAGGGACAGGGCATGATCGGTGGTCGACAGTGCATCCACGCCCAAGGCTGCGAGATCGGCAAAATCCTGCGCGGTGAGGGCTGCAAATTGCGTACCGGTCGCCTCCACCGTCACCATGTCGGCCCCGGTCAGGGCCAGGCCGGCAAGGCCCTGCGCCTGCGCCAGCGACAGGGTCAGTGTGTTGTCGGTGGCATCGATCGTGGCAAAGCCACGCGCGGCAAGCGAAGCAAGATCGGCAGGCGACAGCGCGGCGAGATGCGCGCCCGTGTCCACCAGCGACAGCGCGTCGGTGCCCGAAAGCGTGACAGTGGCCAGTGCATCGGCCTGGGCCACGCTCAGGGCAAGCGCATCGTCGCTGGCATCGACCGCATCGATCCCGGCACTGACGAGTGCGGCCAGATCGGCTGGTGCCAGCGCCGCAATCTGCGCGCCGGTGCCTGTCAGCGTCACGGCAATCCCGCCGGCCAGCGTGATCCCGCCCAGCGCCTGGGTCTGTTCCAGTGTGAGCGACAGCGCATTGTCACTGCTGTCGATCGCATCGATCCCCGCTGTTGCCAGCGCGGCAATCTCGTTGGCGCTGAGCGCCTCGATATGGGCGGCGCTATCGGCCAGTGTCACCGTGTCTGCCGCAGTCAGCGCCACTGCGCCAAGTGCCTGCGCCTGGGCGACGGTGAGGGCAAGCGCGTCGTCGGTGGCATGGATCGCATCCACGCCAAGGCCGGCAAGGGCCGCGATCTCTGCGGCCGAAAGTGCCGCCAGATTGGCCCCGGTATCGGTCAGCGTGACAGTGTCTGCGCCGGTCAGCGTGATGGTATCGAGCGCCTGCAACTGTGCCACGCTGAGCGTGAGCGCATTGTCGGTGGCATCGATGTGGTCAACGCCCAGCTGGACCAGCGCATCGATCGCATTGGCAGACAGGTTGCCGAGCGTGCTGCCCGCGTCCGCCAGCGTCACGAGGTCGGCACCGGTCAGGGCTGTGCCGGCATCTTCCACCGCCACGATCTGGTCGACGCTCAGCGTCAGTACATCGTCGGTGGCATCGATGCTGGTGATGCCGTGCAGGTAGATGTCTTCCAGCGCCGTGCCGGTCAATGCCTGGATGGCAGCGCCGCTATCGGCCAGCACGGCAGCCTGCCCCGTGAACCATAGCCCGGCATCCACGATCGCTTGCGCCTGTGCCACCGAAACGGCTGGTTCGCCATCGCTGGCGCCGATCAGGTCAACCCCGGCATCGGCGAGCGCCGCGATCTGGTTGGGCGAAAGGTCGGCAATCTCGGCCACGGTGGCCTGCGCGATCACCGTGTCGGCTGGCGTCAGCATCACGGTGCCGAGCGCGGTGATCTGCGCCAGCGAGAGGGTGAGGGCCCCGTCGCTGGCATCGATGGCATCGAAACCGGCGCTGGCCAGCTGTGCCAGCTCGGCCGGGTTCAGCGCCGCCAGGTTGGCGCCGGTATCGGCCAGTGTCACCACGTCGGCGGCGGCGAGCGTGACGCTGCCCAGCGCCTGCGCCTGTTCTACCGTCAAGCTCAACGCATTGTCGGTCGCGTCGAGCGCGTCCACCCCCATGCTGCCCAGGGTGGCCAGATCTGCTGCCGAAAGCGCCGCGATATTGGCGCCGCTGTCGGCCAGGGTAACCAGATCGCCCGTGGCCAGTTCCACTGTGCCGAGGCCAAGGAACTGGTCGACGGTCAGGTTCAGCACATTGTCGGTGGCATCGATCCGGTCGATCCCCGCATCGGCCAGGGCGGCAAAGTCCTGCGCGGAAAGTGCGGCAATATGCGTGCCGGTATCGGCCAGGGTGATCACGTCACCGGCCACGAGTTCGACCGTGCCGAGCGCCTGATATTGCGCGACGGTCAGCGTCAGCACGTTGTCAGTGGCGTTGACCTTGTCGAACCCGGCAGCGGCAAGCCCGGCGATCTGCGCCACGCTGAGCGCGCCGATGCTGGCGCCAGTGCCCGAAAGCGTGAGCACGTCATTGGCCGCCACGGTCACGCTGCCGAGCGCCTGATACTGCGCGAGCGTGAGGGAAAGGATATTGTTGCTGGCGTCGAGCTGGTCCACCCCGGCGGCCGAAAGCGCGCCGATCTCGGCAGCGGAAAGCGCGGAAAGCGTGGCGCCCGTGCCGGTCAGGGTGATCGTGTCGGCAGCGGTCAGGGCAACCGTTCCCAGCGCCTGGTACTGCGCGACAGTCAGGGTCAAGGCGTTGTCCGTCGCGTCGATGCGGTCGATCCCGGCATCGGCCAAGGCGGCGATATCCGTTGCCGAAAGCGCGGCCAAGTTGGCGCCGCTGTCGGCCAGGGTGATCACGTCGCCGGCCGCCAGCGTCACGTCGCTCAGCGCCTGGTACTTCGCCACCGTCAGGCTCAGGACATTGTCGGTGGCGTTGATCTTGTCGATTCCGTTGGCCGCCAGATCTGCAAACGCACCGCTTGAAAGCGCGGCAATGTTGGCGCCGGTATCGGCCAGGGTGACGGTATCGGCTGACGAGTAGGGCGCATTGGCGTTGTAGGCCGACACGGTGACGGAGATATTCGCCATTTCTTGACACCTCAGGGCGTTGGAAAGACCATGGCGCACCGTCCCGCTTGCGGAAAAAGCGCCGCCAAACATGTTGATCTGCCCAAAGGACGTTGGGCAGCGCGGTTTTCACGAGGTTCGGCGGAGCTTATGCAGAATTGCCAGAATCGAAGCAATATTCGATCAAGGACGGCGTCTGCTAAGTATATTTACCAATACTGTTGGAATTGGTACGCTGAACTTCATTACCGCAAGGCCATGCCCTGTTCACGGTGAATATATAGTCGCAGCGTGCTACGCAAAACCACGCGGGATCGCAGCCGGCCACGTGCAACGCAACCGATCGCCCACGCGCCAGTGCATGGCCCAGGCCATTATCATGGCGGCAAAATGTGTGTGATGGCGCACCCGACAGGATTCGAACCTGTGACCCCTGCCTTCGGAGGGCAGTACTCTATCCAGCTGAGCTACGGGTGCGTGAAGAGGCGCCCTAGCAGCGCTGGGCAGGCCTTGCCAGCGGTTTTTATGCCGGGCAGGGCATGGTCTCGGCGCGCCCGACGATGGCTTTACCTGTTCGCATTATGTTCCTAATCTGGGGTCATGCCCGATTCGCTTGTCGCCCCCGCCGCACCGCCCGCGCCCACCCATGATGCCGCTGCCGTGGCCCGTGGCATTGCCCGGCTGTTTGCCCGCAACGATATCTGGTGCCTCGCTGAAATGCCGTTGCGCAATGGGCGGCGGGCCGATCTGATGGGCATCGACGGCAAGGGCCGGGTGGTGATCGTGGAAATCAAGGTTAGCCGGGCCGACCTGCTCGGCGATGCCAAGTGGACCGAGTATCTCGATCATTGCGACCGGTTCTACTGGGGATTGGCGCCCCACCTCGACCGTGCGGTGCTGAACGATCCGGCCTTTCTGCCCGAGGCGTGCGGCGTGATCGTGGCCGATGGCTATGATGCCGAAATCCTGCGCCCGGCAGCAAGCCTGCCGCTGGCCGCAGCGCGCCGCAAGGTAGAGGTGGAGCGGCTGGCCCGCGCGGCGCTTCGCCGCCAGGTGGTGGCGGCCGATCCGGCCTGTGCAACCTGGGCCACCGATTACTGAGCCGCGGCGCGCAACACTTTCGAGACAAGCGCCTGCGATACCGACAGGACGCGGGCGGTTTCGGTCTGGGTCAGTCCACGCGCAGCCAGGGTAACGATGGCGGCATCGCGCATGGCGCGGGCGTTGCTGCGTGTGGGCGCTGGGCCCGGCGCTCCGGCAGTCATGGGATCGTCGCCCTGTTGCAGGGGATCGAGCGCCAGGCCAGGGCCGAAAATCTCTTGCGTGCCGACGCGGCCATCCGCGCCGCTTGTCGTCAATCGGGCAAGCCCCGTGGCCTTGTCGACGGAAAGCGTGCAACGGGCAACGCCGTCCTGGCCCAGGGCTTGGGCCAGCATGCCCAGCACGGCATCGGCAAAGCTGCCGTCCGACCCTTTTTCCCCTGACCGTTTACGCTTCTTGCCCATCGCGCCCCCGCCCAATGCCTGAAGGTGAACTTTATCGTATTCGTAATACCATCGTTATTACACGATTTGCAATCAGATGTCCGATGCCTCTGGTTCGGCAATACCGATATCGTCGGGAGCCAGCACCAAGGCAAGGCACGCGCGGGTGCCGGGCATTGGCTGGCCCGGATGCACGGCATCATGGGCCAGGGCGGCCCCGCGCGAGCGGGTCAGGGCATCGATCAGGCGCGTGCCCAGGCCGGTGCCCTGCACGCTGCCGTCTTCCGGCATGCCCTGGCCATCGTCTTCGACGGATAGGACCAGCCGCGCTGGCGATCCCTGCTCCAATCGCAGGGTAACGCGCACTTCGCCTTCTTCGTCCGGGCTGTAGGCATATTTGCAGGCATTGCCGACCAACTCGTTGGTGGCAAGACCGATGGTGACCGCCAGATCGGTCTTGAGGCGCACCGGATCGGCGTCCACCAGCACCGTGCGCGATCGCTGTGCAGACCAGGCATCGCCCATGTCGGAAGCCAGCGCCGCCAGATATTCGTCGATCGCCACGAATTCCACGTCGTTGGTGGTGTAGAGCCGGCGGTTGACCTGGGCGATGGTGGCGATGCGCTGGTGCGCGCGGTGCAGCGCATCGCGCGCCGCTTCGCTATCCACGCTGCGGGCCTGCATCGACACGAAGGCCATCACCATCTGCAGGTTGTTGGCCACGCGATGGTTGACCTCGCGCAGCAGCGCTTCGAGCCGGTCGTTGCTGGCGCGCAAGTCCTGCTCGGCCCGATCGCGGGCGCGGCGCAGCGCCGATGCTTCCAGAACCTGATCGAAACTCTGGGCGAGCAGGTCGAAGAAGTCATCGCCTATGGCCTTGACCACATAGTCCTGCGCCCCGGCCTTGAGCGCGGCAACGGCAATGCGGCTCTCTTCCGATCCGGTGACATAGACCACCGGCGGGCAATCGGGCAGGGCGCGCAGTCCGTCGAGGGTCGACAGGCCGTCGCGGCCCGGCATGTAATGGTCCACGGCCACCAGGTCGAACGGCTCGCGCGCGGTCAGCGCCACGCCCTCGTCGCCGTTGGCTGCCGTGGTGACGTGATAGCCCTTGCGTGCCAGCACCCGCGCGACGAGAAGCCGCAGGCCCTCATCGTCATCGATATAGAGGATGCGCGGGGGCGGCTGGCTCAAGCCTCCTCCGCACTCGGGATCTGGATCACCGAAAGGAACAGGCCGAGCTGGCGGATCGCGTCGGCAAAGCTTTCATAATTGACCGGCTTGGTGATATAGACGTTGCAGCCCAGGTCATAGCAGCGCTGGATTTCCACCTTGTCGTCCGTGGTGGTCAGCACCACCACCGGCGTGCGCCGCAGCGGTCCGGTATCGCTCTTGATGCGGGCCAGGATGTCGATCCCGCTCATGTCCGGCAGGTTGAGATCGAGCAGGACCAGCGCCGGGCCATTGTGGCTCGGTCCGTGCTCGCTCTCCATCAGGAACGCCAGCGCAGAGGTGCCGTCGACGAAATGGTGGATCGTGTTGGAAATGCCGGCGCGGCGGATATTCTTCTCGATCAGACGGGCATGACCCTCGTCGTCCTCGATCATCACGATGTTGACGGGGCGTTGATTAACCATTGGCTTCTGCGCCTTTCCATTCGATCGGAAGATTGACGCGGAACGTGGCGCCCTGGCCCAGTTCCGAGACCACCTCGATCACACCGCCCAGGCGATAGGCAAGCGCACGAACATGCGCAAGGCCAATGCCTTCGCCCGGCTGGTCCTGCACGCCAGAGCGGCGGAACAGGTCGAAAATGCGTTCGTGATCGCGCGGGTCGATGCCGCGGCCGTTGTCTGCCACTTCGATGATCGCACGCCCGCGCACCGCCTGGCCACTGATGCGGATTTGCCCCGGCCGCCCCGGCTCGAGATACTTGAGGGCGTTTTCCATCAGGTTCGACAGGATCTGTTCCAGCGCGGTGCGGTCGCAGGTGATAATCGGCAGCTGGGCAATCGTGATTTCCGTGCCGGTCTCGGTCAGCCGGTGTTGCATGGTATCGGCAATGGAGCGGACCAGCGTGTTGAGATCGAGCAGTTCGGGCGCCAGCGTGCGCCGCCCTTCGCGCGAGAGACGCAGGATGGCGTTGATCAAGCGGTCCATTTTCTGGGTGGAACTGCGGATGAAGCCGATCGCCTCGGGCAGGTCTTCTTCCACTGCCTGGCGCACTTCGACCGACGATGGCACGGCAACGCCGGGCTGCGCCCGATCGTGCAGCGCGCGGGCGATCACGTGCGTGGCCGATTCCAGCTCGGCCGTAAAACCCATGACATTGACCAGCGGCGAGCGCAGATCGTGGCTGACGATATAGGCGAACCGCTGGATTTCGGCGTTGGCGCGCTGAAGCTCCATCGTGCGGGAATCCACCAGGCGTTCGAGGTCGGTGTTCAGCACGCTCAATTCGAGGCGCGAGGCGCGCAGTTCGCGCAGCGTGCGGCGCACCAGCAGGATCGTGGCGCTGGCCACGGCCAGGATCAGCAGGCCAATGGCCACCAGCACAATGTTGAAGGTGCGCAAGGTCTGCGCCTGCACCGCTTCGCGCTGGCGCAGCAGGGTGCGTTCCTCGTCGGACATGGCGTCGGCCACGGTGCGGATCTGGCGGATATGCATGACGACGGGATCGTTGAAGAAATCGCGCCGCATCGCCGTTTTTTCGGCGCCGCTCTGGCTGCGCTCCTGTCGCTCGGCAGCGACATATTCGGTCAACAGGCGGCGCATCCTGCCGATGTTGGCAGCCTGGTCGGGATTGTCGGCAGTGCGTTGCTGCAACACGCCAAGATCGGCGAGCGCGCTCGACAGCGCCTCGTCGAACAGGCGGTTGAACCCCGGATCGCTGCTCAACAGGTGGCCGCGCCGTGCCGTTTCCATGCGCTCGGCCTTGCTGGCGAAGGCACCGATGCGTGCCTGAACTTCCAGCGTATGGGCCACCCAGCGTTCGCTGTCGGTGTTGCGCTGCTGCGTCCACACGGCTGCGCCCAGGCCACCCAGAAGGGCGGCAAAACCGATCGTCAGCAATGTCAGGATAAAGCGGTTGACCCGGGTATCGCGTCCCAGCGCGGTCAAATTGGCAGCTTGCATCGAAACCCTTCCCGCACGGCCCGGCCGGCAAACTGTGCCGACGGACGGCGCCGCACGCCCGGGCCGCACGCCCGGGTTGCCAAATGCAGGAAGGGGCACTTTGTTCCATGCAAAAAGGGGGTGCCGGCACGAACGTGGCCGACACCCCCTTTTGTCTTTTGTTTTCGCCGGTTGCGGCAACCGGCCGGCAAATCAGACCACGCGGCGCACCTTGTTGCGGTGCTGGCCAGCGGTGGCCGGGCCGCGCGGGCGGAACCGGCGCTTGGCCGCCGCTTCGCCAGTCGCGTCATGACGGCCGGCCTCGCCACGGGGCGCATCGCTGCGCGGCGCTTCGCGACGGCGATCCTGGCCGTTGCGATCCTGGCCGTTGCGATCGTGGCCGTTACGATCGTGGAGAGGGCGATCGGCGCTCACGCGCTCGTCGCCACGACGCTCGGGGCGCGCAGCAGCACCGTCGCGGCGGGGAGCATCGCTGCGTCCGCCGCCGTGGCTGCGTCCGCCATTGCCACGGGCACCGTCAGAGCGGCCACCGTCACGACGGCCGCCTTCGCTGCGCCCACCACCGGGGCGGCCCCGGCCAAAGTCCCGGCGCTGATCGCCATCCTCGTCCGCCGGGCGGCGGGTGGGAGCGGGCAGGCGCGCGGCATCGGCCAGGAAGTTTTCCGGCAGGGGCATGACTTCGGGCTTCACCTTGGTGAGGCGCTCGATATCGCGCAGGTAGGGCTTTTCATCGGGCGCGCAGAAGCTGATTGCCACGCCATCGGCGCCCGCGCGTGCCGTGCGGCCGATGCGGTGGACATATTGTTCGGGCACGTTGGGCAGTTCGAAGTTGAACACATGGCTCACCCCCGAAACGTCGATCCCGCGCGCGGCAATGTCAGTTGCCACCAGGACCGGGCACGAACCCTGGCGGAACGCTTCCAGTGCGGCGGTGCGCTGCGCCTGGCTCTTGTTGCCATGGATGGCGCGTGCATCGATGCCGGCAGCAGCCAGATTGCGGGCAACCCGGTCGGCGCCATGCTTGGTGCGGGTGAACACGATGCCGCGATCCATCTGCTTTTCCGCAAGCAGGCGGCGCACGGTGAGCGAGAGCAGCGCCTGCTTTTCCGCCTGGTTGAGGAAGCTGACGAACTGCTCGACGCGTTCGACCGTGGTCGATTGCGGGGCCACTTCCACGCGCACCGGGTTCTTGATGAACTGCTTGCCGAGGTCTTCGATCGACTTGGGCATGGTGGCGGAAAAGAACAGGCTCTGGCGCTTGGCCGGCAGCAGGTTTGCCACGCGCTTCAGCGCATGGATGAAGCCCAGGTCCATCATCTGGTCGGCTTCATCGAGCACGAAGATTTCGGTCCGGCCCAGCGTCAGCGCGCGGTTGTCGATCAGGTCGAGCAGGCGGCCCGGCGTTGCCACCAGCACGTCCACGCCCGGCACCAGGCGGCGGGCCTGCTTGCTGATCGGAATGCCGCCGAATACGCAATCGACCGACAGGCGCAGGTTCTTGGCATAGCCCTTCATGTTGTCGGCAATCTGCGCAGCCAGTTCGCGCGTGGGCGAAAGCACCAGCATGCGGCACGAGGCCGGCTTGCGCGGCTGCGGGTCGGCGGCCAGGCGGTGCAACGACGGCAGCGAGAATGCGGCGGTCTTGCCGGTGCCGGTCTGGGCAATGCCCAGAAGATCGCGCCCTTCCAGCAGGGCCGGGATCGATTGGCGCTGGATCGGGGTGGGATCGCTGTAGCCCTTGGTCTCAAGCGCGCGGAGAATCGGCTCGGCAAGGCCAAGGTCAGAAAAATAGGACATGCAATTCCAATGCTATTGTGCCTCCCAAAGCCGGCCGCAACACAGCGGCGGACAGCATGGGACAGGGTCGAACATGCGACCCCTTGCGTGATAAAGGGAGGCGGGTGGGGCACGATGCGCGCGGCCGGGGCGGATCGTTTCCGGATGGATCGATCTCACGCTTGCCCGGGCCTCTGTCACCAACTGCGCATCCCTGCAAAAGGGTGGGGCAGCGGGCGCATCGCACCTTGCTGGTCTTGGCCTTTACGCACAATTGTTGCGCCGCGCAAGGAAATTGCGTGGTGCGCCCGGCGCCGCTATTCGGCCCGGCATGACTATGCCTGCCAGCCCTTGCACCGGCGTTTGCACGATCGATCCGGTTTCCGCGCTGTGCCGGGGCTGTGCACGCACCTTGGACGAGATTGCCGCGTGGCTTGGCGCCGAGGCAGAAGAAAAGCTGGAAATTCTAAAGCTTTGTCAGTTTCGTCTTGCCGCTGGTGGAAAAGCGCCATAAACGCTGTGGTACGTCACTTGGGGAGTAGCCACCGCACATTTGGTGCGGCGCCCAGCGTCAACATGCTTGGTCGAGAGATCATGGCGCGGGCAGAGGCAGGCCGGATTGCGGCCGCTGCGGGCAAGACCAAATGACAGCACGCGACTCGCTCGGCCGGGCGGATTCGCGCGTTGTCGTTTGCTCTGTTTCGCCCGGCCCTGGATTGGTACACCATGGCACCCCTGTTCGAGGCATTCACCACCTCCACCGCTGTCGTCGCGCTGGCCGAAATCGGTGACAAGACGCAGCTTCTCGCGATTGTCCTGGCCACCCGCTTCAAGAAACCCATGCCGATCGTGCTGGGCATCCTGGCGGCCACGATGGTCAACCACTTTCTCGCCGCGCTGGTCGGCATGGTCGCGGCAGACCTGCTCGACGGGCTGTGGTTCCGCTATGCCATTGCCGCCGGTTTCATCGCCATGGGCCTGTGGACCCTGGTGCCCGACAAGCTGGATGATGACGATGCCAGCGCCAAGCCGGCGCGTTTCGGTGCATTCCTGACCACGCTGGTGGCATTCTTCCTGGTGGAAATGGGCGACAAGACCCAGGTGGCAACGATCGCACTGGGCGCCCGCTTCCACGATGCGCTGGCGGTTACGGCCGGAACCACGCTGGGCATGATGATCGCCAATGTGCCGGCGGTCTTCCTCGGCAATGCCCTGATCGCCCGCGTGCCGATGAAGCTGGTGCGCCTGGTGGCGGCCACGCTGTTCATCGTGATTGGCGCTTGGCTCCTGGCGCAGACGGCCGGTCTGGTCTGACGCCTGGGCGTGGGCGCTGCACGGGCGCCCACGTTGTCATAAAGACAGGAACAGCCCTGCCAGCGCCGCGCTCATCAGGTTGGATAGCGCGCCCGCGCACAGCGCCTTGATGCCCAGCCGCGCGATCACCGGGCGCTGGTTGGGGGCGAGGCCCCCGGTCACCGCCATCTGGATGGCGATGGACGAGAAATTGGCAAAGCCGCACAGGGCGAACGTGACGATCGCGATCGTCTGGTCGGAAAGGCCCTTGGCCTCTTGCAGATCGATGAAGCCGACGAATTCGTTGAGCACGATCTTGGTGCCGAACAGGCCGCCCGCCTGCATCGCCTCGGCCCAGTTTGGCGCGCCCAGCAGCAGGAACACAGGGGCGAAAATCGGCGCGAGGACCTGCTGGAACGTGAGCCCCGGATGGCCGAAGAAACCGCCGGCCCAGCCCAGCATGCCATTGGCCAGCGCGATCAGCGCCACGAAGGCCAGCAGCATGGCGCCCACGGCCACGGCCAGTTTCACCCCGGTCTGCGCGCCTTGGGCTGCGGCCATGATCAGGTTGGCCGGGCGCTGTTCCTCGGGTGCTTCTTCCAGCGAGGGCTTGATGTGCGGGTTGGTCAGCGCAGCATCGCCTTCCAGCGCACCTGGCAGCGGCCGGGTATCGGGCATGATGAGCTTGCCCATGAACACGCCGCCCGGCGCAGACATGAACGCGGCGGCGACCAGATAATCCACCCGCACGCCAAGCCCGGCATAGGCCGCCAGGATCGTGCCGGCGACGCCTGCCATGCCCACGCTCATGACCGTGAACACCTGGCTGGGCGTAAGTGCCGCCAGATAAGGCCGGATCACCAGCGGCGATTCGCTTTGCCCGACAAAGATGTTGGCCGCCGCGCACAGCGATTCGACCCGGCTGATCCCGGTCACTTTCTCCAGCGCCCCGCCGATCCAGCGGATCACCAGGGGCATGATGCCCAGGTAATAGAGGATCGAAATCAGCGCGGCGAAGAACACGATCGGCGGCAACACCGAGATCGCCACGCTCTTGCCGCCCAGTTCTGGCCGCGCCAGATCGCCGAACACGAATTCGACCCCGGCCCGCGAATAGGACAGCAACTGTTCCACCGCATGGGCCGCGCCCTGCAACGCCGCCTTGCCCGGCGGAAAGCTCAGCACCAACGCGGCAAGGCCCGCCTGGAGCGCGAAGGCCGGCAGCACCACGCGCCAGCGGATCGCGCGGCGGTGCGATGAAAGCAGGAAGGCGATGGCAAACAGCAGCGCCATGCCGCCAAGACTGGAAAGAATGCGCATGGCGGGAACGCCAACTCCGCTTTTTTGGAATTTAGACGGTTTCGTTCCTAACCATATTTGGCGCCACGTCAAAATCAGGATAGAGGCGGGCGATGAATAGCATGCCCCCATCGGCGCAGCAGGCCTCGCTGCCGCGTGCGCTCTTCGTGTTTTCCCTGCTCTATGGTGGGCTGGTCGTGCTGGCCGGCGTGCTGGGCGCCAAGATCGCCAGCCTGGGTACGTGGCCGGTGGTGGGCAATCTGGCGGTGGAATCGGGCATCTTCTGCTTCCTGATGCTGGTTGTCCTGTCGAGCACGACGGCCGAGCTATACGGCCAGAAAACTGCCAATATGCTGGTGCGGCTGGGCTTCATCCCACTGATCGTGTCGATGGTGCTGCTTACGCTGGTGATCCACGCCGTGCCGCCCGCGCCGTTCTGGCAAGGGCAGCAGGCCTTTGCCACGGTACTGGGCCAAGGCGCGCGAATGCAGCTGGCCGGCCTCGTTTCCTATGGTGTGTCGCAAACACTCAATGTCCACGTCTTTGCCCGCATCGGCGGCGGGCAGGGGCAGCACCTGCTGCTGCGCGCCTGGCTGGCCAGCCTGCTGAGCCAGGCGGCCGATACCGTCCTGTTCATCACCCTGTCGTTCTGGGGCGAGAGCGGCGCCGATGGCCACCCCCCTGCCTATCGGCGCGCTGATGACCGGCCAATTGGGGGCCAAGCTGCTGCTCTCCAGCGTGATGGTGCCGCCGCTGATCTGGCTGGCGGTGCGCCTGGGCCGCAAGCTGGATCGCGCCTGACTCAATTATTCACTTCAAATTCGCGGCAGGGGGGCTAAGGCGCCGCCATCATGGCCACGAACATCGATCAGACCGACTCCTATCGCACCAGCATGCTCGCCAAGGCGGAAACGCTGACCGAGGCGCTGCCTTATCTCCAGCGCTATGCCGGCAAGACATTCGTGGTGAAGTATGGTGGCCACGCCATGGGCGACCCCGAGGCCGCCCGCGATTTTGCCGAAGACATCGTGCTGCTCAAAGCCGTGGGCGTGAACCCGGTGGTGGTGCATGGCGGCGGCCCGCAGATTGGCGCCATGCTGAAGAAGCTTGGCGTCGAATCGCGCTTCGTCGATGGCCTGCGCGTGACCGACGCGGCCACGGCCGAAGTGGCAGAGATGGTCCTGTCGGGCAAGATCAACAAGGAACTGGTCAGCTGGATCGCTGCGGCCGGGGGCAAGGCGCTGGGCATTTCGGGCAAGGATGCCGGCCTCGTCACCGCCACCAAGGTGGAACGCACCACCAAGGACCCGGAAAGCAATATCGAGCGTGTGGTGGACCTGGGCTTCGTGGGCGAGCCGACCGAGATCGACCCCACGATCATCCATACCGCCAGCGCCGCCGGCTTCATCCCGGTGATCGCGCCGATCGGCGTGGGCAAGGACGGGCACACCTATAACATCAACGCCGATACCATGGCCGGCGCCATCGCCGCCAAGCTCGGCGCCTCGCGCCTGTTCCTGCTGACCGACGTGCCCGGCGTGCTCGACAAGGACAAGCGCCTGCTCACCGACCTGACCCCCGATGACATCGCCGGCCTGACCGCAGACGGCACGATCAGCGGCGGCATGATTCCCAAGCTGGAAACCTGCGTCCATGCGGTGGAGGCAGGTTGCGAGGCAGCCGTCGTGCTCGATGGCCGGGTGCCCCATGCCATGCTGCTGGAAATCTTCACCGCGCGCGGGGCCGGCACGCTTATTCACCGCTGATGGCTTTTTTGAAATCCGGCATAGCCGGATTTGACGGCACCGGCCCGCTCCCCCGCCCGGCCTCCCAACGGTAGTATCTTGTGGGAGGCCGGGCGGGGGAGCGGGCCGGTGCCGTGCCGAAAACAAGCGGCGCGCCGGAACGAAAGGCGCGGCCAAGCGTGATAGCGGAATGATCCGATCCTGCCTTGCGACCGCGCTCGCCTCTGCCATCGCCATCAACCTTTCCGGGTGCGATCGGCGGCCCGATCCCGCGCCGCAGGCTTCACAAAGCCCGCTCGACAGCGCGGAGATGACGCCGCCGCCCTGGATCGTCGCGCCGTCCGATCTGCCGAGCGACGATGCTGCACCCGACGCCGCGTCCAAGCCCGGCCCGGCTCCCAGCGAAAGCGCCCCGGCCAATCCCGCGCTCTCTGCCACGCGCAATCCCGGCGCCGTGCTGTCTGCCTGGGGCGATGCAGTGGAAGCGCGCGACTGGCATACCGTGCGCGCATTCTGGGGCGATCATGGCAAGGCCAGCGGCCTTGATGACAAGGCTTTTGCCGCGCGCTGGGGCAAGCTGGTGCAACCCAAGGTCACGATCGGTGATGGCGATTCCGAAGGCGCGGCGGGCTCGGTCTATTACACCGCGCCTGTCACCGTGGTCGACGGTGCCCGCCGCCTGACCGGGCAAGTGGTGATGCGCCGCGTCAACGACGTGCCCGGCGCCACGCCCGAGCAATTGCGCTGGCATATCGAAAGCACCACGATCGCGCCATAAGCGGCGGTTTCACCCGATTGCCCTTGCCCCCACCCTTGCGCTAAAGCGCAGCACCGTCGAGCCCAAGAGGAACCGTCCGTGCTGCTCTATACCCTTGTCCAGATGATCGATTACCTGATCAGCGTGATCAGCATGGTCGTGATCGTGCAGTTCGTGATGAGCCTGCTGATCAGCTTCAACGTGATCAACACCAGCAACAACGCCGTGGTGGCCATCTGGCGCGCGCTCAACGCCATTCTCGATCCTATCCTGGCGCCCATCCGGCGCTTCATGCCCAACACCGGCGGGATCGACTTTTCGCCCATGGTGCTGATCGTGCTGCTGCGCCTCTTGTCCATCCTGCTCAACGGCCTGGCCGCCTCGGGGTATTGATTTCATGACTGCCGACGTGATCGATGGAAAGGCCTTCGCGGCCCATTTGCGCGCGCGCATCGCCACGCTGGCGGGCGAGTTTTCGGCACAGATCGGGCGCAAGGCCGGACTTGCCGTGGTTTTGGTGGGCGAAGATCCGGCCAGCCAGGTCTATGTCCGCTCCAAGGGCAAGAGCACGGTGGAAGCCGGCATGGCGAGCTTCGAACACAAGCTGCCTGCCGACACCGACGAGGCTACGCTGCTGGCCCTGGTGGAACAGCTGAACGCCGATCCGGCGGTCGATGGCATCCTGGTGCAACTGCCCCTGCCCGCCCACCTGGACGAGCAGAAGGTGATCGCCACGATCAACCCGGACAAGGACGTGGACGGTTTCCACGTGACCAACGCCGGGCGCCTGGCGGTGGGCCAGCATGGCTTCGTGCCCTGCACGCCGCTCGGCTGCCTGATGCTGCTGCAAGACAGGCTGGGCGATCTGGCGGGTCTCGATGCCGTGGTCGTGGGCCGCTCCAACATCGTGGGCAAGCCGATGGCGCAACTGCTGCTCTCGCAAAGCTGCACCGTCACCGTGGCGCACAGCAAGACGAAAAACCTGCCCGATGTGGTGCGCCGGGCCGATATCGTGGTGGCCGCCGTCGGCCGGCCGGAGATGATCAAGGGCGACTGGATCAAGCCGGGCGCGACCGTGATCGACGTGGGCATCAACCGCGTTCCAGGCGCGCAGGAAGGCAAGACGCGGCTGGTGGGCGATGTCGCCTATGCCGAAGCGGCGGCCGTGGCCGGGGCAATCACCCCGGTGCCCGGCGGGGTTGGCCCGATGACCATCGCCGTGTTGCTGCGCAACACGCTCGTTGCCGCCTATCGCAACGCCGGGATCGCGCTGGCAGACGGCGCGATCTGACGGACCGTTCCGGGCCAAGTGCTTGCTTGGCCACGGGCGCGCCATCCGATAGAACTTGCGCCATGCTGCTTCGTGCTTCCGGCGCCGTTCTTGCGCTCTCCCTGTTCGCCGCTTCCCCCGCCGTGGCCCAATCGGCCGGCGGGCGCGTGCGGATGATCGCCAATCCCAGCGCGCTCATCGGCGCAGACATCGCCACGGCGCAGGCCATGCAGGCCAAGGGCGCGCGCGACGGGCTCGCGGCCAGCATGGCCGAAGGCGCCGAACTCATTCTGCCGCCGCGAACCGCCGCCGCGCCGCTGTTGCGTGGCAAGAACGCGGCGCCCGCCCATCCCCACCAGCCCGATGCCGCGTGGATTGCCTGCGACGGCAGCTTCGGCATCACGCGTGGCCGCTGGAACGGGCAGCCGGGCGGCTGGTATGCGACCGTCTGGCAGCGGCATCCCAAGAAGGGCAACTACCAGTGGCGCCTCTCGCTTGAAGGCGCTTCGGCCGCCTTGCCCCCGGCGCCCGATTTCCTGATGGGCATCGTGTCCGATTGCCCGGCACGGCCGCAAGCCACGGGCGACAAACCGGCGGCGCCAGCCAAGAACGCGCCCGTCGTGCAGCGCCCGCTGGCCGGGCCGATCCCGGCCGATGACGCGCCTGCCGGGTCAGACAGCCGCCTTGCCCAATCCAACGATGGTTCGCTGGCGTGGCGCAGCACGGTCAGGCCCGATGGCAGCCGCGCGTTTCGTGCCTGGCAGTGGAAGGATGGCGCCATGGCCGAGATTGTCTGGCTGGACGCGGCCGCGCCCCAAGGGCAGGGAGGCTGACATGCTGCAACTGTTCCTCTCGGCCTTCACCACGCTGTTCCTGGTGATCGATCCGCCCGGCTGCGCGCCGATCTACGCCGGGCTGACGACTCACGCCAGCGCGCACCAGGCCACGCAGATGGCCCTGCGCGCCTGCGTCATTGCCACCGGCATCCTGGTGGTCTTTGCCCTGTTCGGCGAAGCGCTGCTGGGTGCGCTGCATATCGAGCTGGCCAGCTTCCGGATTGCCGGCGGCATCATGCTGTTCCTCATCGCGCTCGACATGGTGTTCGAAAAGCGCACCGAGCGGCGCGAGGAACGCGCGGAAAAGGTGCGCAACGCCACGCCGCACGTCGAAGATGTCTCGGTCTTTCCCATGGCCATGCCGATGCTGGCCGGGCCCGGTTCGATCGCCTCGATCATGCTGCTCACCGCGCGCGCGCATGGCAGCGAGGAAACCGCCGTCGTCCTCGCCGCGCTGGCCGTGGTCATGGCCATGAGCTTCATCGCGCTTGTCGCCGCGCGCCCGATCATCCGCGTGCTGGGCGAGCAGGTGGAGGCCGTGGTCACCCGCCTGCTGGGCGTGCTGCTGGCCGCGCTGGCGGCGCAATTCGTGATCGACGGGCTGCGCACGCAGTTTTGATTCCGGGCTTGCGCCTGCCGAACCACGTCTCGCGCCATTGCATATACCGCACTTGCGAAGAGCGCGGGGTCTGGTCATACCCTGCGCCATGACCCAGCCCGATCTCGTCACCATCTCGTCCGATACGCTTACCGCAGCGATCAATCCGCTTGGTGCCGAACTGTGGTCGCTGACCGACCGCGCCGGGCAGCAATGGATGACCGATGCCGATCCCGCGTTCTGGACCGGCCATGCTCCCCTGCTGTTTCCGATCGTCGGCTCGCTGGCCGAAGATACGCTGCATCACGATGGCAAGGCCTATGCCCTGCAACGCCACGGCTTTGCCCGCCGCTCCACCTTTGCCTGCGTGGCCCATGATGGCGCCACGGCCCATTTCCGCTTTCAGGACAGCGAGGCCACACGGGCGGTCTATCCCTTTGCGTTCACGCTCGACATGGCCTTTGCCGTGGAAGGCGCCACGCTGGCGATGACGGCCACGGTCGGCAATCCGGGAAATGAAACCTTGCCGTTCAGTTTCGGCTATCATCCCGCATTCGCCTGGCCGCTGCCTGGCAGCACCGACAAGCACGCACATCGGCTGATCTTCACCAAGGACGAGCCCGAGCCCATTGCCAGGCTCGACAAGCAAAGCGGCCTGCTGCTGCAAAAGCGTGTGCCGAGCCCGGTGCGCGGCCGTCAATTGCCGCTGCGCGAAGGGCTGTTCACGGCCGATGCCGTGATCTGGACCGACCTGGCCAGCCGCGCGCTGACCTATGGCGTGGAAGGCGGCCCCGCGCTTGACGTGGCTTTTCCCGACACGCACATGCTGGGCCTGTGGCAGGTGCCGGGCGCGCACTATCTCTGCATCGAGCCCTGGGCCGGCCACGCCGACCCGGAAGGCTTTGCCGGAGACATCATGGACAAGCCCGGCATTGTCCGGCTGCCCCCTGGCGAGAGCCGCAGCTTCCGCATGGACGTGACCGTTCGCGGCGGCTAGGGGCGGGGCATCATGTCCAATCGCCGCACCTTCGCCATCATTTCCCACCCCGACGCGGGCAAGACCACGCTGACCGAAAAGCTGCTGCTGCAAGGCGGCGCGATCCATCTGGCCGGCGAGGTGAAGGCACGCGGGGCCGCGCGGCGCGCGCGGTCGGACTGGATGAAGATCGAGCAGCAGCGCGGGATTTCGGTCACGTCCTCGGTCATGACGTTCCAGAAGGGCGGCACGGTCTTCAACCTGCTCGATACGCCGGGCCACGAAGACTTTTCCGAAGACACCTATCGCACGCTCACCGCTGTCGATTCGGCCATCATGGTGATCGACGCGGCCAAGGGCATCGAGCCGCAGACGCGCAAGCTGTTCGAAGTGTGCCGCATGCGCTCGGTGCCGATCATCACGTTCGTCAACAAGGTGGATCGCGAAGGCCGCCCGGTGTTCGAGACGCTGGACGAAGTGGCCGATGCCCTGGCGCTCGATGTGGCGCCGATGAGCTGGCCGGTGGGCATGGGCGGCATTTTTGAAGGCGTCTATGATTTCGCCAGCGAAACCATCGCCCGCCCCGAAGGCGACAGCCGCGAGTTCCTGGGACGCCGCGATCCGGCCGCCGGCGCCATTCCCGACGAGTTCCTGGAGGAAATCGAGCTGGGCCGCGAAGGCTATCCGCAGTTCGACCTGGAGGCCTATCGCCATGGCGACCTGACGCCGGTCTATTTCGGATCGGCGCTCAAGAACTTTGGCGTGGCCGAACTGATTGCCGCGATCGACCGCTATGCCCCGCCGCCGCGCCCGCAGGCCAGCGACCAGGGCACGATCGACCCCAGCCGCGCCGACGTGACCGGCTTCGTGTTCAAGGTGCAGGCCAACATGGACCCGCAGCACCGCGATCGCATCGCGTTCATGCGCATGGTTTCCGGCACGTTCAAGCGCGGCATGAAGCTCACGCCCTCGGGCCTGGGCAAGCCGATCGCGGTGCATTCGCCGATCCTGTTCTTTGCCCAGGACCGCGAGATTGCCGATAGCGCCGAGGCCGGCGATATCATCGGCATTCCCAACCACGGCACCTTGCGCGTGGGCGATACGCTGTCGGAACGCAACGACGTGCGCTTTACCGGGCTGCCCAACTTCGCGCCCGAAATCCTGCGCCGCGTGGTGCTGAAGGATCCGACCAAGACCAAGCAATTGCGCAAGGCGCTCGACGATCTGTCGGAAGAAGGCGTGATCCAGGTGTTCTACCCGGAAATCGGGTCGCAATGGATCGTGGGCGTGGTCGGCCAGCTGCAGCTCGACGTGCTGATCAGCCGGCTGGAAGCGGAATACAAGGTGGAAGCCGTGCTGGAGCCTTCGCCATTCGATACGGCACGCTGGCTGAAAGGCAGCCCCGAGGGTTTGCGCACTTTCGCCGATTTCAACCTGTCGAACCTGGCCAAGGATCGCGATGGCGATCCGGTGTTCATGGCGCGATCGGCCTGGGACGTGAGCTACCAGCAGGAGCGCAATCCCGACCTCACGTTCAGCGCCACCAAGGAGCGCTAATTTCGAATACCCCCGGTGACGGTTGCGCGATGCACTTGCCAGCGCAGCGCAGCATGGGCAGGGTGGTGACATGAATCTGCTCGGTCCCACTTCGAACACCTTCATCTCGCAACGCCTGCGGCTCCACTATGTGGACTGGGGCAATGCAGAGAAGCCGCCGCTGCTGCTGATCCACGGCGGGCGCGACCATTGCCGCAGCTGGGACTGGACCGCCGAGGCGCTGCGCGAGGACTGGCACGTGATCGCCCTCGATCATCGCGGCCATGGTGACAGCGAATGGGTGTCTGACGGCAACTACCGCGTCATGGATATGGTCTATGACGTGGCGCAACTGGTGCACCAGCTGGCGCTGGCCCCGGTCACCATCGTGTCCCATTCCATGGGGGCTGCCGTTGCGCTGCGCTATGCCGGGCTGTTTCCCGAAGACGTGCGCAAGCTGGTGGCGATCGAAGGCATCTTCCCCACGCCCGACCGGCAGGCACGCATGCGGACGGTGCCCTTTGCCCGCCGCATCCGCGATTACATCGCCGAAAAGCGCAAGGCCGCCGGGCGCCTGCCGCGCCGCTATCCCACCATCGATGCAGCCGTGGCGCGCATGAAAGTGCAGAACCCCTACATCAACGATGCCCAGGCCCGCCATCTGACCATCCACGGCATCAATCGCAACGAGGATGGAACCTTTACCTGGAAGTTCGATCCCTATGTGCACATCGAACATCCCTATGACATCGGGCAGGATCACCAGCAGGCGCTGTGGGGCGCGATCACCAGCCCGACGCTCTTGCTCAATGGCTCGGATTCGTGGGCGGGCAACCCGGTCGAGGACGGAGACATCCAGCATTTCCGCAGTGCCGAATCCGTGGAATTCGAAAACGCCGGGCACTGGCTGCACCATGACCAGTTCGACCGCTTCGTGGCGACCCTGCGGGACTTTCTCTGACAGACCGCAGTGAAGGCAGGCCCGAGGTGCAGGCATGACCGCGAGCGCACATGAGGGGGCGGGCGGTTCGCTCGTCTTTGCCAGCTACAATATCCACAAGGGCGTGGGCTCCGATCGCCGTTGCGACCCGGAACGCATTCTGATGGTGCTGCACGAGGTGGGCGCCGATATCATCGCGCTGCAAGAGGCCGACCGCCGGTTCGGACCGCGCGATGCGGTGATCCCGCCAGCCTTGCTGGCCCATGGCAGCTCGTGGCGGGCCGTGGCGCCCGGCGTGATCGATCGGGCCCGCCGCGTGGGCAGTCTCGGCTGGCACGGCAATGTCCTGCTCGTGCGCCGTGACCTGGAAGTGACCGGCTGCCATGCCGTGCCCCTGCCCACGCTGGAGCCGCGCGGCGCGGTGGCCGTGGATATCGACTGGCATGGCCAGTGCTTGCGCGTGATCGGCATGCATCTGGACCTGTCTGGCCTGCGCCGGCGCCAACAGGTGCGCGTGGCCTGCGCCGCAGCGGGCCAGGGCCCGAGGGTGCTGATGGGCGATTTCAACGAATGGGCGCCGCGCGGCGGCGCGCTCCAGGCTTTTCCAACCGATCTCGCGGTTCTGGCGCCGGGACGCAGCTTTCCTGCCCGTCGCCCCTTGGGCCAACTCGACCGGATCGTGGTGAGCCGCGATTGGGCGGTGGAAGCCATGGGCGTTCATCATAGTGCGCTGGCGCAGCAGGCATCGGATCACCTGCCGGTCTGGGCGCGGCTGCGCCTTGCCGAACCGGCCGGCGACACGCCGTCGCGCGCTGCCTAAAAAATAGGCATCTCTTCCGCATTGCACAAGAATCGAGCGCGGCAGAACGCACGATTTTGGATATGGTTTCCGTGAATCGCTGATTCCGTAAGAAAACGCATTTGGCACGCCCCTTGCTTTAACAATCTTGCCGGTCGTGAACCGGTTGGTTGAGGCCGTGAAAGGGGGCATGAATGAAATTCATCATCGCCATCATCAAGCCGTTCAAGCTCGACGAGGTGCGCGAAGCGCTGTCGGGGCTGGGCGTCGCTGGGATGACGGTGTCGGAAGTGAAGGGTTTTGGCCGTCAAAAGGGCCAGACCGAGATCTACCGCGGCGCCGAATACTCCACGAACATGCTGCCCAAGGTGAAGCTCGAAATCGCTGCCAGTGACGACCTGGCCGCACAGATTGTCGAGACCATCCAGCAAACCGCCAGCACCGAGGCAATCGGCGACGGCAAGATCTTCGTGCTCGATCTCGCTTCGGCCGTGCGCATTCGCACCGGCGAAAGCGGCGATATGGCGCTGTGACTTCCGAGAAGAGGGGAAACCATATGATCCGCAAGATGATCAGTGGCATGACGGCAGCCGGGCTTTCGCTCGGCATGGCCTCTGCCGCTTTTGCACAAGCCGGGCCGATCAAGGCTCCGACGGCCGAACAGATGGCCACGATGGTCAACAAGGGTGACGTCGCCTGGATGCTCGTCTCGGCCGCCCTGGTCCTGATGATGAGCATTCCGGCCCTGGCGCTGTTCTACGGCGGCCTGGTGCGCACCAAGAACATGCTTTCGGTGCTGATGCAGGTGCTGATGATCGTTTCGGTCGCGGCGCTGTGCTGGGTCTGCTGGGGCTATTCGATGGCCTTCACCGGCGGCTCGCCCTATGTCGGCGGCCTGTCCAAGGCGTTCCTTGCGGGGGTTTCCACCTCGACGTACGCAGCGACGTTCTCCAACAACGTTTACCTGCCCGAATATGTCTACGTCATCTTCCAGATGACCTTCGCCTGCATCACGCCGGCGCTGATCGTGGGCGCCTTTGCCGAGCGCGTGAAGTTCACCCCGCTGATGATCTTCACGGTGCTGTGGCTCACGCTCGTCTATTTCCCGATGGCCCACATGGTGTGGTACTTCGCGGGTCCCGACTTCCTGTCGGACAACACGTCTGACGCCGGCCTGATCTATGGCTGGGGCGGTCTGGACTTTGCCGGCGGCACCGTGGTGCACATCAATGCCGGTATCGCTGGCCTCGTCGGCTGCCTCGTGATCGGCAAGCGCCTGGGCTTTGGCAAGGAAGCCACCCCGCCGCACTCGCTGACCATGACCATGATCGGTGCCTCGCTGCTGTGGGTTGGCTGGTTCGGCTTCAACGCCGGTTCGGGCCTGGAAGCCAACGCTGCCACCAGCCTTGCCTTCATCAACACCTTCGTTGCCACTGCCGCCGCCGCTGTCGCCTGGTCGATCGTCGAGCAGATCAAGCACGGCAAGCCCTCGATGCTGGGCGCTGCCTCGGGTGCCGTCGCCGGTCTCGTGGCGATCACCCCCGCCGCCGGTTATGCCGCGCCGATGGGTGCGATCATCCTTGGCCTCGTCGTCTCGCCGGTCTGCTTCTTCTTCGTCACCACGGTGAAGAACGCCCTCAAGTATGACGATACGCTCGACGTGTTCGGCGTGCACTGCATCGGCGGCATCGTCGGCGCCATCGGCACCGCCATCGTCGCCGACCCGCGCCTGGGTGGCCAGGGCTGGGTGGACTACACCGTGTTCCCCGCCAAGGCCGGCACTTACGATCTCGTCGGCCAGATCATCACCCAGGTGAAGGCGGTCGTCCTCACCCTGGTGCTGTCGGGTGGTGTCTCGGCGATCCTGTTCATCGCTCTGGACAAGACCATCGGCCTGCGTCCGACCGAAGAAGCCGAGCGCGAAGGCCTCGACATCAACGAACACGGCGAACGCGCCTACAACATGTAAGTTTTCACCAGCTTGGCGGAGTGGCGGGCCTGATCCTCTCCCTCTCTCCCTCACCTCCGCCAAACCATGTTCCTCCTGCGAACGACCTGGCCCGGAAGCGCAAGCTTCCGGGCTTTTTTTGGAACCGAGGGTGGCACACCGCAAAGCCTTGGCAGAGTTAACGTTCGGGAAATTGTCCCACCGTAGAACACCTGATCGAGTGCCAACCTGGCGGAGATTCGAATGGTGATCCGGCGCATGGCCTGGGGCAGGCCAGGCAATACGGGCGAAGGCCCTGTCAGCCAGTCAGGCGAAGAGCGGGGCGACCTGGCGTCCGACCAGGCCATGGCCCTGTGCCGTACTTATGAGGCGCTGGGGCTGGGTGCCTTCTGGTCGAGCGATGCCGATGGCCGGCTGACCTATCTTTCCCCCGGTGCGCGCCGCGTGCTGGCATCCGATGGCGATCCGCTGGCCCGCACGCTGCTCGATCTGTTCCATCACGATGAAAGCGAGGGCGGCACGGAACGGTCGCTGCGGTTCGTGCTGGCGCGGCGCACCCGGTTCGACCGTTTGATCGTGCGCAGCGGAACCGCAGCCGATCCGCGCTGGTGGTCACTTTCGGGTGAAGCGGTGCATCACCGTGGCCAGTTTGCCGGCTTCCACGGCCACTGCGCCGATATCAGCAAGGAACGCCGCCAGGCCGAGGAAAGCTCGCACCTGGCGCTGCACGATCCGCTGACGGGCCTGGCCAACCGCCGGCACATGAACCAGATGCTGGCGCGCAAGCTGGCAGCGCTGGGCGCGGCCAAGCGGCCCTGTGCCACGATGCTGATCGATCTCGATCGCTTCAAGCAGGTGAACGATACGCTGGGCCATGCGGCGGGCGATGCGCTGCTCAAGCAGGTGGCCGAACGGTTGGTCAAGCTGGTCGGCGATGCGAGCCGGGTCTGCCGCCTGGGGGGAGACGAGTTCCAGATCATCCTGCCCGAAGTGGAAGACAGGGGCCGCCTGGGCGAACTGGCCGAGGCGCTGATCGAGGATATCTCGCAACCTTATGCAATCGCGGGCAACCGCTGCCTGATCGGCGCATCGATCGGCGTGGCCATCGCGCCGTTCGACGGTACGGCCGCCGACGACCTGGTGCGCAGCGCCGACCTGGCGCTCTATGCCGCCAAGGGCAGCGGGCGCGGGCGTTTCCGCTTTTTCTCCAGCGACCTGCTCAAGGCCGCCGAGGACCGCAAGGTGCTGGAGGAAGACCTGCACGATGCGCTGGCAGAGGGGCAGCTTGCCCTGCACTACCAGCCGATCGTCAAGGCGCACAGCAACAAGGTGATCGGGGTGGAGGCGCTGTTGCGCTGGAACCATCCCGAACGCGGGCAGATTTCGCCGGCGCGGTTCATTCCCATTGCCGAGGAATCGAACCTCATCCGCGCGATCGGCGAATGGGTGTTGCGCACCGCCTGCGCCGAGGCGACGACCTGGGCCGCGCCGTTGAGCGTGGCGGTCAACGTTTCTCCGGTGCAGTTCGCGGACGAGAACTTCCCTGCGCTGGTCGCTTCGGCCCTTGCGCAATCGGGGCTGGACCCGCAGCGGCTGGAACTGGAAATCACCGAAGGGGTCTTCCTGGAAGAAGGCGGGCTGACCGACGCGCGGTTCAAGGCCCTGAAGGGCCTGGGCGTGCGTCTGGCACTCGACGATTTCGGCACCGGCTATTCCTCGCTCGGCTATCTGAAAAGCGCGCCGTTCGACAAGATCAAGATCGACCAGTCGTTCGTGCGCGGTGCCACCCAGCCGGGCAGCCGCAACCGCGCGATCATCACGGCCATCGTTGCCCTGGCCCAAGCGCTGGACATGGATACCACGGCCGAGGGCGTCGAAAGCTTCGATCAGTTCGACCTGATGAAAGCCTTGCAGGTCAGCCATGTACAGGGCTTCATCTATAGCCACCCGCTCGACAATGCGGCGTTCACCGCAGCGCTTGCGGGCGGCGAGTGGACCATCGAGCCACAGGGCCCCGCGCGCCAGCGGCACCAGCGCCAGGCGATGTTCCGCCGGGTTGGGGTGGTGCACGAGGACCATTATTACCCGGTCGTGCTGCGCAACCTGTCGATGTCGGGCGCGCTGATCGAGGGATTGCTCGAAGTGCCGCTGGGCACGCCGTTCGTGCTCGATCTGGGCGACGGGCAACTGGTGGTGGCCAAAGTGCGCCGCAGCCAGGGGCACCAGCAAGGCCTGGAATTCGAGCAGGAACTGGTGAGCGACGGCAATGGCGGTCTGTGCACGCGCTATCGCGTCTCGCCCTACCAGCTTTCGGCGGCCGGCTTGACGCTGGGTTCCGGGCCGGAAGGGCCGATGCAGATCAACCGTGGCCCCAATGCCAAGGTGACGATGCCAGCGTTCGCCATGGCGACCGACTGGAACGGGGCCGGCCTGACCTGGAACGAAGCGGCTTAAATGCAGGGGAGCGGGCCGGTGCCGCAACGTCGAAACGCAAGTTTCCGCCGGAAATGCCACGCGGCTTGAATTGCGCGGGGCTTGGCGTAAAGCCCATGCCCATCATGATCGACCAGACTGCGCCAGAAAGCACCGCTGCCCGTCCGCAACCCAAGGGCTGGATCAAGGCGATCCATGCCTATGTGCCGGGCAAGTCGGCCGGGCCGGATGGCAAGCCGTTGATCAAGCTTTCGGCCAACGAAAACCCGCTGGGCACCAGCGCGCAGGCCGTGGCGGCGCGGGCCGGGGTGGCCAGTGCCGCGCTCTATCCCGATCCCGACAGCAAGGATCTGCGCGCCGCGCTGGCCGCGCTGCACGGCCTCGATCCGTCGTGCGTGGTCATGGGCACCGGGTCTGACGAGCTGCTG
>Ga0070671_100000051_pt1 | contig 79207 bp, 90 predicted proteins | sample KBSS73metaG_FD_65341 | JGI IMG/M metagenome (GOLD analysis project Ga0070671, IMG submission 65341) | Switchgrass rhizosphere microbial communities from Kellogg Biological Station, Michigan, USA - KBS S7-3 metaG | ecosystem: Host-associated > Plants > Roots > Rhizosphere > Soil ...
AAAATTTCGACCTAGTTGGCCATGCCGACGGCTATTACATCGTGATTGCCTGGTACTTCGGCCTCGGCATTGGAGGCCTTTTCAACAAGCTCACGCTCGGCGACGGCGGCTGCTGATGGAAAACCGCCTGAGAATCCTCCGCGCCGAGCGGGCCTGGAGCCAGCAGGACCTGGCCGAGCGGCTCGAGGTCTCGCGCCAAAGCGTGAATGCGATCGAGACTGGGAAATATGATCCGTCGCTTCCGCTGGCGTTCCGCATCGCGGAGCTGTTCGACCGGCCGATCGAGGAGATTTTCGTCTCTCCATCGCGCCGCAGTTCCAAGGCAATCTGAATGATCGTTCTGCTCTTCGCTGCCGCGCAATTGTTCGCTCCGCCAGCAAACCCCGCACCTCCGGTCGAGTGCCGTTTCGACTCCGCTTCTTTAAGCTTTGCAGGAACGCCTCTGGAACAGGCGCGCTGCCTGTTGCGCCGGGTTGAGCCGGGCGGATCAGCTGATGCCGAAGCGGAACTTCCGCTTACACTCGCGAAGTCGATCGGAACTCGCGCCGAGATCGACTTCGTCCGGTTGGCGACTGCGCTGCGACGGGCGCACATCCCGGTTCCGGCCGCTACCCCGGTTTCAGAGACGTCCGATCATCGTCGCGCTGCCTATTTCGTCATTCACGACACCAGCGATCCGAATCTCGGCGAAAAGCCATTTCCGCAAGGGTTCGACCGGCAGGTGCCGTTCAATGACGTCAACGAGTTTCTCGGCAAGGACGCGGTCGCGCATCTGTTCAACGATCGGCTCGGCCGGGTCTCGGTCGGCCATGATTTTGAGCTCGGGTGGCGTGCGACCAAGCTCGAGCGCGCGGTGGGAGAAGCCTCTCGGGGACGCTTCCTGCATGTCGAGAATGTCCAGCCGCGCCGCACCGACATAAATGGGCCCTCCGGCAACGACCGGATCGGCCCGGAGCCGGGATTCACTCACGCCCAGTATCGTACCTTGGCTTTGCTTTATGTGCTTGCCAGCGCGCGCGCTGGAACCTGGCTCATCCCGGCATTCCACGCGAACATCGACCGCGGAATCGAGAAGGCGCACGACGATCCGCAGCATTTCGATCTTGCCGCGTTCGACGTCGAGCTAGAGCGCTGGATCAGGCGGTTGCGTCCGCGCTGAGCGCCTCGGCGATGATCTGCTCAGCCCGCATGAAGAGCTGAGAGTCCACGACGACCCCGGATGCGGCGGCATTCTCCCGTACCTGCTCCGGACGCGAAGCCCCGATGATCGCGGAGGCGACATTCGGCTCGCGAAGGACCCAGGCGAGAGCGAATTGCGGCAAGGTCAGGCCGGCCTCGTTGGCAATCGGCTTCAGATCCCGAACTGCGCGCAGGATTTCAGGCCGCATCAGCCGGTTGATGAAGCCGCCCATCTCGTCGCTGGCCGCACGGGAATCCTGCGGAGGCGGTGCGTCCGGGTCATACTTTCCGCTGAGCACGCCCTGGCCGAGTGGGGACCAGACGATCTGCGAAATGCCGTTGGCTGCGCAGATTGGGATCACTTCCTCCTCGGGCTCGCGCCAGAGCAACGAATATTGAGGCTGCGATGAAACGAACTTGGCTACTCCGCCCATATCGAGCGCGGCCCGGATCCGCTCGGCAGGCCACTCGGAAAACCCGATGTAGCGGACCTTGCCGCTCTCGACGGCGCGGGTGAGCGCCTCCATGGTCTCCTCGAGCGGCGTGTCCCAGTCGTAGCGGTGGCATTGGTACAGGTCGACGAAGTCGGTCCTGAGCCGCCGCAGCGAATTATCCAGCTGCTTTTCGATCTGCGCCCGCGACAACCCGCGGTCGGTGTCGCTCATCGGGAAGAATACCTTGGTCGCAAGGACGTAGCTGTCGCGCGCCCGACCCTGCAGGGCCTCACCAAGGAAGGTCTCGGCCGCGCCGACGCCGTAGACGTTCGCGGTGTCGATGAAATTGATGTCCTGCGCGAAGGCCTCCTCGAGGCACGCGCGCGCCTTGTCGGCTTCGACGCCGACCCCGTAGGTCAGCCAGGACCCCAGTGAGACTTCCGAAACTTCGAGGTCGCTGTCGCCGAGCTTGCGATATTTCATGAGTGGAGACTCCTGGAGAGGCGGACCAGTGTAGCGCGCTAGGCCCGCGCCCGTTCCGGTTCAACCGCCAGAGCCGACCATTGCAACGCCTTCGCCAGAGCTTACTGGCGCCAAGGACCATGACAGAAGTCCGCCACCTTGAAGTCGCCACGCGCCAGATTGCCTATCGCAAGCGCGCAGGTGCGCCGCCGACCCTCGTGTTCCTGCCGGGCTACGCCTCGGACATGGAGGGCGCGAAGGCGCTTGCGCTGGATGCATTCGCAGAACGTCGCGGTCTTGCAATGCTGCGGCTGGACTATTCGGGGACAGGCTCCAGCGGCGGCCGGTTCCAGGACGGAACCCTCGCCAACTGGATCGAGGAAGCACTGGCAGCAATCGACGAGATGACCGACGGACCCCTGATCATCGTTGGCTCCTCGATGGGCGGGTGGATCGCGCTTCACCTTGCCCTGCTCCGGCGCGAGCGAGTGCAAGCGCTGGTCGGCATCGCGGCGGCGCCGGACTTCACCGAATGGGGCTTCACCGAAGAGCAAGCCGCCCAGCTCAGCGACGCAGGCCATCTGACACGGACCTTCTGGGAATCGGGCCAACGGCTGTTGCTGCTCAGTAGCGAAATCGAAGTCGATTGCCCCGTTCGACTGCTTCACGGCGAGTGCGACATGGACGTTCCGCTGGAGATCGCCTTCCGCCTATTGCGCGCGCTCCGTTCATCCGATGTCCAGCTGAATGTGCTCAAGGGCGGCGGTCACCGGCTTTCGGAACCGCACGAGATCGAGGCGATCCTGCGCACAATTGCCGGCCTTCTGGAGCCTGCCACTTGATCCATCTTCTCCTCGCTGCCGCCGTTGCGACCGCTCCTCCGGTTGCTCCGAGGGCAGCATGTCCCGATGTCGTCACTCCGGACGCGCTGGTTTGTCGCGCGATCGAGGCGCAGAAGGCGGGCGACAATGAAGCGGCGGCTCAGAACTTCGAGGAAGCGGCGAAGACATCGCCCGAGAAGGATCCCAGGACCGCGCGCATGTTCGCGGCGGCAGGCAATCTCTGGATCGCCGCGAACCAGCCCGGCAAGGCTGCGCTCGACCTGGATCGAGCGCTGATCCTGCCTGGGCTCGAGGCGGAACAGCGGGGCGAAGCATTGCTGGACCGGGCTCGGGCAGCCGAAGCTCAGAACGACCTGGCGACAGCGCGCGCCAAGGCGAACGAGGCCGCCGCGACCATCTCCGACGACCCATTTTACTGGTATTTCTCCGCCGCCCTGGCGATCCGCGAAGGCGACAAGGCGACCGCGACAGCAGCGATCGGCAAGGCGCTGACATTGGCGCCCTCAGATCCCGTCATCCTGTTCGAGGCAGGGCATGTCGCCGACTTCACCGGCGACGAGGCGCAGGCGCGCAGTTACTGGAATCGCGCGGCGAGCAGCGATCCCGATGGCCCGGTGGGCAAGGCTGCCGCCAAGGCCATCGAGATGCTGGGAGTCACGCCGAGCGTGAACACGGAGGCGAAGCCGCCAAAGGCTCAGCCCAAGTCGTAATCGATCGTCGTCACGACGCGCACCTTCTGGAACGGCGAGCTTCCGCCCGACGAACCGCAATCGTCGCAATCCTCGCCATCGCGGGCACCGACCGAAAAGTACCCCTGGCTGGCGTTCTTGATCTTGCCGACCGCCGCGCCGCTATCGCGCGCGAACTGTTCGGCGCTTTCCCGGGCATTCTTGTTGGCTTCGCCGATCATCTCCGGCTTCAGCTTATTAAGACCGGTGAAGGTGTAGGTGATGCCGCTTGACGATAGTTCGACGCCGTTGCGCAGGAGCTCGGCCTGGCGGGTGTAGGCCTGCCGCACCGTCATCACATCGTTGGTGCGGAGCTGGATCGAGCGACTTACCGTCAGCTTTTGAGGTCCGACGGGCCGCCCTTGATTATCCTTCTGCTGCTCGCGGCTGAGCGAAACGTCGGTGTCGGTGATCTCGTCCGGTCGAAACCCGGAGCGCAGAAAGAAGGCGCGCACGGAACGGGCCTGATCGTCGACCGACTGCTGCACCGAGCCGAGATCCTCTCCCTGGTGGGAGAAACCGACGGACCAGGTCGCAAGATCAGCCGTAACGTTGCGTTCGGAGACGCCCCGCACCGTCACTGACCTGTGCTCCGCCATCTTGGACCGGCGCAGGCCGTCGCCCAGCGCATAGCCGCTCGTGGTGAGGCCGAATGCAAAAATCGCTACCGCGCCCAAAAGGACGGCGCGGTTGTCCTGCAACTTCTGGATCATGGGATGAAAACCCGTGCGTTCGTCCGCATATACGTGCAGCCACCGGTCACGATCGCCGGTCAGTGCTGCGACGAACCGTGCATTTATAGCGATGAATTGAGTCCAAAGGAAGCGGTGCGAAATGAAATTCCTGCATTCGATGATCCGCGTGTCCGATCCAGACGCCACTGTTGCATTTTTTCAACTGCTCGGCCTCGAGGAGCGCCGCCGGATGGAGAATGAGAACGGCCGCTTCACGCTCATCTTTCTCGGCGTTCCCGGCGATGAGGGCGGGGAGGTCGAGCTCACCTATAATTGGGACGAGTCCGGATATGCGGGAGGGCGCAACTTCGGCCATCTCGCCTACCAGGTGGACGACATCTACGGGACCTGCAGCCATCTCATGGAGAATGGCGTGGCCATCAACCGGCCGCCCCGCGACGGCCGGATGGCGTTCGTCCGGAGTCCCGACAACATCTCGGTCGAACTGCTTCAGAAGGGAGCCGCTCTAGCGCCGGCGGAACCCTGGTCCTCGATGCCGAACACGGGCGAATGGTAGGCTGGAGCGATCGGCGCTTTCTCGACCTCGTCGGGACGGAGCATCCGATCGTGCAGGCGCCGATGGCCAATGTGGCGGGCGTCGAACTGTGCGTCGCGGCCTCGCGCGGGGGCGCGCTCGGGTCGCTCCCCTGCGGCCAGGTCTCGGTCGACCGCGCCCGCGAACAGGTCGCCGACGTTCGCGAGCAGGTCGAAGGGCCGGTCAACCTCAACTTCTTCTGCTTCGAAATGCCCGCGCCGGTCGACGACAATCGCTGGTACAATGTCCTCCTGCCTTACTACTTGAAGTTCGGGGCCGCCGAGCCGCCTGCAGCCGCGCTTCGGATCCCGTTCGACGAAACCTATTGCGCCCTGATCGAAGAGTTGAAGCCGGAGGTCGTCAGCTTCCATTTCGGCCTTCCCGACGAGCGGTTGCTGGAGCGCGTGCAGGCTGCGGGTGCGGTCGTGATCGGTTGCGCAACAACCGTCGCAGAGGCGATCTTCCTCGAGCAATGCGGCGTCGATGCGATCATCGCCCAAGGCTTTGAGGCGGGCGGGCACAGCGGTAGCTTCATCGGCTCCGATCCGCGGGAAGCGCTGGGGCTGTTCGCCTTGTTGCCGCAGGTTCTTGCAGCCGTTTCAGTGCCCGTCATTGCCGCGGGCGCAATCAGCGACGGCCGCGGCATTGCGGCGGCACTGACATTGGGAGCGAGCGCGGTGCAGGTCGGAACTGCGTATCTCCGTTCCGGCGAGGTTTATTTGCCGGAGGGACACAAGGACGCGCTGCTCAGCCGCAATACGATCATGACCAACATCTACAGCGGCGGCCTCGCCCGCGCGGTGCGCGGCCGGCTGATCGACGAGATCGGGCCGATCCGCAGCGAGGCGCCCCCCTATCCCCTCGCCGGCGCCGCTTCCATGCCGTTGTTCCGCGCGGCGCTTGAACAGCATGATTATGAGTTCATGCCGAGCCTTGCCGGGCAGAATGCGTCCTTATCCGAAGACCTGCCGGCCGAAGAGCTGACCCGGAAGCTGGCGTCGGACGCGCTGGCGATCCTCGGGTCGCGCGCGTAGAGGCTTTGGACGATGGAAGTCGTTGCCGTCCCCGCCTTCGCCGACAACTATTTGTGGCTGGTCCACGACGAGGCCAGCGGCGAGACCGCCGTCGTCGACCCAGGCGACGCGGCCCCCGTGCTGGCCGAAGCGGCCAAGCGCGGCTGGTCCCTTACGCAGGTCTGGAATACCCACTGGCATCCCGATCACACGGGCGGGAATCTCGCGATCAAGGAAGCGACCGGCGCTCGGCTTTCCGGTCCGGCAGAGGAAAATATCCCGGGCCGCGACGTGGCGCTTCGCGAGGGCGATGAAGTCCGTCTCGGCGGACATGCCGGACGCGTGATCGAGGTGCCCGGCCACACGCTTGGCCATATCGCCCTGGTCTTCGACGACGAGCGCATCGCCTTTGTCGGCGATACCTTGTTCGCAATGGGCTGCGGACGGCTGTTCGAAGGCACGCCGGAGCAGATGTACCGATCGCTCGAGCGGCTCACCGAACTGCCGGACGACACACGGCTTTACTGCGCACACGAATATACGCTGTCGAACGCTCGCTTCGCGGCCCACGCGGATCCGGGTAACGCTGCAATCACGGACCGGCTCGGCGAAGTTCAGCGTTTACGTGACGAGGGAACGATCACGGTCCCCACGACGGTCGCGCAGGAACGTGAAACCAATCCTTTCGTTCGAGCCACTGACGCAGACGAATTCGCTCGCCTGAGGAAGGCCAAAGACAGCTTCCGTTCATGAACGCGGGCGCTGTAGCTTCTCCCGAAGCGAGCAGATGAAGAACCCTAGGGAGGTCAATATGCGTGTGATCTCTGTTTTGATGGCGGGTGCCGTCCTCGCGTCCTGCACCACCGGGCCGCCGGAACCCGCGATGCGTTCGGCCGAAGCCCAGCAGCAGTATCAGCAACTGCTCATGGGCAAGGTCCCACAGGCGCCGGTGAGCTGCCTGCCCAATTACCGCGCCTACGACATGCGCAAGATCGATGAAGATACGATCCTGTTCCGCGACGGCGCCTACCGCACCTATGTCGTGAACATGCAAGGTGGCTGCAACGGCTTGCTCAGCGGCCATTATGCGCTGGTAACCAAGCAATTCGGCGGCACGGGCCTGTGCCGTGGCGACATTGCGCAGGTGGTCGACACGCTGAATGGCATGCAGGTCGGAAGCTGTGTGTGGGGCGATTTCGTGCCCTATGTGAGGCCGAAAACCTAACGCTTGTAGAGCGCGTCGAGCCGCTCGCCGTAGACCTTCGAGATCACATGCCGCCGAATCTTCATCGACGGGGTCAGCTGCTCATTTTCGATCGTGAACCCCTCGTCGGCGAGAATGAAGCGGCGCACCTTTTCGATCACCGACAAATCGGTGTTGACCCGATCGACGGCCTTCTGGAGCCGCGCCTGAAGATCGACTGACCTGGCAACATCAGGATCGGGGACCAACAAGGCGACGAGGTGCGGCCGGCGGTCCCCATAAACCATCGCCTGCGCGATCTCCGGCTGCAGCGTGAGAATTCCCTCTATCCGCTGGGGAGAGACATTATCGCCCTTGTCGTTGACGATGAGGTCCTTCTTGCGGTCGGTGATGACGATCCGGCCCTTGTCGTCGAAATGGCCGACGTCGCCGGTGGCGAGCCAGCCATCGCGCAGGACCCGCGCAGTCTCCTCGTCGTTCCGCCAATAGCCCTTCATCACATTCTCGCCGCGAACCATGATCTCGCCGTCGTCGGCGATCCGGACCTCGCAGTTCATTGAAGGCGGACCAACCGTCTCCAGGCGGATGCCGACGCGCGGGCGATTGCAGCTGATGAGCGGGCCGGCCTCCGTCTGGCCGTAGCCCTGCAGGAAGGTAATCCCGAGCGACTGGAAGAAGACCCCGACCTCCGGATTGAGCGGCGCGCCGCCCGATACCCAGGCCTTGACCCTGCTGCCCATCTTGGCGCGGATCTTGCGCCGAAGGGTCAGCGCGAGGACGCCATCCATCGGCATGTCCCAGGGTTTCAACCGGCCCTCATATTTGTCCGCGCCGATCTTCAGCGCGCGATAGAGAAGGTATTTCGAAAAGCTGCCGCTCGACTCGATCGACTTGATGATTCGCGCCCGGAGCAGCTCGAACAGGCGCGGCACGACGACCATGATCGTCGGCTGCACTTCCTCGATGTTCGCCGCCAGTTTCTCGAGGCTTTCCGCGTAATAGATCTCGGCGCCGAGCGCGATCGGAAACATCTGGCCGCCCGTATGCTCATAGGCATGGCTCGCAGGAAGAAAGGAGAGGAATATCTCCTCGTCCCAGCCGAAGTCGCTCGAGATAATGTCCGTGCAGCCCTCCAGGTTCTGGAGGATCGAGCCATGGTGCAGCCGCACTCCGCGCGGCGCGCCGCCGGTACCGCTGGTGTAGATGATGCAGGCGAGGTCGCCGCGCTGAACGCCCGCGACTCTTTCCTTGAGAGCGCCGACGTCGCTCGCTCCCCCGATGAGCGCCGCCCAATTATGGACGTTGACCCAGTCGGGAACCTGGCCTGCGCGAATGTCCTCGATGCCGATGATGTGATGGCAATCGTCGGAAGTCAGCACGGCAGGGATCAGGTTCTTGGCAAGCTTCTGGCTCGACACGATCACCGCGCGCGCACCTGAGTTGCCGAGGATGTGCGCGTGGTCGCGCGTGGTGTTGGTCGTATAGGTCGGAACCGTCACGCAGCCCGCCGCCATGATGGCGAGGTCCGCGATCAACCATTCGGGCCGGTTCTCGCTGACGAGCGCGACGCGGTCGCCGGGCTCCAAACCGATCCGCTTCAGCGCCTCGGCAAGCGCTGCCACCTGCCGCGCCGCCTCATTCCAGCTGATCGAGCGCCACTGGCCTTCTCGCTTCGCCCAGAGGAACGGCCGATCGTCCTTCTCACTGGCGCGGGCCAGGAAAAGCGAGACGAGATTGTCGAACCGTTCGAGCTGTCGAGCCATCCTACCTCATCTCCCCCGCGGCAGCGCTGTTTAGCGGAAACAATTGCGAGCGCCACTCGTCCTGCTAGTCCGACCAGATGCACCTCTTCAGGAAAATCAGCTCAGCCCTCGCGTTAATCGCCCTCGCCGCTTGCGCATCCGCTCCAGCGCGGGCGCCCGAGGCAAATGCAACCGTCAACGCTAGCGCGCCGTTCGCCATCGCCGCCAACCCCCTCGCGACCGAGGCCGGCCTCGATGTCCTGAAGCGCGGCGGCAGCGCGGTCGACGCCGCCATCGCCATCCAGGCGATGCTGTCGCTGGTCGAACCGCAGAGCTCCGGCGTCGGCGGCGGCGCCTTCATGACCTATCTCGACGGGAAGACCGGCAAGATCAGCGTCTACGACGGCCGCGAAGTGGCCCCGGCCCAGGCGGCCTCGACGATGTTCCTCGATTCTGCGGGCAAGCCGCTGCCGTTCAACACCGCAGTGGTAAGCGGGCGCGCGACCGGCGTCCCCGGCGCCGTGAAGATGCTTGCCCTCGCTCACGACGAGCATGGCAAGCTGCCGTGGAGCAGCCTGTTTGGCGACGCTGAGCGCACCGCCGACAACGGCTTCATCGTCACGCCTCGGCTCGAACGGATGATTCACGCCGATTATGCCGAAAACCATGCGCCGGACGTGGTCGCCTACTTCTCCAAGACTGACGGAACCCTTCTGAATTCCGGCGATCGCCTGGTGAACAAGCCCTACGCCGACTTTCTTCGCCGCCTCGCTTCGCAGGGACCTGCGGCGCTTTACGGCGGGTCGACTGCGGCAAAGATCATTGCCCGAACTCATGCCGAGCCGCTTGCCGGTTCGATGACGATGGCGGACCTCGTCAACTACAAGCCAGTCAAGCGCGAGCCGGTGTGCGGCTCCTATCGCATCTACATCTTGTGCGCGCCACCGCCTCCCGCGAGCGGAGTGGGACTCATCGAGCTGATGCAAATCCTCGAGCATACGGACATCGCGTCTCGCGGACCGAGCGACCCGCAGGCCTGGTACCTTTTCGCCGAAGCCAGCCGCCTGATGTACGCGGACCGCGACCGTTACGTGGGCGACCCTGCCTTCGTGAAGGTCCCCGCCGCCGGCCTGATCGACCCCGCTTACGCCGCCCAGCGAGCAAGGCTGATCGGCGCGACCGCGGGCCCGCCGCCAGCCGCCGGAAACCCGCAAATGGCAGCGGTGGCAGGTGTCGACGCCACCGTGGAACCGACCGGCACCTCCCACTTCATCGTCCGCGACGCGGCCGGCAATGTGGTTTGCATGACGACCACCGTCGAAAGCATCTTCGGCACCGGCCGGATGGTCGACGGCTTCTTCCTCAACAACCAGCTAACGGACTTCTCCTTCAGCCCCACGGACGATCAGGGACGTCCCGTCGCCAACGCCGTCGCCGCGGGAAAGCGGCCCCGATCTTCCATGACCCCCGCCATCCTGCTGACCCGCGACGGCCGCTTTGCCGGCGCCTTCGGCTCGGCCGGCGGCAATGCCATCATCGCCTATGTCGCGAAGAATATGGTCGCTTCCATCGGCTGGAATGAGCCGATGACCAAGGCGCTGGCCGAACCGAACCTCGTCGCACGCGGACCCAACTTCCAGGGTGAAGTGACAGTTTTTTCGCCGGCGATCCTCAACGGTCTCCGTCAGCGCGGTGTCGATCTGCGACCCGGCCAGGGCGAGGATTCGGGCGTCACCGCAGTGCTGATCCGGAACGGCAAGATCGACGGCGCCGCCGACCCCCGCCGCGAAGGCGTGGTGCTGACTCTGCCGCGCTAGGCCGTTCCGACAAGCTCCGAAATATTGGCGATGCCCTCGCGTTCGAGGCGGTCGGCAAGGCCGAGCGCGATCCGCCGCGCAATGCCCGGCCCCTCATAGACCATCGCCGAATAGAGCTGAACGAGGCTGGCACCGGCGCGAATCCGCTCCCACGCGTCGTCGGCATTCGAAATTCCCCCGACACCGATCAGGGGGATCTCCCCTCCCGAGGCGGATCGGAAGTCGCGAAGTGCCTTCAGGGCAAGCTTCTTCAGCGGCGCACCCGACAGGCCGCCTTGCTCCGTTGCGAACCGCGACTTGAGTGCTGGACGCGACACAGTCGTGTTGGCGACGATGATCGCATCGACTCTATGCTGGATTGCGACCCGAACGATCTGATCGGGCTCGCCCTCACCGAGGTCCGGAGCGACCTTCAGGAAAATCGGTGGACCGGCCTCCGAACGAGCCTCGGCCACGGCAGAAAGCAAAGCGCGCAAGGCGCCTTCGTCCTGGAGTTGGCGAAGTCCCGGCGTGTTGGGCGAGCTGACATTGATAGTGAGATAATCGGCGACGGGCGCCATCGCACGAACTCCGGCGACATAGTCGGCGATGCGATCCGCGCTGTCCTTGTTTGCTCCGATATTGACGCCGATAATTCCGCCCCAGCGGGCGCGGCGATCGAGGCGACGCCGTGCATCGGCCTGGCCGCGATTGTTGAAGCCCATGCGGTTGATCGCCGCTTGGTCCTCGGCGAGGCGAAAGAGCCGTGGTTTCGGATTGCCGCTCTGTGGCAGCGGAGTCAGCGTTCCGACTTCGACGAACCCGAACCCGAGATTGAGCATCTGTTCGGGGACCTCGGCATCCTTGTCGAACCCGGCTGCGAGACCGATCGGGTTGGGAAAGGTTAGGCCGGCGACTTTCGTCTCCAGTGCAGGCGTCGACGGTGATTCTGGCGGAAACGCGGTCCCGGTACGCAGTTTCAGCGCAGCGATCGTTGCTCGATGCGCTTTCTCGGCGTCGAGCCTGAAGACAAACGGACGGATCAGCGAGTAGAGCGACACGGCGCTTCCGCTAACCGACCGCGAAACGCACGGCAAAGTTTGATTCTCACGCGCTTAGTGACTAAATCGGACTGGAAAGCTCCGAATTACACATGCGCCTTAGCCATCTTGCCGATTATGCGGTCGTATTGATGACCGCCGCCGCTCGCCGGCCCGCAGCCGCTCGTCTCAGCGCAACCGAGTTGTCGCAAGAGACCGGTGTCCCCCTCCCGACGGCGCAGAAACTGATGGGCCAGCTTGCCGCGTGCGGGCTGCTCTCGAGCGTTCGCGGCGCGGGCGGTGGCTTCGCTCTTGCGCGACCTTCGACGGAAATCAGCCTCGCCGACATCGTCGAGGCGGTGGAAGGCCCGATCGCGCTCACTATGTGCTCTGACTCGAACAACCACGAGTGCATCCTCGACGCCCATTGCCGGGTGAAGCCGCATATCGGCGTCGTCGGCCGCGCGGTTCGCGGGGCGCTCGGCGCGGTCACGCTGACGGAGCTTGCGCAATGAACGAGGTCGTCAAGAACCGCGAGCTCAAGGAGAAGATCTCCCAGGATTACGAATGGGGCTTCAGCACCGAGATCGAGCAGGAATTCGCGCCCAAGGGCCTCAACGAAGACACGGTTCGCTTCATTTCGTCCAAGAAGAACGAACCGGAGTGGATGCTCGACTGGCGCCTGAAGGCCTATCGCGCCTGGCTCGAGATGGAGGAGGTCAGCTGGGCGAAGCTCGACATTCCCGCGATCGATTATCAGGACGCTTATTATTACGCCGCGCCGAAGGCGAAGCCGAAGCTTGCCTCGCTGGACGAGCTCGATCCTGAAATCCGCCGCACTTACGAGAAGCTCGGTATCCCGATCGAGGAGCAGAAGGTGCTCGCTGGGGTCGAAGGCGCCGCGAAGGTCGCGGTCGACGCGGTCTTCGACAGCGTTTCAGTCGCGACCACATTCCGCGAGGAATTGAAGAAAGCGGGAGTCATCTTCCTCTCCATTTCGGAAGCGATCCGCGAATATCCGGAGCTGGTTCAGAAGTATCTCGGCAGCGTCGTTCCGCAGCGCGACAATTACTTCGCCTGCCTGAACAGCGCGGTCTTTTCCGACGGCACTTTCGTCTACGTGCCAGAGGGCGTCCGCTGCCCGATGGAGCTCAGCACCTATTTCCGCATCAATGCCGAGAATACGGGTCAGTTCGAGCGGACTTTGATCGTTGCCGACAAGGGCGCTTACGTCTCCTACCTCGAAGGCTGCACCGCGCCGATGCGCGACGAAAACCAGTTGCACGCGGCGGTGGTCGAGATCTTTGCGCACGAGGATGCCGAGGTGAAGTACTCGACCGTCCAGAACTGGTACCCGGGCGACAAGGAAGGCCGCGGCGGGATCTTCAACTTCGTCACCAAGCGCGCGCTCTGCTCGGGCGACCGTTCGAAGGTCAGCTGGACCCAGATCGAGACCGGAAGTGCGATCACCTGGAAATATCCGAGCTGCATCCTGAAGGGCGATGGCAGCGTCGGCGAATTCTATTCGGTCGCGCTGACCAACAATCGCCAGCAGGCCGACACCGGCACCAAGATGATCCACATCGGCGCGAACACGCGCTCGACGATCGTTTCGAAGGGCATCAGCGCCGGCAGGTCGAACAACACCTATCGCGGGTTGGTGCGCGTGCTTCCGCGCGCGGAAAATGTGCGCAACTTCACGCAGTGCGATTCACTGCTGCTGGGGTCCGAGTGCGGTGCGCACACCGTGCCCTACATTGAGGTCAAGAACCCGACCGCGACGATTGAGCATGAGGCAACGACCTCGAAGATCAGCGAGGACCAGTTGTTCTACGCGATGTCGCGCGGCCTCGATCAGGAGGCGGCGGTCGCGCTGATCGTCAACGGATTTGCGCGCGAAGTGCTGAAGCAGCTGCCGATGGAGTTCGCCGTCGAGGCGCAGAAGCTGCTCGGAATCAGTCTGGAAGGAAGCGTTGGATAGTGCTGCACATTGAAGACCTCCACGCCACCGTCGCCGACAAGCCGATCCTGAACGGCGTGTCGCTCGATGTGCCGGCGGGTGAAGTGCATGCGATCATGGGCCCGAACGGGTCGGGCAAGTCGACGCTCGCCTACGTGCTTGCGGGGCGTCCCGGATATGAGGTGAGCGAAGGCGGCGCAACATTCAACGGCAGGGACCTGCTCGCCATGGAACCGCACGAGCGCGCGGCGGCGGGGCTGTTCCTCGGCTTCCAATATCCGGTCGAGATCCCCGGCATCTCCTATCTTCAATTCCTGCGCGAAAGCCTCAATTCGCAGCGCCGTTCCCGGGGCGAGGCGGAGCTCGGCGGCGGCGAGTTCATCAAGCTCGCCAAGAGCCAGGCCGCGCTTCTCGGCATGGATGCGGAGATGCTGAAGCGGCCGGTGAATGTCGGCTTCTCGGGCGGTGAGAAGAAGCGCGCCGAGATGGTGCAGATGGGCATCATGAGCCCGAAGTTCGCGGTTCTCGACGAAACGGACAGCGGGCTCGACATCGATGCGCTGAAAGCCGTTGGCGCCGGCATCAACCGCATCATGCGCGCACCCGACAAGGGTGTGCTGCTGATCACCCACTATCAACGGCTGCTCGATTATGTGGAGCCCGACAAGGTGCACGTGCTGCGTAGCGGCCGCATCGAGCGTAGCGGCGGTCCCGAGCTGGCGCTCGAGCTCGAGCGCGAAGGTTATGCGGAGGCCGAAGCGTGACGGCGCCCTTCCCTACCCACAAGCAGGAGGAATGGCGCTACGCCGACCTCGAAGCATTGCAGCCCGTCTGGGAGCAGTTCGCGGAACCGGTGACGCTCACTGTCGGTGCGGGCGAGCAGCTTGAAGAGATATGGCTACCGGTCGCCGACGACGTTCAATTGCGCCGCGTCCAGATTGCCCTTGGCGAAGGCGCGAAGGCGCGCATTTTCGCGCTCAATACTGCGCCGGTTTACGGCCGCATCGAACTTGAAGTCAGCCTTGCGGAAGGTGCCGACTTCGAGCTTTACGCCGCGAACATCGGCGGCGGCCTTTCGACCAACGAAATCGTCACCAGCGTGAAGCATGTCGGCCCCGGAGGCCGCTCGCGACAGGTGATCCGCTCCGTACTCAACGGCAAGGCCGTCGGATCCTATCTCGGCAAGGTCGATGTCGCACCCGGCGCGCAGAAGACGGACGGCGAGCAGTCGGTGAAAGCCATGCTCCTCGACCGCGGAGCGACGGCCAATTGCAAGCCCGAGCTCGAAATTTTCGCGGACGACGTGAAGTGCGCGCACGGGGCGACGGTCGGCGAGCTTGACGCGATGCAATTATTCTACGCTGAAAGCCGCGGCCTCGATCCCGCGGGTGCGCGGGCGCTACTGCTCGAAGGCTTCGTCATGGGGCTTTGGGACAGCGCGAAGGAATCGGACGCGATTTGTGAGACCGCCCGCGAAGCATTGAGGAGGGTCGTGTGAACGCTCCCGCTCGCATCAATTCCGCGCTCAATGTCCGCGACCAATTCCCGGCCATCGAAAACTGGCACTATCTCGACAGCGCAGCGACGGCGCAGAAGCCGCAGGCAGTGATCGATGCCATCACGGAAGCCTATGCGCGCGACTACGCGACCGTGCATCGCGGCGTGTACCAGCGCTCGTCCGAAATGACCGGTCGCTATGAGGACGCGCGCGCCGCGGCATCGGGCCTCATTGGCGGACGGGCAAACGAAGTCGTCTTCACCCGCGGCGCGACGGAAGCGATCAACCTGGTCGCGCGGTCGCTGCCCAAGGAAGGCCGCACCCGCGTCCTCCTGTCGAGGCTGGAGCATCATAGCAACATCGTACCGTGGCAACTCGCGGGCTACGAAGTCGATGCTGCCCCACTAACCGACGACGGCCAGGTCAATCTCGACGCGGCCGAGGCCCTGTTGACCGAAGAGCATCGCGTCGTGGCGTTAGCGCATGTGTCGAACGTGCTCGGCTCCGTGCTCGACGCAAAGCGCGCGGCGGAGATCGCGCATTCGAAAGGTGCGTTGCTGCTGCTCGACGGCTGCCAGGCCGTGCCGCGAATGCCAGTCGATGTCGCTGCCTTCGGTGCGGATTTCTACGCGTTCTCGGCGCACAAGCTCTACGGCCCGACCGGTATCGGCGCTCTTTGGGGCCGCGCCGACGTGCTTAACTCGCTTCCGCCCTGGCAAGGCGGCGGGTCGATGATCGACCGCGTTACCTTTGAGGAAACGACCTACCTCGACGCCCCGATGCGCTTCGAGGCCGGCACACCGCACATCGTCGGCGCGATCGGGCTGCACGCTGCCGTCGACTGGATCGGAAAGCTCGGCCTCGACGCGGTCCACGCGCACGAATGCGCCCTCGTCGCGGAGACTCGTTCGAAGCTCTCAAACATCCCGGGAGTGACGCTTTACGGGCCCGAGGACAGCGCCGGGATCGTCAGCTTCAACGTCGATGGCGTGCACGCGCACGACACCGCCACCATATTGGACGACGCGGGCGTTGCGGTCCGCGCCGGGCACCATTGCGCGCAGCCGCTGATGGACTGGCTCGGCGTCGCCGCAACTGCGCGCGCGAGCTTCGCGGCGCATAGCGACAGCTCGGACATCGACGCCCTGGTGCGCGGGATCAAGCAAGTGAAGCGGATTTTCGGATGAACGAGGAGCGCAAGATCGAGACGGAAGAGGTGGAAGCGGTGGCGCCGCCGGCCCGCGCTCGGGTCACGCCCGAGTTCGAACGGAAGAAGGACTATCTCGCCGGCTTTCTCGCCGGAGAAGCGAAGGACGAATCGAACGGCGGCGCGGGCAGCGATCTGCAGGCTTCCGTGGTCGAGGTCCTGAAATCGATCTACGACCCCGAAATCCCCGTCGATATCTACGAGCTGGGCCTCATCTATGGTGTCGACATCAGCGAAGATGGAGACGCCACCATCACCATGACACTGACGACACCCCACTGCCCCGTTGCGGAATCGCTTCCGCAAGAGGTCGAGCTGCGAGCGATGTCGGTGCCGGGAATTCGCGACGCGGTCGTCAATCTTGTCTGGGATCCGCCATGGGACCCGTCGAAGATGAGCGACGAAGCAAGACTAGAATTGGGAATGCTGTGAACAAGGAAACGAAGCTCCGCGCTCACCCCGCCGCGATCATCCTCACTCCCACGGCGGAAGCGCGGATCGCGGAACTGATGGCTCGCGCGCCTGAAGGCGCTGTCGGCGTGAAGCTATCGACACCGCGCCGCGGCTGTTCGGGCCTCGCTTATTCGGTCGATTACGTGACCGAGGAACAGCCGTTCGATGAGAAGATCGAGACGCCCGGCGGCACTTTCTACGTGGACGGAGCCTCGGTCCTCTATCTCATCGGCTCGACCATGGACTGGCGCGAGGACGATTTCGCGGCTGGATTCGTGTTCGACAATCCGAATGCCAAGGGCGCCTGCGGCTGCGGTGAAAGCTTCACCGTCTAGGCCAAGAGTGCTAGGGGATTTCGCGAAAGGAGAGTGAGAAATGCTCCTCTTCGCGGTGACCCTGATGGCAGCGTCGCTGCCGGCGGCGGCTGCGCCGGTCACGACCAACACGTCCCAGACCAAGTGCCCGCGCACCACCAGCTACTATGCCTGGCAGCGCGATAAGCCACTAACGCCCAAGAAGCTCACGGAGCTTCCGCCCGCCACGGGCTACATGGCCGTCTACCGCCAGATCGGCGGCTGCGAATATCCGATGACCGTTGTCGAGTATCGGCGCGGAGGCCGCCGCTAGACCAGTGCACGCAAGCCGAAAGGGGATTCGGCCATGTCACGTTCGATCACCATGCTCTTCGCGATCATTTGCTACGCGATCTTCTTTGCGACCTTCCTTTATCTCATCGTTTTCGTCGGCGACCTTCGCTTCGCAACGCTGACCGTCGACGTCGGGCCGGAATCTCCGCCGCTGACGGCGGCAATCATCGACGTCGCGCTGATCGCCTTGTTCGGACTGCAGCACAGCGTGATGGCGAGGCCGGCGTTCAAGGCGAAATGGACGAAGATCATTCCGCCGCCGGCCGAGCGTAGCTTCTATGTCCTGGCGGCAAGCATTGCCCTGATCATCCTGTTCCTCGCCTGGCGGCCGATCGACACGATCGTCTGGAACGTCAGGAACCCTGCGCTGCAGATGCTGATCTGGGCCGTGTTCTGGATCGGCTGGGCGACCGTCCTCGTCAGTACTTTCCTGATCAATCATTTCGAGCTCTTCGGCCTTCAGCAGGCCTGGCTGCACGTCCGCGGCCGCGAGGCTGACAAGCCGGAGCTACGCCAACCCTTCTTCTACAAATGGGTTGCACACCCGCTCTACGCAGGCTTTCTCCTCGCCTTCTGGGCAGCGCCGGAAATGACCGCGGGACATCTCCTCCTGGCCGCCGGCGTCTCCGTCTACATGCTGATCGCCATCCGATACGAGGAGCGCGACCTCACCAACTATTTCGGTGAGGATTACAGCCGTTATCGTGCGAGCGTCGGCGGATTGATCCCTCGTTTCAGGCGAGGACGCGCCTGACGCATTTGCCGCTCGGCTGAAAGCGGCTAGGGCGGCGCGCGATATGGACGCGCGCTTCGCCCACATCCGCGACTGGATCTTCGATCTCGACAATTGCCTATACCCAGCCGGCAGCCGCCTGTTCGAGCTGATCGACCAGCGCATGACGGCCTATATCGAGCGGTTGCTGGACGTCGATGCGGTTGAGGCACGCCGCGTTCAGAAGATGCACTTCCACGGATCAGGAACCACGCTCGCGGGCCTGATGAAGCATCACAATGTGGACCCGCATCATTTCATGGGCGAGGTTCATGACATCCCGCTGGATCGCCTTGCGCGCGACGACCGCCTCGTGAGCGCGCTGACCCGCCTGCCCGGCCGAAAGTTCATCCACACGAACGGCAATGCCGAATATGCCTGGAAGGTGCTCGATCGCCTCGGCGTCGCCGCCGACATCGACCATCTGCACGACATCTTCGCCGCCGACCTGACGCCGAAGCCCGAGCTCCATGGCTACCGCAAGCTGCTGGAGCAGTTCGATATCGAACCCGCCAAAGCGCTCATGGTCGAAGACATGGTCCGCAATCTCGCGCCCGCAAAGCAGCTGGGGATGACGACAGTATGGGTCGACAATGGCTCTGAACGCGGCAACCACGGTTATGACGAAGCGATCGTCGATGTCCGCGTGACTGATGTCGGCGAATGGCTCGATAGCATCCTGGGGGACGAACAATGACGAGTGAATTGCAGGCGATCGTCGAGCGCGCCTGGGAAGAGCGCGATGGAATTGGCGCCGGCACCAAGGGCGAAGTCCGGCAAGCGGTCGACAGCGCCATCGCTGCCCTCGACAGCGGCGAGGCTCGGATTGCCGAGAAGCAAGGCGACGGCTGGACGGTCCACCAATGGCTCAAGAAAGCGGTCCTTCTCTCCTTCCGGCTCAATCCGATGGAGGCGATCGCCGGCGGTCCCGGCGGCGCGCACTGGTGGGACAAGGTCCCGTCAAAATTCGCCGGCTGGGGCGAAAGCGAGTTCGCGACCGCCGCTTTTCGCGCGGTGCCCGGTGCGATCGTCCGCCGCGGCGCCTTCATCGCACCCAATGCCGTGCTGATGCCGAGCTTCGTCAACATCGGCGCGCGGGTCGGCGAGGGAACGATGGTCGACACCTGGGCGACGGTCGGCAGCTGCGCCCAGATCGGCAGCAACGTCCACATCTCCGGCGGCGCTGGAATCGGCGGTGTCCTTGAGCCGCTACAGGCCGGGCCCGTGATCATCGAGGACGATTGCTTCGTCGGTGCCCGTTCCGAAGTCGCGGAAGGCGTGATCGTCGAGCGCGGATCGGTGCTTTCGATGGGCGTCTTTCTCGGAGCCTCGACGAAGATCGTCGACCGGGCGAGTGGCGAGGTCCACTACGGCCGCGTTCCTGCATATTCGGTCGTCGTACCCGGCAGCCTGCCGGGCAAGGACGGCGGCCCCGGGCTCGCCTGCGCGGTGATCGTGAAGCGGGTCGACGAGCGCACGCGCTCCAAGACCAGCATCAACGAGCTGCTTCGCGACTAAGCATAAGCTGAACTTATTACCCCTGAGGGGGCATTTGTTGGCGTGCTTATGGCCCTAGCCGGTATTTCCGTCCGGCTATGAAACCCATCGATCCCCAGTCGTTCGACCGCAAGCTGCCGGATGCCGCGAAGCCGCTGGCGCGCGAAGATGCGCACGTGATCCGCGCTCAGATGAACCGCAACGACTGGCTGATCCTCGGCATCCTCGCCGTGATCTGGGGCGGAGCCTTCTTCTTCATTGGCGTCGCCGTCCGGCACGTGCCGCCGCTGACCTATGTCTGGCTGCGACTGACGATCGCCGCGGTGGCGATGTGGGGATATCTCTATTTCAAGGGCGAGAAGCTCGGCCTCCCCGCACGCGCCTGGGGCTCGATCCTCCTCCTCGCGCTCCTTAACAATGCGCTTCCCTTCACCCTGTTCGGCTGGGGGCAAACACATATCGCAAGCGGCCTCGCGTCGATCCTAAACGCGACCACGCCGATCTGGGGCGTGCTGGTTGCGCATTTCCTTACCCACGACGAGCGCATGACCCCGCGCAAGATCGCCGGAGTCCTCCTCGGATTCGGTGGAGTGGCGATGATGATAGGCCCCGCGCTGCTGGCGAACATCGGAACCAGCGGCCTTGCGCAACTTGCGTGCGTCACCGCTTCTCTCAGCTATGCCCTCGCAGCCGTCTGGGCGCGCCGCTTCCGCCGCCAAGGCATTTCGCCGCTCAGCGTCACGACCGGCCAGCTGACCGCCGGCGCGCTGATGATGCTTCCGATGTCGATGCTGGTCGACAAGCCGTGGACGCACGCCTTTCCGCCGCTGACGGCCTGGGGAGCGATCGCCGCCCTCGCGCTCTTCTGCACGGCCTTCGGCTACGTGCTCTACTTCCGGCTGATCGCGACGTCGGGCGCGACCAACGCCCTGCTCGTGACCTTGCTGGTTCCGCCGGTCGCGATCCTGCTCGGAGCGCTCTTCCTCAACGAAACACTCGCGCCGCAGGACTTCATCGGGCTGGCGCTCATCGCGCTCGGCCTGGCCGCAATCGACGGTCGCGTGCTCAGCCTTTTTGCGGCGAAGCGCCCGCTTCCGCGAGAAGCTTAGCGGCTTCGGCGCTCGTCCAGTCGAGGTCGCCGACGAAGCGCCAGACCTCCTTGCCCTGCGAGTCGTAGAGAATGGTGGTGGGCAGGACGACGTCCGGTCCGATCACACCGGAAAGCCCCATCTTCGGGTCGTGGTAGGCGCCGAGGTCGTGGATGTTCAGCTTCTTAAGGAAAGCGTCGACCGACGGCTGCGGACCTGAGTCCTGGCTGATTGCAACGACACCGAGCCGGCCGTCGACGCGATGAGAGGCAGCGAGCTTATCGAGGGTCGGCAGCTCCTTCACGCATGGCGCGCACCATGTCGCCCAGAGATTAACCAGCACCGGCACGCCGCGGAACTTCGCCAGCGTGATCGGCGTCCCATCAGGCGTCTTGAACTCGGCCTCCGGCGCAGCTTCGCCCTTGTGGTCGCGGTGCACACCCTTGATCCCCACTTCGCCGGCCGGAGCCGCGGCTGTTTCATTGGATGGGGCCTGTTCTTGCGACGCCGACTGACGGCAGGCCGCGAGGGCGAGAATTGCAAGGATCAGCTGAGTCTTTCGCATGACTGACGCCGATACGGTCCGGCCATAAGCCCGGCAAGCTGGCGAAAGGCGGGTGAAGCGGCTAGTTCGGGCTGGATGAAGGGCATGCGGATTCTTTTGATGGCGGGAGCAGCCGCGCTCGCCTCCTGCGGACGCCAGGCGGAGCTGAAGCCCCCGCCCGGCCACGCAATGCCGGTGAAGCCGCTGATGGCTCGCGCCACGCCAACCGTCGATCAGCTCCTGACTCCGCCCGGCTATACCCGACCCGACCGTGTCGACGAGCTAGTCAAAAAGTCGAGGCCTCGCGTGTCGGATCCGTTCGACCTTCCGCCGGCTAGCGGCGGCGTCGCGCCGTCGCTTCCCGCGGGCACGGATCCGGCGACCGTTCCGACCAATACGACCTCCATCACTCCAGGAGAGTAGATGCCCACTCGCGTTCGCAAGGCGGTGTTTCCCGTCGCCGGCCTCGGCACCCGCCTGCTCCCCGCCACGAAAAGCATTCCCAAGGAGATGATCACGGTCGTCGACCGTCCGCTCATCCAATATGCCGTCGACGAGGCGCGCGAGGCGGGAATAGAGCAGCTGATCTTCGTTACCGGCCGCGGCAAGTCCGCCCTCGTCGATTACTTCGACCAGGCGTTCGAACTCGAAACCACGATGCGCGACAAGGGCAAGAGCCTGGATATCCTAAAGCCGTCCAACGCGCGCTTCGGCGAGGTCATCACGGTCCGCCAGCAGCAGCCGCTCGGGCTTGGTCATGCGGTCTGGTGCGCGCGCGATATCGTGGGCGACGAGCCGTTCGCAGTGCTCCTTCCGGACGAACTGATGTACGCCAAGCCGAACTGCCTGGAGCAAATGGTCGAGGCTTATGAGAAGGTCGGCGGCAATGTCGTCGCAGCCCTCGAGGTCCCGGACAACGAAACGCACAAATATGGCGTGATCGATCCCGGCGCGACCGACGGCCGACTGACAGAGATCAGAGGTCTGGTCGAGAAGCCGAAGCCGGGCACTGCGCCCTCCAACCTCATGCTGCCGGGACGATACATCCTGCAGCCGGATGTCATGCGTGCGCTCGACGACCAGGAACGCGGCGCCGGGGGTGAGATCCAGCTGACTGACGCCATGGCGAAACTGATCGGCAAGCAGCCGTTCCACGCTTTCCGCTTCGAGGGCGAGCGCTACGATTGCGGCAGCGCTGCGGGGTTCGTGATCGCCAATCTTGCGATGTCGCTGGAGCGGAGCGACGTCGGCCCCGCCATCCGCGAGTTCATCGCCGGGCTTTAGCGAGCTCCTCGCGCAATTCGCCAATCTGGATCGCCCGCTGGACGACCCGCGCGTCGAGCGTCGCATTGTCTTCCTGCAGGCGCTTGAATGTCCGCGCCCGGTCGATCCGGCGGTCGATGCGCGCGAACAGCACCTCGAAATGGAACGGTTTCAGGATGACGTCGTCGGCGCCGGCTTCATAGGCCCTGACCGCGCCCTTCGGGTCCGATTTGCCAGTGATCAGCATCACCGGGATGTCGTTCCACTGCACTTCCCCGCGAATCGCGCGCGCCAACTCTGCACCGCTCATCCGGTCCATGATTAGCTCGGCCAGGACCAGGTCGACGGGCAAGCGATACATTTCCGCGATCGCTCCCGACCCGCAGTCCGCCGTCGTCACCCGATAGCCATGCTCCGAGAGGCGCCGCGCCATCACACCGAGGTTCGTGCGGTTCGGCTCGACCACAAGAATCCGCGGACGCTCGTCTGCGGTGGTGGGGTAGCGGATCTCCATCCCATCCGGGCTACGCAATAATGGTTAACGCCGACTTAGAGCTTAGGGCAGCAGCTCGACGTCCCAATAGAGATAATCGCGCCAGCTATCGTGGAGGTAATTGGGCGGAAACGCCCGGCCATGCTCCTGCAGCTGCCACGTAGTCGGACGGATCGGCTCAAGGTGCGGATGCATGTGCGCTTCAGCCGGCGTGCGGCCGCCCTTGCGCAAATTGCATGGAGCACAGGCGGTCGCGACATTCTCCCAAGTGGTGCGTCCGCCGTAGGCGCGCGGGATGACGTGGTCGAACGTCAGCTCCTTGCGCGTCCCGCAATAGACGCACTGGAATTTGTCGCGAAGGAACAGGTTGAACCGGGTGAATGCGGGATATTCGTTGGGCCGCACATAGTCGCGAAGCGCGATGACGCTCGGCAACTTCAGGGAGATGCTCGGGCTATGCACCTCCCGGTCGTAATGCGCCACGATATCGACGCGCTCGAGGAACATCGCTTTGATCGCCGTCTGCCAGGGCCACAGCGACAGCGGATAGTAGGACAAAGGTGTGTAGTCGGCGTTCAGCACCAATGCCGGGCAGCTCTCGGGGTGGCGGATCAGCTCAGGATGATACATGCGAGCGACAACAGCCTTTCGTTCGGTTCGAACCGAACTGCTGCTCCCCGGCCCCGTCGCACTCAAGGAGGAGAGGGCGGTGCGGCCCGTCTTCCCTTGTTGCCCACCGGATGCCACCCCGGCGTGACATGCCTATGACACCACTTTCAGTGACTCAGCGTCAAGAGTCCTTTCGGCAACACTACCAATGATCGTTACCCGATTCGCGCCTTCGCCGTCCGGACGGCTTCATCTCGGCCATGCTTTCAGCGCCGCGATCGGGCATGCGCGGGCGCGCGGCGGGCGGGGCAGGTTCCGCCTGAGGATCGAGGATCTCGACCAGACGCGCTGCCGACCCGAGTTCGTGGGCGGGATCTTCGAGGACTTGCGTTGGCTCGGGCTCGACTGGGACGATCCGGTCCTCGTGCAGTCGGAACGAACGGACGCTTACGAGGGTGCGCTCGATGATTTGAGGGCACGCGGACTGACGTTCGCCTGCTTCTGCACGCGGGCCGACATTGCACAGTCGATGACCGCGCCGCACGGCGATGCGGCGACGTCTTACCCCGGCACGTGCCGCAACCTACCGGACGATCCCGAGCGGCGTGCAACGACGCCGCATTGCTGGAGGTTGCACTCGGCGAAGGCACTGGACCAGGCCGGACTGCCGAGTTGGACAGAGGCCGACGGTTCAACCTTCAGCGGGAACGCGCGCGACATTGGCGACGCAATCCTCGCGCGAAAAGACGCGCCTGCCTCGTATCATCTCTCCTGCGTCGTCGACGATGCTGAGAGCGGCGTCACGATGGTCATCCGCGGCGCCGACCTCCGCCCCTCGACGCCGATCCAGCGGCTGCTTCAGTCCCTGCTCGGCCTACCCGAACCGACCTACCTGCATCATCCGCTGGTGACCCACGAGGACGGACGCCGGCTCGCCAAGCGCGACCTCGCACCGACACTGGCCTCAATGAGAGAAGCCGGCACGGACGGCCCGACGCTGGTCGCCTACCTGCTCGCGGGCAAGCTTCCTCTTGGTTTCGCTTTTCGCGACGAGTAGAGCCTCGCGCCATGACACCGATCCTGATGATCCTGCTGATCCTCGCCATGGCTGCCACGGCCTATGTCCTTGTGCGGGGCGTGATTGCGATGGCCTCCGGCAAGGATGTGACCGGCGAGAAGCAGCAGGACTGGATGCGCAAGCGCGTGCTGTTCCAGGCTATCGCGATCGTCATCGTCATCCTGATCCTGGTCGTCGCCGGCTCCTCGGGCCGATAGGCTTGGTCAAGCTCAACAAGATCTACACTCGGACAGGGGACGGCGGCACGGCCGGCCTCGTTGACGGTAGCCGCGTCAGCAAGTCGAGCCTGCGCATGACGGCGATCGGTGAGATCGATGAGGCCAATGCGGCGATCGGTGTCGCCGTAGCCGCGCTTCACGACCAGGCCATCGAATTGCGCCTGCTCGAGATCCAGAACGACCTGTTCGACCTCGGCGCGGACGCCGCGACGCCGGGCGAAGTACAGGGCGCGCTTCGGATCGTAGGCAGCCAGGTCGAGCGGCTGGAAGCGGAGATCGACGCGATGAACGCGATGCTGGAGCCGCTGACCAGCTTCATTCTCCCCGGCGGCTCGCCCGGCGTCGCCGCGCTTCACCTCGCCCGCACGATCGTCCGCCGTGCCGAGCGCGCCGCTGTTGCGCTCAACGAGGCGGAGCCGGTGAATGCCTTCTTGATCGCTTACCTCAACCGCTTGTCGGACCATCTTTTCGTCGCCGCGCGTTTTGTCGCTGCAGGCGAAGGAGGAGATGTGCTCTGGACACCGGGGAAGTCGCGGGGCGACTAACCGCAGAAGCGGAACATTTCGCGAACTTTGCCCTTTTCCCGACATTGGTTTCGTGGCAGGGGAGCGCGCGATGGCGACCCAAGCTCATCTAGAGCCCGCCGAAAGTCTCGCGCAGCGCCTGTTCGCAACGCGTAAGCTGACGCTCGACCTCGCCGCGCCGCTCAGCGATGCGGACGCGACAATCCAACCGTTCCCCGACGCCTCCCCGGCAAAGTGGCATCTTGCCCATACGACCTGGTTCTTCGAGACCTTCATCCTGCGAGACCATGTCGCGAGCTACCGGCCGTTCGACGAACGCTACGCCTTCCTGTTCAACAGCTACTACGAGGCGGAAGGCCCCCGACATGCGCGGCCCCATCGCGGGATGCTCAGCCGGCCGTCGCTCGATGAGGTCCGCGACTACCGGTCCCATGTCGACCAGGCGCTCGAGCGGGCAATGCCGTCTCTCTCCGCGCCCGCGCTCGAACTGATCGAGCTCGGAATCAATCACGAGCAGCAACATCAGGAGCTATTCCTCACCGATATCCTGGCGACCCTCGCCGAAAATCCGATCGAGCCCGCCTATGGCGTACTTCCGGCTCCGGCCTGCTTCGCGGTCGAGCCGCTGACCTTCCACCCGGGTCGCGAAGGCATCGTCGAGATCGGCGCACCGGACCATGGTTTTACGTTCGACTGCGAGGGTCCGCGTCATCGCGTTTTCCTCAATGCTCACCGCCTCGCGAACCGTCGCGTCACAAATGGCGAATGGCGAGAATTCATCAGCGACGGCGGATATCGCACGCCGACTCTGTGGCTGTCCGACGGATGGGCCTGGGTTCAGGAGCAGGACATTGGCCGACCACTCTATTGGAGGGACGACGAAACGGAGTTTACCTTGGGCGGACGCCGCGAGATCGATTGGGCCGCTCCCGTTGCCCACGTCAGCCATTATGAGGCCGACGCTTTCGCCCGCTGGGCGGGAGCGCGCCTCGCTACAGAGGCCGAGTGGGAAGGCTTCGCCGCGTCCGTCGACCCCATGATGGGCAACCAGCTGGACGAGGCGGGCGCCGTGGTACCTCGGCCCGGCGGGGGCATGTTCGGCGATGTCTGGGAATGGACTCAAAGCGCCTACCTCGCCTACCCCGGCTTCGCGACCGCCAGGGGCGCGGTCGGCGAATATAATGGCAAGTTCATGTCGGGGCAGATGGTGCTGAAGGGTGCCAGCTGCGCAACGGCGCGAGGGCATAGCCGAGCCTCTTACCGCAACTTCTTCACGCCCGCCGTGCGCTGGCAATTCACGGGGGTCCGCCTTGCTCAAGACGCTTGATCCTCAGATTGTCGCCTTCCGCGACGACGTGCTTGCCGGCCTTTCGGCGCCGATCGCGGCCATCCCGGCTCGCTGGCTCTACGACCATCGCGGCTCGGAGCTGTTCGACGAAATCACAAGGCTGCCCTCTTATTATCCGACCCGCACCGAGACCGGGATCTTTCATTCGATCATGGACGACATTGCGAGCCGCGTACCCAAGGGCGCGGCGGTCGTGGAGTTCGGGGCGGGGTCTCAGACCAAGACGCCGATCCTCCTCGAGGCAATCGCGCCGGCTGCTTACATCCCGGTCGACATTTCCGGAGATTATCTGGAGCAGAGCGCCGCCGACCTGCAGCGTCGTTTTCCCAGGGTCGAAGTCATTCCCGTTGTCGCCGACTTTGCGCGGCCGTTCACCTTGCCCGGCGGCATCGACCATCTGCCGAAGCTCGGCTTCTTCCCCGGATCGACAATCGGCAACTTCGTGCCCGGGAGCGCGACCGACCTGCTGCGCCAATTCCGCACCTTGCTCGGTCCAGGATCGCAGCTGCTCATCGGCATGGATCGGGTGAAGCCGGTCCAGCGCCTGATCGCCGCCTATGACGATCCGGAAGGCGTCACTGCGCAGTTCACCCTGAACCTCCTCACCCGCATCAATCGGGAGCTCGATGGAGACATCGACGTCGATGCCTTCAGGCACGAAGCTCGCTGGAACGACATATTGTCGCGTATCGAGATCCATTTGGTTGCACGTCGCGACGTCAGCTTCTCCGTAGGAGGGCGATCCTTCTCCGTCGTTCGGGGTTCATCGATCCACGTCGAGAACAGCCACAAATATGGCCAGCGCGGCGGCCGCGTCCTGCTTCTCGCCGGTGGCTGGACGCCGCTCGTCGAATGGTCAGACCCCGCCGGTGACTTCGCAGAAATCCTGGCAATGGCTGAGCCGGAGAGGTTTGCGCCGTAACGACCGCCCGGCTAAGCCCGCCTCATGCTCATTGCCCTCGTCGACATTGCAAACCTGCTGCTCAGCGTCGTCACCTGGATCATCATCATCCAGGTCATCCTCAGCTGGCTGTTCGCCTTCAACGTGCTCAACACCGGCTCGAACGGGGTTCGGCAGTTCGCCATGGCGATCGACCGCATTACGGCGCCGCTTTATCGGCCCATCCGCAGGATCATGCCGGACTTCGGCGGGATCGATTTCTCGCCTTTGGTCATCCTGATCCTCATCCAGGTGCTGAAGAAGCTGCTTCAGGGCGTCGTCATCCAATATTACGGCGTCTGATGACGGCGAAGCGGATCGACGGGAAAGCGGCAGCCCAGACGATCCGTGATCGGGTCGGCGCTCTTGCCGCCCGCTTCGAGGGCGCCACCGGCCGAGCGCCCGGCCTCGCGACGGTGCTGGTCGGCGAAGACCCGGCAAGCGCGGTCTACGTCCGATCCAAGAACCGCGCGACCGCGGAAGCCGGCATGGTCAGCGTCGCGCGCAATCTGCCCGACACGATCAGCGAGAGCGAACTTCTGCAACTGGTCGCCGATCTCAATGCTGACGATCGGGTCGACGGCATCCTCGTCCAGCTTCCGCTTCCTGCGCAGATCGACGCAGCCCGCGTCATCGAGACGATCGATCCCGCGAAGGATGTCGACGGGTTTCACCCCATCAATGCAGGAAGGCTGGCGACGGGCCTCTCGTCCCTCGTGCCGTGCACGCCTTTCGGCTGCCTCCATCTGCTGAAGCAGGAGCTCGGCAGCCTCAGCGGCCTCGACGCCGTCGTGATCGGCCGGTCGAACATCGTCGGTAAACCAATGGCGCAGCTCCTGATCGGGGAAAGTGCAACGGTGACCGTCGCGCACTCGCGCACCCGGGATCTGCCTGACGTCGTCCGGCGTGCTGATATCGTCGTCGCCGCCGTCGGCCGGCCCGAGATGGTTCGCGGCGACTGGATCAAGCCGGGCGCGACGGTCATCGACGTCGGCATCAACCGCGTTCCGACCGATGACGGCAAGGGCCGTCTCGTTGGCGACGTCGCTTACGAAGAAGCCGCTGAGGTCGCTGCCGCCATCACGCCTGTTCCCGGCGGCGTCGGCCCCATGACGATCGCCATGCTCATGCGGAACACCCTGGTCGCCGCGCATCGACGCGCCGGCCTCGAAGACCCGGAGGGATTATGATCATAGCCTTGTTGCTTGCCGCCACGGCTGCCCCTGCCGCCAAGGCTCCGGCCATGACTGCGGTCGATGCCGAACTCGCTTTCGCGCGCGACGCGAAAAAGATCGGGCAGTGGAGCGCGTTTCGCAAATGGTCCGATCTCGACGCGGTCATGTTCACTCCGCAGGCTGTCTGGGCCCACACCTTCCTCGAGCCGCTGAAGGATCCGCCCAACGCGATCAGCTGGCGCCCCGTGCACAGTTTCGTCTCGTGCGACGGGAGGATGGCAGTCAACACTGGACCGTGGTTCAAACAGGACGGAACGGTCGGCGGCTATTTCACGACCGTCTGGCAGCGCACACCGCGCGGCTGGCGGTGGGTCTATGACGGAGGCGGACCGTCGAGCGATCCGGCGCCCAGGGTCAAACCCCAGACGCATCGCGCCGCCTGCTCCAAGGCGCCGGGCGCACCGATCATCCCGCCGCCGCCCTTGTCGGACAAGAAGGCCCGCACCACGCCCGAAGACAATGGCCGCGGCCAGTCCGCCGACAAGACGCTCGGTTGGGACTGGAAGGTCGACAAGGACGGAGGCCGCACGTTCCGGGTCTATCAGTGGAAGGGCGGCACCTACGGGCAGGTCATCGTCAACGACATTCCGGCGCCTCCCGCAAAATGATCGAACTCTTCGGCTCGGCGCTCGTCACCTTCCTGGTGATCATCGATCCGCCGGGCTGCGCGCCCATTTTCGCAAGCCTCACACGGGGTACGCCGCCGGCACATCGGCGCGCGATGGCGATCCGCTCGTCGCTGATCGCCTGGGCCATCTTGATGTTCTTCGCCTTGCTCGGCCGGCCGATGCTTCACGCACTCGGAATCAGCCTAGCGAGCTTCCGGATCGCGGGCGGCATCATGCTGTTCATGATCGCGCTCGACATGGTGTTCGAACGGCGGACCGCGCGGCGCGAAAGCCGCGCCAATGCGATCGAGGGCACGCCCGAAGCCGAGGACATCAGCGTCTTCCCGATGGCCATCCCTATGATCACCGGACCGGGCTCGATCGCCAGCGCCATGCTGTGGGTCTCGCGGGCGGAAACGACCACCCATGTCATCGTCGTCCTTGCCGCAATCACGACCGTGATGCTCCTGACGATGTTCACCCTGCTCGCCGCCGGGCCCCTGATGCGGCTGATCGGCGAAAAGCTGGAGGCGATGATTACGCGGATCCTCGGCGTCATCCTCGCCGCGCTGGCAGCTCAGTTCATCGTAGACGGCTTGAAGCAGAGCTTCCCGCACGCGCTCGGCTAGGTCAGCCGACCACCTTCCACATCCGGTACGGCGAGTCCTTCCGAAGCGCGACGGGGACCAGCCAGCTCGGCACCTGCCCGCGCTGCAGCTGCGCGTAAAAGCCCTTCGGCGTCTCGGCCATGAAGATCGTGGTGGTCGAGCTGTTCGGGCAGCTCAGCACGTAGTTCGCGCGATATTTGGCGGCGAGCGCATGGGCCTGATCGGCCGAACCGCGCCAGAAGTTCATGATGTCCGCAATCTGAGGGCCGTTGCGGTGGTAGGGACCGGTGATCGCGTCATGATGCGTCACCGCAATGAGCCGCGGCCCAAGGTCGACGAAGGTGATGACCACGCCCCGCGGCTGAAGCGCCACCGGCCTCAATCCCCACATCGTCCCGCAAAGCCGATTTGCGCGACCGATCTCGATGTCACGCGGCTTGGCTTGGGCTTCCGGAATGAAATCGAGCACCAGCGGCACGGCCGCACCTGCGCCGACAAGGAAGACCAGGGTGGCGCCGAGGACCCGGGCTACGCTGTTGGAGCTTCTCCAGAATTTCGGAAGAAGGAACCAGATGATCCCAGCGCCGCCGACGACGGCCATCATCTGCGCCGCGGGGCCGGTCCTCGTCTGCCACAACAGCAGCAGTCCAGCGGCGATGCCCGGCGCGGCGGCGCCGATCACCCGCCGCCGAACTTCGGGGTCCTTGCGCCGCAGCCAGATCGTGAGCGCCCAACCGATCGCACCAGTGATGGGAACGGCCACGACCAGCGTCGCGATGCGCCAGCCGTGCATCCAGACCGGCCGCGCCTCCTTGACGTGGCTGAGCCACAATTTTTCCACTTCCGGCGAAACGCCTTCGAGCCGCTGCAGGCAATGGGGCCAGGTCAGTGCGTGGAACGCGGCAACAACCAGTCCCGCTAGGAGCGCAAGGAGCAGCCGACGCTTCCAGTCCGCCGGCGACAGCCACGCGAGGACGAACAGCAACGCGCTGCCGATCAACGCATCCGACAGCCAGACTGGCGAAAGTGCGTCGCAAACCGCGTTCCAATTGTCGTTGGAGGCGAACACCAGGAAGGCGAAGGCCGTCCCGCCACCAAGGGACACGGCGTAAGCGCGCAGTCGCTCGCGCTCGTCCGCATCGTCGACCCAGAACAGGGCCATCGCCGCCCCGGCCAGGGCCAGATAGATCAGCATCTCCAGCCCGATCGCGAGCGAGAGCGCTGTCGCGATCCCCAGGGTCAGCCCCCCTCTCACGCGTTTCGGATCGGCAATCGCCGAAACCGCGAGCGCGAGAAGGGCAAGCTGCCAGCCGTGGTGATCGATACGCTCGGGCATGAACATGCCGTTGGTCGATCCCGCGAAGATCAGGGTAAGAAAGGCGAGCGGGTAAGCGGTCGTGCCCAGCAGGCGCCTTGCCGTCAGTGCAAGCGAGAAGAGAAGCAGCAGGTACGGAAGTAGCGGCGCAATCGCGACCGCCCAACGTTCAGCGGCAGCTCCTCCGAGAAACGGCCGCAAGCCAAGGATCAGCCCGGCGATCGGCAAGTCGACCAGCCGCGACCAGTGGATGTTCGCGCCGATGGGCGGATTCATCCGGTAATCGCGAAGGTCGTACCAGCCCTGACCGTGAAGCCAGGCGCGGACCTGCATGATCCGCATGTTGTCGTCCGTGTCGCCGAGCCCGAACCAGCGGATCTGGCCCCATTTTTGCCAGATGAACCAGGCGCTGAGACCCAGCCAGACAAGAAAGACGATCTCCTTCCACCGGCGCCCGATCAGCTCGAGCGCGCGCCGTTCCCATTCCTCCTCCTTGCCTTGAGCCATTTTTCGGGCTGTAGCCGTTCGACTTCAAACGGCAAGCAGCCGGGGCATGGCAACAAGATTAAACCTTCAACATGAAACGTTCGGGCAGCTGATACGATTTGCAATCGTCGGCTTCTCGCTCGCGATCCTTTATTCGGCCATCTACTGGTACCTTGCGACCTATGTGATGCTGCCGGTCCTTGCAGTAGTGATCGCTTTCCTGGTCGCGGTCAGCATCGGCTTCGTCCTCCACAGCCGCTGGAGCTTCCGCGGACATGGCGCGACCGAGGACCATCGGCTCAAGGTCAAGTTCCTCCTTGTCCAAGGGTCCGGCTTCCTGCTCAACGAGGCCTTCACCTGGCTGCTGACCGGACCGTTGCATGGGCCGACCTGGTGGCCGCTTGTCCCCGCGATCTTCGTGACTCCGCTCGCGACGTTCGCGCTCAACCGCCAGTTGGTTTTCCGCTGATGGAACGGGTCGTCTACCAGCAGATGGCCGAGCTCGACGACCGCCACTGGTGGTATCGAGGGCGCCGGAAAATCATCGCCGACCTGATCCGCCGATACGGACGCGTCCCGGCCGATGCGCAGATCCTCGAGATCGGTTGCGGTACCGGGCACAACCTCGCGATGCTGGCCGGCTTCGGCCATGTCGACGGGCTCGAGCTCGACGACGAAGCGCGCACCATGTCCGAAAAGAGGCTCGGCCGCGCGGTCCTGAGTTCGCCGCTGCCCGAGTTGGCCGATGTTGCCGACCGTCATTACGATCTCATCGGGGCGTTCGACGTGATCGAGCACATCGACGACGACCGCGCTGCGATCGCGTCGATCGCGACGAAGCTGAAGGCTGGCGGAACCTTTGTGATGACGGTTCCCGCGCATCAGTGGATGTGGACGGCGCACGATGTGGTCAATCACCACAAGCGCCGATATTCGCGGCGAGGCCTGAAGGCCCTGTTCGAACAGTCGCCGATGAAACTCGACAAGATCGGCTATTTCAACAGCCTGCTGTTCCCGCTGGCGATCGCCGAGCGCGCGTCGTCAAAGCTGCGCGGAAAGGAAGACGGTGACGTCAGGCTGCCGCCGGCGCCGCTCAACGGCGCGCTCGAGGCGGTCTTCTCCGCCGAGCGTCACTTGGTCGGCCGCTTGCCCCTGACGCCGGGTTTGTCGCTGTTCGCGGTCGCGTCGGCCAGATAACCGAGGCGCGCTTCGGGACGATCTGAGCCCCCGGCAACTTCCTGCACGATATAGAGCGGCCGCTGCTTCGCTTCATTGTAGAGCCGGCCGATATATTCGCCCATCAGCGCCAGCACGAACATCTGCACGGCGCCCAGGACAACGACAACGAGCATCAACGACGTCCAGCCCGGGATGCTGTGCCCTGCGATCCAGGCATAGGCGATGTACAGAACCAGCAGTACCGACAGTCCCGACAGCACAAGGCCGGCATGACTGGCCAGCTTGAGTGGTGCCGAGGAGAATCCCGTCAGCGCATCGAAGGCGAAGCGCATCATCTTGCTCAGCGGATATTTGGTCTCGCCCGCAAAGCGCTCCTGCCGATCGTAAGCGAACGGCACCTGCCGAAAGCCAATCCACGCCACCATGCCGCGGATGAAGCGTGCCTGCTCGGGCATTGCCAACAGCGCATCGAGCGCGCGGCGGCTCATCAGGCGGAAATCGCCGGCGTCGAGGGGAATGTCGACCTCTGTCGCACGCGACAGGAGGCGATAAAAGCCGTGAGCGGTGGCGCGCTTGAATGCAGTCTCGCCGGCGCGGCTCCTGCGAACGCCGTAGACGACGTCGGCCTGGGCCTCCCGCATCGTCTCGAGCATCCCCGAGAGCAGTTCCGGCGGATCCTGCAGGTCGGCGTCGATGATCAGGATCGCGTCGCCCCGACAGAGGTCCAGCCCGGCCGTCAGCGCAAGCTGGTGGCCGTGATTGCGGGAGAGGTTGATGGCGAACAGGCGCGGATCTCCCTCCGCCAGTTTCTGCATCAGCGGCCAGCTGCCGTCGCGCGAACCGTCGTTGATGAGGACCAGCTCATAATCCTCGCCCACAGCTTGCCGCGCGGCGGCTCCGACACGCTGGTGAAGCTCGGCAAGGCATGCTTCCTCATTGAAGCAGGGGATGACGATCGAAAGGGCGGTCACGGTCGCGTTTTGTAGAGAATAGAACCGGGTCCGCGCCAGACCACTTGCATGTCGCCGGCGGCCGCGGGGTCATAAGCGGGCGGATCGATCAGCCAGACATAGTCGAAATCGTCGCGCGGCAAGGTCGCCAGCGACTGGTCGATCTCGCGATGCAGTGGCTCGCGACAACCGTTTGGCCGCACCAGCTGCGAAGGATCCGCAGCGAAATAGCCCGCTTTCTTATATTTGAGATCGAGCAGGTTCACGCCCTCGATCACCCATTGGTCGTTGGAGAAGCCGTCGCGACGGACCACCACCATCGCCCCGAGATGGCCGTTGCGGAGCATCGGCCAATATTCGCTGCAGGTCATGCCGACGAGGCTGATCACGCGCGCTCCCTGCGGCATGATGTCGATGGCCTTCATTTTGGCCGACTGATCCTTTGCGGCAATCCCGAGGCTGACCGTGTTGGCGACCGTGCGGGTGGCGAAGAACAAGAGGCCGATCACCGCCAGCACCTGCGCGGTCGTACGGTCGGGCGCGCCGCGAAAACGGATGGCGAGTAGCATCACCGCCATCAGGTACGGGACCAGCCGCATGTCCGCATAGGCGGAGCCAAAGATGATGCGCGGCAGGATCGCGAAGCTGACGGCAAGCACGATGGCGGAGAAAGCAAGGTTGCGCGACAGGGTCAGCTTCCGGCTGAAGATCGCGTACAGGAAGACCAAGGCTGGCACGACCAGCGACCAGATATCGAACCATTTCCAGCGGTCGCGGAGTGCCGAATAGATCCAGCGCCATTTGATCTTCCAGTTGAACCAGTCGATCGTTTGGCCGCCATGAGTCTCGCTGCGCCAGATCAGCATGACCAGGATCGGCAGCGCCATGACGGACGTATGAAGTGCCGCTTCCAGTCCGGCCCGCCACCACGAACGGCCGCGGTCGTGCAGACGGACCGCATCGGCCGAGAAGCACATCAGGCCGAGCAGGCCCCAGCCATAGGTGTGGCAAAAGAAGACTACGAGCGAGATCGGCCCGAACAGCCAGCTCCGGAGCGTTGTCTTCTCCCGCCGGCCGAGGTGCAACCACAGCCCGAACGCCAGGAACGCCAGCGCGACCGACAGGGTGTAGTTCACGAAGCCGAACAGGAACGGATATCCATAGATGAACGGCAAGGCGAAGAAGGCAGTCGGAGGAAATCGTCCATGCACTTCCCGTGCGCACCACAGCATTCCGATCGCGGTCAGCGGCGGAATGGCCAGCACAATCAGTTTCACCGCCGGCTCGAGGCCCAGCAGCATGCCCAACGGGATGATCAGCAGGTCGACGCCGAGATTGCCGATCGCGGCCCAATGATAGTCGTAATATTCGCGCAGCCAGGGCGAATGATCGAGGTCGAGCTCGACCCGGTAGCGGCCCATGTGCCCGAACAGGTCGACCAGTGGCGGTACCCCCGGGTAGAGCAGGGGCGCCATGGTCGTGAGGATGACGAGCGCGAGGAACCAGCGCGCTTCCCACCAGGGGCGCACATCCTCATCACGCTGAACCGCCGCGGCGGCCTCATCCCCCATTGTCATCTGCCTGCAACGACTAGCCCGCGCGCCTCCTAGCGGCGCGCGCCCAATTGTCCATGCGAGGGAAGATGAATTAGGTGACAGGCTTGCCGGCGAGACCGGCATTGGCCCCGGTTAGAGCGGCGCTCGGCCTCAGGCGGCCTGTCGAGCTGTCTTGAACACCCAATAGCGGTTCAACAGGAAGCTCGCCCAGGGTGTCGCCAGCATCATGAAGGGCACCGGCGCAAGCGGGGACAGGTGAAGGACCTTCGTCAGCAGGACAACCCACATGCTGTTGATGAGGAAAGCGACCAGAGCGGCAAGGAGGAACCGGCCGACCTGGCCTTTCTCGTCCTCGGTCCGCCCCACGCTGAAGCTCCAACGGCTGTGAACTAGATAACCAGCGGCAAGGCCGAAGCCCGTGCTGATGACGTTGGCGGCGAGCGGGTCGACGTGGAAAAAGAAGGCGGCCGCCGAATAGATGCTTGCCGCGAATTGAGTCACGCAAAGGCCGGAGAAGGCATAGCGAATCAGCTGGCGCGTCGCGGGCATGGCAAGGAGGCTTGCCAGCCTCGGTGAACGCTGGCCGACGAATTCGAGCGTGGTCATGCAGCGCGCATCCGCGGAAGCGGCTCGGCCACGGACATGCTCGGCATCTCCGCGATCTCCACCTTTTCCACCGGAAGCTTGGCTTCGACGGTCGCGAAGATGCGTGAACGGGAAAGCCCCCAGCGGCAGAGCCGGTAGGTAAGGGCGGTCCGAAGGACGCCGAGGCCGTAGACGCAGCTGCGGCGGAAGTTGATGCTGGATGCTTCCGGGAAATATTTCGTCGGGCAGGAGATCTCGCCGACATTGAATCCCGCCCACAGGGTCTGGGCGATCATCTGATTGTCGAAAACGAAATCGTCGGAGCAGGCCAGCAACGGCAGACCCTGCAGCACCTGCCGGCTCCAGGCGCGATATCCGGTATGATATTCGCTGAGCTTCGCACCCATCAGCAGGTTCTGGAACGCGGTGAGCAAGCGGTTCGCGACATATTTGTATTTGGGCATCCCGCCCGCAAGGGCACCGTTGCCGAGAATGCGGGAGGCGAAGACCGCGTCGTAATGCCCTGAGGCGATCATGCCCGCCATCGCCGTGATCAGGCGCGGCGAATATTGATAATCGGGGTGCAGCATGACGACGATGTCGGCGCCCCTCGCGATCGCCATCGTGTAACAGGATTTCTGATTGGCCCCGTAGCCGCCATTACGCGCATGGATGATGGTGTGGATGCCGAGGCGCCCGGCAATTGCCGCCGTCGCATCCGTGCTGGCGTCGTCGACCAGGATAACGTCGTCCACGATGTCCATCGGGATTTCGGCAAACGTGCGCTCCAGCGTCTGGCTCGCATTATAGGCCGGCAAGACGATCGTAACTTTCAGGCCGTCGATCACGCACACCTCCCTTGTGATGTGCGCCAGATGTAAGGACCGGTCCTAAACGATTTCTAAACAACAGCCCGTTACGACAAATATCGTTACTTGCGTCTTTACCTTGTATTGGGGGGAATAGTGGAGTTCGTGGAATCGCCTCTCGTAGGCGTGGGCGCCGCTCGATCCGAGGGCCAGAACCGCAATCGCATCATCATGTTCGTCTGCTGGCTCGCGCTGGTGGGATGGCTTTGCTGGTCGCACACCTTCTGGCGCGACGAGGTGAGGGCCTTCTCCCTCGCATTGTCGGGATCGAGCTATCCCGAGATGCTCGCCAACGTGCATGGGGAAGGGCATCCGGCCCTCTGGTATCTGATCCTTCGCGCCGGCCACGATATCTTCCCGTATCGCGAGGTCCTGCCGATTGCAGGCGCGCTCATCGGGATCGCGGCGATGGCGATCCTGACCTTCTTCTCCCCTTTTCGGGCGCTGGTCATCGGCCTCGTGCTTTTCAGCTTCTGGGGCGGCTTCGAATATGTCGTGGTCGCCCGTAACTACGGCATCTCCGCGCTGGTGATGTTCGCCCTGGCGGCGCTCTACCCGAGGATCCGAAACAGCCTTTGGTTCGGCGTCGCCCTCGTTGCCCTCTGCAACGCCAATGTGCCGAGTTGCCTGCTCGCGGCGGCGTTCCTCCTGTTCCGTTTCGTCGAGATGCTGACGGATCAAAGCCGCGCCACGAAGCGCGACTGGTATGTTTTCGCCGGCAATGCCGGGCTCGCGCTGGTCGGAGCCTATCTGTGCTTCATCACTGTCTACCCGACGTTCAATGACGCCGCCGTTTCGCGCAACCTCAGCGATTTCGGAATTGCGAGCATCGGCCGCGCGTTGATCGACTACGACTGGGGTTTCTCGCACCTCGGCTTCGAAGGTTCGCTGCCGATCCCGCTGAACGCGATCCTGCTCGGCATCAGCTGCCTTGCCTTTATCCGCAGGCCGGCTGCGCTGGTCGCGTCCGTGGCGGGCCTCCTGGTGCTGAAGCTCTTCTTTTACTTTGTCTATTTCTCATACTACCGGCATGAGATCCTCTACGTCATCTTCCTGCTGTCGCTCTTCTGGATGGTGCTGGACGGCGCAGGAGGCAGCTGGCGCGATCGTGAATGGTATCGCACCGCCCAGTTCCTCGGGACCGGCGTGTTCATCGCGCTCCTCGTCATGCAAACCAGCCGGATGATCGCGCCGATCAAGACCGAGATCGAAGGCGAGAAGTTCAGCCGGTCGGCGGACGTCGGCGCTCTGCTGAAGCGGCCCGAACTTAAGGGAGCGATCGTGATGGGCGATCCCGACACGATGCTGGAACCGGTCACTTATTATGCCGACAACCCGGTCTGGTTCCTGCGCCAGCAGCGGTTCGGAAGAGTGGTGAAGCTGGCCAAGAACTCGCGGCACATGCTCAGCATGACCGACGTGCTGTCGGACATGCAGATGCTGCACGCGCGCACCGGGCGGCCGGTTGTTTTCCTTTCTCTCCTGAAGCTCCAGGACAAAAAGGTCGTAAAACGCGCGGTAATGTTCCGCGACGCGACTATCCTGCGCCCTGACGATGTGCGGCAATTCTGGGCCAATACCAGGCTTGTCGCGAGGTTGCGGCCCTCGGCGTCGGACGAGGAATATGACGTCTATGTCTATCCCCGTTGATTGATCGCACCGTTTCGCCTCCGTTCAATTGCCAGAAAGCTTCGATGGTTTAGCCCGTCCTCAATCAGAGGAGGCTGAGGTCATGAAAAAACTACTGATCGGCGGCGCAGTCGCCGCTCTAGTCGTTGCCGTTGCACCCGCGCTGGCCCAGGTCGCGCCGCCGCCGGGCGTTGCCTCCGGTACGACCCCCGCCCCCGCCCCGCGAGCGGCTCCGCAGGTGCAGATGCGGGTGATGTCCGACCGGACGATGACCCGCGACGAGGTAGTTTCCCATGTCCGCGACATGTTCGCGCGGTTCGACACCAACAAGGACGGCTACGTCACGCGCGACGAGCTGAGCGCCTTCCATGACAAGATGGCGGGCATGCACGGCGACATCGAGAAGCGGCTTGGCGATCGTGGCATGCTCATGGACCGCGGCGCCGCCTTCGACCGCCTCGACACCAATCACGACGGCAGCATCAGCCGCCAGGAGTTTACTGCTGCGCATGAGCAGGTGCGCGAAAAGCGCGTGATCGTCATGCGCGACGGCGCTGGCCCCAGCGAAGCCGGAAAGCCCGGCATGAGGATGCGCATGCACGGCATGGGCGGTTTCGGCGGTCATCTGTTCGAAATGGCCGACACCAACCGCGACGGCCGGGTCTCGCTCGCCGAAGCCCAGGCGGCTGCGCTCGCCCATTTCGACAAGGCCGACACCAATCATGACGGCAAGATCACGCCCGACGAGCGCAAGCAGGTCCGGATGATCAGGATGGAACGCCGCGCCAGCTAGGCGACGGTTTCGACGGCCTTCTTCCTGCCGGCGCTGCGCGGCTTCCTCGCCGCCGGCGCCGACTTGGCTCCAAGCTCCCGATATTTGCGCTCGACCTCCATCATATAATCGCGCGTGATTGGCACCGCGCGCCGGTCGCGCACATACTGGACCTGGTAATTGCAGGCCGCGCCGCTCTCGAACATCACGATTCCGCCGGCGAGGTAGAATTCCCACATCCGGAAAAAGCGCGCGTCGTACATTTTCTCGATCTTGGCGCGCGCCTTCTTCGCGCGATCCAGCCAGTGCCGCAGCGTGTAGGCATAGTGGAGCCGTAGCGTTTCGACGTCGCTGACGATCATCTTTACCTTCTCGCTGCTGCCGCACATCTGCGATAGCGACGGCAAATGATAACCAGGGAAGACCCACTTGTCGGTGAACGGGTCGGGAGTTCCCGCGCCCCCGAGCTTGCCGATCGTGTGGAGCAGCATGACGCCGTCGTCGGTAAGCAGCTCGCGGCACTTGGCGTAGAATTCGTCGTAATGCGCCGCGCCGACATGCTCGAACATGCCGATCGAAACAATGCGATCGAACCGGCCGTCGAGCAGGCGGTAATCGATCAGCTCGAACTTCACATGGTCCGAGACGCCCGCATCCTTCGCACGCTTGCGAGCGACCTTCAGCTGTTCCTCCGATAGCGTGATTCCGAGCACGTCGACCCCGGCCACCTTGTGCAGGAACAACGCCGTCCCGCCCCAGCCGCATCCGATGTCGAGCACGCGATGTCCGTGCTTCAGGTCGAGCTTGGCGGCGATATGCGCCTTCTTGTCGAGCTGCGCCTGCTCGAGACTGTTCTTCGGATCGGTGAAATAGGCGCAGCTGTACTGCAGGTCGTCGTCGAGGAAGAGCGAATAGAGCTCGTTCCCGATGTCGTAATGATGCGCGACATTCGTGCGGGAGCGGCGAACCGGATTGCGCCGGAACAGCGACCTCAGCTTGCCGACCTTGCCCTTGCCGAGTGCCTTGCGCCGGCCTTCCTCCCACGGCTTGGCACCGACGATCAGCTCGAGAAGGTCGAGGATCGTGCCGCCTTCCTCGATGGTCAGGCGCTGATCCATGTACAATTCGCCGAGACGGAGCCGCGGATTGCGGAACAGGTCGATCGCCGCACGGCGGTCGTGAAGCTTGACCGTCACATGCTTGCCGCCGCCGGGGCCATATGTGGAACGGCTATCGTCGGGCTGAATGACGGTGATGCTGCCAACAGGCAGCAATTGGTCGATGAACCGGCCTAGCAAACTCATTCAGCGCTCCGAGCAGAATTGCTCACCGATTGCCACGCGATTGCGCCGCGCGATAGGCCTCATGCGCAAAAGCCCAGCGCAATGTGCTCGCCAGCCCGAATGTGGCGGCGCGAACAGGAGCGGCGGCGAAGTTCGAGTTGAGCCCGTGCATCTCTCGCGCCCACGGCGGGAGCAGGTCGACCGCTGCGCTCATGAGCAGCTTCTGGACCGGCAGCTCCTTCAAGCTCGGTGGTCGCGCATCGAGCACCAGGTCGCGAAACCTGCGCGCCCTGTCGTCGGCACGAAGCTCACGACGAAAGTCGCGCACCAGCTGCTCTGCGCCCGCCCGCGATTGCGGCACCGGGTGGGCGCCAATCCTCCGCGCAATCTCACCGCTCTGGGCAAAATAACGGTCCTGGTCAGCAAGGCTCATGGCGGGCTCGCCGTAACGGCGCCAGCCATCCAGGAACATGAGCGCGCCGGCGACGTGCACCCATGCCAGCAGGTGAGGATCGTCGGCGCGATAGGCCGTTCCGTCCGGCAGTTTGCCGTGAACCTGCTCGTGGATTCGACGCACCTTGGCAATCGCCGCCTCCGCGGCATCGCGATCCCCGTAAGTCGTGACGGCAATGAACCGCGCCGTCCGCCGCAAGCGCCCGAGCATGTCGTCGTGCACGTCGCTATAGTCCCAGACGCCGCCGAGCGCGCCCGGATGGAGCATCTGCAACAGGAGTGCGGCGATCCCGCCCGCCATCATCGACGTGACGTCGCCGTGTACCCGCGCGATCGCGGAATCTCGAGGAAAGAGCGCATTGTCCGACCGCTGGATCGGACGTTCGCCCTTGGACTGATCGTTGAACGTCGCGCGCACTTGCCGGACGAGTGCTCGGCGGAACGGCGCGAGCATGGTCAGGCCGCTTCGCGGCTCCGGCGCTTGCGCTCAGCCGCGGTCTTCAGCTGGCCGCAGGCCGCGTCGATGTCGCGCCCGCGCGGGGTCCGCACCGGAGCCGAGATGCCGCCTTCGAAGACGATATTGCTGAACGACTTGATCCGCTCGTCGGTCGAGCATTCGTAGGAAGCGCCGGGCCATGGGTTGAAGGGAATCAGGTTCACCTTCGCGGGCAGACGGTACTGCCGGATCAGCCGCACGAGTTCCCGCGCATGCTCATCGGTGTCGTTCTTGTCCTTCAGCATCACATATTCGAACGTGATCCGCCGGGCATTGTTTGCCCCCGGATAGGCCGCGCAGGCTTCGAGCAGCTGCTCGATCCCGTACTTGCGGTTGAGGGGCACGATCTCGTCGCGGATTTCCTTGGTCACCGCGTGCAGGGAAACGGCGAGGTTGACGCCGATCTCAGCACCTGCGCGCTCCATCATGGGCACGACGCCGCTGGTGGAAAGCGTGATTCGGCGCCGCGACAGCCCTAGTCCGTCGCCGTCCATGACGATCTTCAGCGCGTCGCGGACATTGTCGAAATTGTAGAGCGGCTCGCCCATGCCCATCATGACGATGTTGGTGAGCATCCGCCCCTCAGGCTGGCTCGGCCATTCGCCGAGGGCATCGCGCGCCAGCATGACCTGTCCCACGATCTCCTGCGGCTCGAGGTTGCGGACGAGCTGCATCGTGCCCGTGTGGCAGAAGCGGCAGTTCAGGGTGCATCCCACCTGGCTCGACACGCAGAGGGTCCCGCGATCGGCATCGGGGATGAAGACCATCTCGAAATCATGGCCGTCATGAGTCCTCAGAAGCCATTTGCGCGTGCCGTCCGACGACACCTGCGCCTCGACGACTTCGGGCCGCGAGACGATGAAGCGCTCGGCGAACCAGCCGCGCTGCGCCTTGGCGATGTCGCTCATTTGGCCGAAGTCGGTGACACCGCGATTGTAGGTCCAGTGCCAAATCTGCTTGGCGCGCAGCTTGGCCTGCTTGGGCTCGAGGCCGGCCGCCTCCAATTCCTCGCGGATCCGATCCCTCGGCAAGCCGACGAGATCGACCTTGCCGTCTGCGCGCGGCTTGGCCCCGCGCGGCACTGGCACAGGATCGATCGGCCCCGGGATGGGCATCAGGTTGGTGTCGGCACTCATGGTGAGGCGCGCTATCTAGGTGCGATTACGGGATTTTGCCAGCGCTGCGCAGCGCACAGCGCGCTGCAGCCGCATCGATCGCGGTCGGCGCGCCGTCGAGCAGATAGGGATCGGAGAAGCGCACGCCGCTCTCGTCACGGCTTTCGACCCTCATCGAAACGCCGTCGCGGATGGCCGCCATGATCGCCTGCGCCTGGAGCGACCCGCGACTCCACGCCCATCCGCCGCGCGTGGAAAGAAGGAAAGGCTGGTCGCCGACCTGCAGGATCACGCTGGCGTCCCCGCGCGGCATTCGGCTCAGCCGGACATGAAATTCGCCCCAGCGCCGGCGGTCGGCGGCAAAGCTGATGCCCGCGACGGCCTGGACCTTGTCCTTTGTGGCGACGCGCTGCGATCGGGTCAGCGCCTCGCAGGCCTCGCCGCGGTCGACCGCCGCCCAGGCGCCGCCCGCAAAGAGGACGCTGCCGCGCGCATCGGCGGCCGTTGCCGCAACGGCCAGCAGGATGATCGGAAGCGTCCTCACCGCATCACCCTAATCGGCATGCCGGCCCGGCGCCACGTTCTCGCAAGTGTCCGTACTGGACACTTTAACAACCGATATTGTTGTTTGATGGTCGGCATGCCATTGCTGCGCCCGCTCGGCCCGATCGTTGATTCGCCGCAGGGGGTCCATTGAACCGAGCAATTCCAATCCACCTTTGCATTCGCTCCTAGGTTCGCAGCCCTAGCCCTCGCGGTCATGGCCATTGCAGAGATTCTCAGCCGCTTCGCGGCCGAGTTGGCGCTATTCGCCGGCGTCGGCTTCCTGCTGTTCGCGGTCAACGACCTCCTCGTCGACCTGATCTACTTCGCACGCCGCTTCTGGCGGGGACTGACAGTCTACAGCCGATACCGGCGAACCTATGCGAGCTATTACGTCTTCAACAAGAACCCGGGCTTTATCGCGATCCTCGTGCCGGCGTGGGACGAGGCGACGGTCATCGCACCGATGCTCAGGGCGACACTTCAGCGTCTGGACTATGACAATTACCGCATCTTCGTCGGCCATTATCGGAACGACCCGGCGACGGCGGCGGCCATCAGAAGCGTCAACGACCCGCGTGTCGAGAGCGTGGAGGTCGGCGCCGACGGCCCGACCACGAAGGCGGACTGCCTCAATCATCTGTACGATGCGCTGATTGCCCATGAGACGGCGACCGGAAGCGCTGCCAAGGCCGTGGTTCTCCATGATGCCGAAGACGTCGTCCACCGTTACGAGCTGCGGATCTTCGACGGCCTGATCGACCGCGCGGCCGTCATCCAATTGCCCGTCCTGCCACTCCAGGATCCCCATTCACGCTGGATTGCGGGCCATTATTGCGATGAGTTTGCCGAGGCGCACATCAAGGAGCTGGTCGTGCGAGAGGCGGTCGGCGCCGCCATTCCGCTGGCAGGCGTCGGCTGCGCAATCGCCCGGCGCCCCCTCGCCCAGCTCGCCGCAATCCACGACGGCGGCCCCTTTGCCGGCACCAGCATGACCGAGGACTATGAGGTGGGGCTCCGGCTTGGCGCGCTCGGTCACAAAACGATGTTCGTCCGAATTCCGAGCGATCCCAATGATCGCAACGCGGTCTCGAGCCGAGGCCATTTCCCGTCTACCCTGGGCGCGGCCGTCCGGCAGAAAGCGCGCTGGCTCGGCGGCATTGCGCTCTCCGGCTGGGACCGTCTCGGCTGGATCGGCGGAATCGGCGAGCGGTGGATGCGGATGCGGGACCGGCGCGGTCCGCTTGCGGCTCTCCTGCTGGTCGCCGCTTATGCTGCCGCCTTGCTCTGGTCGCAGATCTGGCTTGCAGAGACGCTCGGCGCGCCGATCAAAGCGAGAATAAATCCCGCGCTCGTCACCTTGCTGACGATCAATGGCTTCCTGCTCGGCTGGCGAATCCTGATGCGCGCGCTGTTCACCGCCTCGGCCTATGGCTGGAAGCAAGGCATCCTCTCGGTGCCTCGGCTCGTCGTCGGCAATGTCATCGCCATGCTCGCCGCTGCCCGCGCGATCTCGCTTCACATCGGCGGCGGCGCCACGCGCTGGGACAAGACTCACCACATATTTCCTGCGGAGCTACCGCGATGAGGCCCTCGCTTCGATTCCTCTTCGTTGCCATTCTCGGTTGGACCGTGCTCCGTGCGGCAGCGCTGGGCAGCCTTCCGGGAGCGGCCCTGTTTCGTATCGAACGCAGCGAAGCCAAGGTCCCACCCATCGCTCCGACCCAGTTTCCGAAGATAGAGCCCGCGGTCATGTATCCGGCGGCCGCACCGGAGCCGGCTTCGCTGGCGATGGAAGCGGCAATCATCAAATATCTGCGGGGACTCCTGGCCGTCATGGCGAACAACCCCCCGACGGTCGTCGCCTATCCGCCAACCGAGCCGACCGTTCTCGCGATTGAGTCCGCACTGCCGCCCACTCGCTTTGCCGGCGTTCTTCCAACGCCGACCCCGCCATATTACGCAGACCTGCCGCCGCTTCTCGAAAGCCCGCTATATCGAATTGCGGATCTCCAAGGGCCGGTCAGCGTTCCCGCGCAGGCGCCGGCTGCCGATTTCCAAAGCCTCGATCGCCTGCAACTCGCTACCTGGGCCATGCTTCGCAGCCAGAAGTCCGGCATCGCCGGCTCGCGCTCGCTGGCCGACGGCGGCGAGCTCGGTGCAAGCCAGACCGGACTGCGCCTCATCTATAATTGGAACAACCAAATCGGCCTGGCCGCCCGCCTGAGCTCGGCCGTCGGTCAGCGCGGCGGCGAAGCCGCGGCGGGCGTACGTCTGCGCCCTCTCGCGAGCATCCCCGTCTGGGTCACCGCGGAGCGCCGGCAGGCGATCGGCCGTTATGGGGGCGGGCGGAATGCCTTCGCCTTTCTCGTCGAGGGCGGACTCTACGGGCAAAAGCTGCCCTGGCAGTTCGGCTTCGACACCTATCTCCAGAGCGGCGTCGTCGGCTTCAAGAGCCGCGAATGGTTCGTCGACGGCGCTTTCGCGGCCACCCGGCCCGTCATCCGGAATTTCTCCGCGGGGTTCGGCGTCTGGGGAGCGGCACAGCCGGGCCTTGCACGGCTCGACGCGGGGCCACGGCTAAGCATGGGAGTCCGGAAGAATCTCAAGGTCCATCTCGACTGGCGCCAGAAACTGATCGGCAATGCCCAGCCGGGTTCGGGGCCGGCGCTAACCCTGTCGGGGGATTTCTAGACACCCGAACTTGGCCCGCGCGGCATTTTGCGGCTAGTCCGGCTGGGCGATGGACATCTACCTCCCGATCGCCGGTCAGTCGGTCAACGCGCTGCTCATCATCGTGCTCGGGTTCCTGGTGGGCCTGCTCTCCGGCATGTTCGGCGTGGGCGGCGGTTTCCTCACGACGCCGCTGCTGATCTTCTACGGCATTCCACCGACGGTCGCCGTCGCGTCGGCAGCGACGCAGATCACGGGAGCAAGCGTTTCCGGCGCCATGGTCCACATGCGCCGCGGCGGTGTCGACCTGAAAATGGGCGGCGTGATGATCGTCGGCGGCCTGTTCGGTTCCTTCGTCGGAGCGGCGCTGTTTCGATTGCTTCAATCCAGCGGCCAGATCGATGTCGTGATCGGCTTCCTCTACGTGGTGATTCTGGGGTGGATCGGTACTCTGATGCTGGTCGATAGCCTGAAGTCGCTGGGCTATGTGAAGGTCGCCGAACCCGACGGGCAAAAGCCGCGGCACAACCGCTGGGTTGCTTCCTTGCCCTACCGATGGCGTTTTCACGGGTCGGGCATCTACATCTCGCCGCTGGCTCCTTTCGTGCTCGGCTTTCTCGCCGGCACGCTGACTGTTTTCCTGGGCATCGGCGGCGGGTTCATCCTCGTGCCGGCCATGATCTATCTGCTCGGCATGCCGGCGCGTGTCGTCATCGGCACCAGCCTCATCATGATCCTCGCCGTCAGCGCGGCCACGACCATGGTCCATTCGATCACGACGCGGGCCGTCGACGTCGTACTGGCTGGGCTGCTTCTCGTTGGCGGTGTGGTCGGCGCCCAATATGGCGCTCTGCTGACGCTTAGGGTGAAGCCGGACATGCTTCGGCTGGCGCTCGCCCTCATCATCTTGCTGGTTGCCTTGCGCATGGCCCTTGGGCTCGCCTGGCGGCCCGACGAAATATTCTCGATCGAATATCTGTGAGGATGCGGCCGGGCCCGATCCTTCTAGCCCTGCTCGCGCCGCTCCTGATTGCGGCTGACAAGCCGGTGCTCGTCCCGGACATCAGCGCTCGCCAGGTCCAGATCCGCTACAGCTTCACGGGCGCGCAGCTGCTACTGTTCGGCGCGGTCGTCTACCCCGGCGGCCGCCCGCCGGACCGCCAGGTGGACATCGCAGTCGTGCTTCGCGGACCGGTTCAGCCGATCCTCGTTCGCGAGAAGATGAAGATCGCGGGCATCTGGATGAACGCGGATTCGAACCGTTTCCGTTCGGCTCCCTCCTTCTACGCCGTGGCATCGTCGCGGCCCATCGCGGACCTCGTTGATGAGCGTACCGCAGCCATTTACGAACTCGGAGTTCACAACCTCCAGCTGTCCCCGGGCGGCGGCGCTCTTCCGGAGAAGGAACGGAGATTCGAAGGGGGCCTTCTCGACCTTCGCAGCCGACAGGAACTCTACCAGGAGAAGTCACACGGGGTGGAGATCACCGGCGGCGTCCTATATCGGGCGGTCATCACGATCCCGAGCCAGGTTCCCGTCGGCACCTATACGGCCGAGACCTTCCTCATCGACCGGCACAAGGTCATCGCCGCCGCGACGCGCGATATCGAGATCAACAAATCGGGATTCGAGCGATACGTCGCCCTTGCGGCGAGGCGTCATCGCTTCCTCTACGGACTGACCTGCGTTGCGCTGTCGCTGGGCCTCGGCTGGGCGGCTGCAATGGCGTTCCGCCGACGCTTTTAAGAGGCGTCCTCAAGTTAATCTTAACCGCTCTGCGCTATGCCGCTCCACACGGAAAACCGGGGAGCATGCGTACAAATGGACGAACAGTCGAAGCCGAACCTGCACGAGTTCCTGAATGAAGTAAGCAGCTTCAGCCAGGACGAAGCACCGGCAGCGCCCGCGAAAGCGGCACCCGCGCCGACGCTCGCGGCGATCGGCAAGATCGTCGAGATCGCCGGATCCGGTTCGCAGATCCGCCTCGATGCCGCTACCGTAACTGCTCTGCAGTCGCACAAGGACCCGTCGGTCGCCATGTCGGGACAGGTCGGCAGCCAGATCAAGACGGTGGTCGGCAACAGCTGGCTGATCGCAAACGTTCGCACGCTCAAGGCCGGCGCGCCCGGCGAGCTCATCGCCTATGTCGACTTCCTCGGGGAAGGCAGCCGAGATTCATCGGGCCGGATGGCGAACTTCCGTCGCGGCGTCACGCGTTACCCCATTCCGGGGGCCGATGTGCTTCCGGTCAGCACCGACGACCTGCGCTCCGTCTTCGCCGCGAGCGACGAACCGCATATCGAGATCGGCACCGTCTATCCGACCGACGACATCCGCGGCGCGCTTTACGTCGATCCGATGCTCGGCAAGCATTTCGCGGTCCTGGGTTCGACCGGTACGGGTAAGTCGACCTCGGTCGCACTGATCCTCCATCGCATTTCGCAGCTATCGCCCGAGGGTCACATTGTGATGATCGACCCCCACGGCGAATATTCCGCCGCCTTCAAGGGCTGCGGCGAGCTGTTCAATGTCGACAATCTGCAGCTGCCTTATTGGCTCATGAACTTCGAGGAGCATTGCGAAGTGCTCCTGACCACCCACGGCGCCGACCGGCAGCGTGATGCCGATATTCTCGCCAAGTGCCTGCTCGCAGCGCGCACCAAGGGCAAGGACATGAGCCAGTTCGGCAAGGTCACCGTCGACAGCCCGATCCCGTACCTGCTCACCGACCTTCATTCGGTGCTGGTCAACGAAATGGGCAAGCTCGAGCGCGCGGGCGACACGCTCCCGTTCCAGCGGCTGAAGACCAAGCTGGAAGAGCTCCGCGCCGACCCCCGCTACACCTTCATGTTCTCGGGCATGCTGGTGTCGGATTCGATGGGCAGCTTCGTCGCGAAACTGTTCCGCTTGCCGAGCCAGGGCCGCCCGATTTCGATCGTCGACGTTTCCGGCGTTCCGTCCGAAATCACGTCCGTCGTCGTGTCGGTGCTCGCGCGCATGGTGTTCGACTATGCGATCTGGTCGCGGACCGAAGCGCAGCGTCCGCTGCTCCTCGTCTGCGAAGAGGCGCACCGCTACGTGCCCAAGGACGAGGGCTCCGAAAACGGGCAAGCCGTCCGCCGCATCCTGGAGCGTATCGCCAAGGAAGGCCGTAAGTATGGCGTTTCGCTCGGCCTGATCACGCAGCGCCCGTCCGACCTTGCGGAAGGCGTGCTCTCGCAGTGCGGCACGATCGTCGCGATGCGTTTGAACAACGACCGCGACCAGGCCTGCGTGCGCGCAGCCATGCCCGAAGGTGCGCGCGGCTTCCTCGACGCAATCCCGGCGCTTCGTAATCGTGAATGCATCGTCTGCGGCGAAGGTGTCGCGATCCCCATCCGCGTCCGTTTCGACGACCTTGAGCCGGAGAAGCGCCCGGCTTCGTCCGACCCGAGCTTCGCCCGCCTGTGGCGCGAGACGGGCGACGAGGAAGGTATCATCAGCCGCACGATCAAGCGCTGGCGGGGCCACGGCCGCTAAGCGCGCCGTCGGCGCTCAGTTCGACTCCGCTTCGCAAGTCTTGGGAACAAGGGACGCGCTTCCGTGCGTTCAGCAATGATGTTTCGAGCAATCGGCCTTGCGATTTCGGATCTCGCGGATGCGCGCATCCTGTCGATCATGCTTCAGGCGCTCGCCGTCGCCGTCCTGATCTTCGCGGCGCTAGCAGTCCTAGTCTTCTGGTTGCTGACGGGCGCCGACCCCTGTTCGCTGGCGGGAGTGGATTCCTGTCCGCTCGATGCCGGGTCGAGCAGCCTGGGCGCAATCACGATCACCCTGCTCGCTGCGTGGTTCGTCTTCCCTGCCGTCGCCATCGCGGTGATGACCACCTTCACCGACCGCATCGCGCAGGCCGTCGAGGAGCGGCATTATCCCGACGCGGCGAGGGAAGCGCATCCGATCGGCCTGCTCCATGGCGCGGCACTCGGTGCGCGGTCGGCAAGCCGGCTCATCCTGTTCAACCTCGTCGCTTTGCCCTTTTACTTACTGCTGCTCGTGACAGGGATCGGGCCCTTCATCCTGTTCGTGATCGTCAACGGCCTCGCCTTTGGCCGAGATGTTGCCGAGCTTGCCGCGGCACGACACGGCGACCGCTCTGCACGGCGCGCTTGGATCAAGTCGACGCGCGGCGAGCAGGGCTTGATCGGCACCTTCGCGAGCGCCCTATTTCTGGTCCCTTTCGTCAATCTTGTCGCCCCGGTAATTGGCGCGGCGGCCGCGATTCATCTGTTCAATCGCAGCTTTTGGGCGACGAACAGCATTAAAGATTCACCCGTCCCGCAACCCGCTCCGCCCGCCGTAACCGGCGAGCACTGATGCGGCCGGATCGCTATCTCCTCCCAATTGGGGGGGAGATAAGCATGGATCTGAATTATCTATTCCTTCGGCAGCAGGTCGAACGAACCCGCGCCGAAGCGGCTGGCAGCGACGAAGCGCGCGCCGCGCATGAGCAACTCGCGCGCTGCTACGAAGCGATGATCAACCAGAAAACCGGCGAAGACTTCGAACTCGTGGCCGACGAACAATCCGGAGACGAACTCTAAAACGGGGGTCCGTGATTGCCGCAATATCCGACGCCGTTGCGATCACTAAATCCAACGGCTATCGGAACCAGGTTCAGTCGTCCGAGATCATAACGTTGCTTCTGTTCGAGGGGGCTCGTGAATTCATCCGGCTTCATGTGTGGCACATCGTTCGTCCACCAACCGCTTCACGCGGCGCGCCGTATCTCGCTCTTCGTCATCACCGGCCTGATATTGTCCGGCTGCAACCGCGGAATTCTCGATCCTATCGGCCCCGTTGCAGCAGCCGAAAAGACGATCCTCATCAATTCCACCGCGATCATGCTTGCGATCATCATCCCGACGATGATCGCCACGGTCGCTTTCGCCTGGTGGTTCCGGCGCGGAAATTCGAAAGCGACCTACCTTCCCGACTGGGAATATTCGGGCGCGGTCGAGATGGTCGTGTGGGGAATTCCCATTCTCACGATCATGCTGCTCGGCGGCATCGCCTGGATCGGCAGCCACGACCTGGAGCCGAGCCGCCCGCTTAAATCCAACGTACCGCCGCTCAAGGTCGAGGTCGTCTCGCTCGACTGGAAATGGCTGTTCATCTACCCTGACCAGGGCATTGCGACGGTCAACCAGCTCGTCGTTCCGGCAGGCACCCCCGTCAGCTACCGGCTGACGTCCGGGACCGTCTGGAACGTCTTCTGGGTCCCCCAGATGGGGACGATGATCTACACGATGCCGCGGATGACGACCCGCCTGAATCTGCAGGCCGATCGCCCCGGCGTCTACGAAGGCCTTTCGGCGCATTTCAGCGGCGACGGTTTCCCGGGCATGCAGTTCAAGACTCAGGTCCTGCCGCCTGATCAGTTTGCGATGTGGGCGCAGGGCTCACGCGGCCAGGGTGCGGTCCTCGACGGCGCCGGCTATGCCGAGCTGTCGAAGCCGAGCTCTTATGTGAAGCCGATGATCTACGGCGCGGTCGCGCCTGGATTGTTCGACTCGGTCGTCGCGAACCGCCTTCCCATGCTGCACGTCCCGCAGGCCGCGCCGCCGGCCAACAAGATCTCAGCAGAACCGGCGGGGGGCTAAGGAATGTTCGGCAAGCTCAGCTGGGACGCCATCCCGTTCCACGATCCCATCCCGCTCATCACCTCGATGGTGATGCTGCTCGCGATTGCTGGCATCGCTTTCTGGGTATGGCGCAAGGGCTGGTGGCCCTATTTGTGGAACGAATACATCACTTCCACCGACCACAAGCGCATCGGCATCATGTACATTGTGATGGCGCTGATCATGCTGGTTCGCGGCTTCGCGGACGCGATCATGATGCGCGCGCAGCAGTCGCTGGCGATCGGCGCGTCGCAGGGGTTCCTGCCTCCGGAACATTACAACCAGATCTTCTCGGCCCACGGGACGATCATGATCTTTTTCGTGGCGATGCCCTTCGTCATCGGATTCATGAACTTCGTCGTTCCTCTGCAGCTCGGCGTGCGCGACGTGGCCTTTCCGACGATGAACAATGTGAGCTTCTGGCTCAGCGCTTCGGGTGCATTGCTGATCAATCTCAGCCTGTTCATCGGTGAGTTTGCGCGCACCGGCTGGCTCGGCTTCCCGCCGCTCAGCGAGAAGGAATTCTCACCCGGAGTCGGGGTCGATTATTACCTTGTCGCATTGCAGATATCCGGCGTCGGCACCGTGCTGACGGCAGTCAATTTCGTGACGACGATCCTCAAGATCCGAGCGCCGGGAATGAGCTATTTGCGCATGCCCGTCTTTTGCTGGACCGCGCTCGCATCCAACCTCATCATGCTGGCCGCTTTCCCGGTGCTGACCGTCGCCTTGGCCCAGCTGATGCTCGACCGGTACCTCGGCTTCCATTTCTTCACGAACGACGGCGGCGGCAACTCGATGCTCTACATGAACCTCATTTGGATATGGGGGCATCCGGAGGTCTACATTCTCGTCCTGCCGGCATTCGGCATCTACTCGGAAGTCGCAGCGACGTTCTCGGGCAAACCTCTGTTCGGCTACCGATCGATGGTCTTCGCGACGATGGTCATCTGCATCGTCTCTTACTGCGTCTGGCTGCACCATTTCTTCACGATGGGAGCAGGCGCCGACATCAATGCCGTGTTCGGCATTGCAAGCATGATCATCGGCATTCCGACGGGCGTGAAGATCTACAATTGGCTCTTCACGATGTACGGAGGGCGCGTCCGCTTCAACGTTCCGGTCTATTATCTGCTCGGCTTCATGCTGACCTTCGTGATCGGCGGCCTGACCGGTGTGTTGCTCGCGATCCCGCCTGTCGATTTCGTCGTCCACAACAGCCTCTTCCTGGTGGCGCACTTCCACCAGGTGATCATCGGCGGCGTCGTTTTCGCACTGATGGCCGGCTACACCTATTGGTTCCCCAAGGCCTTCGGATTTACGCTCGACGAGCGGCTCGGCAAGGCGGTGTTCTGGTGCTGGTTCATCGGCTTCCACCTCGCTTTCATGCCGCTCTACGTGCTCGGTTTCTGGGGCGCGACGCGGCGCCTGCAGCACATCCCCGATCCCACCTGGGCGCCGTACCTCCACGTCGCATTCCTTGGCGCCGCGATCATCGGCCTCGGAATCGTCCTGACCGTCGTCCAGCTGCTCTATTCGATCAAGACTCGCGACCAGCGCCGCGATGTCACCGGCGATCCGTGGGACGGCCGCACGCTCGAATGGCTGACCTTGTCACCGCCGCCGCATTACAACTTTGCGGTGCTTCCGGACGTCCATGGCGAGGAGGCCTATTGGACGCGCAAGCAGACCGCGATCAAGCAGGACCAGCTGATCGAAGAGCCCGATTACCAGCCAATCGAAATGCCGGTGAATACGCCGACCGGCGTCATCGTCGCCTTCTTCGCCTCGGTCTGCGGCTTCGCCGTCATCTGGTACATCTGGTGGCTCGCCATCCTCGGCCTCATCGGCGCCTTCGCCATCTTCGTCTGGTACGCTTGGCGCGACGAACATGAGCATATCATCCCCGTCGAAGAGGTCCGGGCGAATGCGCGCGAGCGGCGCCGGATCCGCATGGAACATCTTCACAATTTGAGCCAATCGACATGACGACCGAAGCAGCAACAATCGGCCTGACGCACGGCGGCTCGGAGGACACCGGCCTCGGTCATCGCGGCCCCGAATCCAAGAGCATCGTCGTTCCTTACGGTTTCTGGCTTTTCGTGCTGTCGGACATGGTCCTCTTCTCGGCCCTGTTCGCAAGCTACGCGACGCTGGTCCACGCGACCGACGGCGGACCGACGACCAACCAATTGTTCGACCGCAACCTCGTCGCGATCGAAACTGTCGCGCTGCTGGTCTCAAGCTTCGTCTGCGGCCTTGCGATGATCACGGCCAAGCGCGCCAACATGATGGCGACGCAGTTCTGGCTACTGCTCACGGGCCTGCTGGGCGCAGTCTTCCTTTTCATCGAGCTCTACGAATTCACGAAGATGGTCGGCGAAGGCGCCGGGCCGCAGCGGAGCGCCTTCTTGTCGGCCTTCTTCACGCTCGTCGGCTGCCACGGCGCGCACGTCACTGCCGGCCTGTTGTGGCTCGGGACGATGATGGCGCAGATCTGGGCCAAGGGGTTTCAGCAGCACATCACTCGCCGCCTCCTGTGCTTCAGCATTTTTTGGCACGCCCTCGACATCATCTGGGTGGCCATCTTCACCATCGTCTATTTGATCGGGACCCTGCCATGACCGAAAACGAAGACGACCTGTTCGACGTCGCGCCAGGTTCCCCACACAACAATGTCCTCAGCGAGTATGTCGCCTATGTTATCGGCCTGGGCCTGGCTCTCGGCCTGACCGCCGTGTCTTTCTGGGTCGCATCGACATCGTCACTGTGGGGTCCCGGAATAGCCACGGGATTGGTCGTGCTGGCCATCGCGCAGATGGGCGTTCACCTCGTCTTCTTCCTTCACATTACCAGCGGCCCCGACAACACCAACAATGTGCTGGCGCTCGCTTTCGGCGTCCTCATCGTATTCCTGGTGATGATCGGGACGATCTGGATCATGGCGCACATGAACGCCAACATGAGTGCCAGCCCGGAGTTGATGAACCTCCAGATGCAGCATTGAAGCCGCTAATTAAGCGCGCTTCGATCCCACGCTGAGCAGGGCCTTGAGCCGCGCCTTCACAGCGTCGGCGAGATGCGTGTCTACGACCGGCGCGCTCGCGAAGCGGACTCCCAGCGGATTCACGGGCGAGCCGTCCTTCAAGACTTCGTAATGAAGGTGCGGTCCGGTCGAGAGCCCGCTCGATCCAACATAGCCGATCAGCTGCCCGCGACGCACGATGCTGCCCGGCGACGCGACGATCTCGCTCATGTGGCTGTAGGTCGTCGTGATGCCCCCGCCGTGCCAGATGCGCACTTGTCGGCCGTAGCCGCCGGACCAGCCGGCCGCCGCGACCTGGCCGTCGGCGGCCGCCACGATCGGGCTGCCCCAACTCGCCCCGAAGTCGATTCCGGCATGGAAGCGGGTGAAATGCAGGATCGGGTGATAGCGATAACCAAAATAGGAAGTGATGTGCCCCGCCACCGGCCAGGCCATCCCGTCCGACACCGGCGCGGGCTTCGCGGCATTGGCAGCGTCGATCCATTCGCTGCGTCCGTTCGCATTCCATTTGACCAGCTGCAGGTCGGAATTCGCGACGCGGTCGAGGCCGGCGTAGAGCAACTCGCGATTGGCGCCTAGCACGAGGTCGAAGCCATCGGTGGGCCCAACCTCGCCGACATCGATCTCGGTCGCCAGCGCGCCGAGATATTGCGCAGCAACTTGCGGCGACGCGCCAGCAGCCCGCAACGACCAGTATAGACCATCGCCGACCCGACCGCGGATCCGCATCGGCTGGGCAGCGGGGGCCGCGGGCTTTGCGGCGATGGCGGCGACTTGCGGCTGAACGGCTCTCTTGGGCACGAAATCGACAGTCTGCACCGCGTCCGTCGGCGCCATCGGCATGCCGGTCGCGCCGCCGCCCGAGAGCGAAGTCACGCCGAGCGCTACCCATTGACGCTGCCCGTCGACCGGCACTTCGACCATGCGCGGGAAGGAGGCCCAGGCGACCGTGCTGCACAGCAGAGCGAGCGCGCCCGCCATCGCCCAGCCTGGACCCTGCCAGGCCGGCGACATCGCCTGTTTCAGCGGATGCGCATGGCTTCGTGCCGTCAACACGAGCCCGGAATCGCGGATTAAGGTTAAGACGGGCCTAAATCTGCGACGAAAGGAACCTTGCGTACGGCAAAAGCGCTGCCACATTCCGAAATGATGGCGCGCCGTCTAGACGCTCCGGTCCGGGCGATCCTCGGACCGACCAACACCGGCAAGACCTACTTGGCGATCGAGCGGATGTGCGGCCATTCCTCCGGCGTTATCGGCTTCCCGCTCCGCCTGCTCGCCCGCGAAGTCTACGACCGCGTAGTCGCCATGAAGGGAGAGAAGCAGGTCGCGCTGCTGACCGGCGAGGAGCGCATCGCCCCGCCGACCGCCCGCTACTTCCTCTGCACGGCAGAAAGTATGCCTGTGCCGGGGGGTGACGGGCATCACGACGGTGAGCTCGATCGAGATTTCGCCTTTGCGGCCATCGATGAGGCGCAGCTCGGCATCGATCCAGAGCGTGGCCATGTGTTCACTGACCGCATGCTCCGCGCCCGGGGCCGCGAGGAAACGCTGATCCTCGGCTCCGAAACCTTGAAGCCGATCATCCGCGAGCTCCTCCCGGAAGCGGAAATCGTCACCCGACCCCGCTTTTCGACCCTCCGTTACGCCGGCAGCGTCAAGCTTTCGCGCCTGCCGCCTCGCTCGGCCGTCGTCGCCTTCTCTGCAGAGCAGGTTTACGCGCTCGCCGAGATGCTGCGCCGTTTCAAGGGCGGCGCCGCAGTGGTCATGGGCGCTCTGTCCCCCGCCACCCGCAATGCCCAGGTCGCAATGTTCCAGCGCGGCGAGGTCGATTATCTGGTTGCGACCGACGCTATCGGCATGGGCCTAAACATGGACGTGACCCATGTCGCCTTCGCCGGACTCGAAAAGTTCGACGGCCGGCGCGACCGGCGCCTGACCATTCCCGAAATGGCGCAGATCGCCGGGCGGGCCGGGCGGCACCAGAAAGACGGCACATTCGGGACGCTCGGCCTGACGGAGGAAAGCGGCGGCTTCAGCGAGGAAGAAATCATCGCGATCGAGGAGCATCGCTTCCGGCCGCTCGATTCCGTCTACTGGCGCAACGCGGATCTGGATTTCACCGACGTCCGGACCCTGATCCGCAGCCTCGAAGCCAGAAGCGACGACCCGATCCTTCGCCCGGCCCCAGAAGCGATCGACCTCGCTGTCCTCAAGCTCATCGCCGAAGACCCTTCGATGACGACGAAGCGCGACCAGCATGCCCGCCGGTTGTGGGCGGTCTGCGGCCTGCCCGATTTCCGCAAGGTCGGACCCATGCACCATGCGCGCATGGTCCGCCGCATCTATTCCTACATCGCCGAGGGCGGCCACGTTCCGCACGAATGGTTCGCCGCCGAGGTTTCCCGCCTCGACAATATGAGCGGCGATATCGAAGCGCTGGCCGATCGTCTCGCGGGTATCAGGAGCTGGGCCTATATAGCGCACCGCTCCGATTGGCTGAAAGAGCCGGTCAAATGGGCCGACCGCACGCGCGAGGTCGAAGCCCGCCTGTCTGACGCGCTTCACGAAAGACTGACCCAGCGCTTCGTTGACCGTCGCACTGCGGTCCTCGTCCGAGACATTGGCGCACGAGGCGCGGATGCGCTCCCCGTCACCGTCGCCGCCGACGGAGAGGTCAGCGTCGGCCCCGAGCCGATCGGGCACTTGAGCGGCTTCGATTTCCGGGTCGATCCGTCCGCGCGTCTCGCCGACAAACGCCTCTTGCTTGCTGCAGCCGAGCGCCGCCTGGGCGACGAGCTGGACCGCCGCGCCAGGGCATTGGTCGACGCCGATGACCAGGCGTTCCTCCTGACTGTAGACCAAGACGGCATGCTCGCGGTTGCCTGGGAGGGTCATATCCTCGCCAGGCTCGCCGCCGGGCGATCATTGCTGGAACCGGCCCTGCGGACGGCGCGCGCGCTCGATCGTCTGTCGGCGCCGACTCGCGCCTCGCTTCGAGACCGAATGGAACGCTGGCTCGATGTGCAAATTACCAGGCATTTGCGGCCTCTGGAACTGCTTGCCGGGGCGGCGACCGACCCGGCGACGGCGGCCGGCGTACGCGCCCTTGCCGCGATGTTGACGGACGCGGGCGGCGCTCTCCCCCGCAAGGCGGCGCTTGGCGCCATCGCCCACCTGGAACAGGCCGATCGCCAAGCCCTGCACCGCCTGCGGGTTCGCCTCGGTCCGCTCGACATCTTCCTGCCTTTGCTTTTGAAGCCGGCCGCCCAGCATTGGCGCGCGGCCCTTCTCGCAGTGAAACAAGGCCAGCCGATGCCCGCTCTCCCACCGCCCGGAGCGGCAACGCTCGCAGCGGATGCCGATCCGCGTGGCGCTGCGCTCGCCTACCGCCGGCTTGGCCAGAGCTGGATCCGCATCGATCTCGCCGACCGGCTCGCGAGCCATGCCAGGAAGGTCCGCTCGGCCGGCGGACACGATCCGGTCGACCGAGAACTGGCGATCTCCGTCGGCCTGGACGAAGGCGCGCTCGACCGCCTGATGAATGAAATCGGCTTCACCCGGGCTGGCGATGCCTGGCGGTGGCGCGGCCGGCGTGGACCGCGCCCCGACCCCCGTGGCCCGTCGCACGCCTTCGCGGAACTCGCCAAGCTCAAGTCCAAGTGAAGACCAGTGAAGTGAGAATTGACCGCTTCCTCTTCCTCATCCGCCTGCTGAAAAGCCGTACCTTGGCGCAGCATGTGATCGAAGAGGGTCATGTCCGGATCGATGGCAAAAGGGTCGAGAAGTCCAGCGAAGAGGTACACTCGGGCAGCATCGTCGCGCTTCCGCTGCACGACCGCGTCCGCGTGATCCGGGTGCTGGCACTGCCTGTCCGCCGCGGTCCGCCCGGGGAAGCCCGCGCCTGTTACGAGGAACTGGGAATTGACGAGCCGAAGCCCGCGACATAGCGAGGCGGTCAGAGGAGTATTTCATGACCTACGTCGTCACCGACGCCTGCATCCGCTGCAAATATATGGACTGCGTCGAGGTCTGCCCCGTGGACTGCTTCTACGAGGGCGAGAACATGCTCGTCATCAATCCGAACGAATGCATCGATTGCGGCGTCTGTGAGCCGGAATGCCCGGCCGAGGCGATCCTTCCCGATACCGAGAACGGCCTCGAGAAATGGCTGGAGCTCAACTCCAACTTCTCCGCGGAATGGCCGAACATCACGCGCAAGAAAGATAGTCCCGCCGACGCCGACGAACATAAGGGCGAAGAGGGCAAGTACGACAAGTATTTCACGCCGGATCCCGGCGCAGGCGACTAGGCTGTTCCCTCGCAAACCGCCGGAACTTTTCCCCCGGCCCGTCCGCTGGCATGATCGCGAAAACATAGACAGGGGAAAATCATGCGTCATTTGGCGTGCATTGCGCTCGCAGCCTGCTGCCTAGGCACTCCAGCCATTGCCCAGGACCAGCCCGCGGCGGGACCATTGCCGAGCCCCCAAGAGGTGTTCAACCGCGACACGGTCACGCTCGGCATCGGTGCAGGAATCACGCCCGATTACGAAGGATCCGACGATTACCGCTTCATCCCGGCCGCGGCGATCAGGGGTAGGATCAGCGGCATCGGCTTCTCGACGCGCGGCACCTACCTCTACGTGGATCTGGTCTCACTCAACGGAAACAAGGTGGACTTCATCGCGGGTCCGATCGCTGGCGTGCGCCTCGGAAACCGCCGCCACATCAAGGACGACGTCGTTGAGCTGCTGCCGCGCCTCGACCGGGCCATCGAAGTGGGCGGTTTCGTCGGGGTCAGCGCCCACGGCATTACCAATCCCTACGATCGGCTCGGATTCCGGGTCGATGTGACGCACGACATCGGCGGCGCTCACAAGTCGACGATCATCAGCCCCAACATCGAATTCTCGACGCCTTTGTCCCGAACGACCTATGCGAGCGCCAGCGCTGGCATGGATTTCGTCAGCAACAAGTTCGCCGATTATTATTACACCATCACTCCGGCCGATCGGCTGGCGACCGGCAACCAGCTTTCTGTGTTCGACGCCGATGGCGGATTGAAGAGCTGGAAGGCCGGACTGCTGCTCAACCAGTCGGTGACCGGAGACTTGCTTCACGGCTTCTCGGTGTTCGGGGTCGGTCAATATTCGCAGCTGGTCGGCGACTTCAAACGCTCGCCGATCGTGTCGCAACGCGGAAGCGCCAACCAATGGCTCGGGGTGCTGGGCGTCGCCTACACCTGGTGATCGTCGCGCATGCGCCGCTGATGGTAGCGGATACGCGCAATGATAACGCCAAGGGTCATTACCGCGCCCACGATGAGCAGGATTTCCCAGATTCGCTCGTGCGCGGGATCCCATAGGCTGCCGACCAGAGCGACGACCAGCAAACCGAGCGCGGTAAAGCGCCAGGGCCGGTAGACCTTGCGTAACTCCGCGCGATAGACGCGCCTCTGGTCCGGATCGGACAGGTCGGGCCGGTTCATCGCCTTCTCTCCAGTTCCTCTACGATGAGGTCCGCCGCCTCGGCCGGGCTTATCTTGGTCGTATCGATGCGGATCTCCGCGGCCTCCGGCGGCTCATACGGACTGTCGATGCCAGTGAAATTCTTGAGTTCCCCGGCGCGCGCCTTCGCATAGAGGCCCTTCGTATCGCGCTCTTCCGCCTCCGCGAGCGGCGTATCGACGAAAACCTCGATGAACTCGCCCTCGGACATCATCTTCCGCACCATTTCGCGCTCGGCGCGGAACGGAGAAATGAACGCCGTCAGCACGATCAGGCCCGCGTCGGCCATCAGCCGTGCAACCTCACCCACACGCCGGATATTTTCGATGCGGTCGGCCTCGGTGAAGCCGAGGTCACGGTTGAGGCCGTGACGGACATTGTCGCCGTCGAGGAGGAACGTGTGTCGGCCACGTGCCGAGAGCTTTTGCTCGACGATATTGGCGATCGTCGACTTGCCGGCGCCCGACACGCCGGTGAACCAGAGCACCGCCGGCCTTTGCCCCTTCAGCGCCGCGTGAGTCTCCCGACTGACGTCGAGATGCTGGCGATGGATGTTGAGCGCGCGCCGAAGGGCGAAATGCAGCATTCCGCAAGCGACCGTCGCGTTGCTTAGCTTATCGATCAGGATGAAGCCGCCGAGGACCCGGTTCGGGCTCGTCCCGTCGACGGCATAAGGCTCGAACACGATTTCCCTGTCGGTCGCGAGTTCGGCAACGCCGATCCCGTTCAGCTCGAGCGTCTTCGCAGCGAGGTGATCGAGCGAATTGACGTTGATCTCGTATTTAGGCTCCTGGACGGTCGCGGTGACCATCTGCGTCCCGATCTTCAGCCAGTAGCCGCGCCCCGGAAGCAGCGCCTCGTCGGCCATCCAGACGATCGTCGCCTCGAACTGGTCTGCCGCCTCGGGCGGACCGGACGCCGCCGCAATCACGTCCCCGCGCGAGCAATCGACCTCGTCCGCGAATGTGACCGTGACCGATTGCCCCGTGATCGCTTCCTCAAGATCGCCGTCGGCCGCGACGATCCGTTCGATCCGCGTAACCCGGCCGGAGGGCAGGATTCGGACTTCATCCCCCGACTTGACCGTCCCCGATGCGAGTTGCCCCGCAAACCCTCGGAAATTCTGGTTCGGCCGGTTGACCCATTGCACTGGCATCCGGAACGACTTCGCCGCATCGGACTGAACGTCGAGCGGTACCGTGTCGAGATGCTCGATCAGGCTCGGCCCGTCGTACCAGCCGGTCGCGCCGCTGGCGCTCACGATATTGTCGCCGTTGAGACCGGAAACGGGAATCGCGACCCACTTCTCGATGCCGATCTTTTCCGCGAAAACCCGATAGTCGGCGGCAATCGCATCGAACGCGCCCTGATCGTAATCGACCAAGTCCATCTTGTTCACGGCGAGCACGAAGCGGCGAATGCCAACGAGGTGCGCAAGGTAGGAATGCCGCCGCGTCTGCGTCAGCACACCCTTCCGCGCATCGACCAGCAGGACGGCGAGATCCGCGGTCGACGCCCCCGTCACCATGTTGCGCGTATATTGCTCGTGCCCTGGCGTGTCGGCGACGATGAACTTGCGCTTCTCGCTCGAAAAATAGCGATAGGCGACGTCGATCGTGATCCCCTGCTCCCGCTCCGCGGAGAGGCCGTCGACGAGCAAGGCGAAGTCGATCTTCTCGCCCTGCGTCCCATGCCGCTTGCTGTCCGCCTCGAGCGCCGCGAGCTGGTCGTCGAAGACCTGCCGGGTCTCATAAAGCAGCCTCCCGATCAGGGTCGACTTGCCGTCGTCGACGCTGCCGCAGGTAATGAAGCGCAGGAGCTCCTTGCGCTCCTGCTCGGCCAGCCAGCTTTTGACGTCGGCAGGGCGGTTCAAAAGTAACCCTCCTGCTTCTTCTTTTCCATCGACGCGCTGCCGCCGTCCTTGTCGATAACCCGTCCTTCACGCTCGCTGGTGGAGCTTGCCAGCATCTCGGCGATGATGTCCTCGACGCTCGCAGCATCGCTTTCGACGGCGCCGGACAAGGGATAGCAGCCGAGCGTGCGAAACCTGACGCGGCGGCTGACGATCGTCTCGCCCTCCTCCATCCGCATGCGCTCGTCGTCGACCATGAGGATGAGGCCGTCGCGTTTCACCGTGGGCCGGTCGGCGGCGAAATAAAGCGGGACCACGTCGATCCCCTCGCGCATCACATATTGCCACACGTCGAGCTCGGTCCAGTTGGACAGTGGGAAGACGCGCATGCTCTCCCCCTTCCTCTTGCGGACATTGTAAAGCGACCAGAGCTCGGGCCGCTGCCGCTTCGGGTCCCAGCGGTGACTCTTGTCGCGGAAGCTGAACACCCGCTCCTTCGCGCGGCTCTTTTCCTCGTCCCGCCGGGCGCCACCGAAGGCCGCGTCGAAACCGTGCTTGTCGAGCGCCTGCCTGAGCCCTTCGGTCTTCCACATGTCCGTGTGCAGCGGGCCGTGGTCGAACGGGTTGATACCTTTGTCGAGAGCTTCCGGATTGCGGTAGACGATGAGGTCCACCCCCGGCTCGGCGGCGACCTTGTCCCTCATTACGTACATGTCGCGGAACTTCCAGGTCGTATCGACATGGAGCAGCGGAAAGGGCAGTGGCCCCGGAAAGAAGGCCTTGCGCGCAAGGTGCAGCATCACGGCCGAATCCTTGCCCATCGAATAGAGCATGACCGGCCGCGCGCTTTCAGCGACGGTCTCGCGCAGGATGAAGATGCTTTCCGCCTCGAGCCTGTCGAGGTGGGTAAGAGGCTGGTCCATTCGCGAGACGGTTTGCCAGCGCCGGATCGACTTGTCACTTGCGGCGCGCCGCCCATGGCTTAGGCTAGGGACGTCAGTCGGGAGACCGAACCGTGAAGAAGTCCATTGCACTCGTCCTGCTCGTCTACGCCGCTCCAACGTTTGCGCAGGCGCCGAGGCCCATTCCGAAGAGCGAATTCCTCAAGAGCCTCGACAATCGCTTCGCCGGGATTGACGCCAATCATGACGGAAAGATCACGGTCCAGGAGATGACCGCGCAGCAGCAGCGCGAACTGCAAATGGCGAAGGAAAAGCTGCAGCAGCAGATCGCGGCAAGGTTCAAGCAGCTCGACACGAACAAGGACGGGCAACTCAGCCAGCAGGAATTCCTTGCGGCAACACCGCCGATCCGAACGAACGAAACTCCGCAGGATCTGATGCAGCGCTTCGACGCCAATCACGACGGCATCATAACCCCGACGGAGTTCCGGGCGCCGGAACTCGTCAACTTCAACAAGGTCGACACGAACCACGACGGCATTGTGTCTCCCGCGGAAATTCAGGCCGCCGCGGGCAAGAAATAGGCGCTTTGCCTCCAGGCCTGCGCAGGCCTAAGGACGCAGCCTCCCGGGGAGCCCGAATGGGCTGAGAGTCGGCGTTGGGAATGAACCCGGCGGCCGAGACCCGTAGAACCTGATCCGGCTCACACCGGCGTAGGGAGGCAAGCCATGGCGGACATTCCCGCTCGCACTGAATTGAAAGTCACCACCGGCCCGATCCGCGGCAGCCGGAAGATCCACGTCGGCGACCGCAGGGTCGCCATGCGCGCGGTCGATCTCGAGCCCTCGTCGGGTGAGCCGCCGGTAGTCCTTTACGACACCAGCGGGCCTTACACCGATCCCGAAAGCCGCATCGACATCATGGCCGGCCTCACCGAGCTGCGCCGCGACTGGATCCGCGGCCGCAGCGATGTCGAGGAGGTCGCTCAGCGCGAGGTCCGCCCAGAGGATAACGGCCAGCTCGGCCCCGATCGCAGCGGCGGCGTCCAGCCCTTCCCGAATGTTCGCAAGAAGGTGCTCCGCGCGCGTCCAGGCGCGAACGTCACCCAGATGCACTACGCCAGGCGTGGTATCGTCACACCCGAGATGGAATATGTCGCCATCCGCGAGAACCTCGGACGTGAAACCCTAAAGAGCTCGTCGGCGCGCGATGGAGAATCCTTCGGCGCCGCCATCCCCGACTTCGTGACGCCCGAGTTCGTCCGCGACGAGGTGGCACGCGGCCGCGCAATCATCCCGAACAACATCAACCATCCGGAATCCGAGCCGATGGCGATCGGCCGGAACTTCCTGGTGAAGATCAACGCCAACATCGGCAACAGCGCTGTTGCCTCAGACGTCGCGAGCGAAGTCGACAAGATGGTGTGGGCGATCCGCTGGGGCGCTGACACGGTCATGGACCTGTCGACCGGCCGCAACATCCACGACACGCGCGAATGGATCATCCGCAATTCGCCCGTGCCGATCGGGACCGTCCCTATCTACCAGGCGCTGGAGAAGGTCGGCGGCGTCGCCGAGGACCTCAGCTGGGAGATTTTCCGCGATACTTTGATCGAACAGGCCGAGCAGGGCGTCGACTATTTCACGATCCACGCGGGCGTCCGGCTGCCCTACGTCCCGCTGACCGCCAAGCGCGTCACCGGGATAGTCAGCCGCGGCGGCTCGATCATGGCCAAATGGTGCCTCGCCCACCACCGCGAGAGCTTCCTCTACGAGCGCTTCGACGAGATATGCGAGATCATGAAGGCCTATGACATCGCCTTCAGTCTAGGCGACGGCCTTCGCCCCGGAAGCACGGCCGACGCCAATGACGAGGCCCAATTCGCGGAGCTCTACACGCTCGGCGAACTGACGAAGACGGCCTGGGAGCACGACTGCCAGGTCATGATCGAGGGCCCCGGCCATGTGCCGATGCACAAGATCAAGGAGAATATGGACAAGCAGCTGGACAGCTGCGGTGAGGCGCCTTTCTACACCTTGGGCCCGCTGACCACCGACGTGGCTCCAGGCTACGATCATATCACCAGCGCCATCGGCGCGGCGATGATCGGCTGGTTCGGCACGGCGATGCTTTGCTACGTCACGCCCAAGGAGCATCTCGGCCTTCCCGACCGCGACGACGTGAAGGTCGGCGTCATCACCTACAAGCTTGCGGCCCATGCCGCCGATCTCGCCAAGGGCCATCCGGCGGCCCGCCTGCACGACGATGCGCTCAGCCGCGCCCGCTTCGAATTTCGCTGGCGCGATCAGTTCAACCTGTCGCTCGACCCGGACACCGCAGAAGCCTTTCATGACCAGACGCTTCCGGCAGAAGGCGCCAAGACTGCGCATTTCTGCTCGATGTGCGGCCCGAAATTCTGCTCGATGAAGATCACTCAGGAAGTCCGCGAGTTCGCGCGCTTGCAGGAACAAGGCGCTTCCTCGCCAGCGGCCGGCGAGGTGCGGGAAACCCCAATCGACGCCGAGGAAGGCATGGCCGAGATGAGCAAGCGCTTCCACGACGAGGGCGGCGAGATTTACCTGCCCGCGGCGGAACAAGAGACGGAGAAAACGGAATGAAATCCATACGCATCGCCGTGGCGGCCGCGATCCTCGCCACGAGCGGCGGCGCCGCCGCTCAAAGCGCCACCGACGCGCGCTGCATCCTCCTCGCCAACGTCTTCGCCGCCCAGACGAAAGACCCCGGCGCGCAGAAGGTCGCGGAGGCATCGCTCTATTTCTACCTCGGCCGTATCAACCCCAATGAGTCGGTGGCGCAGATGAAGGTCCTGTTCGACCAGCAGTCGAAGACGATCACCGACGCCAATGCCGGCCAGTTGATGGGCGATTGCGTCAAGCCGGTTCAGGAAAAGGTGCAGCTCATCCAGACCTTGGCCAAGGAGGCGAAGCCGCCGGCGACGCCGCAGGGTAGGTAGGACGTCGGACCGAGCGCGCCCGCCGACCCTGCTCAGCCACCCTGCCCTTTGTCGTTCGGTTGCGTGACCCGCACGATCCGGATCGGCCGCGGCCTGCCGCTGAGGTCGGGCCACTCGATCGAATAACCAGCGGCCAGCCCGTAGAGCGCGGCGCCCATCGGCGTCAGGATCGAGATGCGCCCCTCCGCGAAGTTCGCCTCGCCGGGCAGGACCAGCTTCACTTCGCGCAGTTGCTGCGTCCTCTCATCGACGAAGGCGACGAAGGAATTGAGGCCAACATGGCCACCTGGCATCGTGTCCGGGTCATGGAGCTCGGCGCGCTCGATTTCCTCCAGCAGCATCGCAGCGACGACCGGCTGACGATGCTCCGCGCGCAAGGCGAGGCCGGCAATGATGTCGGACTCCGCGGCCAGCAAGTGGATGGGCGGGCGTTCTCCGCCCGCGGCGGGGATAGTCATGAATTCTCTCCGGTTGTTCGACGAAATGGGCCTGCGGACCTAGGTGAGTGCGGCCCAGACCAGCCACAGGACCATGAGCAGCAGGCCGATGCCGGCTACCGCCGCTGCCGCCTCTCCGGCCGTGACGCCGAAATGCGACTGGTGATCGCGCATGAAGCGGTCGAGCTTCGGACGGATCTTCTCGTTCGTCGTCAGCAGCCCGATGTCGAGGTGCCTGCCCTCACGCATGAACGAGAGAATTTCGCGCCGGTCCCTGTCGGATATGTCGGGGTAGCGGCCGACCAGCTCGGCCACGCGGTCGCGGCGCGAACGGACGTCGTCAACGGCTTTGAGATGGGATGTGTAGGCAGTCATGATGATCTCCGGTGATCGGTGGACGATTGAGGTTCGGCGGTCGCTAGGCCGCGACGGGAAACGGACTCGGCGTCGCATGGCCGCGCTCCTTCCTGGCGACCCTCTTGAGCTGCCGCTCGATGGCGCGGGCGCCCCGGAACAGCCGCCCGTCCATGGTTTCGACCGGGGATCGGATGCGTAGAACATGAAGCCGCCCGGCACGCGGACGGCGATGCCGACCGTGCGCCGGTCGAACTCGACTGCAAAACGTTGGTGAATCACGACGTAGCTCCTGCGAACCCACGACGCGGACGCTCGTCCGCCGTTCGCGGTTGCTCGCTATCGAATGAGGAGGATGCGTTCGCCTCGATGCGAACGCGGCTCATTTGTCGGAAGCCCTAAGCGTGCCCCTGCCCGCTCTGCAGCGGGACACTCAGGGCGCTAGAGTCGTGCGGTGCTGCTACCCGGATGCAGCTGGGACCGTTCGAAGGAAGAATGGTCGATCATAGTAGCAATATGGAGCCCATGAAGGCTTAATCAAGGATGACTCGGAGCAGCCCTTAGCAAGGGCACGGACGGTTATTTCCGCTCTATTGAGAACGCCTTTGCTGCCCGCTCCACCAACGCTTTCTCCATCGGCGCCCAGTTCGCGTTCGGCTCGCCTTTGGTCGTGAGGTCCGCAAGGCTCTTGCCGGTCGCCGCCAAATCCTCGCCGTAGATGAACATGAGCTCGCGCCGGCCGTGGCCCGTTCCCTGCGGATCGTCGAGAATCTGGACCATTCGCACGTTCATCTGCTCCGCCGGCGGCGTGTAGCCGGCGCGCTTCAGGATCGCGCGGACATGTTCGCCGTCGGAGCCCGCTCGGGTCGGTTTCGAAGTGGCAGATGGACCGGCGTTGACCCACACGGTCGTCCCCCAATGCTGCTCGCGCCGGTTGTCGGAATAGTCGTACTTGAGCTCCGGCCGGCTCGGCCAATAGCCTTCGAACTGGATCCAGTAGAGCTTCTTCACAGTCTTGTTTGCGTCGGCCTCCACGAAGACCTCGATCTCGGCGTCGGCGACACCGTACAGGTCGAAGCGGTCGCTCCCGACATAGGTCGCGGACTTCGGCACGGTGACGGTCAGACCTGAGGCGGGATGGACGACGGAATGGCCCTTCACGATCGCTGCGGGGGCAGCCACCGTTTCCGCCGCTGCTCCGGGCGAAGCCCCCGCACTCAAGCTCAGGATCGCCGCTGCAATCATCGCCGCACCCTTCATCCGTAGCCTCCAGACAAGTTTGCTGTGTTGCATGAGTCATACAGATGGAGCCGGGGCGAAGCGAGTCAGGGGAAAATAGCGCTGTCCTACAGGAGGGCTTTTGTGTTCCGCGCTCGCCGATGTGCGCTCCTGCCCAGCCTGTCACGCATCGAGCGTCGTCAAATCCTACGAAGTGGAGGAAGTGGAAGACCCCCGTTTCTTCCACTTCGCGCGTCTACTTCGGTCCCGTCTCCCGTCGAACGGACATGCCGTGCGTCTAATCGGCGTGGGCAGTGAACGCCGGAAGTGCGATAAGGAACAGACCCGGTTGAGGGGATGAATGATGTCGACGCCACGCCGCGCCCTGTTCCTGGCCTTCGGATTGATGGTCTCCATGCCGGCACTCAGTGCCGACGCTCCGCCGACGATCGGCAAGCCCAGGCCCGCGCCGCCGGGTCCATCCACCATGCCGCCGCTTCGGCCGGCGGAGATCGACGACAAGCTCGCGATCGGCGGCGACGACGTCAATGCAAAGAAGGTAGAGACCCGGATGACCGTGGAGGTCCAGGTCAACGGCCGCGGCCCCTATCATTTCGTCGTCGACAGCGGCGCTGATACCTCGGCCGTCGGCCTTCGGGTCGCGCGCGACCTGCAATTGCCATTGGGAACGCCCGTGATCCTGAACGGCATGACCGACCGCAATATCGTCGATCGGGTTAAGATCGCCTCACTGGCTTTCGGCCCGAGCACGATCCCCGATCTAGAGGTCCCGGCGCTTCTGGAAAGCAATCTCGGCGGCGACGGGATGATCGGCATCGACGCCTTGGTTCGGCAACGCCTGATGATGGATTTCGAAAATCGCGTCATCAAGGTCGAGGATGCGCGGCTGCCGGAGCCCCATTACACCGACGAGATCGTCATCACCGCCCGGCTCAGTCACGGCCAGCTGATCCTGACCCAGGTGAAGGCGGGCGGCCTCCCGCTGCAGGCGGTCATCGATACGGGATCGGAGATCACCGTCGGAAATCTCGCGCTGCGCGACAAATTGCTGCGATCGAACCGCAACAGCCGGGTCTGGACGGTGGCCACCACGGGCGTGACGGGCAAGACCGTCGACCTGCAGCTCGGCCAGGTCCGCCAGCTGAAGGTCGGATCGATCACGCTGAACGATATCCCCATCGCCTTCGCGGACGTTCCACCCTTTAAGGTCTTCGGGCTCCAGGATGAGCCGGCGCTCCTGCTGGGCACCGACATATTGGAGAATTTCCGTCGGATCAGCCTCGACTTCGCGGCCCGGAAGGTCCGCTTCCAGCTGAGGCGGTGCGGGTCTGCCGCCGTGACCATGAGTTCATCGCCTACCTCCAGCTGGTCGCGCCTGACCGCGAACGGCGTGGATGTTTGCGGGAGATAGGGCCGCATCCCTTCCGAGATACGGCCCCGGTCGATTCAGCAGCCGCAATTCTTGCAGGTGCAGGGATTGCAACGGCACCCGCCACGGGTGTCAAGCTTGGCGCCCTCGGTCTGCTGCTCCGTCTGCGTGGTCATTTGTCGTCTCCTTTTTCCTATGTCCAAGAGCGGACGAATGGCCTAATAGCTTCCGTACCATGGTACGGAATCAAGCGAAAAATTCAGACACGATCGGCGGCCTCGCAAAGTCCGCGGGAGTCGGGGTCGAAACTGTCCGCTACTACCAGCGCCGAGGCCTGCTGCCGGAGCCGGCGCGGCCGCCCAGAGAGGTGCGCCGATACGGCGAGGAGGACATCAAGCGCCTGCGCTTCATCCGATCCGCCCAGGCCGCCGGGTTCACCCTGGCCGAAATCGGCGAACTCATCGCCCTCGACGCGGCTGACGACCGCGCGCGAGCCCGGGAGTTGGCTCAGGCCCGCGTCGCGGCCCTCGACGATAAGATCGAGCAGATCCGCGAAGCCCGGGACGCATTGGCCGGGCTCGCAACCGCCTGCGCGAGGAAGCGGGCCGGACCCTGTCCGATCCTCACCGCGTTCGAGCGCAACTAACGCCTGTTCAGGGCTTCGCGAATCCGCGAAGCGAGCATTCCGCGTGTAGGGCTTCGCCAACAGGGACACATTCGGGTCCAGGCGTCCGCCGTGGACGATTGCGCTTTCGGTAGCGATCGACCAAGGGCCGGCTGCTGTCGGGCACCGCCTGCCGCTCATTGACATGGGTGTCCACATGTCAGCGGTAACAGCCCTTCTCCGGCTTGGCACGGTAAAACGATCTTATGCCCGCGAAAACAACCATTTGTTCACCATTCGGTGAGCAAAACCGTTTCCAAAGGTGAGACTCGCCATGGCTCAGGCACAAAAAGTCCAAGAAGAACGTCGCCGCGTCGAGCGCCTCGCGCTTCGGCTGAACGCGACCATGCGCGACGGCACGAAAAGCCGCGTGCGCGCGCGCGTGATCGACATGTCGACGCGCGGGTGCCGGATCGAGTGCACGTCTGCGGTCGACGACGACAGCTGGGTGTGGCTCAGCATCGCGGGGCTCGAGACCCAGTTCTGCCGAGTTGTCTGGCATTGCCAGGAGTTCGTCGGGCTCGAGTTCGAACGCCCTCTGTCCGACCCGGTCTTCGAGAAGCTGCTTGCCGACCAGGACCGACTTCCGGACACGGCGATCAAGGAGCTGCGCGGTATCGCGACGCGTACTCACTGGCTCGCCCGGCAGGCCGAGGACCGCGACATCGCGATCCTCGCCGACCTTTCCCGCAAATGTGCGGTAGACGCAGTCGTCGAAGGCCTTCGCCTCGGCGATGGCTCAAAACGACGCTAAGCTGAAATAAGCCGAACTAAAGCAAGCAATTAAGGCCGCCCATTCAGGCGGCCTTCTTTGCATCTCCGTTCAGGACGTGGCCGATGCCGCCGGCCGCCTCGAGACGCTCCACGAGCGTGCCGCGCGGCAGTTCCTCCTCGAACGCCCAGGCAAGGACTGCCTCGAGCTGCTTGATCGTCAGGTCGTCGCACGTGCCGTCGAACGCGAGCTTGACCACCGGCTTCATCGGCGACCGCAGCTGGATTTTCAGCCCCTGCGCTTCGACGAGCCGGAGATACTCTTCGGGAGCGTCCTCGGCGTCGAGAGCGAAATCGTAAGCGGCGCTCAGCCCCTCGTAGAGAGCAGCGGTCGCCCTAAGCTTCGCCAGGCGGGCTTCATCGGCCTTGGCGCGCACATCTGTAAGTTTGTCCTGCAAGGTTCCCTCCGATGCTCTGGACGGTCGTTCTTCCTTCGCCGCCTTGGCTGGCGAAGCGGGTTCTGATGCGACCGGCTCAACTTCCGGCGCTTCCTCGGGTTCGGGAGCAACTTCGGCTACTGGCTCCTCGGCCTCAGCCTCGGGCGCCTCTTCGACTTCAGCCGCGGGCGTCTCTTCAACTTCCACGACCTCCTCGACGGGCTCTTCCAGCTCTTCCGTTTCTTCCGTCGATTCGAGGACGGGCTCGACCTTTACAGGCTGGCTTCCGTAGAAGCCGGTAAGCCCCGCAATGCTATCGAGAAGCTTCGAGAAGCCCGGAGCCGCCTTGGCAACCGTTTGCGCCACAGGTTCAACGGCCTCTTCGGGCTCGTCGGCTTCTTCCGCGAATTCATCGACGGACTCAACGAACTCCTCGACGGCGTCGTCCGCCTCCTCGACTACGTCCTCGATCTCGGCGGGAGCCTCGTCAACGGGCGCTTCGACCTCCTCCTCGACCGGCTCCTCGACCTCTTCGGCGACCGGCTCTTCGAGGTCTTCGGCCACCGGTTCCTCAGCCTCTTCGACAGCCTCGTCCGCGACTGCATCCGCAATCGGCTCAGGCTCGGGCTCCGGCGCCTTCTTGGCTTTCTTCGGCGCCTCGGCCGTGGTGCCGGCATTGTCGGCGCTGACCAAGGCATAGACATAGTCGACCCAGGCCCCGCCCGCGCTCAGCGGAAGCAAGGTGACCCAGCATTTGACCGGGCCATCGCCCGCGTCGAAATGATCCTCAAAGGCGAGGAAATCGCGGCTGATCGCGACGATCGGAAGCTTCTTGGCGATGCAGGCGAGGATCGACGGGCTCGGCGCGTCGATGATTCGCTCTACCCGCTCCTCGCCGGTGATGCCTTCGCCCATATGGCGGATCTCGGCGTCATGTCCGCCGCTGATCAGCTCGAGAAGGATCGAATTCGGACCAGCGTCGCTAAGCTCGAGCGGGTCGAGGTCGTGGAGCGGCGGGAATTCCTTGTCGCCGCGAATCGACAGCCAATAATTGAGCACGCTCGCATGCTTGCGTCGCTCCGCTGCACTGATCGTCTTGAACGCCGTCAACAGCGTCTCCGCCGTCGGCTGGTCGGCCGCCTTCATGCCTGAACCGGGCGCCCCCATTCCTGTTCTCCGCTTAAAAACCCGCCGCCCTTGTGCACTTAGGGTGCTTAGAAAGGGTTAATTGGTCGGCTGCTTTGTTGAGTAGCTGCGACCGCAGACCTAAACTGCAGGCGTTAACCCGATCGGAGTCGTCGATGGGCACGAGTTTGTTTCTTGCCGGCCTGGCGCTTGCTTACGGCGCCGCCGCACCCCAGCCCCCTGCGCCCGACTCCCCCATTCTCGTCCAGGGAACTCACGACCGTGACAGGAAGATCAGGAACTTCATCAAGGACCTGACTCCCGCCCCCGTGCACGGCCAGCTCAGCCGCTTCGACGCTCCTGTCTGTCCAGCGGTGGCGGGGCTTTCGCAGTCCAAGGCTGACATCATCGTCGCTAGAATGCGACGCGTCGCCACAGAGGCAGGAATGCGCGTGGCACACGAAAACTGTGCTCCGAATGTCATCCTGATCGTCGCCCGCGACAAGAATCACCTGCTGGTGCAGCTCCAGCAGCACCGGCCTGAATATTTCCCGGCGAGCTGGAGCAGCTGGCACCTCCGGGAACTGCAGACCGATCCGTCTCCGGTAGCTGCCTGGCAATTTGAGGGCGAGTTCTGGGCCGACGGCCGGCCCATATCGAACGACGTCAACGCGAGCGGGATCAGCGACATCGGCCAGTTGCAGCGGACCATCGAGCCGCTCACCCGCCTGAAGCCAGCCGCGAGGCGCGCCTTCGAGACGTCGATCGTGGTTGTCCAGGCCAACGCGCTCGACGGCCTCACCACAACCCAGCTTGCCGACTATGCAGCGATGCGCGCGTTCGTCAGGACCGATCCGAAGAACCTCAGGTCGTCCAGCAGCGACACGATCCTCAGCATCATCGACGCGCCGATGGGCACAGCCGTGCCGCTTACGCTCACGCCCTGGGATTTGAGCTTCCTCAGGGCGTTCTACGCAAGCGGCAACAACAGCTATGCCGAATATCAGCGCTCAGAAATGCAGCGCCTAATGAAACGTGAGCTGGACAAGACGCAGGAACGCTGAGTCTTAGCCCTTCTGGGTGCCGATCCATTCATCGACCCGCCGCTCGAGCACTGGCAGCGGCTGGGATCCATTGCTGATGATGAGATCGTCGAAGCCCTTGATATCGAACCTGGGCCCGAGCGCGGTCTCGGCCTTGCGGCGGAGCTCCATGATCTTGAGCATGCCGATCTTGTAGCCGGTCGCCTGGCCCGGAAGCGTGATGTAGCGCTGGACTTCCGAGCGCGAATGATCCTCCGACATGCGAGCCGTCTTCATCAGATAATCAATGGCCTGCTGCTCGGTCCAACCCTGCGCATGGATGCCGGTATCGACAACCAGGCGCGCGGCGCGGAACAGCTCCGCGTCAAGGCGCTGGAAATCGGACGCAGCGTCGGGATACGCGCCCATCTCCTTGCACAGCAGCTCGGAATAGAGCGCCCAGCCCTCGTTGAATGCGACGTAGCCGCCGGCCTTGCGAAACTTGGGCGTGCCCGTCTGCCGGACCTGGATGTCGCCGGCCATGACGTGACCCGGAATGCCTTCATGACACATGAGGTCGGTCACGGCCGCTGGATCCTCGGTCTTGCCCAGGAGGTGCACATAAACGCGACCCGGACGAACGCCGTCCGGGCTCGGGCCCGATGCGTGCGCGGCGCCGCCGGCCACTTCGCTGAACGATGGCTCGCGAACGACTTCGACGCGATATTGCGGCAGGTTGTTGAAGCGCTCGGGAAGCAGCGAACGATTATGCGCGATCGCGTCATTTGCCCGCTTCAGATAATCGGCGCGCAGGGCATCGGTCCAAGGCGTCGGCGGGAAGCGTTTTTCCCGGTCGGCATAGAAAGCGTCGCGGTCCTTGAACCCGGCTTTGCGCGCTAGCGCGTCCTGCTCTCCTTCAATCCGCTTCACCTCGCTGAGGCCGGTCTGGTGGATCTGATCTGCAGTGAGATCGAGCGTCGTGTTGATCTTGAGCGCGGTCGCATACCATTCCGCGCCGCCCGGAAGCGAAATCGCCCCGACCCGGCCGCTGGGCGCAGTCGGCAATTCGCTCTCACCCCATGCAATCACCCGCTCGTAGGCAGGCTTGAGGCCAAGAAGCGACGCGCGGGTGTCCGCGAGCAGGGATTCGGCGTCCGCAGCACTGATCTTGCCCGAGCTCTGCAGCTTTGCCACCTTCGCCTTGGCGTCGGCCCAAAGCGGCGAATCCTTGCCCCCGTCGAACGGCGCGCCGCTAATCAGCGTCTTGCTGCCGGAGATGACTCGCTGGATTTCGAACTTCGGGGCATGCACCCCGGCAGCATCGGACAATTTGCTTTGCGCGATCGCCGTATCGAGCACAGTCGGGATGCCCTTCAGGCGCGCATTATAGGCCTTCATGTCGCCCGCATCGGACACCGTATGCGTATTGATCATGAAATCGGGCACCTGCGAGTGCGCCGAATAAAGGAAGGAATAGAAGGGCGGCTGGAAGCGGCGGTACTTGTACTGAAGCTCGGCGCGCTGGAGCTCGGTTTCCCAGATGTCGTAATTGGTCTGGCCGGCGGGCGAGAGCTTGCTGCGGTCGAATTGCGCCTTCATCCGCGCGACGCTGGCCCGGCGGGCTTCGAGACGCTGCAGCTGGCCGGCGTCGCTGATGTCGTCGAGGCGATCCCCTCCTTCTTTCATGCCCAGCCGCGTTGCGAGCTGCGGCCTGAGCTTCAGGTCCTGAGCAAATTCCGCGTCGAGGAATGAGGTCAGTCGCGCATCCTCGGCACTCTGCGAAGCGGCAGGCGCAGCCTGCGCGATGGCCGGCGATGCGCCGGGAGAAACAGCGACAACCGACAGCGCCACGCCAATGAGCAATGAATAACGCATCCGACCCTCCAAGATTCGGGCGGGACGCTAGTTCGCCGGACGCAGGAGGTGAAGCGGCTTCGGCAATTTGATCCGCAAAAAAGAAGCCGCCGCCCGGGTTCACGAGCGGCGGCTTCACCTTTCTGATTTGCTTGATGCTTAAGCGAGTTCGCGCTCGCGCTCGTCGACCATGGCCTCAGGCAGGCCCGCGTCCATGTCGACGGGCTCGGCCCTGCCGGCTGCGACATCGCGCTCGCGCTTGTCGAAGAAGGCGGCGCGTTTGAGGCGATGCTTCAGCGAAACCGACGGATTGTTCGGCGTCGGCCCGCGATAGGCCCGCTGCACCCAGCTCTCGCCAGGCATGCGGTCGTCGTCCTCGGCCTTCGTGGCGGAAGCGCCGGAAGACTGGCGCGACTGATCGTTGCCCCACGCGAAGGCAGAAGGTGCGACGATCGCGGGCTGTTCTTCGTGAAGGATCGGATCGTGGCGAGGCGTCTCAGCAACGGGGGCTTCGGCAACAACGGGCTCATGCTCCGTCGACTGCTCCTCGACCCATTCTTCCTCGTCCTCGTGACGACGACGACGCGAGATGGCGAACGCTGCGCCGCCGAGGGCGAGCAAGCCAAGCGCGCCGCCGGCTGCGATCGGAACCATATTGTCGTCCGTTGCCGGCTTGGTGGCCGTGGTCGTGGCCGTCGGAGTGGCCGGCTTAGCGTTCACGTCCACGACCGGCGCTACAGCCGACTCGGACCTGGCCGGCGAGGGCGGCGCGGGCACTGCGGTGGCGGCAGGCTTTGCAATCGCCGCGGGTGCAGCAGGGGCGGAACGGGCGGCCGTGCGCGTCACCGCGCGACTAGCGGCAGGCTTCGCCGCCGTAGTGCGAACTGCCCGCGTCGACCTGGTCGGCGCTGGCGCCGCTTCGGTCGTCGTCTCCGTGACCGGTGTTGCAGTCGACGAATCCGTGGCGGGAGCCGCCTCTGTCGTCGGTGCAGGCGCGGTCGTCGGCGGAGGAGCAGTCGTCTCAGTCGTCACCGGCTGGGACTGCGGCACCTCCTGGGCGAGCGCCGTGGTTGAAGTGAGCGCCAGGGCCGCGGCAATCGCGGGGAGGGCGCTGGTCTGTGCGTAACGAGTGGTCTTCCTCATAATGAAGAACAACCGTTGGACTTGCTTACAGTTCGCCCGATTACGCTGAAATGGGCAATATTGTCGCTATTCCGATTTGGGTTAAGTTATTGTTTTCTAGCCAATAGCATCCGGTCGTGGAACTTTTGTTCCATTCAATTCATCGGATTATCCGGGCCAGGTTTCGCGCTACTTCAGCGCTTTGACGGCTGCCAACGTCCTGGCGACATGCTCGCTGAAATTGAGATCGTCGTGAACCATGACGATCTTGCCCTTCCGGTCGATGACGTAGGAGGTTCGCGTCGTGATGCCGGGATGCGCCGCCCAGGCAACGTCATAGGCCTTTTGCGTCTCCGGGGTCGCCGTCGCTACCGGGAATGCGCTGCGGCACTCCTTTTGAGAGAAATCCTTCAGGATTGTCAGGTTGTCAGCCGACATGCCGATGACCTGCGCGCCGGCCTTCTTGAAATCGTCGATTGACTCGCTGAACGCGTGCGCTTCGGCGGTGCATCCGCTCGTGAAGGCTTTAGGAAAGAAGTAGAGGACCACAGGCCCCTTCTTCAGCTGTTCGGCGAGATGGAGCTTGAACTCCTTGCCCCCTACCGCACCCGTCGTGTTGAAGTCGGGCGCCTTGGTTCCGACGTTCAGGGCCGCATGGCCGGGAACGGCCAGAGAAATGATGGCAAGGCCGACGAGAAGCTTCCGCATGGCGATTCTCCCTTCGAGCCGCTGCCTATCGGACAGCAGGCCGCTTCACCAGCCGTACGGCTGACATGGCCTTCTTTTAATCCTCGTCTTTGTCCCCCAGCAATGCGAGCGTGCTCTCGTCCGGCTCGCCGTCGAAGAACCCATCGAGGGCCAATGCAAAGACGCTGGCGGGCGCAACCCGGTCGAACAGGGTCAGGCTGGAGCGGAGCTTCAACGTGTCGACGGTGCCGAAGATCTGCTCAGGCGAGCGCTTTCCCGCCCACGGAAGCAGGACCTCGACGCTCTGGTGAAGATGCTGGCCGAGCAGAGGATGGGCGAGATAGGCGTGCGCCTCGTCGAGCGCTGAGATACCAAAATATTTGGCGGTGGGACTGCGACCGAGATCGGCGAGCTGAGGGAAGATAAACCACATCCAGTGGCTCTGTTTCGATCCCGCCTTCAACTCGGCAAGCGCGGTGTCGAATATGCCTTCCTGGGCATCGGTGAAGCGCTGGAGATTATAGGGATCGGTCATGCCGGCATCTTGGCCCTGCGGCCGCCGGCGCGAAAGAGCGGCTCGCGCCTATTGGCGCGGCGCGAGCAGCCCCGTCAGGACATAGAAAAGAATCATCACCGGGCCGGTCAGCAGGGTCGCTGCCACCATGCCGAGACGGATGATCGTCGGATCAACGCCGGAATAATCGGCGAGACCGGCGGCGACGCCCATGACCTTGGCGTCGCCGCGGTTGATCAGGAAACGTTGATTCATGGTTGTTTCCTTGGGCTCGAGTGGCTTCAGGCGATCGGCAGCGAGGTGGCGGCCGAAACGAGCAGAAGCGCAGAAATGAACGCGCCAGCGAAAACGGTGGCGGATTCACGGACGGTAGAAATCGAGAACATTGGTAACCCCTTTGCATGGTCTTCTCGGACCCGACCATCGGGCCCGTGCCTCTAACAATGCAGGGGGCGTGCCAATTTGAAAAAGTCGTTATTTTTCAGTGACAGACGTAGGTCGTGTTGGAAAATACACCAAGTGATTGGGCCGCGTGTTGGTGAAAAACGCTAAATCGGTTGTCGCGTTCGGGGCCAAAGGTGTTCGATAACGGACATTCGCTACACCTGTAGCGCCCGTTTTCGGTCAACTTGAGGTGAAACCGCCCCCGTTGGGGTGGAGAACCTGCCCGATCATGTAACTGGAATCCTCGCAGGCGAGAAACAGGAAGGACGGCGCCACCTCGTTCGGCTGTCCAGGCCGACCCATCGGAGTGTCCTTGCCGAAATCGGGAATGTCTTGAGGCTTCTGGCCACCGAACGGGTTGAGCGGCGTCCAGATGGGCCCCGGAGCAACCGCGTTCACGCGGATCCCCTTCTCGACCAGATTCTTGGACAGCGAGCGGGTGAAGGCCGTGATGGCGCCCTTGGTCGAACTGTAATCGAGCAGGTGCGGGGAGCCTTTGTACATCGTGACCGAGGTGCAGTTGATGATGGCCGAACCGCTCTCGAGGCGCGGCAGGGCCGCCTGCGTCAGGAAGAACATACCGAAGATGTTGGTCTGGAAGGTCCGCTTGAGCTGATCCTCCGTAATGTCGCGGATGTCCTCGTCCGGATGCTGTTCGCCCGCATTGTTGACGAGAATGTCGAGCCGTCCGAGTTGGTCGACCACCTGCCTGACGGCCTCTTCGCAGAACCCCTTGCTTCCGACATCTCCGGCGATGGTGATTGCGCGGCGGCCCTCGCCCTCGACGATCTCCTTCGTCTTCGCGGCATCGTCATGCTCGCAGAGGTAGAGGATCGCGATATCCGCGCCCTCGCGAGCGAAGAGGGCAGCAACCGCTCGCCCGATTCCGCTGTCCGCGCCGGTGATCAGCGCCACCTTGCCTTTGAGACGTTCTGATCCCCTGTACCGCGGCTCCCAGTCCGGCTTGGGCTCCAGCTCACTTTCGTGGCCTGGCAGACGATCCTCATGGACCATCGGCTCCATCACGTCCGACATGACGCTTACTCCTTCGGCGCGACGCCCATGCCCTCGCGCTCGAATTC
>Ga0070671_100000056_pt1 | contig 76375 bp, 72 predicted proteins | sample KBSS73metaG_FD_65341 | JGI IMG/M metagenome (GOLD analysis project Ga0070671, IMG submission 65341) | Switchgrass rhizosphere microbial communities from Kellogg Biological Station, Michigan, USA - KBS S7-3 metaG | ecosystem: Host-associated > Plants > Roots > Rhizosphere > Soil ...
CCAGAAAGATCAACGGCAGTCGGTTGACGATGGTGAGGGTCGTTCCCGTCAGCGCTGAGTAATTGGCAAGCGACAGATAGGTTATGACCGCGATGCTGATGCCCGCGATCAGTGGGGCTCCCACCGAGCCAAAGCCGATGTCGCCACGGCGCACGAAAAAGGCGGGGATGGATAGGGATGTCGTGGCGAGCAGGATTTCCAGACCAACCGCTCCCATCGAAGAAAGGCTGGTGGAAAGGCTGAGCAGCGGGTCGAGGCCGGCCACCGCGAACAGACCGATAATCGCCGCCAGCGTCATGGTCAGGAAACTCGCAGCGACATGCGGCGAGCCGTGGCGGTGGTGGGTATGGCTCAGCCGTGCAGGGATCAGCCCGTCCCGCGACAGGGCATAGAGATACCGGGTGATGTTGTTGAAAAAGCCCAGTGCCGCCGCGAACAGGCTGGTGACGGTCAGCAGGCTGAGTGCATCGCGGCCCGGTTCGCCTAAGTAGCGCAGCGCGATGCCTGATGCGAGCCGTCCCGGATCGGCGGCGGCGGCCTGCTGCGCCTGTTCCGGCGTCAGGGCCACGATCAGGCACCAGGAGGACAGCACGTAGAAGGTGCCCAGTATGAGAACCGCGCCATAGGTCGCGCGCGGGATCGTGCGTTCGGGATTGCGGGCCTCCTCCTGATAGATCGCAGTTGCCTCGAATCCGATGCAGCCGCTGATGGCGTAGATGAGGGCGATGCCGAGGCCGGGGGCGAGGATGGCGTGCGGCGTGAAGCTCGTGAGGTTCAGGCTGGACAAGTCTGCCCGGTAGAGGATCATGCCGTCGATCAGCAGGATCAGTCCGACCTCCAGCAGCAACGCGACCGTCAGGACATGCGCTGCCATGGTGATCTTGTGATAGCCCAACCACGCGATAGCGAGAATTCCGAGCGCTGCCCACCATTCCCATCGCACGTTCATGCCGCTCACATTGTGCACGAGATCGGAGGCGAAGAAGGCCATGGCACCCAGGACCGAGGCCGCAGCGCAGATATAGGCGGTGACGGCGACATAGGCGGCGGCAACGCCGGCCTCCTTGTTCAGGCTGAGGGCGATATAGGCGTAGAAGGCCCCCGCATTGCGAACATGTGGGATCATCCGCACATAGCCCATCGCAAACAGCATCATGACGAGCGAGACGACAAGCTGGGTGCCGGGCACCCCCACGCCATTGCCGAGACCGATGGCGAGGGGAACAATTCCGGCCAGAACCCCCATGGGCGCAGCGCAGGCCAGGATCATGAAGATGATGTCCCCGGTCCCGAGAAGGCCGCGCAGCAGGCCGCTTTCGTTCTGTGTGCCCTGTTCGGAAGCGCTCATGGCTGCTGGATGATCCCCTCTCGTGGCGCGCCCTTGGGCATTCTCGCTCACCATCGGCAAAAGCCGACTTTGCACCATTGCAATGAAATCATCGCCAAGGGCATTTTCGGCCAGTGGCGTCGCCTTGCCGCTGTGCGTTCAGGCCATGTCCGCCGGCGCAAGCGCCATCACCCGCAGCGGGCTGCCCGATCCTCCGGCGATCTTGAGCGGCATGGCAACGATCACTGCGCCAAACAGGGGCAACTGGTCGAGATTGGTGAGGCACTGCAGCCCGAAACGGCCATGCCCGTGCAAAATGGAATGGGCTGGCAGCGGCTCGTCGAAATGGCTCGCCTGGCCCGCATCCGTGCCCACCGTTTCCACGCCCAGCCCGACGCATTGCCGTTCCAGCACCAGAAAACGCATCGCGTCGGCATCCGGCCCCGGCGAATGCGCGCCGTCCTGCCTGAGGTTGAGATAGGACAGGGTGCCGACCCGTTTCGACCATCCGGAGCGCAGCAGGATCCAATGGCGGGGCGGGATGGCACCGTTGTCCGTTTCCCATCGTTCGAGAAACGTGCGCGTGACGATGAAGTCTTCGTCCTCCGCTGCCTCGCGCGTGATGTCCACGACGACCGCAGGGTGGATGAAGTCGCTGGGCGCGATGGCATCAACCGTACCGTTGAGCACATCGCGCCCGGTAATCCAGTGCGCCGGCGCATCGAAATGGGTGCCGGTGTGCTCGTTCATGGAGATATTGTTCCAGTACCAGGCCGGGCCATTGGCATCATAGCGTGACACGGTCTCCATGCGGAACGGTTCGCACTGGCCGAATTCGGATGGCAGCACGATCACGGGAAAGTCGCTGGAGAGCGTGTTGGTAAGATCGATGCATCGGATTTCGCCGCTGGCGACACAGGCCAACATCTGTGCGAGCGCGGGGTGGGGCGTGGCGGTCACAGATTTCTCTCCCTTGTATAAAGGGCCGGGTCGGCCAGCCACCGTGTCATGGCGTCGTTTGCCACTTCGCCCGCGCAGCTCTGTTCCCGACCCTGTTGCAGCGCGTCGATGGCGGCGGCAGCGATGCGCGCAGGCGCAACCTTGGGCGGGGGCACGGACTGATGATGTTCGTCCTCGACGGGGCCGGTAAAGATGGACAGGACGCGAACGCCAGCCTCGCGCATCTCGTGCCGAAAGGCCTGCAGCAGCGACAGCCGTGCAGATTCTGCCGCAGCGAACCCCGCCCGCTGGGACGAGCCGACAAGCGCATCGATGGAGAGGATGTCGACGAACGCACCATGCGGTCGACCCGCCAGCATCGGAGCGACGCCTTGGGCGAGGCGCATCAGGCCCATGGCGGCGACGTCGAACGCGTGACGCTGCTCGACGATGTTGCCGTCAAGGCTCACCCCGCCGTCGCGCGGGTGTCGAGCGGTGTTGATCACGATATCGAGCGGCCCGGCGATCTTGCTCAGCGCTTCGGACAGGCTTTTCTGGTCGGTGATGTCGAGCGGAACGGTCTGTACGCCGGGTGCGATGAACGCCGGTTGTTCGGTATCCGCAGTGCGTGCGGGAGGCGCCAGGCCAGCCACCACCAGCCCAGCCCCCGCCTCGCACAGCGCTTTGACCATCGCCAAGCCGATTGCGCTGCGCGCGTCGCTGACCAGAATCGTGCGTCCCTCGATCGGTACGAGAAACTCGCGCAGCTGGGGATCGCTCATGTCCAGATCTCCGTTGGGTGGAATGGCAAACATCGCCGCGTTTCCGCCCCGATCGAGGAGCAGGCGCACCTCGGCCCGCTGACCGACAGAGAGGTCGTGGTGGAGGTGAACCAGCGCCACCGGCCCGACCTCCAACGCGACCTTGCCCATGCGCCAAGGCATGTGGTCGCGGAAATAGAGGTCAGTGGAGGTGCGAATGACGGTCTCGCACAGCACTATCCCGCCGTTGTCGCAATCCTGCCAGGCGAGTTCGCCCCAGCAGGACGGGCAGACATCGCGCGGCGGATAAGTGGCTTCACCGCACGAATCGCAGATTTGCAGCACGAAGCGGCCCTGCGCGGCGCGTGCGGACATCGCATGCATTGCACGGCTGCGGGCGGCGGGGGAAAGGTGGCGTGCCTTCTTGCGCGCCAGCGGATCGCGCTTTTCGCGCGGACGGGGGGCTGTCATCGCAGCGCTTTCAGGGCAACGGCGCCCGTGCACACACCGCGGTCATAGTTGACGAGGCCGAAGCCGGAGACGAGGGCGATGTCCGCATCCGGCACCTGATCGCCCAGCGGTTGGCGCAGGATTTGCCGAAGGCCTTCGGTCACATTCTGGAACCCGCCGGCGGCCCCGGCCTGGCCGGCGGACAGCTGGCCGCCATTGGTGTTGAGCGGCAGGTCGCCGTCGATTTCGAACCGGGTTCGGCGGATAAAGCCTGCCACCTCTCCCTTCGGGCAGAAGCCCAGATCCTCGATCTGCATGGCGACGATCACCGGATAATCGTCATAGACCTGAAGCGTGTCGACATCGCCGGGGTCGATTCCCGCAGCCTGCCAGAAGCGGTCGATTTCCATCGCCCAGCCGCCGCGCAGCTGCACAGGGTCGTCGGGAAAGGCATTGTGCCGCTCGGTGGTGGCCAGCACCTGCGCTGCCGCCAACCCGCGCTCCCCTGCAATCTCCGGGGTGGTGACGATAAAGGCTTCGGCGCCAGCGCAGGGCATCACGCAGTCGAAGAGATGGACTGGATCGGCAATGGGCCGCGCCACCATATAGGCTTCCAGCGTCAGCGGCTTACGCTGGAGCGCGAGGGGGTTGGACCCGGCATTGGCGCGCTGGGCGACGCACAGCTTGCCGAAGTCGGCGCGCTCGACTCCATAGATGCGCATGTAGGCATCTGTAATGAGCGCAAAGGTCGCGTTCGGGCCACCGAACCCATAGGGATAAACCGCATCCTGCGAAAAGCGGGAGAAAGCGGACAAGCTGTGGCGAAAGCTGTCTATCTGGTTCGTATCGGCGGCCATGCACACGACAAGTTCCGCATCGCCGCACTGCACTGCCCGCGCGGCGCGGCGCAGCGCCATGACTCCGCTGGCACCGCCCGTCGGAATATGATCGAGCCAGCGCGGCGACAGCCCCAAGTGCTGCACCATGCCCACGGCTGTGTCAGGTCCGCAGGAGAAGCTCGAAAAGCAGAACCCGTCAATGTCCGCGGGCTTAAGGCCGGCTGTTTGGGCCAAGGCCCTCAGAGCCTGCCCCGCCCACCAGTGCGCAGTCTCAGACGAGAATCGGGTATAAGGCACGGTGAGCGGTGCGCAGACCGCCACGCCGTCATAAGGAGCGGCTGTGCGCCTCATGCGCTCCGCTTCTTGAAGGCGCGGGTGTCGTGCATCGCGCCCGCGTCAATCCGTGCCGCGACCAGATCCTTGAGGGCGGCACGCAGGATTTTCTCGGTGGGCGTGCGTGGCAGTGCGTCGACAAAGCCGATCCAGCCTGGCACCTTGTAATAGGCCATTTCGTCGAGCGCCCAACGGGCGATCTCGGCCGCCATGTCCGGCTCTGCTTGATCATTATCCGCAACGACCAGCGCCGCTACTTCATCGCCGCGCAGGGGATCGGGCGTAGCTGCCACCGCCACTTGCCGGATCCCGGGGTGCTTCGCCAGGATGGATTCCACCTCGACCGCGGCGATATTCTCACCCGATCGGCGGATCACGTTCCTCTTGCGGTCAACGAAATGGAGGTCGCCATCGGCATCGCGCGAGACGATGTCGCCGGTGTGGAACCAGCCGCCATCCCATGCTTCCGCAGTGGCGGCAGGGTTCTTGAGGTACTCGCGGAAAAAGCCGTAGCGTGGATTGGCCCCCGCGCGCCGAACCAGCAATTCGCCGGGGGCTTCCCCATTGATGTCGTCTCCGGCCTCGTCCACGATTCGGATTTCCACGTCATCGGTGGGACGGCCAAAGCAGCTGGTGCCGATCTTGCGGGGGTCGCGATGGGCGCTGATCACCCCGCCGCTGCCAGTTTCCGTCATCGCCCAGGCTTCGACCAGCGGCATGCCAAAGCGCTCCTCGAACTTGGCGTGCAGTTCCGACGGAACGCCGGGGCCGAAGGCGAAGCGTACGCTGTGCTGACGGTCGCGTTGGCTGGTTTCGGCTTTCAGCAGCATCGCAGGCATCACGCCAAGCGCGTGCAGGCAGGTGGCGCGGCTTTCTCGCACCGAGTTCCACCATGTGGAAGGGTGGAAGCGGTCGAGCACGGTGAGGCACCCGCCCACGGTGACCATCGCCATTACCGAAACAGCCATCGCGTTCATGTGGAACACAGGCAACGGTGTCAGCATCCGCTCCTCGCCCTCGCGGAGGCTAAGGAGGCCGCCTACATCCCGGTACCAGTCGCCCGAATGCAGGAAATATTCGTTGGTCAGGACGCAGCCCTTGGGACTACCGGTGGTGCCAGAGGTATAGAGCAGCGCCGCTTCCCGCTGCGCGGCATCGTTCGATATCGGCCCGCCTCTTTTCAGAAGTGGGCGTACGGGCGCATCCTGGGTGGTGGGCACCAGAACGCTGCGCACGGCGCGCGCTGCCTCCGCGACTTCGGCAAGACGCTCGGGCACGACAAACGCCGCCGACATTTCGGAATGGTCGATGAGATATTCCAGCTCGCCGCGCCGAAGGTCGGGATTGATCGGCACGACCGAGGCCTCAAGGCTGTTCGCGGCGAACCATATTTCGATGAAATCCGGGCGGTTGTGCAACAGCAGTCCCGCGCGAGTTCCCTGCCCAAAGCCGGCCGCCGCCAATTCGCTGCGACGGTCCTGGATGCGGCGCATCATTTCACCGTAGGTGATTTCCCCTGCCGGAATGCCGTAGATTTGCGCTGTTTCCGGCAGGACATTCAGGAAGGGCCGGTCGGGCCACCGCTCGACGGTCTGGCGGAAGCGATCGAAGATCGATGTGTGCGTCATCGTGCCCTGTCGGCCGTTCTCGCCACATAAGCGGGGATGCGATATAAATGCATATGCATATATCTATCGACAAACCTGTGACTGTCAACGAGCCTTCGGCGTTGTCAGCTGGCGATGTTGTCCAGATTGGCGAGCATGCGCTGGATGATGGATCGGCACATGTCTCGTTCCGCAGGGGTGATGCCCTGGATGATCGTGTCGAAATATCGGTCCATCGCCGGCCAGGCGCTAAGCAGACGCTCCCGGCCCATTTCGGTCAACACGACCTCGCGGCGTCGTTGGTCGTGCTCCGGAGTGCGGCGCTCCACCAGACCTTGGGAGACCATCGCGTCGATCGCGCGGCTTGTCGAGGACTGCTCGGTGAAGGCGCGCGCTGCGATCTCGTTGATCGTGAGGCCCTCCTCGATATGGAGGATCGACAATGCCCGGAGCGTGACGAGCGTGATGCCGCTTTCCTGAAGCATGCGATTCTGCCTGACCTGGCCGAGACTGGCGAGACGGTTGACCAGATATGGCAGATACTGCTCAAGCTCGTCATAGGAGCGTGGCGGTAGGGCTGAGGTCATGCCAGGTCCAACTACCGTGAGTGCGGTCGGGCGGGCAAGCGCAATTCATGCGAAGGACCGGATGGTTTTGATGAGGCCGTCGAGATCGGCACCCTCGCCATCCTTGATCGCGGCGTTGCGCAGATGGCCGGCCCATTTCACCGCGTCGTCACGATCGGCAATGCGCACGATCTCCGCGATGACCTTGTCGAACTTCGACAGGCCGCGTGCATGGGTGTCCGAATAGCCCTTGATCAGCCGCTGGCATTTGACGACTTCCAGACCGAGCGCATAATTGTGCCGTGCGAGCGCGCGGGCGGTTGTCAGCCAGTCCGCACGCCGCCGCGTCTCTTCCGTATGGCGCAGCGACATACGGCGCAAGCGCCGGAGGCCAGCGACGCAATAGAGGACCATAAACCATCCCGGCGAATAGGTGCGCACCCGTCGTCCCTTGCTGACGCGCCGGTCCAGCCAGCCATACAGCCGTTCGTGCCGGAGCAGCCAGCGACCGAGGGGCGCAGGCGCGAGGCCGACAATCTCCTCCATGCGCGGATGCATGTATTCGGTGGTTTCGAACAACTGCCCCGTACGCAAGCCGATCTCCTCGCCAATGCGGCGTCGTCGCGCGCTTCTCGTTTTGAGATCGGCTACTCGCACGACGTCGTCATAGGCCATGGCATTGGCGATATATTTGGCTGCGTTGACCGTCAGCGCATATTCCCGAGCATCGCCACCCAGATAGCAGTCGAGCAGGTGGATATCTTCCAGCGCGGCGAGATATTCGGCGCCATAGTCGAGGTCCTGATAATCGACGACCTTCGCCAGTCCGGCGCGCGCCATCATCTGGACCTGGTGTGGCAGGCCTGCCTCCAGACGCTGGAGGAGGGCGCGGGCGCGGGCCGATGCGGGCGGGGGGACCACGTTGTCAGGCTCTGCCGCGGGCGGCGGCGGGGTCTGCGGCGGGGCCTGCGCCGGGCTCGATGCCCGGGCAAAAGCTGCATCAAAGGTGGCAAGGCTGGCGGCCACGCCCTTGCCTTCGCTCCGGATGACATCGCGAAACGCCTCCACGGAAAAGGGTAGTATGCCTGCTGCCGCCAGTGCCCCGAACATGGCCGAGGAGATCACGCTGCCATGCGCGATTGCCAGCGCGTTCATGTCGAAAATGATGCTGCGTCGCGCCGCGACGCCGACTGCGGCGGACACGGCTGTGCCATCCGCGATGCCCTTGCCGGGCGCCATCTTCTCGGCAATCGCAAGGGATCGATGGCTTGACGCGATGAGCGTGGTGCGATCCGGCGTCACGATGCCCCGCAGGATGGACCGTCCCGCCTCGACGAACTCGGACGCGATGACAAGGTCGACATCGCCCGGCGTGGGCATCTGCGCGAGGACAGGCGTCCGGTCGCCTTGTGGCTGCATCATTTCAACATAATAGATGGTTGCGCCGGTGCGTTGGGCCACACCAGGGACCGACGTCGACTGGGCTGCCCAGCCAGCCTCCTCCGCCAGTTTGACGATCCATCCGGTGAGGACGCCGCCGCCCTGTCCGCCCATGGCCACGATTGCCACCGATAAAGGTCGCTCCGTCGCCGGACCCGCTGGATCAAGCGTCAGCGTCACCGTTTCGTCCCGCATCATGCAGCCTCCAGCGTGACGCGTCGGCGGTCCCGGCGCACTTGCAGCCAGCCGATCAGCGCCAGGGATATGCGGGATTTGAAGCGGTCCCACCGCGTCGGATTATTGATGATGTCGGCGCGATAAAACGAAGGGCAGAGCACCGCCGCTTCCGAGACTTCGCCGCAATTGCCGCATCCCACGCAGCTGTTGTCTATCGCGGCGACCGGATCGTCGCGGAGAGGATCGTCCAGCTGCTTGACGGACAGTGAGGGACAGCCGGACAGGCGGATGCAGGCATGATCGCCCGTGCACACATCCTCGTCCACGCCAAAGCGCTGCTTGATGACGCGCTTGCCGTCCCTGATCGCCTTTGTCTCGAGGGGGCGGACCCGCCGCTGCTTGTTTAGCATGCACTCGGACGAGGCGATGATGATCTTCGGCCCTTCGTCGGGCGTGGTGAGCGCTTCGGTGAACACGCGCTTCATCTGTCCGACGTCATACGTATGGTCGACCTGTCGCACCCAGGTGGCGCCGATACCGCGCACCGCCTTTTCGATCGAATTGTTGGTCTTGCGCCGCTTGTTGGGTGCGCGAGACGACAGGATGTCCTGCCCGCCGGTCGCGGAAGAATAGAAATTGTCGACGATCAGGAAAACACCGTCATGCTTGTTGAACACGGCGTTGCCGATGCCACTGGTAAGGCCGTTGTGCCAGAAACCGCCGTCGCCCATCACGGCGATCGACCGCTTGGCGCCGCTCTGGCTGAAGGCGGCGGCAGATGCCGCGCCAAGGCCAAAGCCCATGGTTGTGGTGCCAAGGTTGAAGGGAGGCAGGATGGAGAACAGGTGGCAGCCGATGTCAGCTGAGATATGATGCTCGCCCAGATCCTGCTGGACCATCTTCATCGCCGCGAAGATCGGGCGCTCCGGGCACCCCGTGCACAGGCCGGGCGGGCGCGGAGGGACCACAGATTTCAGCTTTTCGACTTCCGGGAGGGCGAGCACCGGACGTGAATCCGGGCGTGGCGCGCGGTTGCCGAGCATGCGCGGCGCCGCCTTGTCGAAAAACGCCTCGAAGCCGTGCAGCAGCGCCTCTACCGAATAGTCACCACCCATCGCCAGCACATCCTTGCCATGGATGTGCGCGGCGATACCGTGCCGACGAAGGATGGTGTTGAGGGCCTGCTCCAGATAGTCGGGCTGTCCCTCCTCGACCATCAACACGGCGTCCTTGCCTTGGACGAACGCCTCTATCTCGTTGTCGATCAGCGGATACGTGACGTTCATGACGTAGAGGGGGACCTGCGTGTTGCCGTAGGCGTCGGAGAGGCCGAGATATTGCAGGGCGCGGATCACGTTATTGTACATGCCGCCCTGCAGCATGATGCCGACGCTGGCCTCGTCTGGCCCGAATGTCTCATTGAGGCGGTTCTCCCGGATGAAGTTGATGGCTGCTGGCAGGCGCCGCCGGATCTTCTCCTGCTCATGCATATAGGTGGCGGGCGGCAGCACGATCCGATCAAGATCGCGGGCGGGGGCGTTCAGTGCGTCCTGGATGGAAAAGGCCGGGCGGACATTGTCCTTGCATCGGAAACTGCCATGCATGTGGCAGGTGCGCACGCGTACCTCCAGCATGACCGGCGTGTTCGACGCCTCGGACAGTTCAAAGCCCTTCTCGATCAGGTCCACGATCCGGCCATGGTCGGGGCGGGGATCAAGGAGCCACATCTGCGACTTCATGGCAAAGGCATGGGTGCGCTCCTGCATGATGGAGGAGCCTTCGCCATAATCCTCGCCGACGATCACCATCGTGCCGCCGGTCACGCCGCCCGATGCCAGATTGGCGAGCGCGTCGGATGCGACATTGGTGCCCACGGTGGACTTCCAAGCAACCGCACCGCGCAGGGGATACATGACGGACGCCGACAGCATCGCGGCGGCTGTTGCCTCGTTCGCGGAGCTTTGGAAGTTGACGCCGAGTTCGCCGAGAATGTCCTGCGCGTCGGACAGCACGTCCATGAGATGGGAAATGGGGGAGCCTTGATAGCCGCCGACATAGGACACGCCAGCCTGGAGCAGGCCCTTGGTGATCGCCAATATGGCCTCGCCCTTGAATACCTCCCCGTCACCCAGACGAAGATGCTCGACTTCCTTGGCGAAGGATCGCTCGGCCATGTAACCCCTCATGTGTAGATATATGCAAAATCATATATCTATCAGCAAGGAGAGTCAAAGGCGTTCGGGGCTCAACGCAGCATCAGGTCGACGCGCTGCACATTCATGGAAAAACCGGGCATGTAGCGACGCAGGATCGCCGCTTCGAGAACAGTGCGGTCGGCGGGACCGCGTGCCTTGGAAAGCTCCGCGTCGACCAGCGCCTCGTCGCGGCTGAATTCCCTGAGGCCCGCAAGATCCGCCCAGACGAGCCAGAAGGATTTGCCGTCCGGCGCCATCCATGCGGGCGCAATCTGGGGTGCGTAGGCACGCGCGGCGCTGTCGCCGCCCGGTGTCCAAGCCGACTCTTCGTGGATTTGCCGCCACGGTCCCCAAGGATGATAGGCGATCCACAGGCCCAGATAGCTCGCCTTCCCGAATGCCGAGCCGTCCGGCGCGCACCCGATACCGGCACTCGCCATCATGTAGAGGCCCAGCGCCTCGTTCCAGACCACGCTCGGCAGCCAGGAATCGACCACAAGGTCTCCGGGAAAGAGGTTGGTCGAATTGACCCAACCCTTTGGAAATTGGTGGACGGGGTGACGATCCGCAATGTCCGCGGACCAGCGCGCAGAGCCATTGCGCCCGCGACCGGCGAAAAAACGATAGGCGGCTCGGTTGAGTACTTGCCCCTTTGGCACGCGAAACAGCACGAGCTGATTCATCAGGCCGTCGACGCTGCCATTGAGGCCATAGACATAGACAAATCCGTCGCGATTGGCGGCGTAGCCCTTGCCCTGCTGCAGAAAGGCGAGAAGCGAAAAGCAGCCGTCGGGCGTATCGAAAAAGGCAAAGCGCGCGGGCGACTGGTCCGACCAGTCCTCCCACACGACTGGGCTGGAGCCATTGCTGTTGCGCCATGTCGCGCCGCCATCCGACGAATAGATGAGCTTGGAGCCGCTCCAGTGGCGCGGTCGATCCTCCGCATTGTCGAGAGTCGCGAGGAACTGGTAGAGATGCTCATCGACGGCGAGTACGCCGTGCCCGTAATAAGAGGGTGCGCTTTCCGGTCGGGCGGCGCGGTCGAGCACGGGATAGCCTTCCAATTGCGAAAAGCGGGCGTGCTGGGGAGGTCCCTCGACCGTCCATAGCCGCGTCGTGAAGAACGTAGCCGGTGGCGGCGTCCAGCCCGGACCGTCATTGCCCACCACGATCTGGCGACCATCTCCAGTCACTGTCATCTTATAGCCGTCGCCGAGCCCGCCGAGGCGTAGGATGGTACCCTCGTCGCGCCGTGCACCGCGCACGGCGGACGCTCCGGGGAGGCGCGGGGCGGCGAACAGTGGCGAAGCGCCAGCGCCCGCCATGCCCGCGGTGAGGCCCAGAGCAAGGGCTTGGCCGAGGACGTCGCGTCTGCAATGCATAGATGGTCGTCTCCCTCGGGTCGGGCCTATTTGACCTCGTCGCCGGTCTTCATCTCATAATTGCCGTTGGCATCGACCTTCAGCAGAGGATCCTCGCGGTCACAGAAATATTCCTGGATGTCGTAGTTGGGATTGCGCTTGTAGCCGTAGGTAAAGCGGTAGGGCTCGACCAGGCGTTCGGGGTCTTCGATGGTGATAGCGTCTTCCATCAGGTCCGCGCCCGTCATGCGGATGCGCTCGGTGATCGTCATCTTGGCGCTGTGTGGAATCTCGAAGAATTCGACGCTTTCCTTGACCCCTTTGGTCGTCACCACGAGCGTGGTGCCTTCCCAATGACCGGAAGAGAAGCCATAGAAATTGGGGTTCAGATCATCGATCTTCGGCATCGGTCGATCAAGATAGATGCGTCGAGTCTGGGTCAGAAACTCGCCCAGCACCGTCACCCGCCCCGGCGTCTGCAGAATTTCGAGTGGGAAGATCGCACCCATGATCATCGGCATGCCTTCAGGCAGGCACTGGACGCTGGGGTCCAGCTTTGGCTTGCCCGCCTTGAGGGCCGCGTCACGATCCGCGCGCAGCTTCTTCCATGTCGAGGCCCACGGCTCCTTCAGCTTCGGTCCATCGCCGGGCACCGGAAGTTCGATGAACGCGGTCTGGTCGTCGCCACCATCCCCGAACGGATCGGGATAGATTTCCCACACGCCGGATATGTTTGGCTGATCCGCTATTTTCGCGGGCTGCGCCGGACCGGCGCTCGCTGCTGAAACGGGGTTGGCGGGCGCCACCTCGGCCTGAAGCATCGTTGGGATAGCCATGGCGAGCATTGCGCCCGAAAGGAGCAGCGCGGCTGTTTTCTGCATCTCAAAAATTTCCCCTTTGGCCGGTAGGATCGACCAAGCGCATTCTTGTGGTGGGGTTGTTCACCAACCCTTGAGGGTGCGACCGTCGGCGACCTTTATGGTCTTGAGCATTCCGCCCGGCTTGCCGTTGCGCAGTGGATAGAAGGTCACGTCGACCTTGTCGCCGGCCTTGAGTGTATTGAACTTCCAGCCCGCCCGATCGAGCATGTTCACGCTGCTGCATTCGAACACATAGCGCGTGACAGCACCGCCTTCCTGAACATTCACCACGACAAAGGAATGAGGATTGGTGAAACGGAATTCGGAGACGGTGGCTCGGGCCCTTTCCACGACCTTGGTTTGGTCGAACATGGCGAAGGAGTGATGGGCGAGCGCAGGGGTCATTATCGACGCGCTGACGGCAAGGGCGATACCGCCAGTGACCGGTATCCCGATAAACTTCATGTGCCATCTCCATAAGAGGTTGCGGTCCCGCGCTGGAAGCCCTTTTTCCGCCCCTGCGCCGCAAATGCCGCGATGGGCTGTGCCTACGCTTGCACCGGCGTTGCCGCGACCGGATTACAGTTGTGAAACCGTTACTCCAGCTTCCGTAAATCCCGGTTTCCGGGCATTCTCGATTGAACGTCGCACTGGATGGCCTCCTGTGCCAGGGTGCGGGGCGCGGTTCTTGCCAGTAAGGGCGATGTTGCTATACGATCTCGAGATGCCCGAATGGCCATCCATTGTTACGCATGTGCACCGATCTTTTCTTGGAGCGCTGACGTGACCCCGTCAGCCGACGCGGCATGGCGAGACGATCTGCTGACTGCCGCCGCCGCTGGCCGCGCGGGCCTCCCTGCCGGGCGCTCGGAACGGCTGCACAGGTTGTTCGATTATCTTCTGTCGCGGACGCTCGACGACGACCCGCCATCGGAGCAGCAGATCGCCGCCGACATTTTCGCCGAGGACAGCCTGCCCGGACGGGAGCAGGGTGCCAATGTCCGGGTACATGTCCACCGGCTGCGAAAGGCGCTGGACGCAGTCTTTACCGACAGCGCGGGTGCGCGTGTGTACATTCCGGCGGGTGAATATCGCATCCTGTTGCGCGAGGGTGATGCCAAGCTAACGGACATGCTGAGCGCGCATGCTTTCCCGCGCCGATGGTTGCCTCTCTCACGCCCACACGCCATGATCGCGGGGCTGGTCGTACTGGTCCTGCTGCTGCTTGCCATTCCCTGGTGGACCAGAGAGGGCCCACCCCGGGACGCGCCGAGCCTCATCGGCCAGGTCTTCGATCAGGCCAACCGTCCCTTGGCCATCGTCATTGGGGACTATTACATGTTTGGCGATCTCGCCGAGCCTGCAAAGGCTCCTCAGCTTGTCTGGGACCAAGCGGTGCCCACGCGCGAGGACCTCACGATTCTCCAGATGCTTGATCCTGCCCACGCGAGCAATCTTGTTGACTACGATCAGCAGTTCGCGACCGGGGCGACGATCGAGGCGCTGTCGATGCTGCGGGTCAGCCTCGCGCGAAGTCCGTCGTTCCGCGGGAGGTCTGTGCGAATACTCGCTTCCTCCCAATTGACGCCGGACATTCTGAAATGCTGCGACATCATCTATCTTGGTCAGTTCAGTGGCATGGCGGCAATGTTGCGGGACCCGCTGGCGCAGGCGTCGGGCTTTCGCATCGACCCCGGCTTCGGCGGCCTGGTGGATCGCGCCACCAGCCGCGCCTTTCGATCTGACGGCATGAACCTGATCGATGATCGGATACCCCGGCGTGATTATGCTTATCTCTCCACCTTTCCCGGCCCTGCGGGCAATCGTCTCATGGTGATTGCAGGCCTGGGCGAAGCAGGCCTCAAGGAGGCTGCGCAGCTGGCGAGCGATCGCGCGCAATTGCCGGTTGCGGGCGGAGATGCTGATCGGATCGCCAAAGGGTTTGAGGCACTGTATCGTGTCCGCACCATCCAGAACGTCAATGTAGGCGCAACCCCGGTACTCAGCCGCCGGTTGCGTGCTGCCGCGATTTGGGACGATTCCGGCAAGGTCCCGCCTTATCGGCCGCTTGGCGGCGGGGCATCGCCCCATAGTGACCCTGATTGACGTCGCCGGTCGGGTGGGTTGGCCGCGAAGAGGGGATTCGCGACTTCTTTGGCAATTGTCGCTCGTTATGGGCGGCGCCATCCTCCACGCGTGAAAATCATCCAGTTCTCTCTCGTCGTTGCCGCCATATCCGCACTTTTCAGCCAGAGTGTGAGCGCCGATACAATCGCTGACCTCGTCACGGCGGAGATCGCGCGCAGCGACACGCCGGGAATAGCCATTGCCGTCGTCGACGGTGGTCACGTCGCGCGTGTCCAGGGCTTTGGGCTGGCCGATCTCGAGCACGGCGTGCCCGTCCATGCCGATACCATGTTCAAGACCGGCGCGACCGGAATGCAATTCACGGCAGCCGCAACCATGCTGCTGGTCGAGGACGGGAAAATCGACCTGGATGCGCCGGTTGGCCGGTATCTGCCCAAGGCGCCGGCCAAATGGGGCAAGGTTACGATCCGCCAGCTTCTCGGTCATGTCTCCGGGATGCCCGCGACGCCCAATGGTGATTTTCGGGCAGAATATAGCAGTGCCGAGCTGCTCGCCATCATCGCTGGCGAGGACATGAACTTTGCGCCCGGCGCGCATTGGCGCTTCAGCTATGCAGGCTATATCGTCTTGGGCTTTGTGATCGAAGCGGTCACGGGCGAGCATTGGACGCAATTCGTCGGCGAGCGGCTGTTCGCGCCACTGGGCATGACCACGGCGAGGGAGATCGACGACTTCGCCATCATTCCCAATCGCTCCACCGGCTATGAACTGCGGAACGGCACCCTGCGAAATGCGGAATGGATATCGCGGACGGCGAACTCGACCGCCGATGGCTCGCTCTATCTCTCGGCGCTCGACTATGCGGCCTGGGCACAGGCGCTATCGCGGCACCTCCTGCTCCGTCCCGAGTCCTGGCAGGTGCTGGAGGCGCAGGCGCGCCTCACCGATGGAACTGCCTGTTCCTACGTGCCGGGCTGGGCGGCCGCCGCGACCGGGTCGAGGACCAGATGGACGCAACTCGGCAGCTGGCAGGGCTTCCAGGCGTATACGCTGCGCTATCCGGCCCGTGATCTGACCGTCGCTGTCTATGCCAATGGCGAGGGCGCGGACGTCCGCAGGCTGGCGCGCGCGATTGCCGGCGCGACAGATGCCTCGCTGGTGGCCCCCCGTGCTTCGCCGCGCACCGATGCCGACGCCGACGCAACAGCGCGTGCTCGGCGCATCATAGAGGACATAGCGATCGGCAAGGCCCGGCCCGACGGTTTCGCCGACTATGCGAAGCTGGATTTCAGCGACCTTGCCGGCCAATATGCGGGCATGTTGGGCGGATTGGGAGCACTGGGCGACCTCGCCCTGTTCGACCGCGCCAGACAATGCGGCGCCAAAAGCTATGTCTATCGCGGCCGGTTTGCCAGGGGAATGGTCGAGGCCCGCATGGACATCGGTCCCGATGGGCGGATCGTGAACATCGACATCGTGCCCATCAGCCAGTGGGACGAACCGCTCTAAGGGGCGTCGACCTCATTCTTGTTCTGATGGGCGCGCGACCCATTCCGTGTAGACCGGGCGCCTGAGCTGAAAAAGATCGGTGGATCGCGCGTACCAGCCAGCACCATGCATTCGTGCGACGAGCTGCATGGCGAGCGTGTCGACATGGAGACGTTCGGCATCGACCAGGTCGTCCTGGATGTGGAACATCATCACCTTGCCCAGCACGATGGTCGTCTGTCCTGCCTCGACGCTTCGGAATAGTTGGCACTCCATGGAAACGGGCGCACTGGCGATGCGCTGCGGTGCGATCAGGCTAGAGGGAAGCGTACGGATGCTGGCCGCATCCAGCTCGTCGAAATCGGGCGGCGCGTCGATGCAGGTGAAGTTCATTGTCGCGGCATCGGCTTCGCGTACGAGGTTGACGACGAACTCGCCGTTTTCCAGGATGTTGCGCGCGCTGTCTTTGTGGCTGCCGTCCGCACGGCGCATGAGGCCGAGGGCGACGAGTGGTGGATCGGCGCCCATCATGTTGAAGAAGCTGTAGGGCGCGGCATTGCGCACCCCCTCCGGCGAGATGGTTGTTACCCACGCGATGGGGCGTGGGGTGATGGCCGCGCTCATCAGCTTGTATCGCTCGGCTGGGCCGAGTGTGGCAAAGTCGAAGTGCATCAATCAGGTCTCGCCAGTCCGGCGCACCGCCCGCTTGGGTGTGACGTCGACATTGAGGGTGAAAATGTCGGGCCGCGCATAATGGCCCGTGACGTCGAAATCATATTTGCCGCGCACCACCGCCGCCGGGTCGATGGTGGCGTACAGGATCGTCTCGCCCGAAAAGTCGGGGCCAGCCAGAACCTCGCCCAGCGGCGCGACGATCATGCTTCCGCCACGCAGCAGGAGTGTATCGGGATCATCGCCAAGCGCGCAATCATAGTCGTCCGGATAAGCGCCGCGCGTGATGTGCTGGCAGGCGGACAGCACGAAGCAGCGTCCCTCCAGCGCGATATGGCGCATGGAGCTGGCCCAGCTGTCGCGATCATCGGCGGTGGGCGCGCAATATAATGTGATGCCCTGATCGTACATCGCCATGCGCATCATCGGCATGTAGTTTTCCCAGCAGATGACCGCGCCGATGCGTCCCAGGGGCGTGTCGATCACCGGCATGGTCGATCCGTCGCCAAATCCCCAGATGAGCCGCTCAGCCCCTGTCGGCATCAGCTTGCGATGTTTGGCCACTAGGCCCTTTTCGCCGTTCAGGAAAAGGGCGGTGCAATAAACGGTGCCACCGTCCCTTTCGATCACACCGATCACGACGAAGGCGCCGGTTTCGGCGGTTGCCTCGGTGAGGACCGCTATCTCCGGGCCCTCCAGGTCGACGGCGTCGGCGTGATAGTGGCGATAGGCTTCCCGTCCCTCAGGCCGGCGCAGTCCCACAGGTGCGCCGAAGGAGGCTCCCTTGGGATAGCCGCCGAGAAATGCCTCGGGAAAGACGATCAGTCTGGCGTCCTTTGCGGCGGCGTCCCGGATCAAGTCGGCGGCTTTCCGGGCGGACGCCATGGCATCGCAAGGGTTGGATGCGGCCTGAACGACGGCGGCGACGAACTGCTCTGGCATGGATATCTCCGTTCCCTCCGCGTGGCTGATGCGGGACGGCATGAGCATAGTTCCAATTGACTCAGGCGCAATTTATTTTAAGCTTGTAATATATTTTACGGAGGCGCGTATGTCGCAAGCCAATTTCGATCGGTATCGGGAGGATGTGATCGGTCGCGCCAATGTGGTCGATACACCCGAGCGCGTCGCCTATTATCGCCGTCTTTCCGAGCTGGGGACGGGCGCGCTGTGGACCGTTGCCAACAAGATCGAGCCCTGGGAGCCAGGGTCTGCATCCGTCCCCTTCCTCTGGCGCTATCGGGATCTGCGCGAGGATGTGTTGAAGGCGCTGGACCTTGTGACGCCGGAGGAAGCGGGAAGGCGCGTCGTCTATCTCGAAAACCCGGGCCGCCGGGATGTCGTGGCGGCGGTGGGCTGGCTCTATTCGGGACTGCAGGTGATGAAGCCGGGCGAATGCGCTGCGGCCCATCGCCACAGTGCATCGGCGCTCCGCTTCATCATGGAAGGATCGGGCGCGTTCACCAACGTGGACGGACACCGGATGACGCTTGGCGCCAATGATTTTGTCCTGACGCCCAATGGAACGTGGCATGAGCACGGCGTCGGGGAGGAAGGAACAACCTGCATCTGGCAAGACGGGCTCGACATTCCCTTGATGAACGGGCTGGAAGCGAACTTCTATGAGGTCCATCCCGATCTAAATCAGGCCGTTTCCTTCCCGGTAAACGATGCCGTGGCGACTTGGGGCAATCCGGGCCTCAGGCCCTGGGGCGCGCTTTGGGACAAGCGCTACTCGCCCTGCCTAAAATATGAATGGGCGCCCACCTATGAGGCGCTCACCAAATATGCACGCGTGACGGATGGCTCGCCCTTTGACGGCGTGCTGATGGAATATGTCAATCCCGACACCGGTGGCCCGGTGATGATGACGATCGGCGCCCACATGCAGATGCTTCGGCCCGGCGAGCACACAAGGGCGCATCGCCAGACCGGCAGCTTTGTCTATCAATGCTGCAAGGGCAGGGGTTGGTCGATCATCAACGGCCAGCGCTTCGATTGGCAGGAGCGCGATATCTTCGTCGTGCCGGCATGGATGTATCATGAGCATGCCAACGCATCCGACAGTGAGGACGCCTGCCTGTTCGCGTTTCACGACCTGCCGGTGATGCGGGCGCTGGGCCTCTATCGGGAGGAAGCGTTCGGCGACAATGGCGGGCGCCAGCCGATCCTCTCCTGACTTTCTACCTCATCAATACAAGGAACTGCCATGCGACTAGTCAGCTATCGCGCCTCCGTCGAAGCGGAGGCGCGCCTCGGCGCCCTTGCGGGGAATCTCGTGCTTGATCTTGCTCGCTTCGGTGCGGCCAAGGGCATCGACCTTCCTGTGGCCATGCTGGACTTCATCGACCTCGGGCCGTCGGCTGTCACGGCTGTCTCCGGAATGATCGCCGACGCAGAGGGTGTTTTTCCCCTCGGCAGCGCGGCGCCGCTCGCCAATGTCCGGCTGCTCGCGCCAATCCCGCGCCCACGCAAGAATATCTTCGGAATCGGCCTCAACTACACGGAGCATGTCGCCGAAAGTGCCAAGTCGCTGGATACGTCGGCGGACCTGCCGCGCCAGCCGGTGATCTTTTCCAAGCCACCGACGAGCGTGATCGGCCCCGGCGATCCGATCCTGCATGATGCGAGCATCACCCAGCAACTCGACTGGGAGGTCGAGCTTGCCGCTGTGATCGGCACCCGTGGCAAGGGTGTGGCGCGCGAGGATGCGCTTGCCCATGTCTTCGGCTACACCGTCTGCATCGACATGAGCGCCCGTGATTGCCGCAGGGCAGGGCAGTGGATCTACTCCAAGGGGCAGGATAGCTATTGCCCCATGGGACCGGTGCTGGTGACAGCGGATGAAATCCCAGACCCCCAGACGCTCGATCTGTGGCTGACGGTGAACGGGGTGGAGAAGCAGCGCAGCAACACGGCCTACATGCTCTTCAAGGTGGACGAGCTTGTCGCCGATATCAGCAAGGGCATCACGCTGGAGCCCGGCGACATCATCGCGACGGGCACGCCGGCGGGGGTGGGTGCCGGACGCGATCCGCAGGAATGGCTGTGGCCGGGCGATACGATCGTCGCCTGTGTCGAGGGGATTGGCACCTTGCGCCATCCGGTGGTGGCGGCGGGCTAGTCATCCAGCTGGTGGGGAGGAGCGTCTCCGGGCATCCCCCCCACATCGCCCGGCGCTATGGAGCCGTGGCGAGAGTATGTTCCATCCGATCCCTTATGTCCGCGGGCCAAGGCACCGCTTTCTGCGTGCGGAGGCACATGCAGACAAGTGTGCCGGATATCTTCAGCCTGTCACGTCCGGAGGCCGTAAACAGCGCGTCGTAGCTGCAACTGGTACGACCGACATGTCTAGGTGTCAGCCGCACAGTCAACCTGTCGCCCAGCATGCTTGGCGCCTGAAAATCCGCCGACACATGGACGGTGGGCACGCCGATGGCCCGTTCTTGGTGCATGGTGCGGAAATCCACGCCGAGTTCCTGTGCGAACCAGTCCTCGACGGCTGCGTTGAGCATCTCGAAATAGCGAGGATAGAAGACGATTCCGGCTGCATCGACATGCGCGAAACGTATGTCCGCCGTCGTTTCAAATGACATGGTTCAGCGGTTCTTTCCAAGAACGCTGCGCAGGTTGCCGAGCAACGTCGCCAGCGCCGTCTTTTCTTCTTCCGAGACGTCGACGAACAGTTCCGCGATCCAGCGATGATGTGCTTCTGCAAGCTCGATGAAGCGCGTCTTTCCCGCGGGCGTCAGCGATACAATGGCGGAGCGCCCGTCGCGCGGATTGGCCTGGGACAAGACCAAGCCCTGCTCCTGAAGCTGTCGGACAACGACGGTGACATTGCCGTTGGACACAAGCAGATCGCGCGAGAGCGCGCTCATCTGCAGGCCGTCCGGCGCACGGTACAGGGACGCGAGGACATCAAAGCGCGGCAGAGTCGTGTCGAATTCGTCCTCGAACCGGCGACGCAGTTGCTTCTCGCCGATCTTCGCGCAGGCGAGCAGGCGCACCCACAGGCGCAGCTCCGGTGTGCCTGCACCCTCGGGCAGCGGCTGAATTTCGGCGTTTTTCAAACGCGGCATGGACATTCCCGTTCAACTAGAAGAGCCGATCGGCTCATTGAACGCCAGTGCTCTGGCGGGCAAGTCTCCGCGCCTGATCATAGCCCGTGGCATAAGGTTGCGGCACGAACTGCGTCTCTTCCCCGGCGATGGCCGCGGCGCGCAGCGTCCAGGCCGGATCGATCAGATGCGGACGGCCCAGCGCGACAAGGTCCGCGCGGCCCGACGTGACGACGCTGTTCGCCTGATCGGCATCGACGATATTGCCGACGGCGATGACCGGAACACCTGCCTCGTTCCGGATGCGGTCGGCCAGCGGTGTCTGGAACATGCGACCATAGACGGGCCGGGCGTCGGGACTGGTCTCGCCCGCCGATACGTCGATGAGGTCGGCGCCGGCATCGCTGAGGGCGCGCGCGATCTGCACCGCGTCTTCGGGTGTCGTTCCCCGTTCCCCCAGCCAGTCCGTTGCGGATATGCGCACGGCCAGTGGCTTGCCTGCCGGCCATGCTGCCCGGACCGACCGCACCACGTCGGTCACGAAGCGGAGCCGGTTTTCAAGACTTCCGCCAAGGTCGTCCGTGCGGTGATTCAGCGCTGGCGAAATGTAGCTGGCCAGAAGCGAGCCATGCCCGGCATGAAGTTCGACCATGTCGAACCCCGCCCGATCCGCGCGCAGCGTCGCTGCCACGAACTGCGTGCGAATGTCCGCAAGGTCGTCTCTGTCGGCGGCCTTGGGCACGGCTCCGCCGGCGCGCCAGGGGAACGCACTCGCCGCGATCAAGGGCCAGCCGTGGGCAAGCGGCCTGTCCAGACCTTCGGCGTTGTCAGGTACGCGGCACCCACCGCGCGGCCCGGCATGGCCGAGTTGCGCGCACATCCGCGCCTTGCTGTGCTGGTGCGCGAACGACACGATCTCCCGCCAGCCGTCAACCTGGTCGTCGTTCCAAAGGCCGGGGCAGGCGGGCGTTGCGCGTCCTTCCGGTGCCACTGCGACCGTTTCGGTGATGACAAGGCCTGCGCCGCCCAACGCTCGGGCGCCGTAGTGCACGTGGTGGAAAGGCGTCACTCGACCTTCGGCGTCGGCGCTGTAGGTCAGCATCGCGGGCACCACGATCCGATTGGCGAGTGTCAGATCGCGGAGGCGAAAGTGCGTGAACGTGGGCTGTGCCGTCGCGCTGCCGCATCCCGCGCGATCCGCGAACCAGCGCTCAATGTCAGCAAGCCATGCCCGGTCGCGCAAGCGCAGATTCTCGTGGCTGACCCGCTGGCTCCGCGTCATCAGCGCATAAGCGAACTGCGGCAGCTCGAAGTTGATATAGCGATCGACCGCCTCAAACCATTCGGTGGAATTGCGGGCACTGTTTTGAATCTTGAACACCTCGACCTGGCGTAGCGCCTGATAGTCGTCCAGCGCCTGTCGCAGGATCGATGGTTGCTCGATGCCTCGCCGGTCGATCGCGTCGGCGAGGGCAATCGCGTCTTCGAGCGCCAGCTTGGTGCCCGATCCGATCGAAAAATGCGCCGTGTGCGCCGCGTCGCCCAGCAGCACGACATTGTCGAACGACCATTGTCCGCATACGACGCGGGTGAAATTGATCCAGGCAGCCGAACCGCGCAGATGATGGGCATTGGACAGAAGAGCATGCCCGCGAAGCTGCCGGGCAAAGATCTTCTCGCACAGCGCTATCGACTCGGCCTGTTCCATCCGGTCCAGGCCAAGACCGTGCCAAGTCTCGGGGGAACATTCGACGATGAAGGTCGAATGGGTCTCATCGAAGCGATAGGCATGCGCCCAAATCCATCCTGCCGACGTCTTCTCGAAGAGGAAGGCGAAGGCGTCGAACAGTCGGGTCGTACCCAGCCAGCAGAATTTGTTGGTGCGCCGGTCCAGCGTTACATCGAGGCGCTTCGAATTGGCCGTACGTATCGCGCTGTTGATCCCGTCCGCTGCGACGATCAGGTCGAAGTCTGCAAATCGATCGAGGTCCGCATCAAAGGGCACTTCATGATGACGGACGACGCCTAGCGCTTCGGCCCGCTGGTCGAGGATTTCCAGCAGCCGCTTGCGACCAATGCCGATGAAGCCGTGGCCCGATGAGGTCACCGAGCGACCTTCGACCTCGACCTGAATGTCGTCCCAATGGGCGAACTCGCGCCGCATCGCCTCAGCGCTTTCCCCATCATTTGCGGTGAGATTGGCCATGGTCTGATCGGAAAACACGACGCCCCAGCCAAATGTCTCACCGGCACGATTGCGCTCGAACACATGGATATCATGGCCAGGATCACGAAGCTTGGCCGAGATGGCGAAATATAGTCCGGCGGGTCCTCCGCCGAGGCAGGCAATGCGCATTCGGCCCTCCATTTCGTTTGAAGCTTAAAGTAAAATGTCACTCGCGCCAAGCGTGCTGATGCAAGATCGTCAGGGGAGGGGATTGGCCGCGATGAGGCGGTGCTGAAAAGTGGCACGGCTCACCGCCTTGATCGCGAAAAGCGCTTCGAAGCGAGGGGCATCGCCAACCGCGCGTCGGATTTGAAGGAGAGCCCCAGACGATTGCAGCAGCTTGGAGACGCCTTGGGTGCCGTTGTCTCCAATGCCAGCCAAGATGATCAATCTGCGCCCCATCGCACTCGTGCGAATGGCAAAATAGCCATAGTCCATCGCTGCATCGCGCGACGGAACGGTATAGGTGCTGGCGGCATAGTGGCGCCCTGTCTTGCGGTCGGCAAGACGCTCGTCCGATACAAGCGTGAAGCGGGATTGCGCGAATGTCTCGGGTGAAAGTGCGCCTAATTGAGAGAGCTTTCCCACATATACGATGTCGCGGGTCGCGCGCATGTCGTCCGTGAGCGCGGAAACAGGCAGCATCTGGATGGGATCGCTGTCCTTGTCGGCACCGGTATGGAGAAAGTCGCTGACGACCCATCCACTCTCCACCGCAGCCACCGGTGCGAAATGCAGATCGAAGTCATAGAGCTTGTAGAAGCTTTCGGGGTGCGCCTTCAGATAGGCCCCGAAGTCGTCCCGGGTGCGGATGGCGGGGTCGAGGACCATGCGCCGGACGCTGCGCTGATCGTCGCTCTTCGCCAGCAGCATGCCGTCTCCCACTACGATGACCGGGTGAAAGGGACCGGACGCCGCGCGGGCAATCATCTTGCTGCCAAGACCCGCTTCGCTGTCCAGGCGAGGGCCTGCTAGTGGCCATAGCAGCCATGCCCCAAGCCCGACCGCAGCGCAGGCAATGATGGCAAGACCGACGACGATGTTGACGTCAATCTGCCGGACCCTCTGCCACCATACGGGAAGCCTCGGTGCCGGGGAGGGGAGAGCTTGATCGAGGACAATGCGATATGCGCCTTTGGGGATGACGAGGCGCGGCCCCGTCGACTGGCCATAATAGTCCTCCATCCGCTTGCGCAGGCGGTGGACATAGACGCGCACGCCGGAATCCCCGCCGGAATCGACGGTGGAGCTTTCACCGAACAACGCGACTGCGATCTCGATTTCCTTGGGAGGGCGCTCGTCGGCTGAGCGGGCGACGAGCAGATCAAACAGGGCGAGCTGGTTCGCTGAGCGCCCCTTGGCCAGCGTCTGGCGAAAGCGCGTGACCTCGGCTTCATAGAGCACCTGGCTTTCATCTCGCACGGGTGATTTCATCGATTCTGCCAATGTGCGTTCCGAAAGCAGGTGGGCCGACGAGGGCCGTCATTGCCTTGCCCGGAGAATGCCCACTGTTATCCCCATATCCTTTGATCGCAATGGCCGTTGCGGCATGGTCACGACCATTTCCGGACATATCTTTCATTGCAACTACTTCAAACTTAAAATATGTAGTTGCAGGTACCGAATCGGTCGGCGTGCGGGGGCACGGCTGTCGAGCCGCCGGACAGCGCGCGATGCCCGTTGACAGCTCTCACAATGCACCAGGGGAATACAATGCAGTCCGTTCCAAGCCGTACCTTGAAAGGGCTGCTTCTCTCAGCAGCCATGCTTCAGCCAGCGACGCTCGTTCATGCGCAGGATGTGGCTGCTGGCGAGCAGGCTGGCGCCGACCAGCCGCTGGCCGTCGGCGACATCGTCGTGACCGCAACCCGCAAGGCCACCGTGCTTAGCCGCACGCCTGCAAGCATCTCTGCCAAGAGCCAGCTGGAACTCGACGCCCAGGGCGTCCGATCGATCGCCGACATCGCGACTATCACGCCGGGAATCACTTTTGGACAGAACGCGGTAGCTTATGGCACCGGGCAGACGACCGTGTCCATTCGCGGCGTGGACTCTCAGTCGGGGATTCCGACCACGGGCATCTATATCGACGATACACCGATCCAGACGCGCATCGGGGTTAGCCCGTCGCTGGGCAACGCCTATCCGCAGGTCTTCGATCTCGAGCGCATCGAGGTGCTGCGCGGACCGCAAGGCACGTTGTTCGGCAGCGGTTCGGTCGGCGGTGCCATCCGTTTCATCACGCCCGGTCCCAACTACGAAGCGCTGAGCCTGTATGGCCGGACAGAGCTGGCCTTCACCCGGCATGGCAGCCCCAGCTATGAAGGCGGGGTTGCGGTGGGCGCGCCCCTCGTCGCGGACAAGGTCGCGTTCCGCAGCAGCATCTGGTATCGCCGTGATGGCGGCTATCTGGACGAGTTGAACCCCTACACCAACCAGATTTTCAAAAAGGACAGCAACAGCACGAAGAGCTTCGCTGCGCGCCTCGCGCTGGGCTTCAAGCCTTCGGACATGGTCACGCTGACGCCGTCCATCTTTTTCCAGGACCTGAAGATCGACGACGGCTCGCGTCTTGAGCTGGCGACGTCCGACGTGTCCGATGGCAATCTTCGCTTGGGGCTCAATCAACGAACGGAGCCGCACAGGGACCGATTCTTCTTGCCAGCGCTCAAGGCTGAGGTTGACCTTGGCAAGGTCACGCTGATTTCCAACACGTCCTATTTCGACCGCACGACGCGGACGATCAACGACGATACGACGATCAGCTATGTCTTTTTCGGCGGACTGACCGGCAAGCCTTTCCCGCCGGGTTTTGAGAATTACGCCCCTCATACGCTGAACAATACCCGGCAGAGTACCTTCACTCAGGAACTGCGCCTGCAGGATAACGATCCAAACGACCGACTGAACTGGATCGTCGGCCTGTTTTTGCAGCGCTCCTACGTGCGCGATCAATATGCATCGAGGGACGAAAATCTGCTTAGTCTCGTCAATTACGGCCAGACAGCGGCGGGCAACGCTCCCTACGCCGACCTGACCGAAGCGTTTGGCACCGAACTGTATCAGGATCTGTATTCGGTGTTTCAGCGCAACGAGCATCGGGACAAGCAATATGCCGCCTATGCCCAAGCCGATTATGAGATCATTGATCGCCTCAAGCTCACGGCGGGACTGCGCTATACCATCGCCAAATACAAGTTCGCTGGGTTTGGTGCTGGTCCGGTGCTGGCAACGGAAGGGCAAACCGACAATCTCTCCACCACGAGCAAGACGCTGACGCCGAAATTTGGCATCTCGTTCCAGGCCGACCGCAATAACCTGTTCTATGCTAGCGCCAGCAAGGGCGTGCGCGGGCCGGGCGTTTCCTCGCCAGTGGGCTCGAACTGCATCGGCGATGCGGCGGCTATCGGCATCGATCCCTTTGCGACGTTGAAGGTCGATCCGGACTCGATCTGGAGCTATGAGGTCGGCAGCAAGAACCGCTTTGCTGGCGGCAAGGTGGCTCTCGATGCCTCGGCCTATCGCATCGAGTGGAAGAATGTGCAGACGCTCTTCCAGTTGCCGACCTGCGCAATCCAGACTGCGCTCAACCTCGGCAATGCCCGCATCAACGGCTTCGACATCTCTCTGTCGGTCAAACCGCTGAAGGGCCTGACGTTGGGCGGGACCGTCGCCTATATCGACGCGCGCTACACCACCACGATCCTGGGATCGGATGGCCAGCCGCTCCGTCACTCGGGCGAGCCGTTCCCGTTGGTCGCGCCATGGTCGGTGCAGCTCAATGGCGAGTATGTGCACGATCTGGGCGATGCAGAACTCTACGGGCGCGCCGACTATAGTGCCAGCAGCCGTATTACGCGTCCGGTGGAGGTTTCCGCGATCGTCGATCCGGAGCTGCCTCGACCGCCGTCGACATCGCAGCTCGACCTGCGCGTCGGCGGGCGGTTCAAGCTGCCGGGCGCGGGCGATGTCGATGCCAGCCTGTTCGTCAACAATGTTAGCGACAGTCGCCCGTTACTGGCCTATTTCCACGAAGCGACCGGCTCGACCTTTTATCGTGCGGGTACTTTCCGGCCCCGTACGATCGGCCTCACTGTGACGCTGCATCGCTGAGCGCCGTCGACGGCGCGCTCATAGGTCCTGATTGCGGACTTGCCCGGTTCCCAGCAACCCCGGTTCCGGCAGCGGAGCCGGGGTTCGCTTTCGGTTGTCACTGGCTATCCCAGTCGGATTTGAAGAGCGGTTTCGGCGCGCTCGGGGAGTGCTCCGTGCGTCACCGTCCCGATCAGCCGGTCGTACCGTCCGCCTCGACGCTGCCAGCACCCCTGTGCCTTCGCGGTGCGGGGGGTGCTGCTATGAGCGTAGGTTGCGGTGCCAGCGGCAGCTTGCAATTTGCTTATAGGGAAACCGTAAGCAAAATGCGACCGCCCGAAAGCGGAAGCTATTGTATTTAGTTGAGATTTTGGTGGACGCACTTGGGCTCGAACCAAGGACCCGCTGATTAAGAGTCAGCGTTGGCGACATTTCGGAACGGATCATAGCGTCTCACCAATTTCACGAAATCTAAGTAAGATATTGCAAAAACATAATTTATTGTCTCACCCCGTCTCAAGCGCGCTCGCTGAAGCACAACAAAAATGTAGCCCAGTTGTAGCCCAGTAAGTATAGTCAGACCATGATGACCCCGGCAACTGAATTGACCAAGCTCGGCCTCGACGGCCTCAAGCCCGCGAAGAACGGAAAACGCTACGAGGTCGCTGACACGCTCGTAAAGGGGCTTCGAGTCAGGGTCACGGATGTGGCGATCCGTGCAGGCCGCCACCAAGGCCGGGCAGCAAACATCGCCTTCGTTCTCTATGCCCGCTTCCCGCCGAGCCTAAAGCCCACGCGGCGATCGCTGGGCCGCTATGAGCGGGACGGCGGCGGCATGACCTTGCAGGCCGCCAGGGATAAGGCCCGCGAATGGAAGCGCAAGATCGCCGAAGGGGTCGATCCCATCGCCGAGATGCGCCAACAGGAAGAAGCTGAACAGGCCGCGCGCCTAGAGGCCGAACGTCAACGTGAGGCCGAAGAGGAAGCGGCCCGCAACAGGAAATCTCTCAAAGAGCTTCTTGAATCCTACGATGAGGAAGTGCTCGCGCATCATCGGCGAGGCGCTGCGACCCGCCGTGCGCTGGATGGGAAGGAGGGCTTGCTAAAGGATTTCACCGATCGCGATCCGGCATCACTCACGCGCTCTGAAATCGTGCTGGCCCTGAAGCGAAAAGCGAAGGTGGCACCCACGTCCGCCAACCGCCAGCTCGCCTATGCCAGCGCCTTCTTCAATTGGTGCGTCGATGAGGAACTCGTCGCGGCTAACCCAATCCTCAAGGTAAAGAAGCCCTCCAAGGAGAATACTAGGGACCGCTATCATTCGCTCGCCGAACTGCGGGAAATCTGGGCTGCAACCGGCAAACTCGATTACCCGTTCAAACAGCTTTATCGGCTGCTCATCGTCCTGCCGATGCGCCGGGAAGAAAATGCTGCGATGCCCGTCGCGGAGCTCGACCTTGCCAGCGACAAGTTTCCGAACGATGGCGTTTGGACTCTACCTTCGGCGCGAACGAAGCGCGCCAATGCCCTGCGCGTCCCACTCTCTGCTCTTGCCAGATCGATCATCAAAGAGGCCATTGCACATCCGGATCGGCCAAAGGACTCGCCCTTCGTCTTCAGCACGACCGGAGAGACATCCGTCTCTGGCTTCTCAAAGGCGAAGAAGCGTCTCGATGATGAAATCAAGGCCGCCCGCGCGAAACGGGCCGCTGAATTGGGCGTTCAACCCGCGCAGATGCCCCACTGGACACTCCATGACCTCCGGACGACGTTCAACACCCAAGCTTGCGACGTTCTCGGCATCGATGCCCACGTAGCAGATCGCATCCTCAATCACGTAGCGACGGCAACGACCTCAAAGGTGATGCGGATCTATAATCGTTCCGAACTGTTCGAGCCACGTAAGCGGGCGCTTGCCGCTTGGGCGGACCTGCTGGAGCGCGAAGTCGTCAAAAAGCCAGCGGACGAAACTGAAACGCTTGCGGCTGCAGCGTAGAGTATGTCACGCGACGGCAGTCGTGATTCTGTCGCCGCGACCGCCTCACCGGTGCTTGCTAAAATGCTTGCGTCATAGCATATTCCTCTCTGCGGGCAGACCGATGAAGGATCGGTTTGCATGAATGTCATCGACGACAAATTCATCCGCATCGACGGTGTAGTCGAAAAAACCGGCAGGTCTCGCGCCTCCATTTACCGCATGATCGCCGAAGGCTCATTCCCCCGACAGGAACGTATCGGCGTCCGTTCGGTGGGCTGGCGGTTGTCCGCGGTCCTACGATGGATGGAGGCACCCACCGAATATCGCGAGCGGTAAGAAGGCACGGCCGGGCGCCTGAGGGGCAGCTTACCTCGGCGCACGTAGGCATTACTACGTCTGAGATCGGCCAGCCTTTCTCGATGGTCGAGTGCGTTGAAATGCATGGCAAAGCGCCATTGCCATATCCGGCTTAACGTACCCAGTTCCGAAGGAATATGGCCAATACCATAGGCATATCTGCAAGGGCGCGTTCCCACACGTCGACAGGAACGGCTTCAGGCAGTCCGATGTGTAGTACGGCCTTCAGTTCAGCCCATACCGCATCTACCTGTCCAACGATCAGAGAGCGGCGCGTCCGCCCATCTTGGATTTCGAACGCCATAATCGGTATATTATCGTCACGTACCGCGATCGAAGCGTAGATGCTTTCCACAGACGTCCATGCGACGCTTCTGCTCTGGCCGTTGATCTCGAGCCTCAAATCCATGGCCGTAGCGCCGACTATCCTGTTCAACGGCATATCGAGACCGTCATCGTTCATCGCCTTCGGCTCCACATTCCGGAGTGATCGGGCGTCAGGGGCGAACCTCAACCACAAGAAGCGCTAATCGCCGCCTCTGCCGCGCCATGCGGCGAGCATTACCACAAAACGCCGCCGCCAAGCAGCAACCAGGAAACGACATCATACCATCCGTCTCCGACGAGCGCCGACACCAGGCCAGCGACGCTGGCGATGCCGACGGTGAGCGGCCAGCGAAAAATGCGCCAGGCGTTTAGGTTAGTGGATCTGATAGGAGCGCTCATGCTGCTGATTGCCGTCCTGCGGCGTCCGCGCGAATGCGGTGACGCAAGCTGCGGTTGCGGCTAAGCTGGACAGTTCCAGTTCAACAACAAGGAAGAAGCACCCATGAATAACAGCGAACTTGCCGACACGCTCGCCGCCGCCCACGACGTCACCAAGTCCGACGCCCGCAAGCTGGTCGATGCTGTGTTCGCCGCCATCGGCGACGCGGCAGCCAAGGGCGAGGAGATTTCTCTCAACGGCTTTGGCAAGTTCAAGGTGAAGGATAGCCCCGCGCGCGAGGGGCGCAATCCGGCCACCGGCGAGGCGATGACGATCAAGGCATCGAAGAAGCTGGCGTTCACCCCGGCCAAGGCGATCAAGGACAAACTGAACGGCTAGGACAGCGGGAACTTGCGCGCCGCTCACCTGCAGGCGGGCGGCGCGCCAGACCGCTCAATAGAGATTGTCTCGGTAGTCTTTATCGAGGCCTTTCTTGAGCAGGCCTTTCACGCCCGGAACCGAAAGGCTGACACGGGCGAGGGTCGCACCAATACCATCGGTCTTGTTGAGTTTTATGTGCTCAACGAACAGCTTTGCGGGATCGATGTCGCTCCCGGCACGAGCCGGCCACAGATTCGCACGCATGAGCGCGGCACTGTCGCGGAGTTCAATTTCTTCAATCGCGACTCGGATCACCAGGAGCGGCGTCTTGTCCTTCACCATGAAACGCGCTCGCGCTGCGGCATCGGTGGTTAGCTGGGCATTGCCGCGCACTATGGCGGCCCGGGTCAATCCTGGAACCAACAATGCCAGTGCAATCTGAGGCTGGCCGACAATGTTGCGAAAGCTGTCTATGCGGCGATTTCCCGGCCGATCGGCGAACCACAGCACATCGTCATCAAGCCGGGCCATGCAGCCGGCGGGATCACCTTTGGGACTGAGATCAGCGTGACCGTTGGCGCCGATCGTCGCCAGCGCCATAAAGCGACTCGCCGCAACAAAGGCAGCCGGGTCGTCCGGTGCTTCGACCGGCTGCGCCGCCCACAGCTCCGAACGGATCAGCGCCTTGGCACAATGGCCATAGCATTCCTCGATCGCAACTCGCATGTGATCGCCGTCGGCGGCCACGATCCGACCGTTCACGCGCAGTGTCTCGCCAATGCCAGGAAGTAGAAACAGCGAGCCGAACGCCATGCCCGGGCGCGCCAGCGCCGGGTCATCTAGCACCGAGACCGGCACGCGCAGCTCCCGCGCATCACCACTGGCGAAGTTCTGCGCGCTGCCGGCGAGCGTGACGCCGATTCTCGAGTGATCGCCAACGCAGGCGAACATCAACGGCGATTCGGAGATCCAGCGAAGCGCGCCCGCATCGAGATGATCGATGACTTTGAGATGCATGGGCGGCGGTGTCTTGCCGACCACGCCTTCGAGCGTCTCGAGGGTCATGATCATCGTGTCGCTCATTGCAATGTCTCTCCGTTAGACTTGGCGAAGGTGAGTGCCAGCATGATCCGCGTCGAACACAGTGCACAATCGAGTGTGTGGCTCAGGTTATTTGGGCAGTTCAAGAATTGGGGTGGCCTGGAGCCGCCTACCAAGCCGAGCAACAGATGCTCATCTTCTGACATTGATGGCGAATCGCCGATCGTGATTGGTCGACCAAGCGCCGCCTCATAGAACAGGCACAGACTGTCGAGCACCGGCGCGAGTATCTCGCAGTTATGACCGGCGAGCGTCCGAGAGAGGCGGGGTTGGGTCGATTCACCACTATCCCGCGCGCTTCGCCAGCAGCGTGCCGCGTCGATCAGAATCGTTGGAATCACGGCAGCATCTTGAGAGGGCGGTGGGAAATGACAGGTCATCTCGATCCTTCCGGTTCAGCCTCCCTTGCTGCTTGTTGCGAATTATTCGCAACTACTAACGCACGATCATGATAGGGGCAAGTCGGAATGAGTCGATCCGGCTGGAGCAAAGGGCACCCCGCCGGATGGTGATGGGCCTCTCACTACCCAGCGCGATCTTATAGGTGCGCATGCTCGGTAGAATTGGCCAAGAGCCAGCCTGGAATGCGACTAACGTCCGTGAACGCTAGTATCGTACACTTCTACGACTATCAAATATACATATTATAATCAGATAGGTATTCATCACACTTGAGACCGAATGCCGACCAACCCTGCCCGGGCTCGTAGCCCGTGTCTCCTGGGCCGAGATCAAGAGGCAGGGTAAGGTGTGGCGCTACTTCGGTTCTGATCGATCGCCAGGGGCTTACCGATGGTCGGAAAAGCGCGTTGCGGACAGGTGGGACGATCGCACACTTTACAGCCTGCGCACTGGTGTCAGCGACAGGACGCGGCGAGCGCCCGGCGCTCAGGGACTTCGATGGCTCCGCATTGGTGATCCACGCCAATCCGGACGATTATACCACGCAGCCGATTGGGGGCTCTGGCGAGAGAATTGCCTGCGCGGTCATCAACTAGCGTTCGATCATCTGCAGGATTGTTGGTATCAATCTTGCGTCGCCGGAGGGCGAAGCAAACGTCCGATTTCGAAGACCGCGGCCCGCCGTACATCTTTGATTGGGGCAATCGGCAGCCCGCTTACTTGCTCGAGAAAGACGTTGCCGTCGCAACTGATATCGTCAAGCAGAAAGCCCATGTCGTACACGCGATCCGGTACCACCACGCCGTCTGATGCCAGGATTCCAGCTGCGATTGAATGATTGCCTCCGCTTACAAAAGCGATACGCCAGGGAAGCCAAAGACAGATGCTGTGATTTAAATCCTGGCGCCAGCGGCTCTCCCGTAATCTTGAAGGTGAATGACTGGCCGTCTTATCGCCCCCAATCCACGAAATCGAAGCTATGTAGCGCTCGACGTCCCATGGACAGGGCAGAATCACATCGCTTCCAAGCTCCAGCGGAAACTGGTCGGCCGGCATCTCAATGCCCCTGAACTCACCGTGCAAAAATAGATGATTGTCGAGACCGTCAAAGAAGAAGTCAAAGATTGAAACTGCCTGTGCGGCGTCTTGCCCACGCTCGACTACGGCAAGGATGAGCTCAGATTCAAGCGGGCGCATGAGTGCTCTGACGAGATCAGGCAGGCCTGCTTTGTTTGTCTCGTAAATCCGATTAGCGATCATCAGAATGTGATTGAACCGCTCGACACTATCGTTCCCGCGCATCGGAGATGAAAGGCGGGGTCTGAAGAACCTCGAAAAGACCATCTGGGGCGATCCGTTGGGAAAGAACGCTGCAAAGCCGAAGCAGCCGATCCGGGAAAATCAGGGCTCTACATAATCCTTACCGAAATGAGCCGCCAATTCTTTGGCCTCGGCTGGAGATATCGCCGCGGCTTTGACCAAGGTTTCGGCAATGGCGTCGGATGCGCGATCGAAAAGGGCGAGACAGCGCTGATTATCGAAACGCGACGTGTAGAGGATGCCATCAGTCGCGGTCTCTTGGTGGATCTTGGCGCTGACTTTCCAGGTTTTGCCATAAGCATCGCCATGCAGATCGGTGAACGACAGCCCCTGCGAGGACACTGCGGCGTCAATCAGGGGATAGAGCCGCAATGTCCTTTTGACGAGAAGCTCGCTTCGAACCCGAGCCGCTACGGCGGTTGATGTCACAAACGGAACGTGAGGCGACCGAACAAGTGTTTCGCCAAAGGCCGTCTCGAGAGACCTCGATGCATAGAGAACCTTGTAGGTGCCATCCGGCGAATCAAAGCGACATTCCGGAGCAGATCCCATCGGCCCGAAAAAGATCGAATCGTGGGCAAGGCGATGGATGCGATGCAGCACGGTTCCGGCGTTGATGCGCCGATATATGGTCACGGCCATGAGCGTTCAGGCTGACCAGGCCGATACCAGAGCGTTGATCTGACGCAATTCGTCGGGTGCAGGACCTCGGGCAAGGACGTCGAATATTGTAACCGAACCCTCGCCGTAGCCTTCGACAGGTGTGGTCAGGAGCATCAGCTGCTCCCACGGATCCATATCGCCGAACGCTTCGAGCACCCTCTTCAGCCCGCTGACCGCCGCGCCTTTCACGAACTGCGAGGCCGGATAGCGGATTTCATTTCCATACGGGACACCAAGGATTTGACGCCGCTGCCGCTGCTTTTCGATCGCTGCGGGGCTGACGCCAAGCATGGCGGCTACCTCTGCGCGATCGTACATCCCTCCTGCGCGGACAGCCATCTCCTCCCGGAATCGCGCGGTTTTCTCTCTAGCAGACTTGATGGCCTCCAAATCCGCCGTTGATGCCGGTGCTATATCTCGCGGCGCTATGGCCAAGGCATGGCGAAGATCGTTCGCTCCAATGATATCGGCAAGCGTGTCGTCGCTGGCTGACTCCACTGCCTTGGCAATCGCCAACGTTAGCTTTTCCAGCGCCTTGCGCCGAAGAGTGTCTCCGACTGCCTTCGACGCTCGGCGGGTCGAACGGGGGAGGGAGGGGGAAGGGGCGGTGCTGGCCATGCTTGTCCTTTCTGTCCTTAATATAGACTTTTTGACATCCAGGACAAGGCCTCTAGGGAGCCTGTGCGCAGGTGGATGTAGGACATTGGCGTGCAGGCTGCGGCGGACAGTCTCCATGCTGAAGATGCAGATTTTGTAATTGGTGACGTATCACAGCTGATGCCCGTTGTTTATACGGTTGCAGAAGAGCCTGCTTCTTAGCGCGAAGGCGGAGGAAAGTTCGGCGGCTGCTTTTGGCTGATAGCGACGATCACCCTGACTAGCGTGGGCGGCGTGAAAGTCGCCTACGCGGTTGCGGCGCGCGCCATCGCCGGCGCTTCGCAAGGATATCCTTTCAGACGGCCCGCTCGCATTGTCGCAGGAAGCTTGATGGTTGGTACCGGCGGATACCTTATCGCTAAGGGCTAGCAATGGACGATGCTGCGCCGGTTTCCCCGCTGGGTCTGATGATGAAAAAGTCCAGGGACCACATATTGAACCGATCGTACCTCGATCAAATGACCTGGTGCAACCACGCTGGACACGATGATGGCAAAGGCATCCACGGCACCGCCACGGGAAATTCGGTCCTGACAGTGACGATGCGATCGTGCCTATCCATTCGGCTAACGAGGTTGAGTTCCGGGCTGCGAAGAGTTATATATGGTCATATGTAACCACTTTGAGATGGGCTAGTCTCGTGCCGACCATCAATCTGAAAGACGCCAAGGCCGGCTTTTCCAGCCTCGTCGATGAAGCCATCAAAGGCGAATTCGTGACGATCACCCGTCACGGCAAGCCAGTCGCTGCACTGGTTTCCCTGGAAGCGGCCGAGATCGCACGCAAGGCAATCGAACGGAAGCGCGCGGGCCTTGTCTCCTACCTCAGAACGTTCCCCGGCGGGGAGTTTGAGCGCAACCGCTCGCCCTCACGGCACGTCGAGCTTTGAACGGATTTCTCCTCGACACCAATGTCATATCCATGCTCTCACCTTCGCGGGCCTTGGCGTCAGCAGCATTTCTCGAATGGCTGGAGCGGATGGACAGCGATGGCCGGGTGTTCCTGTCGGTCGTCACGATCCACGAAATCGAAAAGGGAATCGCCTTGCTCGAGCATAAGGGGGCGACGGCTAAGGCAGCCGGCCTGAAAGTTTGGCTGGCCGGCCTCGCTGCGACTTATGACGACAAGATTCTCGGTCTCGATGTTTCGGCCGCGACACTCGCCGGGCAATTGGAGGCCAGGGCACTCGCCGGCGGAAACGATCCTGGAATGGCTGACGCAATCATCGGCGGGATTGCGAAAGCCCATGATCTCGTCATCGTCACGCGCAACATGAAGCATTTTGCGCCGTTCGGTGTGGCGATATCGTCACCGGATGAAGCAGTCGGCATCGCATAGTAGCCTCCTGGCTTGGCCCTTCCTGACCGAAGCTCATGTGCCTGGACCTTACATTCATCGGGGAGAGGGGGAGGGAACGGCGAATGGGTGTAATGGACAAGGGGAATAGCCATGTGGCGAGATTTCCAGGGTCTGCCGTTCGACATCCGATTCCCTCCGCTTCACATCGCTGCTAGGATAGCGGGCGGAAGGGATCCGATCATGGAACCGTCGAGTGACCCGACTAAAGCTACCGGCAGCGAGGCAGGGGCCGGTCGACCGCATCCGCGCGCATCCGCTTGGTTGTGGCGCCCGTGGTATGCCAAGGTATGGTGGGCAGCGATTGCAGCGTATTGGGCGGGAAAGGTAGCATCCCTTTATTCCGCATCCCTCGACCAATTCTACACAACCGCGTTGGCCGGTTTTCTCAACATCGCCTTCTTCCCGCCTCTGGCCCTGATTGTGCTAGGTCTCGGCTTTGCACGGGCATGGTCCGACGCCAGCGATTGGGAATTCGTTGAGCCGACGCATGAGGAGATGTTCCCGAAGCGCTCCGTGGGCGGCATGCGAGATCCCTGTGCTGATCCGCTCGATCCGCGCTCAGGAGCGCTTCACTGGAGGCGGGTCGACGGCAATCCTTGAACGGTTATTTGTCGCGGCGTTCCTTGAAGGTCGGATCGCCATCGAACGGACCATTTTCCAGATCGTTGGAGAAACGGCCGCTCTGGAGAATCGATGACTGCTCGATCGAGGTGAGGGGCCCAGTAACGTCAGCAGTTCCCCGGCCTGAATCTGCCTGCTCAAGATAGCGGTTCCGCAGCCCGCTCGGACCAAGCACTTGTCTCCCCAGTTCTTGCGAGAAGGCGTCGGCAGGGGTGTCGGCACGCGCTGCAGCTCGTTCGGCGGCAGCAATCGCTCCACGTACATCGTAGTTCACGATATCGATATTAGCGTTCGCGGTTTCGGAGGTCGTACCTCGGTCAGAACTCGCAAAGCCAAGGTTTCCAGCAGCACCGCCGGCAACCGTACTGCTGGACTGTTTGCGATCACCACTTCCTGCTTTGCCGGAACCAGCGCTACTGGCCGATGCAGAAACGGAAAGGCCGATATCGGTCCCCATCGACGTGCTGTCTTCGGCCCGTCGGGCAATATTCCGGGTCCATCCGGTCTGCGCCATAATCGCCTGGACGTCGCGTTGGAGCGTATCTGCGGCTTGAGGCTTCAGGCGCCAGTTGCCGTGCCGGTCCATTTCGAACCCGCCGCGAAGCCAGTTGGCCATGGCCGCCTGGCCTTCCGCTCCCCCACCGAGGAAGTGCTCGACCGTATCGGGACCGGCCTGCTTGCCCGCCTCGAACCGCGTGCTGGTATCGTTGCGCGCCGACTGCTGGAATCCGGTGCTGCTCGAAACCAGCAGATCATTGTGCGCGAAGCTGAACCGTGCCGAGCCGCCATTGGCGACGGCGCCCAACTGACTTTCATTGATCAGTCCTCCACGCCACATCTGCGCGGCGGTCTCGGGCGTCAGGTTGAGACTGAAATCTCCGTTCTGGTCCATCGCGATCTGACGCTTTGACATGGTGATGCCGTGGTCGCGCAACAGGCCTTGCATCCGCGTCAACCGCTCGTTGTCGACGATACGCATCAACCTTTCATTCCGCGCGCGATCGGCGATACCCGCAGCGCCGCCTTCCGCCATATCGACCTGATTGCCGGCACCCTGGCTCAACGTTCGAATGAAACTGTCTAGCCTTGCCGCCTGTCGCACCGACATGCCCGCCGCTGCCGCACCTTCGGCAAAACCGCTATTGTCGGCCTGCCGGCGCTGCTCGCCGATCCGCGCCGCCGAGCGTGTACCCCCATGCCCAACTTCGCGCTGGGCATCGAGCTTGCCGGAACGTTCGGCGAAATCATAGCCGGCGGCCTCGCGCGTCCGTCCATAAACGCTCGTGCCTTCGCGAGCGGCCTCAGCCGTGGCACCGTCGGCAGTGCCGACCTGTACAGCCGCGTTGTAGGTCTCGAGCGCCCGCATGACCTGCGCCTCATTCCGGCCGGTCGCGCGGGAGAGTTGAGTGATGGCTGACGAGCGGGCCTCACCGGACAGCGCATTGATGAAAGCGATGCGCCGGCTCGTCTCGTCAAGTGAGAGACCAAGCATGCCGGCCGCGCTGCGCTGTCCTTGATTCCCGCCGGTACGCCAAGCCTGCTCTGTCGCGACGTTCCGGCGCTCGATCTCGGTGACCCGATCCCCGGCATAGTCCCGACGCCCTTCCATCGCGCCGACCTGCACCTGCGCGGCCGTAAGGTCGTTGCGCAGCATCTGCTCCTGCTCGAACGTGTTGGCGATGAGCTTGGCAAAAGTTGGGTCGGCCGTTGCCTGACCGATCACTGTCGAGGCCTTGAGCTCGGCATCCGTTGCATCATAGCCATTCCGCTCGAAGTGGCGCTGGGCGCCCTGACGCATCATATCGTAGGCGCGCTGGTCGCCAAAGGCACGCCACTGGACCATATTCTGGGCGAATGCGGCAAAAGCCCGCTCGCCAGTCTGACCCTGACCGAAATAGGTTGTGCCGATCGCCCGCAAGGCATCCTTTTCGGCAAAGTCTCGAAAAGCGGCTGTGGTCGCGTTGGCACGCACCGCACGGGCGGTCGCGGGATCACTGAGGCTGCGACCGGTGAGGGCAGGGGATAGCCCGCCCAACTCCCGTCCAACATCGATCCCACCCATCGCGAAGGCCGCTCCGCCGGGCAATCCCGCACCGTGCTCACCGATGACGCCGCCCGATGCTGCGAAGCTTCGATTTGCCGCGAAGGACGAACGCTCGCCGAAGTCGCCGAAGCCGGATGTGGCACCGCGCCGCGCCATGGTGCCGGCGGCCGATGCTTGCGTTTCAAGCGCCGAGGCATAGCCTTCGCGCGTCATCAGCGGGCTCGCCGCCGCCGTCCCCTGACCTTGCGCCTGTAGCGCCCCGCTCGTGAACGCGGTGAACACATTGCCCGAGAAGCGGAACACCGTAAACACGAAGGCGCCGGCAAGACCGGCCGCCGCCGTCCGAAAGCTCCCGAAGATCGCCAGCGCCTTCATCGCGGAGCTCGGTGCCAGCATCCAGGCGTTGGCTGCCACGGCATTTGCGCGCATCTCGGCGAGGACGTCCATGGCGCGGCCAAGGGTCAGCTGATAGATTCCAGCATCGATCACGCCCCAGAGCGCGACGAACACGAAGAGCCCCAGCGCGAAGCTCGCGACCCGCAGATTGATCGGCGTCAGGATGAAAAGAAGCGCAATCGGCATCATGAACAGCATGATGCCGAAAACCGTTGCCCTTATGGTCGGCATCCACTCATTGGCCACCGACATCGTCGACAGGCCGCTCGATACGACCGCCCGATTGGCCATCACGCGCGCCGCGGTTGCGGGACTGTCCTCGAACAGCACATCGCCGACAGTGTTTCCGAGCAGGACATCGGTCATGAACGCCTGCAGGGTGAGCGGCGTCCCCATCATCATCTGACCCATTTCGCCCAGATGAGCCCGGCAGCGGGCAAGTTGTGCCGCGTCGTCGATATTGTAGCCGGTTCGCTGGCAAACCTGCCTGGCATAGCCATCGAACAACGTGGGATCCCCCAGGCGCGACTGGATGTGATCCCAGGCTTCAGTGCAACTGACCGTCGTGCCGCCCTTATCGATGTCGGTATAAACTGTACTGAAGGTCGCAGGACCCGCCATCGCCGCGAAGGAGGCCGGCAGATCCGTCGAGGTCCGGAACAGCTGATCATCGTCGACGCCATAGGCCGCGGATACCCGCGCCACAGGATAGCATTGCCGCACATAGTCCTTGATCGTCGCATCAAGGAACGTGTCCGTCATCGGGCCGCGGGGACTCACGGCATTCAGGAACAGGTCGAAGCTGTGCCCGCCTGCGCCGAATTCGAGCTTGGCGTTGGGATCGAGCGTGTTGTCGTCGATCGTCTCCGCCAAGGCCCGCTCCATCATGTTGGTGACGCCCGCGACGACGACGATGAGATTGGGAACATCGCCGACCGGTTGGTAGGCGTTGCGAACACGGTCGTAGACATGAACGGTCCCCGTCGTCGCAACCAGGCTCACGAACAGGCCGATACCAAAGAGCATCTGGAAGCCGAAGGCGACGAGACCCATACCTTGTCCACGCACGCTGGCGAGAAGAACGCCAAGCGCGAGCCCGGCGACTGCGCAGATCAGCACCAGCGTCTCGTAGCGGGAGTCGCCGAATATCATCGACACCAGGCGGAACGCGTCCACCGTCTCCGCGAAGCCGTCATAGGTATGAAAGCTCGTCTCGACGGCAAGCGCGGGGGAGGCGATGAGGGCGAGCGGGAGAGCCAGGAGGAGGCGAGGGACCAGGCGCATGTCTGTAGGCTCTTCCGGCTAGCGGTTGCGGTGGGCGGCAGCGCCCGCGGCCTCGCGGGCATCGCGATCGCGGGTGCGGAGGAGGCCGGCGTAGTTGGCCGAGAGATTGGCGGACCCAAGCGCCGCCAGATAGCCCTGCCGCATCTGCGCACGCTGGCGCAGAATCTCCTCGCGAAGGTCGCGCAGTTGTTCGATCCCTTTGCTCAATATCCGCGTCTGGCAGATGTTCGCTTGTCCCGCGTCGGCCGCACCCGCCACGCTTGCGCCCCGCTCGGCATTGTTGATCGCGAAATCGATCGAGCGCGTAAGGTCGTTGAGCATCTGATAGGCAAGCGTCAGCGCGACCAGTTCATCGGTGTCGGCAATGACGGAATCCGGTACGCCCTGCCGGACGCCCCATTCCAGCATCCGGTAGACCGGCAGCGTGCGGACATTGGCGACGAACTGCCGCTCATCCGCCGTCAGCGCCGAGCGCGTCCGGATCTTGGTGGTGATCGCCTGCAGGCGCTCGCGCGCGAGCTCGAGCGCCCCCTTGCCCGTGTCTGGGGTGCAGTCGGCGGCGCTGGCGGGAACATTGAGCGCCCGGCGCTGAACCTTGCCCGTCAGGAAATCGTCCACCGATTCGGTATCCTGATGCGGACAGGCGGGGATGGCGGAGAAAATCGGCACCTTGTCAGCCGGATCCCACCGCATGTAGACGTCCCCGACACGGGCGCGCATCACGCTTGCCCAATCCCCTGCGCCGACGCGCGTGGCGGCATGGCTGAGCAGCGAGCCGGTTCGAAAGATATCCGTGACCTCGGCCGGGCAGTTGGCGAGTGCGTCCTTCAGGTCCTCGGTCGGGTTGTTCTTGTTGGCCTGGATCTTCTCGCGGCTCTGCTGGAAGCTCTTGGCGAAACCTTCCTTCACCGACTTGTAGCCGGTCATCTCCTCAATGATGCCCGACATGTTGTCGTCGCCCTTGGCGATCTGGACCATGCGGTTGGCCAAGCGGCAATCATTGACCTGGATGGAATTGAGGAAATTGGTCGCCGCCTCCATCTTGGAGATGATGTTCCCCATCTTCTCGTCGAGCGTCTCAAGGAGATACTGGAACGCGACGGCGGGCGCGGCCTGGAGAATGCTTTCGAGCTTCTGGACGAGATAGTCAGGATCAAGGAATGACATGCCGCCGAGGAACATGTCGATGCCGCCGCAGCCTGCCTTCACCTTCGGCAGGGTCAGGCTCATCAGATAGTCGTTATGGACATCGACCCGCCCGGACATTCCGCCTGCCGTGACATAGCCACGCGTCTGGTCTTCGAACGAACCGGGCGAGGTGTAGGTGACATTGTCGAACCAGCTTTCCGCCCAGCTCTGGGCATAGGCAGGAACGCTCGCAGCGCTGGCGGCAAGAACGCCGGCGATGGAGAGGGTCAGGCGGCGACGGCTGGCCATGGCGGGTTTCCTTTGTGAACGAAGGGACCGTGACGCCGCCCCGCCATGTGCGGCGCCACCAAGAAGAGGAATCTGAACAATCGGCTCATCGGCCATCTCGCCGCGGGTAGCGGTGTGCCGCGATGCCGACGATGCCGGTATATTTGGACATCGCCCGCAGCCCCACCGCCGGACGAACGCCCGTCAGCATCTTGGCCGCCAGATAGGCGTTGCGCGCTATGTTGGAGCCATGATCCGTCCCGATCGCGATGGGCACGATGCGGCCGGCATCGGACAAGGGCCGAACCCACGCGACGGGGTGCCCCACCCACGGAAGTCCAAGGCGTCCAGAGCGAAGCAGCGCCTCGGGGCCGCTGATCGTCTGCAGGCGCCATCCGTAGCGGAGCCGAAACGCGGCAAGCTTAGCCCATAGATCGGCGCAGGGCACACACCCCTGCGTCGTCGTCATCTCGACAATGAAGATCGCTTTCTGGCCGCGCAGGGTCTCCAGGAAGTCGGGCGGCCAGTCGCGCGTTGCCGGGACACGAGCGAGCCAGGCCTGCATCTCATCGGGACTTGCAACCGGGTGAATGGCGGCACGTTTCGCGGTCTCCGGCGAGATCGGCTGCCCGGCCATGGCCTCGCCCGCGACAAGCATCGCCGCGAGCACGCAGGCAAGAGGCATCAACGCCCTCATCGGCCTGGCCCATCGGCGATATCGACAAGATCGCCGCCGAGGACGCGCGGGTCCGTGGCAGATACCGGACCGTTCGCCAGGGCATCGAAGAAGCCGTCTTCCTCGCCCGCGCCGGTGAGGAACTGCTCGGGACGAATGTCACCCGCGAGCAGCCGCACCGCCTGATACGCCGTCTGAATGAGATTGGGATAGGCTTCGACGCCATTGGCGATCACCATCCGCTGGGTGCTGTTGCGCCGGATGACCATGGTGGTCGGCGTGACTTCGACACCGAAACGCTGGCCGAGCTCGGGGCGGCGATCGATGTCCATGAGTGTGACCTGCCAGCCCATCTCTTCCTGGAAACGCTGCACGATCGGCCACTGGACCCGGCAATAGCCGCAGGTCGAACGCGAGAACATGACGAGCGCAAACTCGTTCGCGCGGGAGCGGAGATAGGCCCGGCGGATGTCGTCCTTGGAGGCGAGGAGCCGGTCGCGCGCGTCACCCACCATCGGGTTTGCCGATCGCGAATTGAGCTCGGGATGCTGCAGCATCGCGATTTGCGTGACGCCGGCAAATGCGCGCGCCTTCCTGCGCGCAAAGTCCTGAAGCTTCCAGAAGTCGGCGACCGCGTCCACGGTGAGAACCGTCGCCGCATAGTCGCGCTGCTGTTCGATAAGCTTGCGGATTCTGGGCGGCGTCCATTTGGCCAGTTCCACCATGGGTGGGATTGCCGGCTTCACCAGCGTGTCGGCGTCGTCCTTCTCTTCGGCGGGCTTCAGCGGCGCCTCATACCACCAGTAACCGCTGCGCTGATCGCGAGCGGGCTCGGCCTGCGCAGGTGGCGGCACTGCGGCGACTGCGGTGATGAACAACGCGGGCAGGAGCGCCTTCACAGCAGCTTCTCCATGCGCTTCAGCCGTTCGATCGCGATCGGCCCGTAGTAACGGCTGTCGAAGCCGCTCGCATGGAGCGAGCCGACATAGATCATGCCAGCGGGAATCGTCGGGTAATAGGGCCGCCAGTGCACGAGCTTCTGGCCGTTATGACCATAGGGCTTGCTGATGCCGAGGAGCTTGCCGTTGCAGAAGTACCAGGCGTCCCACTCGCGCGGCGTCATCGACGGCTTCTCGATCCAGTCGATGCGGTCGCCCGGCAGGCAGAGCGCCTCCTTCGTCACCTTGACCGGCTTTGGCCCGGCGAGCGGGTGGGACAAGCTGAACGACACGAAATCGCCGCGCCGGATCGGGCCCGGCGCATCGCGGACGATCCAGGCGTCGATCGACGGACTCATCACCAACGTGAACTGCGGGATCGCGAGCATGGTGACGAGGCCGACCGGTAGGACGATGCCGAAGGCTTTCCAGAGCTGTTCCGGGCGCGGCGGTTGGCCGAGCGCCGAACTACCCAGCGCCACCGCGGCTTTCAGCGGCAAAGCCTTGAGTTCTCGCCAACCGGTTCTAGCAGCAGCGAGAGCGAGCCTGAGCATCGCGCACCTCCTCCTTGCCGCCGAGGCGGCCATATTCTTCGAGCAGTCCGGAAAGCGCGGAATCGCCGTAGATGACGTGGGACGCACGCGGGCTCTCGTCGTCGCGCTCGCAATAGGGCTGGGTCGGATCGCCCGGCACCATGGCGAGCGCCGGCACGCGAGCGACACCGTGCTGACGGAAGACCAGGGGATCGACGATGAGCTGGACGTTGCGCATGGCGCAAGCGGGGCCCTCGCAGCCGGGATCGAGCCGTAGTATCTCGGCCGAGAGCTTCGCCATGGGCTGCACCTTGCGCATGCCTCCGGGCATCCCCCGGAACGCCAGCACGCCGCCGACGCGCTCGAGTTGCGCTGCATAGGTTCTGAGCGTGGCGACCGGCATCGAGGACGAGACGAAGAGCACCGGCACCCAGCCCTTTGCGGCAGGCGGTGCCGCGACCCCGGCCACCGCCGCCATGTCCGGCTGTTCGAGACCCAGCGCCTGGCCGAGACGCCTGGCCATGGCCTCGCGCTCTGCGGCCAACGCCTCCTTGCCCTTGTCGAGCGCGGCGGGCGCGCGCGCATCCATGGCGGGCGACGGGACGCGACCCCGCAAGCCGTCGAAGGCGCGGCGGCGGGTCTCGGCGGACGGCGTGGGAAGGGCGGTCGGCCCCTTCGCTTGGGCCTCCTGCTTGCGCTGCGCGGCCGCGCGTTCGAGCCGGTCGAGCGCAGCGTCGCCCTGCGCCTCGGTGCGCTCCCTGGCATTGGCGGGCGCGGCCGTGTCCTGTGCCGGCGCGGGGGCGACGATGAGCATGATACCGGCCAGCGCGAGCACGGCGCGCACACTATTGGCCGACGACCTGCATATAGGCATCGATCTTGTCCTTCATGTCGATCTGGATGTCGCCCTGGGCGCGCGCTTCGATGTCGGAATAATATTCGGAGAGATCCATCCGGCTGAAGTCGAGGGCCTGGAATTCTTCCGGCGTGAACCCGCGGCAATAAGGCTTCTTAGGCGTTCCCCAGCCAATGCCGTTGAAGCTCTTGAGTTGAGGGCGGCCTTGCTCCTGAATGATGCGGCCAAGCTTCGTGTTGAAGCAGCAGTGCCCCTTCGACTTCTGCACGCAGATGCCGAGGATCTTGGACGAGCAATAGGTGCCCACCTCATGGCACATGCCGGAACCGCGCAGGATTCCCACTTCCATGTCCTGCTGGTCACAACCGGACAGGAGGAAATCGAGCATCACGTTGATCGCGAGGCTGATCGCGATCGAGGTGGGATCGATGCCGACGACAATGGCATTGGCGCCTGCGCTGGCGGCCTGGCTCGCCGTGGCGCCCGCCTTGAAGGCCGTGTAGGCGGCCTTCATGCCTGTGAACACGCCCTTGGCGACGGCGATCTTGGTACCGATTGACGAGACGGACGAGCCCATCCCGTCCTTGACGATCTTGCCCTTGTCCTTGCAGCAGTTGGAAAAGGTGGTCTTGAGACCCGCGGGGCGGCAACGGACCGCGCGGCCGGAGAAGATCTCGACCGTCCCCAGGCAGTTGCCCTGGGCATCGACCGGGCCGTCGGCCGGGACGCCCGGGTCATCGACGACAGGCTCCTCCTCGATCCCGCCGCCGTTGCCCGTGGCACAGGCATTGGCCGAACAGGCCGGCGTTCCGCCGCCGATTGGAGACAAGCATTGATATTGCGAGCCCAGCGGGCAGCTGTACTGGCCGGCCGCGTCGGCGATGCAGTCCGTCTGCTGGATCGAGCATAACCAGGCCCCGCCCAACATCTCGGTGCAGCTTGCCGTCTCGCCGGGATCGGACGCATCGCCATTGCCGTTGAGATCGGCGGCGCAAAGCTGCTGGGCGGCCGCGGGCGCGGAAACGACGCTCAACGCTAGAATGCAGGCGCAAGCAACGATGATCGCGCTGCGACCGGGCCGATGACGCACAAGTTCGATCATGGCGCAGCTCCCGTGCAGACGAGATCGGCGCCGCCAAGCCTCACGGTCTGCATCATCACGACCGCTTCCGGAAAATCGTCGAGGCACCCGCAGGCGGACACCAGTTCCTCGCCCGGCCCGAGCGGGCAGACATTGTCGGGCGAGCAGGCGTGATAAAAGCTGTCCCAACCGCTCGGATCATTCTGTCTGGCGCCGACGACTCCGTCAGGCGCGGCCTCGCTGTTTGCCTTGGGCGCGCGTGTCTTGCAGATGGGCTCGCAGGCTGCCACCGACGGACGATCCGGCACCGCAAACGCGCGCGCCGAAGTCGAGATGGACCCGTCGGCAGCCCTGGTCCGGTCGGCGAGCAGCGTCTCGGTCGAATGGTCGATGATATAGGCGCCGCGGCTGAGGTCCGGCGGTGTCGGGGAACCGAGATCGACCGCGCATTTGTAGCGCCGCTCCCGCCCGAAGAAATCCCGCGTGAGCTGATAGGTACAGCTCGCATTCCCGAACAGGCGCGTCTGGGGCAGGGGTTTCAATCCCGTCGCCACGCCATTGTGCACGGTGTTCACGCCGTCCACCGTCTCATTGTCGAGCCGGCATTGCGGATTGGCGGCATAGCCCGAGCACAAATCGACCAGGCGTTCTTCCACCCGGCAGCTGGTATCGACGGTGGCATCGATCTGCGCGAAGGCTTCCCCACCGCCGCCGACGGCGATGCGCAGCCAGATCTCGTGCTGGCCCTTGGTCAGATAGGGTTTGAGATCGAGGCCGGGGTAGCCGTAATGGGTCTTCTTCCGCTCGCATTTGCCGGGCGGAAGTCCGCTCCCGGTCCAACTGGGTGGATCAGCCAGAACCAGCTGGCCGTCGACACGGATCTGAATCCAGTCGTCCATGAAGTAGAAGGGAAGCCGCACGGACTGCAGGCGTTCGACATTGTCGATGTCGAGCGTCATTCTGAAGTCGAAGATGCCGCACTTGCCGCCGCCGAGACTGTCGTTTGAAGGCGACCCCATCAGGAACGACACGCTGTCCGGCGAATAGCTGTATGTCGCATATCCGCCCGACGTCCGCGCAATGACATCCTCGATCTTGATCTCCTTGAGCGTCATCTCGCGTTCGATCGTGCAAGCGCGGGTCTGCTCGGCCTTGCCTTGTCCGGCGGGCGAGGCGGCCAGTGCCTCAAACACGCTGCTCGATTGCGAGAAGGCATAGGCATCGCCTTGCAGGGCCGTGGGATTGGCCCTGTAGCTCGTCGCGGCGACGGAGGGGCTTGTCGTGCAGGCTGTCGTCTGGGCGCCCGTGTAGCGGATGACCGGACCGTCGATCACGGCCTGCGCCACTCCGATCCGCGGGTCGGCGGTGGTGAGCGCACCGATCACTCCGCCGCCCAGGTCCTTCAGCACGGAGGCCATATTGCCCCAGACGAGATTGCTCCCGCAGCTGTTGTTGACGCAGTAGCAGCCGGCGAGGTCGATCATGTCGACCTCGCTCAGCTTGAGGCTACCCGTCGCCGCGACATCCCATTTGAAGCTCCGACACTGGTTCCACGACCCTGGCTGGCAAGAAATCACGCCGTTGGCGCAGATGCCGGAGACGGGCGTGGGCAGGGAGAGCGTTTCGTCGACACTGCCGTCGAGATCGCGGTCCCGCGATATCCTCAAGGTCCCGATATCGCCGGTGGCCGAAGGTTGGGCGAGGAGCTCGAGCAGGGTCGATGTCTTCTGGCAGGCAATGTTCGGGTTGAATGACCGGCTGTTGTCGATCGTCGCGATGGGCTGGCCGGCAAGACCCGGAGTCACATAGTTTTGCTGCAACGCTTCGCTGTCACTCGTCTTGGCGCGGGACGCCGACGCTGCCGCCCTGGCGCGATCCTCGACTGTCTGGGCTGCCGCCGCTGTGGGCAGGAGCAATGTAGCGCAGCTCGCAAGCAGGAAGACTCTCATGGTTGCCCCCACCGTGGCTCGTGGGTGCGCGATCCGCGTCTCAGGCGGAACAATGCGCCTCTTGGGAGGTCGCGATGGGCCGCTGCGATCACCTGAAAGACGGCCTGGCCTTCGAAAAGGGTCAGCACGGCCGCCACGCCGGCGAACGGGAGAGGATGGCCGCCCGCCGTCGTTGGGGAGCTGGCGGCCGTGCTGACCGGGGGTGGAGCGACGCCGCAGGGGGGATACGGCGTCGCTCCGGCCTCGCGTCGCTGCAGGCAGCCACGAGGGCTGTGGCGGGCAGACCGGGCTTCAACCGGCACCGGCGCGAGGTTGGGGGCGGGCGATCGGATCATGGCGTGGACATCCCCGCGCAGCAGATCACCTTTTCGAAGAGCATGAACTGGGCATTGTCCTTGCCCGGGGCATGTTTACCGCTGGACCAGAGTGCGCCCGGACGGCCGATGTTGACGCACTTGCCGCCTTTGACCGGCTCCATGATCTGAAGCTTGTACCGGCTCTTGGTCCAGATCGGCTGCGGCTTGAACGAACAGCCGTCGGCGGAGCTGATGGTGAGCGCGCCGAGGCGGCCCATCATGAACGTGCCGCGGGCGGCGAGGCCAGCCCAGGCTTCCACGCTGTCCCCGAAATGGATGTCGCCGGCGATGGGGTAGGTTGCGCCCCAGCTTCCCATGCACCAGAACAGGGGGTCGATCACCTTGCCGGCGGCCGCGGCGGCGCTGTCGGCCATGCAGGCCAGGCCCGCCGCGGGATTGCCGAAGAGAATGCCCTCGGGCTGGATGATGGCGCCGAGCGTGCCCGATTGCCAGGTCGGCAATACCTCGGTGATCAGCGCTACGTCGAAGCCGTCGTCCTCGATGCAGGGCAGGTCGGTGAACATGTCGAGCATCTTCCAGACCGGCGCCACATAATAGTGCATCTGCGCGAACATCTTGCGGGTGTTCGTGCCATCCGAGATTGAACTCTGACTGCCCTGAAGCTTGCCGCCGGTGGGCATGATGTCGGCGCCGAGCGCCATCATGCAGCCTGGCTCGGTCACGACATCGATCATGCGATTGGGCGACCAGAAGCTCACCTTGACGCCGAACCAGAAGGTCGCGCCCTTGCGGCAGGCGCAGAGCGGCTTCGAAGCCGACTGCGCGTCGAGCGCCTTGTCGAGCTTGTCGTAGCTGCCGATGCGCACGCCGCCGATCGTGATCGGAAAAATGCAGTTCCAGCGGACCTTGGTCACGGGATTGAACACCGTGCCGGCCTCGCATTTGGAAGCATGGGCAGGCGTGGGGGCCAGTAGCGTCAGAAGCAGGGCCGACGCGGCGGAACGCAGAATGCTTTTCCACGACCTCATCGCACGGCTCCCTTGGTATTTTGATCGACGCGTACTTCGGTGAGCTGCAGCTTCTGGCCGACCTGGGCGACGATGACCGGCGCTGCGGTGAGACCCAGGCGGTCCTTGACGCGCTCCTCCAGGATGAAGAGCGCCCTGCCATGCCGTTCGCTGAGCGTGACCGGATCGGGGTCATTGGCGGAACCGGATGCAAGCAGGATGAAGTCCGCCGGCCGGGCGACCCGAAGCGCCCAGCCAAGATCGAGCGGACGAACGATCACGAGCCGCTGCGGAAGCGAGACATAAGCGAGCGGATTGAATGTGAAGCCCTTGGGGTAGAGAAGCTTGCCGTCGGGCAGGCGAATGTCCTGACCCAGCGTATAGAAGGGGACGACGAACCGCGTGCGATCCTGCGCGGCCGGCGCGAGCGCCGCCGAACGCATCGCGGTCCAACGCGATCGCGGCCCGAAGCTGCTGGTCATGTCTGGCGCTACCTGTCCAACGCGCGCTTCGATCTCGGCCATTGCGTCGGGCTCGACGATCGGCCAGGTGCGCCCGACCGTCGCCGTCCCGGCATGAGCAGCGCAGCCCAGCAGCAGGGCGCCAGCGACCAGCAGCAGAGAAACCGAGACCTGGAAAGCAGCGACCGAACGGGCGCGCCTGGCGCGGAGATCGTCCGTCATCGCCGTCCTCCCGCAACGCGACTGCTCTGCGCGGCGGCGTCATCGGCCAGCGCGCTCCCGGCGTGCCCGCCCTGATAGCGTCTGCGCCGCCTGGCTTGTCGGGCATGCCATGGTTGTGCCTCGCGATCGGGACCGCCATGAACCGCGGCGACGAATGCAGAGGCGCCGATAAGGGCAATGCCGGCGACAAGAACCCGCAGCACGCCGTCGAGATGTCCCGCGGCATTGAGGACGAGATAAGCCTGAACGAGCAGCAGAAGATGCGTGCCCACGAGAAGGCGAATGGCAGTCTGACCTGGCGCGGCCGAGAATATTCCTCTCATGACCGCCTCCTCGGGAGGAAGCGCAGACCCACGCGCTCGGCCGCCGCGGCGTGGCGAAGAAATGCCAGCCCCGCAGCGAGAAGCATGAGTGGCGCCAGGCCCAACATCAGAAGCCGGGCGGCCATGGGCAAGTCGGCCCCGAGCATGACGACGCAAGAGGCGGGTATCGCGAGTGCTGCTTCGACGAGGACAAGCCGGCGCAGTTGGTGGGAGAATTTCCGCTGTTCCGCCGCGATTGCCCGTTCCTGCGAAAGGACGATACGGTTCAACCGCTCGATCTCGAGCTCCCGCGCATGGGCAATCCGCACAAGATAGTCGTGAAGCGTCTCCCCGGGCTCGCGCCGCAGATCGGCCGCGCGGCCGTGACGGTCGGACAACCGAGAGCATCCGGGAAAAGGGAAAACCTCGCTCACTGTCCCCTCCATCGCCGATAGCGCGAGAGGGCGAGACCAGCGGCGCCCGACAGCAGGATTAGGAGCATGCCGGAGACCAGACAGGCCAGCCCCACGATCACCGCTCCGCGCAGCACCAGCATGGTGGGCTGATCGAGCGCGATGCCGGCGGCGAGGACGAGGCTCGACATCATGAGGGTCTCAAGGAGGACGAGGCGAAAACGCCAGCGGATCGCGGCGGCCTCGGCGCGGATCGCAACGCGCGCTTCGATGATCCGCTCGATTTCGGCGTCCTTGCCGAAACCCAGCGTCAACTGATCAGGATGGGGCTTGCGCCTGAGCATCATGCCGTCTCCTTGGGATTGCGCGCGGGGAGAATCTCGGCCGGGTCGACCTGGGCGAGTTCGCATACCGCCTCGAGCGGGCTGCGGCCGGCGCGGATCAGTGCTTCGAAGGCGGCGACCTCGTTGGGAGCCGAGGTGTTGATCCAGTAGGAGAAGGGATCGACGACAAGCCGCGCGATGCCGAGGCCTAGCGGCGAGTCGATGAAGACCTCGCTGTAGTTGGGATTGTTGTTGCGGACCGACTTCAGGAGATCGAGGACAAAACCCGAGTAATCGAGGATCTTGTTCTCGACCGCGCGGTCGTAGGTCGAGCCCTGCAGGAGAAAGCGGGTCGCGGCGTTTTCGAGGATGACCTGGCCTGTTCCCTCGAACAGCAGCAGGTCGTTCATCGATTGCAGGACGACGCCGAAACTTCCCTGATATTTGCGAGCGCGGCGATAGCCCTGGCCGAAGGCTTCGGCGAGCCGGGAGAGATCCTGGCCCTCGGTCCGGGTCATGAACTGCGCCGCCTCGTCGCAGAGCACGAAGCGCGGCCGGTCACGCGCGGAGAGATAAAGTTCCTGGGTGACCGCGTTCACGACAACCATGACGATTACGTTGAAGAGATCGGGCATCGCCTTGAGGCGCTCGAGTTCCAGCACGACGAACTCGTCCGTCGAGATGTCGAATGTGGAGGGGCCGTTGAAATAATGACCGTACGCGCCGTCCGAGGCGAAATCGCGCAGGTTGAAGGCGAGCTCGCGCGCCGCCGGCACGAGATGCTCGACCCGGTCGAGCTCGGACAAGGCGTTGACCGGATATTGGCCGAGCCATTGCCGCACCGCGTCGATGCCCGCTTCAGCCCGCCCTGTGTCGATGGTCCATTGGACCGCGGACTTGAGCAGATTCCACTCCGAGGTGGAGACGCCCTTGCGGGTCGCGGCATTCGCCATCTCAGCGACGATGGCGACCGCCATGGAAATCGCCGACTGGCGATCGTCGCCATCGAGCGCAAAACCCATGTCGAACGGATTGAGGACGAGCTGCTCCTCACCGATATCGATATAGCGGCCCGAGCAGAGCGTGCAGAGCTTACGGTAACTGCCGCCGATGTCGATGATGCGGATGAGCGCGTCCTGCGCGTAATATTGCTGGCAAAGATTGTTGAGCAGGAAGCTCTTGCCCGCGCCGCTTTCGGCCGAAACGATGAAGTTGTAGTTGTTGATGCGCGGATCGAAGAGATCGAGCGTCACCAATTGTCCCTTGCGCCCCGTATAGAGCAGCGCTGGGCGGCCGCCGCCGCGAAAGTCGGTCTGGGCGGGCGCGAGGAGGACAGCCGCCTTGACGGGCATGCGGAAATCGCGCTCGAGCATCCGGATCGTTCGCTTTTCCGGATAGAGCCCGAAGGGCAGGCTCATCGGCAGCAGGATCGGGTTGAGATAGCTTTCCTCCTGCATCATCCAGGGAAGCGGCTCGCTCTCCCAGAGACGCTTGGCTCGAGCCGCCATCTCGCGTGCCTGGCCGCGGGTTCGCCCGAACACCCAGACCGTCGGAATGACGGAAATGAAGCGGCTGCTGCCGGCCTCGTCGAGGACCCAGCCGATCTCCTCGATCTGCTTGCCCACTTCGACCGCAAAACTGCCGGCCGCCTTCTGCGCGGACAGGATCTGCGCGCGCTTGTGAATCTCAAACTGACTGTGGTCGAACAGGATGTTCAACGTGAAGAGGAATGGCCCGCCGATCTGATCGCTGTCCTCGGCGGAACCGCGCATGCCGCCCAGCAGCCGGTTCGCCCGCTCAGCGGTGATCCGGCGTGCCGGCGCTCGCGGAGTCAGGCAGCGCGCAACCTGGTTGCCCAGGAAGACCTCGGCGCCCTCGAAGACCAGGTCGGGACCCGCATCGATGATCTGCTTGCGGACTGGCGGCGCCGGCTGACCATCGCTTCCGTCTGCGAAAACGCCGGGCGCAGCCACGAAGAGCCCGTTGAAAACGCGCCGATAAAACGCGACCAGTTCAAAGGGCGGGAGGCGGCGGATACCCAGCTTCGCGAGCTGTTCTTCGACCTGGCGGCGTAAATCGGCGCCCAGCTTCACGCGGGTCTTGATCGAGAGGAACAGGCGGAAATCGCGGACCGGGATGCCGTGGAGCGCCATAAGCCCTTCGGTTCCGGCACGCAGATACTCAGCCGTCCGGCGCGCCGAGGCCTGGATCAGCGGATCGGGCCGTGTCTTGAGATCGAGGAAGGCGTCGAGCGCATGATCGATCAGCGGGTCTGCTAAACTGTGGAGCTGGAGGACGGTGCCTTCGGGGAAATGAATGTTGAGCAGGCCGAGCACCGCCTGATGAACGTGCGCGAACATGTAGGCCGAGGGCACGAGCTCCCATGCATGTCCCCAACCATCGTCGATGCACAGAAAGGCCTCCTCTTCGGCGTCCCACGCAACCAGCGGCAGGAAGTCGGAATAGGCGTCGCGCGTCACCGATCGCCGAAGCGTTGCAAAGCTCAGGCCGCCGCCATGATGTCCTCCGAGCGGCTTCACGGACGCGGCTCCTCGGGGATGGCGGGAACAGCCGCGGGCTCGCCTGCGGCCGCAGGATCGCCGACGGTCTTCTCACGCACCTGCTCGAGAACGGCGGCACGCGCCGCAGGGGAGGCCGGACTGACGAGATAGTCTCCCACCACCCACTGCGGACGCTCGAGGATCGAATAGACGTAGCGGGGCATGTAGAGACGATCGGGCCGCTCACGGTCCGCATAGGGAAGGATCAGGGTGCGGATCGTGCGTCCTGGCCGCAGCATCGGCGTGACCGGTGCGTCGACGAGGCCCTGCAGCTCGCGATAGACGCTGTCGCGGTAGCCGAGATAAGGCCCGGCCTCTCTATCCGACCGCCGGCGCGAACCGACGGCGGTTTTATTTTGTTCCCTGGCCCTTCGTAGAAGCTTTCGATCGTTCGTGACGGCCGGATCCGAATGGGACGTGACGCCGGCGACCGCATCCGCATAGGCCCGGTCCGGATGGATGCATTGACCGTGATCGTTGTTCTTGCAGCTGAATTTTTCGCTGTAGGGCGACAGCGCCGAGCCCAGCGTCGTGCATCCGGATAGGAGCGCCAGGCTACCTGCAGTGAACAGGGTCAATGCGACGCGTGAACGGTTCGGCGAACATCCGGGCATGAGCATGGCTCCATTGTTTGGGATCGGCGGACGCATCAGAATTTGGCTCCGGCGCTGGGCTTGATCTCGATGGTCACCCCTTCCTGAATGACGACCACGACATCCTTGGCAGCGCCGACCTCGACGATGGGCCCTGCTTGGCGGGCGAGATCGAGATAGAAGTCGGTGAGCTTGTCGGAGGACTTCGACAGACCCCCGGCGATCCCGCTCTTGGCTGCGTCGCCCGCATCGAGCGTGCGCACACTGCCCAGTGCGGAGGTGGAGACGTCGCCGAAGGTATTCTCGACCGTCTGGCCGATGCCGGCGATGGTGCCCGCGATGAAGGCGCGGGCGAGGGTTGCCCCCGCGCGCGTCACCACCTTACCCGACAGTCCCTTCTTGCCGTCGGTGTCGACGAAAAAGCCCTTGATCGGCTGATCGACGACCGAGCGTTCGTCGAAGTCGACACAGGAGAGCGAGACGAGCTGGACCTCGACGCGCTCCTTCGCGAGACTGCCGGTCGCGTTGCCGATGACGAAACAACCGGCGAGATTGGCCTTAACGTCATTGGGCAGAACGGCTGGCGCCTGTACGCGTGCGATCAACGGCTCGGGGTTCGATGTCGCGTCCCGGCTCGCCAGAGCGTCGATCCCGGTCAGGAGCCGCGCCTTCATGAAACCAGGCGGTAAATAGATCGTCCGAATCTTTTTTTTGGCGCCGGGCCCGGTCGCGCTCTGACCGGACGATGCGCCCGGCGCGACGGCGCTGGTCGCAGCCCCGATCGCACCGACGGTCTTTTCGACAGGTGGGGCGGGCGGCGATGGAGGAGCTGACGGCGGTACGGGCGACGCGGGAATATTGCCGGTTGCGCTGTCGATGTCCGCTTCGCTCGGCGAAGGCGGAAATGCAGGAGCCGCGCCGGGAAGAGCCGCTGGAAGCTCGTCACCGTCCTGGCCGGTCCCGACCTTGCTGCCAGGTATGACCTTGCCCTCCTCGATCGCGGTTATGCGATCGCCGAGCAGGCCCTGGCCGTCGAGCACCTTCTGGAGATCGCCGCGCAGCTTGGTCTCGAGGCTGTCGCCCCGGAGACCGGCTCCCATGTCGAGCTTGGATGCGCCCGGCGCGGCCTGGACCTGATCGTCCCTACCGGTCGAGGCGGCATAGAGTCCGTAGCCCAGTACCGCGATCGAAGCCGCCACGCCCAGTTGCTTGGCCCTGAGTTTCTGGCTCGCATTGAACGTAGACCAGCGCGCCTTGAGATCAAGCAGGGCCGGCCCGCGTTGTGGCTCCTCGCGTGCTTCGTCGGCAGCCCCCTGGCTGAGATGAGCCTGATAGGCGCTCGTCTCCGGCTCCTTGTTCGTTTCGGCGGGTCGTTGGCGACCAGCGCGCAGCGGGTCATCCCCGGCGCTCATTCGACCGTCCCCCGCCGAATGACGACAAGACGAGCCGTTTCGCCGGCCTTCAGGTCGAGGCGGTCTGCACTGACCGCGAAGATTCTCTGCCCGAGCGCGCGATCGAGGAATGAGCGTTCATCGATCAGCGTATCGGCGCCGACTTCGATGCGATATTCGGAAGCCGAAAGGCCGGCTCCCTCGATCTCGACCCTGCGCCGCTCGATAACATGGGCCTGGGACAGGCCGGGGAGCTCGATAGCCCCGCTTTGCGGTGCGACCTGGGCGAAGCTTGCGGGAATTCGGTCCTGCAGCAAGGCGAGCGTGATCGAAACCGCGCGTTCTTCCTCGACCAACGGACCGAGCAGCTCGTCATTGGCCCGAGCGCGCTGCGCTGCGCCGGGCACCAGCGTCACGGTTTGGGCTGGAATATCCGAGGGTTCCGCATAGAGCGGATAGATCGCGCCATTGCATGATACGAAGAATTCGGAAGGCGTCGTCACGTAGCTGCGCGTCACCATGCCGGCGTCATCGCTCTCCTTGACCAGGAACTTGATCCAGGCGTCGGAGCCGCCCTTTTCGACGGCGATCGCTTTCTCGGCCGAGAATTTGACGTCCTCGATCTCGCCGCCGACGCAGATGATGTGATTGACGTCGCGGTTGGAGAGCCGGAGCGTACTCGCCTGATCGGGAAGCGCTGATATGCTCTGAGCGTGAACGGGCGGCGTCACGGACAGGACTGCCAGTGTGGCGACCGCCAGGCCGCGCCTACCGGATCTCGGCATCGAAATTCTCCTCGGAAAGGCGAGTGAGCCAGAAGCGGCCATTGTCGAGCGCGTAGCCAATGCGCAGATTGCCGCGGAATTTGCGGATGACGCCGCCGATCACCCGCACTTTCTCGACGGGCACGACGATCTCGGTGTCGGTCCACATGACCGGTTGATCGGTGCGGATGTAGGTGGCGATCGAAAGGGTCGGATTGTTCGACAGCTCGTCAAGGACCGCGTTCAACGTGTCGCGCATCCCGTTGTAGGCGGAAGGATGTACGATCGAGAGCAGTTCCTGGAACTGCCTGTCTGCTGAATAGGCCGAGTAAGTGCCGGACAGCGCCACGATGTTGCGCGTCATCGCGCGCAAATAAGCGGCGGACGGCTTGGAACCCGTCACATAGAGATCGCCGCTCGCGCCGAAGGGAACGACGACCGTCCGGCGGTTCTGGTCGGACGAATAGACGACTGCGCCCAGGACGGCCGTGATCCCAAAAAGCCCGACGATCGCGAACTTGAGCAGCCGGTTTTCCTCGAAGAGGTTCGAGGATCCCTGTAGGTAGCGGTGAATGCCGAAGCTTGCGGGCTTGCCGAGCAGGGGATCGAACCCGGGGCCGCTGCGGCGTTTGAAGAGAGCCATGGTCCAGCTCACTCGAAAAAGCGGGTCTGGGTCGGACCCGGATAGTTGCGGAACGACAGAAGCCCCCAGCGCCAGGCGAGATGCGGCAGGAAGCCGCGCGGCTTGGTCCGCTTCCAAGGAATGAAAAGGAGAAGGGCGCCGATGAGCATCCAGCCGATCAGTCCGCCGACGATGACGGCGACGAAGATGGTCGACAGGACCAATATGAACTCGTCCGAACCGAACCAAAGGATCTGGACCGGCCGATGCAGATACTGGGGCAGACGTTCATCCAATGCCCTTCTCCTTCTGCTTCATCACCCCGAAAAGGGGCGGTTTCTGGGGGCCGCTCATCGGCACCCAGGCTCGTGAAGCCACGCCGCCGAGATCACCGGCCGACAGGGCTCGGTTCGTTCAGATCACCATCCCGAAGGTCTGGAGGATCGTGTCGGACTTGATCAGGCAGACCGCGGCGACGATGGTCGGGATGCCGACCATGACGTTCGAGAACAGCCGGCTCACACCGAACAGGAAAGCGGCAACACCACCGACGAAGCCCAGCGGGCCTTTGACGCCTTTGTTCACGACGATGTCATAGATGTCGTAGCCGAGGTCGCCCGCAGCAGGCGCCGTGAAGGCGTGTGCACCGCCGGCAAGAACGAGCATCGCAAGGATCGGCAGGCCCAGGCCAGCGCAGGAAGCGGTCTTCCGCCCGATTGTCTTGATCATAAGGTTACTCCATGGATGATGGAGCCGTCCACGAAGATGCCTGCCGACACCGAGAATGCTCGTTGGCGGCCGATGATCGCGTCGGACGGCTCCGTTACGGGCGCGACCACCGGCATTTCGGTCCGCGCGACCTTCCACGCGCGCCGCTTCCGGCGCGGGGAAGGCCTGGCGGCCGCCACAAAAGGAAAGGTGACGCTCAATGGGAGCCACCGGTCGAAATCGTCGCGCGCCCTGCGTGCGCTTCATCGAGAAACGCCTGGAGCTCTGCCTGCTGGAACCCTGAAATCAGCTTGCCGTCGGCAATGAGCGTGGGAGTGCCGCTGATCCCAAGGCTGCGCACGAGTTGCGCATCGGCATCGACTTTGTCCCGCCCCTCCCGACACTTGTGGAGCTGTGTCGGCGTAGCGCCTGCATAAATCGCCTTGAAGGCCGCTTCCTTATCGGGCGTGCACAGGATGTGCTCGGCCTTCGCGGCGGCCTCCGGATGGATGCCGGAGACAAAATAGATGAGTCGGCGGACAGGCTTGCCCTCGGCGGCCTTCGCCGCCCAGAAGCGATCGAGCGCTCGGCAATAGGGGCAGTCGGGATCGGTGAACTCGATGACTTGCGGCGCGCTGGCTGGACCGACGGCGAGCGCTTTTGCCGGATCGATCGCGGCCAATTGCTTACGAGCTCGTGCATCCTGCGCCAGAGCCGTGACATTGATGCCGTTCTTGTCGTAGACCGCCGCGAACAGGATGTGCTCGCTCTCGGGGGCATAATAGATGACCCGACCGCCGGCCATCGCCTGGTAGATCGGACCCTTCACCGGGGACGGCCCGAAATCTTCGAACTGCAGATTGGTGAATGTCTGGCGCAATTGCAGCTGTGCCTCTTCGGCTGCCTTCGCCAGGAGCTTGGAATTGGGGGCCTGGTCATCCGACGATGTCTTGGCGTGGCTTTGGCTGGCAATGACCAGCAACGAAACGACCGCGGCCCGCGCGAGTCCGTGCTTAGTGAATCGGATCATGACGCATGTCCTGCATTTCGAGGGAGGAGGTCGAGGGGAGGGGGAAGACGCGGTCGAAGTGAACTGAACTGCCGATCTTCACCCGCATGACGGCAGGAGCGGCACTTTGCGGGCCGTTGCCGCCAGGGCGTATGATGAAGTCGCCTTTGCTCTGGACGATGATCAGTTGCTTCGGAGGCTGCGTCGCTTGGGCGACTTGATCGGCTGCCGGCACCCTGGCGCCCGCAACGCTCGGATTTGCCGCTAGCAATGCCAACAAGGTCGCCAGGGTTCGGCAGTGGTGCATCGTCATGCTTTTCCCTCATTCGCGTCGATGAGCGACGGTTCAGCTTCGCGGCCGAGCGGGATTGGCTGGAAGGCCGTCCCGCACTGGGTCGAATGAGGAGGAAATGATGTGTTTCACGCGCCTAGTGCAATCGGCTAGACGCTGTCGTGGCGAACTGGACGCTTCACCGGGGGGATCGACACTGAAGTGCGCATTTGCTGTCAGATGTGCGTATATTGAGCCGCCCCGACGAAGGAGGTGCGTGCGATCGCTGTAGGTTGAAACGAGAAGGGGACGAATCGCGCCGTGGCACGGCCATCAAGGACATATACGCTCAAGATGTCGCCAGCCGGGGTTGAGATGTTTCTCGACTGTCACTACCGCTTGTGCCGTCTGACGAACGAGATGCTGCCCTATGGGCAGACTCTGTTCTCCGCGTTGCTCTACCTCAGCCGATTGGAAGCCGTGCTCATCATGGACGACCTGGAAACCCTGAAACCATCAGGGCTTACGGGTTCGAAGCCCTGTTTCGTCGGCGCGCCTTCGCGCCTTGTCGATGTCGTTTCGCGGATCGTTTCGAGGATCGGAGCGGAGCTACCGGAGAACAGCCGCTCGATCATGGCATCGCAATTGTTCATCGTCGCCTTGAAGCGCTTCAGAATCGCTGCCTCCGACGATGTTCTACAGTCTTATTATTCTATGATCGATGAAGCGGGAAATGCGATGAAAATACCGCGAGGAAAGCGTGCCCATGATAGAGGCGTGATGGGCGCAATGGATAGGTAGAACGCAATTCGGCTAATTTGGCCTATTCTGCGATTGACCGTGCATGTGTCTTACACGAATCTGACCGACCGAGGTGGCCGTGGCGGGCTTTATGCAGCGTTCAGGAGTAGGAGATGGCGCTCGCGCGGGACGATGAACCTCCTCAGTCACAATATCTGCCGGACATAAAGCGCTTATCGGGCCAGAGAATTGAGCATGAGCGACGGCGTAGAGGCATGAGCCAGACAGCGCTGGGCGGAAAGGTCGGCCTGGGAACGACCTGGGTCCGGCAACTGGAATCCGGCCATCCCAAGGTCAGGCTGGACGACCATCTGATTTGCAGCGATGTATTGAGCATATCTCCGCTCAGCATATTCATTCCGTTGCTGTTCATGCTTCATGGACGGCATTTCCCCGTCCATCTTCTGGGCGGAGACCTCCAGAGACTGGAGGTCATGCTGCTCGACTTCATCGTCAGTTGGAACGTCAGCAACCTGCGCGACCTGCTCCGCGAAACGTCCCCTGGTGGCGGCATGTAGCTTGTGGATGCACGAATTATGTCTTGAAGCGTCCCGCCGTTGCCTCACTTCGGATTTGGTGTTCAGCTGCAGTTTGGTCGGCCTTGGTTATTGCAAATCATTCGCAACTGGAATATGCAGGACGGGCCGAAGGAAGCCTTGATGCCGTCCAATGCCGCTGCACTGTCGCGCCTGATGTTCGCCGAGGAGCGCTCCCTTAAGCGATTCTTCGCGCGCCTTGTCGATCGGGACAGTCTGGACGACACGCTTCAGGCACTTTGGATCCGCCTGCAGCGAGTCGAAGACGACCCGCCGATCGAAGATAAATCTGCATTCCTGTTCTACCTCGCCCGCAACGTCGCCCTGGACCAGGGAAGGGCCGAGGCCCGGCGTAAGCGCCTCCAGGCCGAAATCGAGAACGTCGTCTGGGGTGATGAATATGTGCCCGCTTTGGATGAGGTGGCGATCGCCAAGGATGAGCTTGCCCGAGTGCTGGCCAAGGCAGAAGCCCTACCTGAGCCCACGCGCACGATCTTCTATCTCAACAGAATGGACAATATTCGGCAGCGCGAGATTGCGAAGCGTCTGGGCGTCTCCCGAACCACCGTCGAGAAGCACATGCGGCGCGCGCTGGCTGCTCTTGGCGATGCGCTGGACGGTCGCTAAGGAAAATTCTGTCACTGTCGGTTAGGCAATCGGTCCTTGGATTCGCCCTAGGAATTATAGGCCGGGATTTGTCCTGGCCTTGCCGGATTGCTCAATGGGCCGATCGACCGAAACAGATCCCGCACTGACCGATACCGCCCGACGCTGGCTCGTGCGCCTGACGTCCGGGGAGATGACTGAGCGCGAGATGGTGCAGTTCCGGCAGTGGGTTGAAGAGCCTAGCCACGAGCGGATATTTCAGCGCGAACTGACCAATTGGCGCAAGCTAGGACAATTGCGCGAGGGCCTCGCGAGCAGCATCCGCCTGCCATCGGCCGCGCAGATACTACGCCGCAGATTGGGGCGTTGGGGAAGAATTGGAGCAACGGCCGCAGTCGCCGTCTGCTCGATCATGATCTTCGGACCTTCCTTGCTCCTGCGTGCCGAGGCGGATCATCTCGCTGGCGCTGAATTACGGCGCGTGACTTTGCCGGATGGCTCCCACGCCGTTCTGGATGCTGGAACTGCCCTTGCTGTACGGTTTTCCGACGGAAAGCGCCGGGTCGAACTGCTGCGCGGCCGTGCATGGTTTGACGTAGCCCATAATCCAGGCCCCCGGTTCGAAGTGAGCGCCGCCGGCGGCATCATCCAGGATATCGGCACCGCGTTCGAAGTCGCTCGCAAGGGCGATGACGTTGAGGCAGCGGTGTCAGAGGGCACGGTACGCGTGTTCGCGTCATCGAGGCCCGGTGCATCGCAAGTGCTTCGTGCCGGACAGCGGGTCCGTTTCAACGACACTGCCTTCGCGCGGGAAGCGGACATTCCGGTCAGGCGGGTGGCTGCGTGGCGAACTGGCAACATCGTCCTTGAGGGTGTGACCATCCGTCAAGCCGTTGCGGAAGTCAGCCGTTATCGCTCGGGGCCAACCTGGGTCTGGGGAGATATCTCAACGGCACAACCCATCACCGTCGTCTTGCGTAGCGATCGCCCTGAGGCTGCCTTGCAGGCACTCGCGGTGTCGGCGAATCTCTCGCTTCTGAAGATGCCCGGCGGCATCACCATCGTCCGTCAGAAATCCGCCCAGTAAAATTTTTTCGCCCCTGGGGTTAGGCAGCGCCCGATTCTGCGCGCCCTATCTAGTGTCGTCTATTGCTAATGCATCGCAAAGACGGATTTTTACCCGTCGGCGCGGGGCTGCGGGTAGGTGCATTGGGGGTGTCGGAATTTTATGGCGGTCAGATCGAAGGTGGGCAGGAATGTTGAGCTTCTTGGAGTGTTACTGGGTGCGGTGAGTTTCCTCGCCCTATCGGGTGGTGTCGCACGCGCGCAGGACGCTGCTCCGTCTTCATCGGAGCGACAAATAGAGTTCTCGATCCGACCGCAACCTCTTGTCGATGCGCTGAGGGCCTATTCAGAGGCCACCGGGATTCAGGCCGTCTATGCAACCTCTATCGGATCGGGAGTGTCTTCACCAGGCGCTCAAGGTCGCATGTCGGCGGGCGAGGCATTGTCGCGACTGCTGGCCGGAACTGGCCTCACCTATCGCTTCACCGGAAGCCAATCCGTAACCCTAGAGCCAGCGCCAACCGTACAGAGCGGCGCGATCCAACTCGGACCAGTTCGTGTTGAAGGATCGGGTTCTCAAGGTGGACAGGCCTTATCTGCGCCGTTTGGTTCCGCAGTGACGACTGAAGAAACGCGATCATACACGACAAATGCGGTGACAATCGGCAAAACCGTGCTCAATCCTCGCGATATTCCACAGTCGGTAAGCGTGGTTACGCGCCAGCGGATCGAAGACCAGAATCTCCTGACTCTCGATGATGCCTTACTTCAAACGCCTGGCATCACTCTCACCAACGTCGGAGAGAGGCGGGCCAGCTATAGCGCGCGAGGTTTCGGCGTCGATGTCGTCCAGATCGATGGGCTACCGAGCGGTCTCAGCAACAATGTTCTGCTCGGGCCGGATCTTGTCATCTACGATCGCGTCGAGGTCATTCGTGGTTCAAACGGCTTGCTGCAGGGTACTGGAGATCCCTCAGCATCCATAAACCTCGTCAGAAAGCGGCCCACTGATCAGCTGAATATCACTGGATCGCTCAGCGCGGGATCTTGGAACAACTTTCGCGCCGAAGCAGATGTGGGCGGGCCAATCGATGCATCAGGCCGCTTGAGAGCGCGCGTTGCCGGCTCTTTCCAGGACAATGACTATTTCTACGATATTGGACACCGCCGACGTTGGGTTCTGTACGGAGTTGCGGACTACAAACTTACGGACACGACCACTCTTACGGCCGGCTATGCTTATGTGAAAAGCGACTCGACTCCAAATGTCGTTGGCATGCCGCGGTATAGCAATGGGGCCGATTTGCACCTTCCGCGATCGACCTATTTGGGGGCGGCATGGAACCGCTGGCGCGTCAATAACCAGGATGCTTTCGTCGAATTGCGACAAGAGATCGGCGAATGGATCGGTCAAGCTGTGTTTAGACGCGCCACAGGCGAAAACAACTGGCTAACCGCTAGCGTCACTGGCGCCGTCAACCCTGCCACTGGAGCCGGACCTCGCATAAGTGCATCATATCTACCTTATGACAACAAGCAGACTGGTGGGGATATTTTCTTCACCGGGCCGCTGAACCTATTCGGCAGAACACACACACTGTTGGTCGGCGTCACCGCAAGAGAGGAAACGCTGACCTTCTCGTCGGGGAATACAGCACCTGCAATCGCTGGGCCGGTGAACATCTTCACTTTCGATCCCAACGCTGTGCCGGCGGTGTCGCCGAACGGCACCTTCCAGTTTCTGAATTTCAAATCGCAAACCAAGCAGGCTGGCGTCTACGGAACAGCAAGGATCAGCCTAACGGATGATCTGACCGCTATCATTGGTGGCCGAGTGTCATGGTGGGAGGCAAATAGCTCCTATGGCTCGCCCGCGACCCTTGTCCTTCCGCCTACGAAAACGACGAAGAACGGCATCTTCACCCCCTATGCAGGTGTCGTCTACAAACTCACGCCGGCCATTTCACTCTACGCGAGCTACGCCGACATTTTTAAACCGCAGACCGGCCTGCAATATCCTGGTGACGTCCTGCCCCCAGTCGTGGGGACGAATTACGAGGCAGGGATCAAGGCCGGCCTTTTCGGTGATCTTTTGAATGCGACTTTGGCCGTGTTCCAAATTGAGCAGACCAACCGGGCGGTCAATGACCCCGCCTATCCTTGCCTGGCCGGTGCTCCCGTGTGTTACATGATTCCTGCTGGAAAGGTTAGAAGCCGAGGGTTCGAGGCGGAACTCTCTGGGAATATTACACCGACTTTGCAGATTTCAGCGGGGTACACCTACACAGAAACGAAGTACCTCAAAGACACTGACGCAAACGGCAATCCGACGACAAATCAGGGGCAGCCGTTTAATCCCTATACTCCGAAGCACCTTTTCAAACTCTGGGCCGATTGGACGCTACCAGGTGCCTATGAGCGGGTATCGCTCGGAGGAGGTGTACAGGCTCAATCAGAGGTTTACGTGCAATCGGGGGCGGTGCGCATCACGCAGGGGTCATACGCACTGGTCAACGCTCGTATCTCTTACAAAATCAATGGCAATTTGTCCGCGTCCGTCAACGTGAATAATATATTCGACAAGACATATTATTCTGGGCTGGGCAGTCTGAGCAGCAACAACTATTATGGAGAGCCGCGAGGCTTCATGATCACATTGCGTGGCCGCTACTAATGAACCAGATGCAGCCACTCGAAGTTGTTGAAAAGAGACCCCCGGGAAACCGAGGCCTTCGAGCGCTGCAATGGGTTCACCGATGGTCAAGCTTGATCTGCACGATCTTCCTTTTGGTTCTGTGCCTGACGGGACTTCCTTTGATATTTTCGGAGGAAATCGACCACTGGTCAGAGCCGCCTTCTAGCTATGCAGAAGTCCCGGCGGGCACCCCGCGCGCAAGCCTCGATCTGTTAGCCCGGCATGCTCGCGAGATGTATCCTGGGCAGATCATCTCCTCGATTGCCCCCGATGCTGACGAGCCCCAGGTCTACGTATGGATGGCGCCCTCGTTTGAAGCTCGTGCCAACAACCCCGACTCAGTCCACTTCGTGCGCTTTGATGCGCACACAGCGCAGGTCCTGGAGGAGACGAAGCCAGAGAGCGAGCAGAAGCAAACGTTCATGGGCGTGATGCTTCAGCTTCATGTTAGTTTTTTCTCTGGTTTTGGTGGCCAGATGTTTCTCGCAGCAATGGGGCTGTTGTTCACATTATCGCTCTTAAGCGGTGTGATACTATACAGCCCATTTTCTCGAAAATTGCCCTTCGGGACGATCCGTGATCAGAAGAGCCGACGTATTCGGTGGTTGGATCTGCACAATCTTCTCGGGATTGTATTGTTTACCTGGATGCTCGTGGTGGGCTTGACGGGAGTGATTAACGAGCTTGCTTCCCCTCTCGTCGGGCTTTGGAAAAGGACAGACGTTCAAGCCATCATTAGTCAAAGCGCTGGCACGGCACTTCCAGGCCAAAGTGCGCTTGCAACGCCGGAGCAGGTCTTTGAAGAGGCCTCGAAGGCGTTGCCCGGGATGACTGTAAGCAGCATCTATTTTCCAGGACATCCCAGCGGTTCGCCCTATCACTTTGTGGCTTGGGCGAGGGGATCGTCGACGCTGACGTCTCGCCTTACCACACCCGTCCTTTTGGATGGCCGTACAGGCAAAGTCTCGATGGTGATCGCGATGCCTTGGTACCTGCGGGCACTAGAGGTCTCGCGTCCACTGCATTTCGGTGATTATGGAGGACTCCCACTCAAATTGCTCTGGGCGGTCTTGGACCTGATTACGATCGTCGTCCTCGTCACCGGAGTCTACCTCTGGTTTGCAAAAAGTCAGAGCAGGAAGGCGCGCCGTGATGGCGTCGCGCATATTGGGGAGGCTGCGACTTCATGGCGTTGACCCTACTTCGCCATGCTCTCCGGAGTACGTGGAATTGGCCCGTGGGGGTAGCTGTCTTTACGATGGCTGGCCTACTTTCCGCTCTCCTCGGCGAGAGCACAGTTTCTAGGTGGTTCTCCTGGCTCTCTCTCTCGATTCCACTCCTCCTCATAGTCCGATTTTGGCCGCTGCGACGGCTGTTTGATCGAAAGGTTCGTCGATGATTGTTCTAGGCCGCAGCGCCCGTCCATTAGCTGCGATAACTCTGTTCGTTGTCCCTGCGGCGGCTCATGGGCAAGAAATGGCAATTTTACCGCAGAATCTCACCGCCTGGGGTATGTTCATAACCGCGGATTGGGTGGTGAAGGCCGTGATTGTTGGTCTAGCTTTCGCCTCAGTCGTCACTTGGACGATCTTGGTGGCTAAGTCTCTGGAACTACGGCAGAACAGCATGGCCCAACGAGATGCTCTTGCAGCGGTTGAGGAAGCCCGCTCTCTTGCCGAGGCTGCAAAGCTGCCGGCCAGCGCGGAGTCGCCGTTGGTTGCGGCAGCAGCGACAGAACTCCGGCTGTCGAGTGGAGTTCTCGACGATGCAGATGGGCTCAAGGAACGCGTTGTCTCGCGCTTCGAGCGTATCGAAGCGGGCCTGGGGCGGAAAATGAGCAAAGGCACCAATGTCCTTGCGACGATTGGTGCGACAGCGCCTTTTGTCGGTCTGTTCGGCACCGTTTGGGGCATAATGAACAGCTTCATCGGCATTTCCCAGAAGCAGACCACGAACTTAGCGGTGGTAGCACCTGGCATTGCTGAAGCGCTTCTAGCAACAGCTATCGGGTTGATAGCGGCTATCCCCGCTGTGGTCATCTACAATCACTTGGTTCGCCAGATCTCCGCCTACAAGGCCCGGCTGGCCGACACATCCGCGGCGGTTCTGAGACTTGTCTCTCGCGACCTTTCCCGAGGTGTAGCCGGCCGGGTCGACCTGCGGGCAGCGGAGTAGCCGTCATGGCCTTCAAGATCAGCCATGCTGACAGCGATGATCTCGAGGTAAATCACGAGATCAATGTAACGCCCTTTATCGATGTCATGCTCGTGCTTCTTATTATATTCATGGTGGCCGCTCCTCTGGCGACCGTAGATGTAAAAGTCGACCTACCAGCCTCAACCGCGCAACCGGCTCCCAAGCCAGAAAAGCCTATTTTTCTGTCGATACGGCAGAACGGCAACATGGCTTTGGGAACCCAGTTCGTCACGCACGAAAGCCTCGGACCTGCAATCAACGCCCTCACCAAAGGCGACAGAGAGCAGCGTGTCTTCGTGCGCGCCGACAGGAGTGTAACGTATGACGCCGTGATGCAGGCCATGAATGATCTGCGAGCCGCGGGCTATTTGAAAGTGGCGCTGGTGGGGATCGAGCAAGGCGCAAACAAGTGATCTTGGGCGGTGCCAATGAGACTAGGCGCTGGACCGGCGCCTTCGTCCTTGTCCTCGGACTCCATGTGCTGCCGGGCCTGATCGCCGCAACTTGGCTCGCATCGGAGCGTCTACCGTCTCCTGCGGAGCCTGCGATCTATGTCGACATGGCGCCACCCTCTGCACCATCGTTGACACCCGTCGAGAATCCCCCTGGGCTGCGGCAAGACAAGGCAGAGGAGGCCCCACCCTCCATGGTCGCGGATAACATCGAGGCTCCCTTGGTCAAGAACCCTGCGGTTCCGATTCCAACGCAGCCAGTCCAACGGCCACAGGTCGAGAGAGCAGCGCCTGCCAGGGAAGCGACAGCACCTCCGGCTGTCGCCGCACCTCCCGCTCAGAGGGTCTCCAATGCTGCTCCGACATGGCAGGGTCTGGTTCTGGGGCAACTCAACAAGTTTAAAAGGTATCCGGTCTCGGCCCAGTTCAGAAAGCAGCAGGGCGTCCCGTGGGTACGTTTTACTATGGATCGAGACGGAAAGGTGGTTTCGGTGGCCATGGAACGGAGCTCGGGTGTCGACGCGCTCGACCGCGAGGCACTTGCGCTCCCGAAGCGAGCTCAACCATTCCCAAAGCCGCCGGCCGATGTTTCCGGGCAGGCGGTTGAACTTGTTGTTCCGGTGGAATTCTTTCTGCGGTGAGGTCACGGATGATCGAAGCCCTCGCCTTACGTCGCCGGACACGGATGGAGCGCGCGGCAATAGCGCTGCTGAGAGGTGCGCCCGCGCCGCAGCAGCAAGATGGAGGCCCGGATGGCGCGCGGTCGCAGATTTCGATCATGCGGTGCAAAGCTACCTTTTCAGCCCTCCGGAGACGCGCTCGAGCGGCTGGAATGATCATTCGACAGATCAACGCGCAATTCGTGAGCGAAGACGAGCTTCTGATCCTCGGCTGGGTAGCGGAGAAGCAGCGCAATTGCACTGTATTGCCATTACCGCGCCCTGATAGCCCAATGCTGGATGCCGTAGGGAAGTGTGCCGCGAGCCTCCAGGTCCTGGGTGTGAGAGTTCCTCCGCAACCTCGGTTCATTGGTGCCGCCGTGTCACGTCGCGATTTTGCTCATCAGCACCGTTCTCATAACCATCGCACAAGGTTAGGTTATGATTAATCAAGCCAAATTGGCCCATTTAATCGAATAAGAAGTGAGATTGCGCTCGAAATGAACTGCCGCATCTGCTAAAAGTAGATGATATTGCGAATCATTATCGAGTCGCATAAGAACTCGCGATCTATTGGATTGCGTGAATAGACGTATTTTGTCTGGATGCGCTCAAAACTATTCTAATTCTTGGTCGGAGTGAGCAAAATGAGTTTCGGCGATGATAATACGACTTTCGTGGTCGTTATTAATTCGGAAGAGCAATACTCGATTTGGCCCAGCTATAAAGCGATACCCGATGGATGGAGCGCGGTCGGGAAGCAGGGGGCCAAGGCAGAATGTCTCGCCTACATCGAAGAGCATTGGACCGACATGCGACCGAAATCGCTGCGTGACGCAATGGCCAGCCAAGCGGAAAGCGCAACGGCGGCCTGACGGTGTCGGCTAGGGTGCATCTTCTCCTCTTCCCATACGCGGGAGGTGCGGGCTCGTCGCTGCGGGACTTTGCTGCCGGATTGCCGCGATGGATCGATGCGATCCCAGTGACTCTCCCCGGCCGCGGCGGTCGCTTTCGCGAGCCCCCGGTGAGGGAGTGGGTTGAACTTTCCAAACTGCTCGCTGATGAGCTCGTGGACCAGCTCAATGGTCCGTATGCCTGTTTCGGTCACAGCCTTGGCGCTCTTGTCGGACTTGAGGTCGCCTATCGCCTTAGAGAACAAGGGGCTGGCGATCCCGTTTGGTTCGGCGCCTCCGGTTGCATCGCCCCATCCGAGCGAACACCTGGCGAGGATTGGCTCGGTTGCGATGAGGCCAGCTTCATCGAGAAGTTACGCAAACTCGACGGCACGCCTGAAGAGTTCCTCGACAATCGCGAGCTTCTGGAGCTCTACCTTCCGGCACTTCGCGCCGACTTCCACTTGGCGGCCAACTATGTACCAAGCGTTCGCGATCCTTTGTCTTGCCGGCTTTTTGTATTGAGTGGCGACAAAGACACCGAGGTATCAGCGCCGCGAATCAAGCTCGAGGCCTGGTCCAGGGAAGTGGTGGGGGTGGCGCATTTCAGACTCTTTCCTGGCGGCCACTTTTTCATCAACGAGCAAGCCCAAACCATTGCTCGGATATGTGCAGCGGACCTTGCGATCGCCCTTCGTCTAGAGGAGGGCGCCTGTGCCTGATCTTGCGGTATCATTAGTCGATCCCAGCTTCGTCCGGAAGGAAACGTGCAGTCGTCACAGCCTGCCACGCTTTGGCTGTATCGATCTCTGGCATCTCCGGGCCGATCATCACCCTTATTCTGCGAGCCTGCCGGCAAGCATCCTCTCGCCACAAGAAATGGACAGGGTGCGCCGATTTGCTCGGCAGGAAGACCGACAACGCTATTGGTTCCGGCAAAGCGCTTTGCGCAAGATTCTCGCAAGCTATCTCAGCGTACCTGCGCCCGACCTTCGATTTGTCGTGGGCCAATATGGGAAGCCGTCTCTAGATACCGCTCAGATCTCGTTCAATACTTCGTCTTCCGGCGACGAAGCCGTCCTTGCTGTCGCTTCCCATGGTGCCGTGGGTGTCGATATCCAACCTGTTCGAGCCGACATCGATTGGCGCGCGATCGCTGCGGTTGCCTTCCATCCTCTCGAGGTCGAATGGATTGATGCGCAAGAAAACCAGATTTCAGCCTTTTCATTGATCTGGACCCGCCGTGAGGCGTTGTTCAAGGCTTGGGGCAAAGGGCTCCACGATAACATGTCGCGCACAAGTGTCGTCAGCGATGACCAGCTTAGCTCTAAAGTCTTCGATCCCGATGGCGGCACTTGGTTTGTAGCCACGGTGGACGGGCCTTTTGCCGTTCACGTCGCCCTTGCGACATCGTTTGAAGTCGTTGAGGTCCGATCCGCCATCTACGCTGCCGCGGGGGTATCCTGATGGAGCGCATTGCCACCCTGATTGAGCAGTGCAAGCCTTGGTCCCAAGGCGTGTCTTTTGCTCACCGCGGCGGAACGAGGGTTCCGATATTCCAGTGCGGGTCCAATGAGATCGGCATTCCGGGGCTACCAGGCGATCCTCTTACCAAGCTTTTGCACATTCATGGTGCGGTTATGCTGCGCGGCCTTGATCTTCCGGATGCGGGCGCGTTCCAGGCCTTCGTATCAGCGCGCAACGAATTGATGCTGCGCTACGACTTCGCATCCTCACCACGCCACCGCGTCCGGGCCGGCATATTTTCGTCGACCGACTATCCGGCGCATGAGACCATTCCGCAGCATAACGAGCAATCTTACACCACCACCTGGCCTGGACTCGTCTGGTTCTATTGCGAAATTGCGCCGGTCGAGCGAGGAGCAACCCCCCTAGCAGACAGTCGCCAGGTTCTGCACCGCATACCATCCGCGGTGAGGCGACAATTCCTCGAGAGAGGTATTGTTTATGTCCGCAATCTGGGAACCGGTCTCGACCTGCCGTGGGCCCAGGTGTTTGGAACATCCAAGCGTGACGAAGTCGAGCGCTACTGCGCCGGGGCGGAAATCACATGTCGATGGATCGGCGCCGACCAGTTGCGAACCCATCAGCGGGGGCTCGTTGAGATCTCACACCCTTTCACAGGACAGACCGTCTGGTTCAACCAAGCCCATCTTTTTCATGTGTCGGCATTGTCGTCTGACATTTCGGAACTCCTGCTGACTGCCCTGGGCGAAGAAAATCTTCCTCGGAACGTTTATTTCCACGACGGCCAGGCCATTCCAGACGAGTTCCTTGTCGCGGTGCGCAGGGCATATGACGCTTCGAAGGTCGTCATACCTTGGCAACAAGGGGACGTCTTGCTCCTCGACAACATGTTGATGTCCCACGGACGCGAGCCGTTTTCTGGCGGCCGCAGAATTCTCGTTTCCATGTCGGATCCCCACAGATTTGACCGCAACGCAAACAAGGTCGTGCCGACCGACGAGCCGGCACGAGCCTCGGAGGTTGTCACATGATGAATACCCATCCACGTTTGTTCCAGTTTGGTCGCACGGCTGAACAAATCGATGCTGCACGAACGCTCATTCGCGAGTTCGCCGATGGGCTGCCGTTCCGGAGCGCCCGCGTCGAGGAACTGGTGCTCGACGAGGACTTCCATCGACGTCCTCTGCGACCCGAGGATTTTTCGTTCATCACGTTCGGCAAAGCGGTGATGCCGGAGACCGTTGCTAGGCTGCCGTTTCTAGCAACACAACGCCTGCTGCTTTCAATCAATGAAGCCGCAGTCGTTCGCTTCCCTCCGCGGGACAACGAGCGAGTCTGGGCCGAATTTGGCGGCTTCTACTCTCCGGAGACGCGAAACCTTGGAGAGAGAATCAGGCCATTTCTCGAGGATTTCGCGTTCGAATTCCTTTCCGGCAACCAGACCGGACATAGCACATCAACACTTATAGAAGCTCTGGAAACGACTATGATGGAGGAAGGGCGCTTCTGGGGCCAGATTTTCGGCAGACTTGTTTCGCGTCGATATGTCGAAGAGGGCACGCGCTTCGCGCTAATCCAGAACTGGTCTTTGGTCACGACAAAGCGCTTGGCTTTCGCGCGTGCGCAGGCATCGGGGTTCTTCGATTTAGCCGAACCCCAAGACCGGCCAAGCCTTGAAGGGACCATTCCTGGAGACGATGCGATCCGCGAACTGGCGGCCCGCTGCGATCTTCTCAAACGCGAACATAGCTACTGGCAGTTCTATCTCTCGACAAGTATGGCGCGCTGCAATCTCCTCCATGCGCTTGCAAGGCGGCCGGATCGGCCCCTCGCATTTCTCGGCGCCGCTTTCGACGCAGAGGCTCATTGGCTGGCCTTTGGTTGCTTCATTGGTCAGGCACGCGAATATTTGGACCTCGATGGCGCTGGTCGGAATATTGACCTCGAGGCGGCGCTTGAGGATCTTCGCCAGCGTTTCCGATCAACGCTGAATGCAGTCGAGGTCCGCTTCGGTCCAGCAGGCCTTGCGGAAGTCGCAAAGGGACTTTCGGCCAGCCGCACGTTAGGCGAAAGCGCTCGAGCGGATCTACGGGCGCAGCTCCACTGGTTGTCAGCAGTGGAAGAATTCAGGATGTTCGCCAAGGATATCGACCGGCGCATTAACGCCGAATGCCCCGACATCGATCGGGAGACCTTCGTTGAGCCCAAGGAGATGTGTTCGACGACCCATGTTCATGATGATCATCGGTTGGTCGTTATCGAAACGGGCAACATGGTGTTCTGGGGAAACCTCGGCATGAAATTGAAACTCAAGCCTGGAGAGATGGTGTTGGTGCCTGAAGGGCGATTGCATGGATCATCGATCGAATCCGATGAGTGCACCTACCATCAGCCGATCATACCCGAGGCCTGGATACAGCAGCTCATGAGCGGCTCGGAGGTGGCGACCGCCGCCTGATCGATCGCACTCGTTCAATCCTCATGTCCGCCGCTGTGATCCAGCGGCATGGGAGAGTATTGCCTATGTCGACGAAGTCGAACGGTGCCGGAAGGCAACGGAAGCCGGTTACGCCATGGACCGACAGGATCATCATCGGCGACCACGTGGGGATGGCCTCACCACCGGCTTGGCTGATCTCCGCATATGAAAGGTTTTGTAGCGACGTCCTGCATCCAAAATTCCCCTGCTATTTCGGAACGCAAGCCGAGCGCCGCGGTGAAATGTTCTATTCTTTCGTCAGCAAAAACGACCTGGCGCACGTACCGGCGACTATGAAGAAGTTTGCAGAGATGTCACTTCTTCACGAGCACGAAAAGAACAACTTTGCCCTCTTTTTCGAACCGGAGCCGATAGGCGCGTTCGATCATGCGGGCTTCCAGGCACGCTGTTGGTCAATTCTGCAATATCTACATGATCATGATCCTGATGCTGATGCGGCCTTGGATATGCCAGAACCGGACGACGCGGCTTGGGAGTTCGCATTCGGTGGAATGCAGATGTTCGTGGTCGGATGCAGTCCCACCTACGAGCGCCGGCGGGCACGAAATCTCGGTCCCGGCATGATGATGCTGTTCCAGCCTCGCAGCGTGTTTATCGATGCGATTACGCAAAAGGAGATAGGCGCAGAGGCCCGAGCTGAAGTGCGCCGCCGCTTGCTCGCATGGGACGGTATTGTGCACCATCCGGACCTCGGCGTGTATGGGGATCCAGAAAATCGCGAGTGGAAACAATATTTCATCGGCGATGCCGATGGCCCTGAAATGGGGCGCTGCCCATTTCTTACACGTCGCCGTCAGGCGGAATTCTCTCACAAGGCTGAGCGCCGGCAGGAATCGATAGCCGATGTGCTGGATGAGCGAGCTCAAAGCCAACCCGACCGGTTAGCCATTCGCTTCCTCATAGACGGGGAGTCGGATGAGACCTGTGTGACTTACAGCCAACTAGACAGGCAGGCACGTGCCGTAGCTTCCAGGATCACGAAATCAGCGCAGCCCGGCGACCGTGTCGTGTTGCTGCTACCAAGCGGCCTAGATTATGTCGCAGCCTTTTTCGGTTGCCTATATGCCGGTGTCTTGGCTGTTCCCGCTTTTCCGCCGGAACGCAATCCGCAAACATCTGCCCGTCTGCACGCGATATTGGACGATAGTGCTCCAAGCCTTATTCTCACCGACGAGGCTGCATTGCGCGATGTCCAGGCACTCGTCGCCCAAAACATGGACGTTCGCGGCGATGTGCAAGTCGCCGTGGTCGACCGCGAAGCTGCGCCAATTCCGGGTTGGATCAGGAGCGCGACGCAGCGCGATGCAGTCGCTTTCCTCCAGTATACTTCAGGCTCGACCTCAAGCCCTAAAGGGGTGATGGTCAGCCACGGCAATATTCTATCCAACCAAGCTTCCATCGCGGAGGCATTCGGCCTCAATGCCGAACAGGCGATCGTCAGCTGGCTACCCCTGTTTCATGACATGGGGCTGATCGGCGGCTTTCTTGCAGCGATCTACAATGGTTGCCCGCTTACGCTCATGTCACCCCAGCATTTTCTGGAAAGGCCGATCCGCTGGCTGAGCGCCATCTCTCGCTATGGCGCCACGATGAGTGGGGGGCCGGATTTTGCTTACCAACTCTGCAACGACAGAATTACCAAGGATCAGATCGATGCTCTCGACCTCTCCTGTTGGCGCGTAGCGGCCTGCGGAGCGGAACCGATCAGGCCGTCGACGATGCGCGATTTCGCTGCGAAGTTCACGCAAGCAGGTTTCGTCGAAGCAGCGCTTCACCCTTGTTTCGGCCTTGCTGAGGGAACCCTGATGGTCTCCGGCGGGCGTCCGAAGGGACAGCGCGTTGCACGCGCCTTTGCCCCGGAAAGCATCGCGCGAGGCACTGCGTTAGCGACTACGCAAGGTCATGAACTGATCGATTGCGGCTGCGTGCTGGACGGACACCATCTGGTGATTGTTGATCCGGTGAGCCGGCAGATTCTGGGCGAAGGGACTATCGGTGAAGTCTGGTTCGGTGGCCCCAGTGTCGCGCAAGGCTATTGGGGCAAATCAAAGGAGTCGGACGACGTCTTCGCCGCGAGATTAGAAAACGATACGTCACGCACATTTCTTCGAACTGGCGACCTGGGTTTTCTCGATGGAGGCCGTCTCTTCGTAACAGGCCGGCTCAAGGATTTGATCATTCTACGCGGGCAGAATTTATTCCCTCAGGATATCGAAGCTACGCTTGAAGCCGTCGATGGGGTTCGCAAGGGCCGGATTTCCGCTTTTTCAGTCTCGGGTTCCTCAGGAGAGGGAATCGGGGTTGCCGCAGAGATTTCTCGCGCAAAGTTCAAAGCGCGCGGGAGCCGTGCGATTCTTGACGACATTCGCGGGAAAGTAGCCGGCTTTTCCGGTGAGGATCCGACCATAGTGCTGCTGCTGCAGCCTGGCGATCTACCCAGGACATCAAGTGGAAAACTGCGCCGATCTACATGCCTTCCTGCTTGGCGGGATGGTTCGATCAAGGTGCTAGCCGTCCATGATCAATCTTGCACTGCGGATAAGGCGACGATCCAACCTCCTCTCTCGGAGAATGAGCGCTTGGTTCTTTCTGAATGGCAAGCTGTACTCGGACATGATGGCTTTGGCATCACCGATGACTTCCTGATGTGTGGCGGCCAATCGGTAACAGCAGTGGAACTTGCTTCAAGATTGTCGCGTTTCGGCAGGCCTTTCTCCGCGAGGACAATCTTCGAGGCACGCACGATCCGAGAACAAGCCGAGTTGCTCACAAGTTCGGATCAGCATGCTCCGTCTACAATACCATGTCTTGGCAACGCTGTGCCGCTACCACTCACGGCGGGCCAAGAGGGCATCTGGTTCGACCAGGGCGCGGATCTCGACGATCCATCCTACAACATCGCCCTCTCGCTGCGATTGCAAGGCGGCATAGATGCAGCAAAGGTGCGAAGCGGAATCGGCAGTCTGGTGGCGCGCCAGTCTTCGCTTCGTTTCCGTTTCCGCCAGTCACGAGACGGTATCCAGCAGATCATTGCGACGGGGGCTTCCTTTGGCTGGTCGGAGCACGATCTGTCGGGTCTGGCGGAGGATGTGCGCGAGGCGCGTTTGGGCGAACTGCTGCGCGAGCATGGCTCGGCGCCGTTCGACCTGGAGGCGGGTCCGGTGCTGCGGGCCGGGCTGGTGAAGCTGGGCGAGGCCGAGCACGTCTTGATGCTGGCGATGCACCACATCGTCTCCGATGGCTGGTCGATGGACGTGCTGGTCCGGGAGTTCGGCGAGCTCTACGCGGCTGCGGTCGAGGAGCGCGAGGCGGACCTGCC